>Ga0105090_10000180_pt1 | contig 28214 bp, 24 predicted proteins | sample PPLLak3March2015_FD_79110 | JGI IMG/M metagenome (GOLD analysis project Ga0105090, IMG submission 79110) | Freshwater sediment microbial communities from Prairie Pothole Lake near Jamestown, North Dakota, USA - PPLs Lake P7 Core (1) Depth... | ecosystem: Environmental > Aquatic > Freshwater >...
AAGTGGTAGGTGCCCGAGAGTCCGGGCCTCGCGAGCAGCGCCCGCAGCACGTGTGCCGAGCTCATCGCGGACGTCACGGCACACGTGCTGCGGGCGCTGCTCGCGAGGCCCGGACTCTCGGGCACCTACCACTTGGCCGCCGCCGGTGAGACCAGCTGGCACGAGTACGCGCAGCACATCGTCGCAAGGGCCAGTGCGGCCGGCGCGGACCTCAAGCTCGCGCCCGGGGGCGTCAGGCCCGTGACGACTGATGCCTACCCCACGGTCGCGCGTCGCCCCGCGAACTCGCGCCTTGCGACGCACAAGCTCGAGTCGAGCGTCGGCCTGTCGCTGCCGCCGTGGCAGGCCGGAGTGGACAGGGCGCTCGCCGAACTGCTCGGCCACTGAACGCAGGGTCACGGAAAACCACGCATGAATCGCAAGGGCATCATCCTCGCCGGCGGCGCCGGCACGCGGCTCCATCCGGCGACGCTGTCGATCAGCAAGCAGCTGCTGCCGGTCTACGACAAGCCGATGATCTACTACCCGCTCAGCGTGCTGATGGTGGCCGGCATGCGCGAGATCCTCGTGATCAGCACGCCCGTGGACACGCCGCGCTTCGAGGCGCTGCTGGGCGACGGGAGCCAGTGGGGCATCGAGATCCGCTACTGCGTCCAGCCGAACCCGGACGGACTCGCGCAGGCGTTCATCCTCGGCCGGTCCTTCCTCGGAGGCGCCCCGAGTGCCCTGGTGCTCGGCGACAACATCTTCTACGGCCACGACCTGGCCGCGCTGCTGCACCGGTCGAACTCGCGGACGGACGGCGCGACGATCTTCGCGTATCACGTGACGGATCCCGAGCGCTACGGCGTCGTCGAGTTCGACGCCGCGCGGCGGGCCGTGTCGATCGAGGAGAAGCCCCGCCAGCCGAAGAGCAATTACGCGGTCACGGGCCTCTACTTCTACGACACGCGGGTGTGCGACATCGCGGCGAACATCCGGCCGAGCGCCCGGGGCGAACTCGAGATCTCGGAGGTCAACGCGCGCTACCTCGAGCTCGGTGCGCTCGACGTCGAGATCATGGGACGCGGCTACGCCTGGCTCGACACCGGCACCCACGACAGCCTGCTCGAAGCGGGCCAGTTCATCGCGACGCTCGAGAAGCGGCAGGGCCTCAAGGTCGCCTGCCCCGAGGAAGTCGCGTACCGCTCGGGCTGGATCGACGCGGGCCAGCTCGAGGCGCTCGCCACGCCGCTCGCGAAGAGCGGCTACGGTGCGTACCTGATGGGCCTCCTCAGGGAGCGGGTGTTCTGATGCAGGTCACACCGACCGACCTGCCCGAGGTACTGCTGCTCGAGCCGCGTGTATTCGGCGACGAACGCGGTTTCTTCATGGAGAGCTACAACCAGCAGGCGTTCCGGCAAGCGACCGGGCTCGACGTCGACTTCGTGCAGGACAACCACTCGCGCTCCGCGCGCGGCGTGCTGCGCGGCCTGCATTTCCAGCGACCGCCGCGGGCCCAGGGCAAGCTCGTCCGCGTGACGGCCGGCCGGGTTTTCGACGTGGCGGTCGACGTGCGCCGCAGCAGTCCGCGCTTCGGGCGCTGGACCGGCGTCGAACTCGCCGCCGGGAACCACCGCCAGCTCTGGATACCCCCCGGGTTCGCGCACGGCTTCCTGGTCCTGAGCGACAGCGCGGACTTTCTCTACAAGACCACCGACTACTACTCCCCGCCGGACGAAGGCTCGGTGCTCTGGTCGGATCCGGCGATCGGCATCGAGTGGCCGACGACAGGCATCGACATCGTTCTCTCGGCGAAGGACGCGGCGGCGCCGTCGCTCGCCGAAGCGCAAGTCTTACCATGAGCCCGGCCTCGTGATGCGGCGCCTGCTTGCGGCCCGGGCGGAGCGTGCGGCACTCAGGCGCCGGCGCGAACGGCGCATGGACACATGCCCCGACTACGCGCGCCACGTCATCGGGCGCTACAGCTACGGTCGACCGAAGCTCGAATTCCAGAGCTCCGGTGCGCGGCTCACCGTCGGGCAGTTCTGCTCGTTTGCCGACGAGGTTCGCATCTTCCTCGGCGGCGAGCATCGGACCGACTGGGTCACGACCTACCCCTTCCCGGTGATGATTCCGGAAGCCAGGGATTTTTCCGGCCATCCGGCGACGCGTGGCGACGTCGTGGTCGGCAGCGACGTCTGGGTAGGACACGGTGCCTGCATCCTGTCCGGCATTCGCATCGGCGACGGTGCGGTCATCGGAGCGCAGGCCGTCGTGAGTCGCAGCGTCGAGCCGTATGCGGTCGTCGCGGGCAATCCGGCAAGACAGGTGCGGCTGCGCTTCTCCGAGCGACAGGTGGCTGCTCTGCTGCGCATCCGGTGGTGGGACTGGCCGTACGACAGGATCGTCGCCGAGCTGCCGTGGCTGCTGTCGCCGGAGATCGACGCTTTCATCGCCCGTCACCCGCCCTCGGAACCCGTCGGCGGGACACCCGACTGAGCGGCCATGAACCGGAGTCTCGTGCTCGGTGGCCTGGCAGCGACTCAGTTGCTGGCGGCGATCGTGACCCAGGTGCTCGTGATATCGCTCGTGGGGCCGGGAGCCCGGACCGACGCGCTGATCGCGGCCCAGACGATTCCGCTGCTGCTGGTCTCCGTGCTCGCGACCCCGCTCGTCGTCGTCTGGCAGCCGCGCTTCGTCCTGGCTGCGCCCGATGATTCCCCGTTCCGCGCGGAACAAGGCCTGGCCCAGGGGCAGTCCCTGCTCCTCACGGGCGGGTTTGCGCTGGCGCTCGGTCTTTCCGCGCCCTGGTGGATGCCATGGGCATTCCCGGGCCTCGCGCCCGGTGTCGGTCAGCTCGCCGCGCATCTGGCGCAGGTGCTCTGCATCGGCGTACCGCTCAACGCCCAGGGCCTCCTGCTCGCCGCTGCCTCGCGGGCGCGGGAGCAGTTCGTGGCGCCCGAATTCGTGCTGGGTGCCACCGCGATCCTAGCCGCGCTGGCCGCACTCTGGGTCGTGCCGCGCTACGACGTCACCGGGGCCGCATGGCTCAGCACCGTGCGGGCCGCCGTCGCGTGTCTCGCTTTGTACCTCGTCGCGGGACACTCCTGGCCCAGGCCGCTGCGTGCACTGCGCGACCGCGCCGCGTGGCAGCGCCTGCGCCCGATGCTCGCGGGCAGTGCGGTGTACAAGTTCGGCCCGCTCGTCGACCGCTACTGGGCCTCACAGGCCCCGGCCGGCGGCCTGACGGCGCTCGGGCTCGCGAGCCTCGCCGTCGGGTCCACGGCGCAGGTAATCGAGCGCGCGGTCACCGTGCCGGCCACGCCCGGCCTCGCGGCACTCGCGGCCGAGGAGCGTCACACCGAACTGCTGGCGCGCGTGCGGCGAGTGCTGCTCCTGGCGCTCGGACTGTCTCTCGGGATTCTCGTCGCACTGGTGGTGTTGCGGCCCTCGTTGCTCGGCGCGCTGCGACTGCTCGACTTCGATGCGGGAATCGCGGGGCAGGTCTGGTGGCTCAGCGTGCTGCTGATCGGTTTTCTCTACGTCGCTGCGTGTGGTTCGCTGCCGATCGCTGCCTTCGTGGCGCTAGGCGACGCACGTACTCCCGTCGCCATCAGCATCGTGGCGTTCGTGGCCGGCGTCGCGCTCAAGTCCGCGGGTTTCGTCGTCGGGGGCCTACCGATGCTCGCCGTCGCCACGTCGATCTACTACGTCGGTAACCTGCTCGCCGTCTCGAACGCGCTGCGGAGGCGGCTGCATGGCCACCGCTGACCTGCTCCCCGGCTTCGAAGATCGTTCTTGCCCCCTCGGGTGCCCGCTATCGGATCAGCTCGAGATCGAAGCCGGGGATCGCTTGCACGGCCTGCCGGGGCGTTATCGCGTCGTGCGCTGCGCCCGGTGCGGTCTGCTGCGGACCAACCCGCGACCGGCACCCGCGGCGATGGGCTCGTACTACCCGGAGGACTACGGCCCCCACCAGATGAACGACGAGGCGGACGCCTCCCCGGCCGGCGCCGCGACGCGACGGGCGCGGCTGCTCCGCAGGCTCGGTCTCGAAGTCCGCGCGACGCCGCCCGTGAGTCCGGGCCGACTGCTCGAGATAGGCTGCGCGAGCGGAGGCTGGCTCGCACGGATGCAGCAGGCCGGGTGGAGCGTCCGCGGCATCGAGTTCTCGCCGCGCGCTGCCGAGCGCGCCCGGCACCGCGGCTTCGACGTGCAGGTGGCCACCATCGAATCGGCAACGGCCCCTCCGGAACCCGTGGAACTGGTGGCGGCCTGGATGGTCCTGGAGCACCTGCACGAGCCCGTCGAGGCGTTGCGCCGCGTGCGGGAATGGGTGACTCCCGAAGGCTACCTCATCGCCTCCGTGCCGGACGCCGGCGCCCTGGAGCGGCGGCTCTTCGGCGCACGATGGTACGCGCTGCAGCTCCCGACCCATCTTTTCCACTACTCGCCCGCGACGCTCGGCAGGCTGCTCGCCGCGGCCGGCTGGCGCGTCGAGCGCGTCGCCTGGCAGCCCAACTGCATGAACCTGTTGCACAGCCTCGAGTACCTGGCCGAGGATCGCGGCCAGAAGCGGCTCGGGTCTGCCGTGCGATGGCTGCGATCCGCTCCAGGCGCAGCGCGGCTGCGCGTGATCCTGGGCTGGCTGCTCGCGCGGCTGCGCCAGAGCGGGCGCATCGAGGTGTGGGCGCGACCTGCGGCCCATCGTGGCGGGGCCGGCTGACCATGGTCGTCCGCTGGTGGCCGCACAATCCGGATCCCGCCATCGCAAGCACCCGGCTGCGATGCCACGCCGTGATCGCCGTGCTGCGGGAGCGCGGCCAGGACGTCGGCCTGTTCGACGCCCGCGAGGCGGCACCGGATGTGCTCGTGCTGCTGAAGCGCTACGACGCCAGTTCGGTCGCGGCCGCGGAAGCGCTGCGCCGTCGTTTCGGCACGCGCCTCGCACTCGACCTCTGCGACAATCATTTCTACGACTCGAGCGGCGACCCCGCCTGGCGTGACCGCGCAGCGCAGCTCCGCCGCGCGGTGGTCGCGGTCGACCGCGTCGTCGCTTCGACGCCCACGCTCGCAGGAGTGGTGCGCGAGGAGGCTGCCGAGGCCCGCGTCTCCGTCATCGGGGACATCGCCGAGGGCGAAGCTGCGGCGGTGCGCGGACGATCCGTCTCGCGTGCGTCGGCCGAATTCGCGCTGGCACGACTGAGGCGGGGGCTCGAGCGCAGCGGGGTGCCGCGATCACGGCGTCTCGTGTGGTTCGGCAATCACGGCAGCCCGAATGCGGAGGGCGGCATGACCGACCTGCTGCGCATCCGTGGGACGCTGGAGGACGTCGCGAGCACGCTCCCGATCACGTTGACGGTGATCAGCAACCACCCCGGCAAGTTTCGTTCGATTTCCATGGGCTGGCGGCTGCCGATCCGCTACCTCGAGTGGAACGCCACGACGTTTTCGCGGGCCCTGCGGCTCCACGGCGTCTCGGTCATTCCCGTCGGGCTCAACCCCTTCACGGCCTGCAAGACGAACAACCGCGTATGCACCTCGCTGCTGCACGACCTCGCGGTGGTGGCGGATGCAGTGCCGAGCTACTGCGAGTTCGACGAGGCGATCCGGATCGGGGACTGGAAGACGAGCCTCGTCGCGACGCTCGAGGACTCCAGGGAGACGGTGCGCCGCATCGAATGCGGCCGCGCGCTGGTGGCCGCGCGCTACGGAGCCGATGCCATCGGCGCTCAGTGGCTCGGCCTGCTCGAATCGCTGCGCGCGGGTTCGCCGCGCGGAACGCCCGCGAGTTCGTCGTAGATTTCGAGGGTCGCGGCGATCACGGCGTCGAGGCCGAACCGCCGCACGGCGCGCTCGCGCCCGGCCCGGCCCATGGCCTGGCGCAGCGGGGCATCGGCAAGCAGCTTGCGGAGCGCGGCGGCGAGCGCCGTGGCGTCCCGCGGCGGGACGAGGATGCCGTTGACGCCGTCCGCGCAGACGTCGCGACAGCCGGGAATGTCCGTCGTGACGAGCGGCCGGCCGGCAGCCGCGCCCTCGATCAGGGCCTTGGGAACGCCCTCGCCGTACCAGGTCGGCAGGCATACGACGTGGCACGACTCGAGCAGCGACGGCATGTCGGTCACGTGGCCCGGCCACTCGACGTTGCCATGCGCATCGGCTTCGATCTCGGCGCGCGTCAGGCTCCCCGGGTTCGCGGGATCGACGTCGCCTGCCAGGATGAAGCGTGCGTCCGGGAACTCCCCGGCCAGCTGCCTCGCGGCCTCGATGAAGACCGGCACGCCCTTGTCTCGCAGCATCCGTGCCGGCAGCACGACGCGCAACGGGGACGGCGGCGGATCCGAGGAACGGAATTCGATGGGATCAACGCCGGAGCCCGGGATCAGTCTCGCGGCATCTCTCGAGACGATGCCACGCCCGACCAGCTGCTCGAGATCCTCGCGATTCTGGAAGATGACTCGGCTGCCCCGCCGCCGGATCGCGAGCCTGAGCAGGATCCCGAGCAGCGCGCGGCGCATCGCGTGCCTGCCGCCGCCGGGCGCGAAGCCAGTGCCGAGGCCGGCGATCGCGACGACCACGCCGCGGACGCCGGCGAGCCTAGCGGCGATGCCGCCGAAGACCACCGGCTTCATGGTCACCAGGTGCACGACGTCCGGACGCAGCCTGCGCTGGAGTCCCAGGAGGTACCACAGGCTGTGCAGATCGTAACCCAACCCCGTATCGGCCCGACCGATGGGCGCTTCGTGGAGCACGAGGCCCGCGCCGCGGATCCGCTCGGCATCTTCCCGGGAGACCACGCGTGTCGCCACGTGGACTTCGTAGCCGGCCGCGAGCGCCGCAGCCGCGAGCCGCAGCCGGTGCGAAAGGAAGAACCAGGAGACATTGACGACGTAGAGAATCCGTCGCGTCGACCCCGCGGCCGGCGTCATGATGCGAGTGCCCAGCGGCGCCAGGCGAGGAACGACAGCACCGGCCACAGGCGACCCTGGGCGTCCACACGTCCGGCCAGGTGTTCCCGCCAAGCCGCCGACACCGCCGACGCTTCGAGCCACTCATCCCGGCCGGCGATGACGGGCTCGAGCAATTCGTCAGCCCATGGCCGCAGTGGGCCGCGGAGCCACTCGCCGAGCGGGGGCGTGAAGCCCGCCTTCGGTCGGTCCCAGAGCGCCGTCGGCACATGGCGCTCGAGCACGCCACGGAGCAGGCGCTTGCCGCCCCGGTCGTCGAGGTGCAGGGCGACCGGCACGCCGAGCGCGAACTCGACGACTCGTACGTCCAGCAGCGGGCTGCGCACCTCGAGGCCGGTGGACATCGACGCGCGATCGACCTTCACGAGCACGTCGTCGGGCAGGTAACCCTCGATGTCGGCAACCCGCATCGACGGGACGTCGCGCACGCCGGGCAACTCCACGGCTGCCGGCAGCGGTGCCCGCATCGGCGCGACCGGCCAGGCACGCAGCAGATCGTCGTACATGCGCCCGAGGCTCGGACTGCGCAACACCCGCAACAGCTTCTGCGCCTGGTCGGCGGTCACCGGGCGACCCGCGAGCGCCGCGAGGAGTCGCTGGCGCGGCGCCGGCGGCAGCCGCCCGAGCGCCGCTGCGGCCGTCGAGAGCAGTCCCGCCGGTGCCTTCTGCACGATGCGCTCGATGCGGCGGCCCTCGACGTAACGGTTGTAGCCCACGAACGATTCGTCGCCCCCGTCGCCGGACAACGCGACCGTCGCACGCAGTCGCGTGGCCCGGCAGAGCGCCACCGTCGGGATCTGCGACGCGTCGGCGAACGGCTCGTCGTAAACGGCAGGCAGCTCCGGCACGAGGGCGAGGACCTCCCGCTCGGACACTCGGATCGCCTCGTGGCGCAGGCCGAGGTGCCCCGCGACGGCGGCGGCGGCATCCGTCTCGTCGAACCGCGGGTCGTCGAAGCCCACGGTGTAGGCCTGCACGGGTGCCGTCGCCTGCGACTGCATCAGCGCGGCCACCAGCGCCGAGTCGAGGCCGCCGGAGAGGAAGAGTCCCACCGGCACGTCCGCGACCATCCGCAGTCGCACGGCCTCCACGAGCAGCGACTCGAGCCGCTCGACGAGCCCCGGCTCACCGTCATGCGCCGCTGCGATGCTCTCCGGCCCGCCGAAGTCCTGCGCGCGCCACGTGCGCTCGCTAGAACTGCGCAGCGTGCCGTCGTCCCCGACGCGCACCGTGACGTGCTCGCCCGGCATGAGCTTGCGTATGCCGCGGCAGATCGAGAGTGGCGCCCGCACGTACCCGAATTCGAGCAGCGAGCGCACGCCGGCTGGATCGAGCGCGCCGACGCCGCCGTTCCAGGCCCAGAGCGGTCGCAACTCGGACCCGAACGCGAGCACGCCGTGCGCCTCGTGCAAGTACAGCGGCTTCTTGCCGAGCGGGTCGCGCGCCAGGTGCAGTTCACGCCTTGCGGCATCCCATGCTGCAAAGGCGTACATGCCGCGGAACCGCCGCACGGCGCGCGGCACGCCCCACTGCTCGAACGCCGCCAGCATCACCTCGGTGTCCGAGCGAGACGCGAAGCTGTGCCCGAGCCCGTCGAGCTCCGCACGCAATTCCGCGAAGTTGTAGATCTCGCCGTTGAACGTCAGGACATAGCGTCCGCTCGCCGAGCGCATCGGCTGGCGGCCGGCGTGGCTCAGGTCGAGGATCGCGAGCCGCCGGTGCGCGAGGCCGACGCCTGCGGCCGGATCGCACCATGTGCCCTCCCCGTCCGGCCCGCGGTGCGCGATGGCGGCCACCATCGCGCGCAGGCGGTCGGCCGCATCCGGGGGTGGCGTATCCGCAAGGTAGCCTGCGATGCCGCACATGGTGCCGACCCGCCTAGAAGAGGCGCGCCGCGATCATCGCACGCAACACCAAGTCGTCCTGCGGGGACGCGCGGTGCACGCGGCCGCTGGCCGCGAAGGCGAGCGCGGCGGGCGTCGAACGTCGCGCCGCCAGGAAGTCATCGAGCAGCGCACGCTTCTCGGGCGCGAGCCGCTCCCCGTGGCAACGCAGGAACTCCGCGGCCTGGTTGGAGCAGCGGAACGCCCCGTCCCGCCGCAGGCGCAGCCGCCGAAAGCGGTCCGGCACGCTCGCCACCCAGCCGGACCGTCCGCCGATCACGTTGCCGCCGTGCTGCCGGTACAGGATGCGCGGTATCGGATCGTACTCGACGGCCCCGAACGCGCTCACCACCAGGTAGCACCACCAGTCGTGCATCAGCGCGGCCGAGGGCGGCCGCGCGTTGACGAGATCGACCGCACTGCGGTTCATGACGACGGTGCAGCCGGTCGCCACGTTCTCGACCAGCGCGTTCGTGTAGCCCACTATCCGCGGAATCCGCGACAGGCCGAGCGGCTGCAGCGTCTCGTCGACGTATCGGGTGCGGCTGCAGTAGAGAGCCGGCAGGGACGGATCGTGCGTCGCGAGCCGCCTGACTGCAGCGGAGAGCTTGTCCGGCAGCCAGACGTCGTCCTGGTCGCTGAAGGCGACGAACTCCGCCGTCGGCGGCGCAGCGGCGAGCAGCGCCAGGTAGCTTCGTACGACGCCGAGGTTGCCGCCGCACTCGTACTCGATGCGGCGATCCGCAGCCCACCGTGCCAGGAGCTGCGGCGTGTCGTCGCGCGAGCCGTCGTCGCGCACCCGGACCATTACGTCGACGTCGCGCTGGGCGAGGAGGCTCTCGAACTGCGGCGCGAGCCACCGCGAGCCGTCGTAGGTCGACAGCAGCACGGCGACCGTCGGGCGAGTCGACGGCATGCTTTCAGTCCGCACGGTCCGCGTCCGCGTTGTCGCCGTAATGGGCCAGCGCGGCGAGCAGAATCATGAACAGGGGATTGATCAGCACCGGGTTGGTGCCGCTCGCGACGAAAGCGGCGCCGAGCGCGATGGCTGCGGCCCGTCCGTCGGGACCCGCCCGGTAGACCCGGTGACCGACGAAACCCACCAGCATCGTGAACACGGCGAACCATGCGAGCCCGAACTGCCGGATCGCGTCGACGTGATCGAGCTCGATGAACGTGACCCATGCGCCGGTGCCCGCGGAATAGAACGCAGTCCCCGCACCGTGTCCGAGCCACAGCGACCACGCGTCCCGGTTCAGGAGCTCGGCGAGCGAACCGAGGTGACCAATGCGCGCCTGCGCCGAAAGGTCGCGACCCAGCAGCGCGTCCTGCAGTCGGGCCCCGTACTCCGCGAGCTGCAGCAGTTCGCCGTGGCGGGCGAGAAGCAGCCCGACCGCCGCGATCAGGAGACCGGCGAGGAGCTGCTGACGGAGAGAGCCGGTCAGCAGGAAGAACGCCCCCAGCACGGCGACGAGCGCCACGCCGGCACGGCTGAACGCAAGCACCAGCCCGAGGGCGCACAGCGCGGCCTTCAGGTAACGGTGCCGGAACAGGAACCACGCGAACGCCGGGACCATGAACAGCGTCGCCTTGAAGTAGACGTTCGGCACCGAGACCGGTCCGAGCGTGCGCACGCCGAAGAACCCGTGCGCCTCGTCGCCGAGCAGCGCGAGCGCGGCGGTCGCTGGCGCCGAGCCGGGCGCGACCAGCAGCAGCATGAACAGGCCGATCGTCGCGACGGCGAGCAGTGCGATCGAGTCCATGACGACGTCGAGCAGGCTGCGGCCGGGAGCACCCTGGATGAGCAGGAAGGCCAGCACGCCGGGCAGGAAGGGCGTCGCCTCTCCGATGGCGTCCCCGGCGTCCGCGCCTCGCGCCAGCCCGACGGCCACGGCCACCAGCGGCCAGATCACGAGCAGCAGGAGCGGCACCGCGAGACGCAGCGGCGAGATCGAGTAATCCGACCAGCGCAGCGCCAGCACCGCTGCCACGACCACATACGAGACGTACTTGACCCCGAAGCCGCCGCCCATGTCGAAGACGTTCGCGAGCGCGAGCAGCCACAGGGACGGCACCAGCAGCGTCGCCGCTGCCGCCGCGGGATGCACCTGCGACGGGCGCGCGACCGCGTTCACTTGAAGACGACGTTCTTCAGCCGGCGCACGGCGTCGGCCAGGCCGACGGACCGGTAGACGTGCCGTGCAAGCGCACGCGCCCGGACCGGTGCGCTGACCCAGGGCGAACCCAGCCCGCGCGTCTGGAGCGACATGAACGGCGGCACGTAGCCGTCGTCGAGGGCCCGCGCGGCGCGCGGCAGCAGCAGCGGGTCATCGACATCGTGATCGAGCTGCCAGGCCAGGGAGGGCCGCACCCAGCCGCGTGCAACGTGGTCGTCGACGTAGGTGCGCTCGATGTATCCGCAGGCCACGGCGCTGCGCAGCTCCGCCACCCACAGGTAGGCGAGCGGATTGCGCCGGCTTATCCACGGCTGCATCTCCATGTCGGTGTAGTGCAGCAGCGCGGTCCCCGAGTCGTAGCGCTCGAGGCAGTTCCACGCCGGGTCGATGTCCGCGCGCCAGCCCGGCGCGACCTTCATCTCGTACATGAGCTGCGCGTAGTCGAGTTCGCCGTCGTCGAGCCGGCGCACGATGTTCCCGATCCGCCATCCGAGCCCCTCGCAGTCGAGGAGCATCACGCTGAACTGCGGGCGTCGCCCATCCGACCCGAGCGCCGCGACACTGAGCAGCGGCGCGCCGTGCATCGGCTGGCGCCACAGCTTTCGGATGTCCGTGAACACCTGCATGTCCGAGTCGAGGTAGATCGCCCGCCCCCTGAGGCCCGCCGCCTCGGGGATGAGGAACCGCTGGAAGGAGAACGGCGTGCGGGGCCGGTTTTCGAGACGCTGCGGCTCGGGCACGGGTATGTCGAAATCGCAGATCGGGTACACGCGGCTCGTGATGCTCGCGCGACGGCGGATCGAGTATTCGAGAACGCGTGTCGCGAGCATCTGGGCGGGCTCCGTCGCGACGTACACGCGCACGGGCACCTCGTCGTCGAGCGGACCGAAGTCGAGATCGTGGCGAAAGACGGCCTCGGCGATGGCTTCGAACTGACGGTCGAAGCTCGAGCGGCCGTTCGCGAGCAGCGTGGTCCCGTCGAGGTCACCGAAGCTCGGCGAATAACTCGTTCCGCCGTCGACGCCGAGCGTACGGATGTGGCGCGCCCCGTGGACCGCGAGCAGGTGGACCGCGGCGTCGGCGCTGAAGAATCGTACCGGCACGATCGGCTGGCCGGGCACGGCGTCCGCGGCGCGCGAGGAGTTGTACCAGCAGAGCCGGCCCTCGCCGGCGAGGCGGCGCAGTACGGGGTGCTCCCCGGCGAGCGAATCCAGCGTTGCGTCGCCGGGGCGATTGCGGACGTGCGGGTGCCACGGCATCACCCAGACGGCGGCGTTGTCGAGCGCCGCGGGGTCGAGGGATTCGAGCACGTCGAGGTCGGTCGCATGCGCCACGTCGACGCGCAGTTGCCTCACGATGTGGTTGAGCCCGAACCGCCGGTAGCCGTCCGCCGCGTTGCAGCGCTCGACCGAGAAGGAAGGCCCCTTGCCCAGCAGCAGCCAGCGATCCCGGGCCGCGCCGTGGCGCGACATCCATTCGGCGAAACTCTCCGTCCGGGCTGGAGCCGGACCGCGCTCGCTGCTCATGGGGAACTCCTTTTCACGGTCCGCGCGTCTGGTCGAGCCGTCGATGTGCCGCGACACGCGGACGGGTGCCGCGACGGCAATCAGTCCCCGGCACGCCGAGGCGGCGCGGGCGTCCAGATCAGCGCCGCGAACACGCCGACGAGGAGCCCCGTCACCAGCCCGAGCGCGACTACGAGCACTCGTTTCGGCTTGTAGATGTCGTCGGGCTCCGGCGGCTGGGCCGGGTCCAGCACGCGGAAAACGAATTCCCGTCGCACGTTCGCGAGGGTGGCGCGCTGCAGCTGCGCCTCGGTCAGGCGATACAGCGCGGCCCGCGTCTCGAGGATCTCCGTGCGCTCGAGTTCCCGGCGCAGGTACTGCAGGGACTCCGTCGATTCAGCGAGCTCGCGCTGCCTGACGAGTTCGTTCGCGCGGTCGACGTAGTCGTTGACCCAGCGTGCCGCGACGACCGGGTCGCGCCACTCGATCGAGACCCGGACGGTCCGGGTCTTGGCGTCTTGTTCGAGCTTGAGCAGGTTCTCGACGAACGCGGCGGCCGCGGACTGCGTCGTGGGCGGTTTCTCCGCCAGCGGCCCGGTCCAGCGTCGATGCTCCGCGTCCCAGTACTCGGCGTAGAGGACCGGCAGCAGGTCGTGTTCGCGGATGAAAGCTTCCGCGAAGGAGCGCGACTGCATCAGGAGCACGGTCTCGGCCTGGCGCGCCCCGTCCCTCGGCATCAGACCCACGAGCGACGCCAGCCCGCCAACCCCGCCACCGAGCGCGCCGAGCCCTTTCTCGAGTTCCTCTCCCTGGGCCGGGGCGAGCAACGCTTCCGCGCGGTAGGTCGGCTCGGGCAGGTACGCCGCCGCGAGCCCGACGGCGAGTCCGACGATGCCGAGGAGCGCGACGAGCGGCCAGCGGCGCAGGACGTGTCCGGCGAGGACCCGGGCCGGCAGCGGCGTCGACACCAGTGCTTCGTCCCCGAGCATCAGAACGAATTCACTGCAGCGACCGAAATCGCGATGTTGTAGAGGATCGTCGTGATCGCCTGCCACATCACCAGCGGACGCATGCGCTCGGCGTCGAGCGGCACGACGATGGTATCGCCGGGCTGAATGCCGCCCGCGCTGCGGAACCAGCCACCGCCGCTGCCCACCTCGACGCTGCCGTTCGCGCGGACGACGTAGATGCGCCCGTCGTCGGCCTTCTGGGTCGTGCCGCCGCTCAGGCGGATGTAGCCGTCGCGGTCGAGCGACGGGTCGTAGAGGTGCGAAGTCGCGTTCTGCACCTCCCCGATCACGGTCACTTCCTGCGCCGTCTTCGGCACGCGCAGCACGTCGCCGTCCTGCAGGATCACGTCCGCCGGGGAACCCGGCGCCGCAGCGATGATGCGATCGAGATCGATGACGAGCCGGCCGACTGGCTCGGTGTCGCGCAGGTCGGAGAGCAGCGACTGTCCGATCGCGAGCGTCTCGCTGGCCTGCTGCGCACCCATGCCGGATCCCTGGGCACCCTGCAGGGCGAGCGACCCGAGGTCGCGTTTCAGGCGGTTGGCGAGCCTCTCGATCTGCAGCCTCTCGCGCTCACGGAGGGTCTCACGCGTGAACACGCTGCCGCGGCCGAACGCGAGCGACGTGAGCCCACCGGCGCGCTCGATCACCTGGCGCAGCGTCTCCCCTCGCTCTACGGCGTACTGGCCGGGAAAGCGTACTTCGCCCTCGAGCAGCACGGTCGCCTGGCTCGACCACTCCGAGATCTCCTTGACGATCAGGAAGTCGAACGGCGCGAGCGGCAGGTCGGACCCCGGCTCGTGCGCCAGTGCACGCCTCAGGTCGACCTTTACGACGTCGGTCTTGCGCGACTCGCCGTCGCTCACCTCGTAACGCGCGAGGTCGGCCTCGCCGCCGTACGCCTCCTCCGCGAGGCCGCCGCCGGCCCGGATCAGGTCGCTGACGGTCATCCCGGGCTCGAGGGGGTATTCTCCCGGCACGCGCACGCGGCCCGAGATCCGCACGACCTGCGAAGGCTGGGCGCTCACGGCCTGCAGCCTGAGATCCTCGAGGATGGGGTCCAGGATGGCGCGACGACCGGTCGCGAGGTCGAACACATAGATCCGGTCGCGCGCCGAAAGCGCCGGATCGAGGTTGGAGCGCGGCGCCCGCCAGGCTTCGGTCAAATCGGCCGACAGGACTTCGATGCGGCGCGTGCCGGCCGTCTCGCGACGGATCAGCACGTAGCGCTGGTCCGCATTGGGCTTGAGGTCGTCCGCCGAAGAAATCACGTCCGAGAGGCGCAGGCCCGGGCGATACTGCACCGCTCCCGGACGCAGCACGTGTCCGTCGACCCGCACGGAGTTCGCGTACGTCGGCCGCACGCCGGGCACCCGGAGCACGTCTCCGCTGCGGAGCCGCGTCTCGCGCGCACCGGGCCCGGAGAGGTCGACGTCGACGACGACCCGGTCGCGCCGGTCGTCGATGCGCTCGAGCGTCGCCAGCCGCGCGTCGGCTTCGGGCGTCAACCCGCCCGCCAGGGCGACGAGATCCGCGGTGGTCGACTCGCCCCTGAGCTCGTAGATGGCCGGCCGCCGCACCTCGCCGGTGACCCCGACCGTCGTGCCCACCGGCGGGATGAAGATCACGTCCCCGGGGAGCAGCCGCGCGTCGCCGGACGTGTCTCCCCGCAGCAGCAGGTCGTATAGGTCGATGCGCGAGACCACCCGGCCGGCGCGCTTGAGCTCGATGTTTCGCAGCGAGCCGATCTCCTTGACGCCGCCGCTCACGAACAGTGCGTTCGTGACCGTCGCGAGACCGCTCACCGTGTAGGAGCCCGGCTGATTGGCCTCGCCGAGCACGAATATGCGGATGGTGCGCAGGGCGCCCATCGTGACGGTCGCCTGGGTGCCGATCATCTGCTCGGCCACGCGGCTCTCGATGCGCTCGCGGGCCTCGTCGATCCTGAGTCCGCTCACGGCGATCGGCCCGAGGTCCGGGAACATCACGCGCCCGTCGCGGTTCACGACGAGGGAGTGCCTGCCCCGCGTATTGCCGGTGAGCTGCACCTCGAGCCGGTCGCCGGGACCCACGACGTATTCGGCCGGCACGGGCACGTCGGACACGGGCGCGAACGTCGTCGGTGCTCCCTCGAAGAGGTCGTACCCGAAGGGCTTCAGCGCGTCGCGATCGACCGGCTCCAGCGGCAGCAGCGTGAGGCGGATGCGGAAGTCGCGCAGGAAGGGCTCGATCGCGAGCCGCTGCGTCGCCTGCAGGACGGTGAGCCCCGCCAGGGGCACCACGCCGAGACCGGGCAGGTCGATCGCGCCGTTGCGATCGAGCCGGTAGGGGTTCGCCCGACGCACCGTCTCGATGTAGCGCTCGAGCGTCGCCGTCTGCGGCCTGGTGCGCTGGACCGGGGTGCGGGCAGCCGGCGGCTGCGTCGCGTTCTGCGGCGTGCGGCCGGTCGCGTCCGCGCCCGTGCGCTCGCCGCTCACGACGAACGGCTGCGTCCCCGGCAGCATCGTCACGTCGCGTGGCGGACGCTCGGTGAGCACGCGTTCGTCCTCCTCGAACTCCAGCAGCTCGAGCTCCAGGATCAGAGTGTCCCCCGTCTCGAGGCGCGGGTCGGCCTCCGCACTGAGATCGCGTTCGTCCTGCGCGCGCGAGCCGCGTGGCAGCACGGTCTGCGGCGTCTCGAAACGCTGGTCGGTGGACGTGGCTGCACCGGGCGTACTGCGCCCGCCGCCGCTGATCGCTTCGAGGATCGCCTGCTGCTGGTCCGGCGACAGGTTGCGGAACATCTCGATCTGCTCGGCGGTCGGCGTCTGGGCGGCGACGATCGCCGTGGACAGCAGGAGCACGAACCCGGCCGCCCAGTTGCGCAGTCGCCCGAATCGCGTCGGCGCACGGGGTCGGCCGCCACACGACGACCGCAGGATCTCGAGATTCGGAATCAACGGAACTCCCGGCGCCACGTCAACCACCCGCGCATGCCGTCCTCGACGAGGACCGGCGCATCCGCGTCCACCGACGCGTATCCCAGCGAAACCGTTAGTTTACCCCAGCCGTAAGTCCGGTCGTGCGTGACCGAGAGATCGTGCACCTGCGCCGGGACATCGGCCAGCGAATGGCCCGGCGCGACTCCCTCGCGATTCAGCTCGACGCGCCGTGCGAGCGCTTCCCACCGCCGTGCCTTCGCATCGACGTAGAGTGCGCCCACGCCGAAGGACTCCCCGTCCGCGTCCATGGAGTGGCCAAGCACCCGGCCGCGATAGCGGTACCCGGTCGTGTAGATCGTGTTGGTGTACGCGCAGCCGAACTGGGGAGAGGAGTTCAGGAAGTCGCAGGCCGTGTCGGCGTACTCGACGTGGGCGCGCCAGGTTCCGTCCCCCAGCATGCCCCAGGTCTCCACGCCGAACACGCCGAGGTACTTCGACGGCATGAAGCCGGCCTCGTCCTCGCCGATCGCCTGCGCGTAGGCTGCGAGCGGCACCCGTGCGCCCGGCCAGGACCAGCGCACGTCGAAGCCCGCGAGCTGGTTGCCGGGCTGCTCGCTCGGGTCCTGGTCGTTGTCGTTGCCGACGAGCAGGTCCCAGAACGTGCCGAGGTCGCAGGGGCGTCCGTCGCCGCACCACTGCGCCGTGCGGCTCACCGCGATCTGCAGCGTCGGATGGGGCCGGATCTCGCCGCGCATGCCGAAGAGCAGCGCCTGCGCGTAGTCGCGGTCGCTCTCGAACTGGCCCATGAACGTCGAGAACCGCCACGGGCCCAGCCAGCGCAGCACCGGCAGGTCGATCGGCAAGGCCTCGTTGCGATCGAGGCCGATCGAGGGCAGCGGCCGCGCGTTGTTCGACAGGATCAGGCTGCCCTGCCAGGCCGGCCCCCACCAGCGATCGAGCCATCCCGCCGAGATCATCCAGTTGCCGAGGTTCGCAGCGACGTACGTCCCGTCGGGCCGGAACGTCTGGTCGTCGTCGGGGTCCGCGACGACGGTCGCCTGCAACTTGACCGCGAACCGCTGCCCGAGCCAGTCGGCGGTCACCGTGGCTTCGCCCTCCTCCCGCGGCGTGTCCTCGAACGTCCTGAGCGGCATCGGGTCGACCGCTCCCGCGAGCTCTGCCGAGTACCGCAGGTCGTCGGTCCGGGATTCGCGCAGCACCCGCTGCCTGAGGCGCGCGGCCGCCGCACGCTGGGCGGGCGTCAGGGTATTGAACTGGAGTGCGGAGAGCTCGCGGGCAACGAGCGACCAGCCGATCGGCCAGCTGAGACTCGGTCCGGAGAACAGGCCCGCGTCGGAAAGAAGCTGGAGGTCGTGCCGCAGCGTGACGTCGCCGGGCGCCATCCAGGGTTCGGCGGCAGCCGGACGCCACGCGAGCGAGGCGACGGCCACGACGACCGCCCAAGCATGGTGCCCAGCGCTGCTCCGCAAACCCGCTACCCCGCCGCCTGCAATCGCGCGATTCTATTCAAAGACGCGCCGCCACGACACGAACGCACGAGGCAGCGTCGCCGACGTGCCGTTCCAGTCACGGTCACGATGGTCCGCGCCGACGGCCGCCTCGATCCAGCCGCCCGGCAGAGGATAGCGATAGCTCAGGTCGAGGCTCCACCACTCCTCCGGACCGGGCGCGATCGTATGGCGCGTGTCCGGAACCACGCCGCCTTCGTTGATGTCGGAAAACCGCGCGAGCGCCGTGAAGGTCCTCGCGGCCGCGTCGACGTGCTGGTAGCGGAGGCCGAACGTGTTGCCGTCCCCGTCCATCGAGTGCCCGAGCGTCCGCCCTTTCGACCGGTAGCCCTCGACGTTGAAGATGCCGTTGTTGTAGGCACAGTCCCAAAGCTTCTGCTCGTTCTCGGTGCCCCCGCACCGCGTGTTCGCCCATTCGAGGCCTGCGCGCCACGATCCTCCCGCCGCCGTGCTGCCCCAGGTCTCGAGGCCGGCGAGATCCATGCTGCGGTAGGGCCGCGGGATGTTGTTGTCGATCGACTCGCCGGTATGCTGGTTGTAGAGCGCGTAGTTCCAGTCGCCGATCGGCGACGCCCAGCGGATGTCCCATCCCGCGAGCTGGTTGCCCGGCTCGTCCTCTGCCGCGACGTTTTCCCCCGCGTTGTCGTTGCCGGACCAGAGGTTCCAGAAATCGTCCCAGTTGCAGGAGCGGCCTTCTCCACACCACTGTGCCGTGCGCTCGAGGCTCACTTCGAGGCCGTCGAGCGGCCGCGCGGTAAGACGCATGCCGAAGAGCAGCGGGTGGTCGTAGTCCTCGCGATCGCCTTCCATGTAGCCCATGAACGTCGTGAGGCGCCACGGACCGATCCATCGCAGCCACTTGCTCTCGAAGGGATCCGAGACCGCGCGATCGAGCGCAAGCGCCGGCACGGGGCGCGCGTTGTTCGAGAGGATCAGGCTGCCCTGCCAGCCGGAGCCCCACCAGCGGTCCTGCGCGCCCGCAGTGACGATCCAGTTGCCGAACTTGCCGGCGAAATACGATCCATCGGGACGCACCGACTCGTCGTCGTCCGGATCGGCCGCGAGATCGAGCTGCAGCCGGCCGCCCCAGCGCTCGCCGACGAACCCGCTGATCCACGCGCTCAGTTCACCTTCCTCGCGGGGTTCGGCCGCGAACGTGCGCAACTCCATCGGCCGGGCCGCGCCACTCACTTCGAAACCCGGGGTGACCCGGCCTTCGCTGGCGTAGCGGCGCAGGCGCGCGACGGCGGCGCGCTGGGCCGCCGTGAGTTGCGGACGATCCGACGTGGCGGCGTCATCGGTGCCGACCGAATCGAGCGCGTTCGCGATGTCGGGCGTCGGGATGGGCCAGCCGGACACGGGCAGGTCGATCACGCCTTCGTCGACGAGCAACTGCAGGTCGTGGCGGGCCCTTGCGTCCCCGGGCGCGAGCCACGGCTCTCCGGCCGACGCCGGCAACGCGAGCAGGCTCGCGGCGAGGGCAACGATGCATCCTTTCATCGCCGCCATGGTACCGGTGCGGTCAATCGTGGCGCCACTGCCGCACCGCCTCGAGCAGGCCTCGGACGTGGGGAGGTCCGTCGGGCCACGCAGCCCGCTCGACTGCGGGAGCCATCGGGCCCGCGAGCTTCTTGCCGAGTTCGACCCCCCACTGGTCGAAAGGGTTGATGTCCCACACGACGCTCTGGACGTAGACCTTGTGCTCGTACCATGCGATGAGCCGTCCGAGCGTCCGCGGCCCGAGGCGCGGAAAGAGGATCACGCTGCTCGGCCGATTGCCGGCGTGCACCTTGTGCGGCGCTAGACGCGCCGCCTCTGCGTCGGGAATTCCCTTCGCGGCGAGGTCCTCACGCACCTGCGCCTCCGTCTGCCCGAAGGCGAAAGCCTCGGCCTGCGCGAAGCAGTTGGCGAGCCCGAGGTCGTGCTGTGCCTGGAACCGGCTCGACGCCTGCACGGGCGCGAGGAACTCGAGCGCGACGGGGGCCGTGCCCTGGTGCAGCAGCTGGAAGAACGAGTGCTGCGCGTTGTTGCCGGGCTCTCCCCAGACGACCGTCCCCGTGTCGCAGTCGACCGGCTTGCCGTCGCGGGTGACCGATTTTCCGTTCGACTCCATTTCGAGTTGCTGCAGGTAGGCCGGGAACCGGTGCAGGCGCCGGTCGTACGGAAGCACGGCGTGCGACTCGAGCCCGAGGAAGTTCTGGTTCCAGATGCCGACCAACCCCATGAGCACGGGCAGGTTGCGCTCCAGCGGCGTCGAGCGAAAGTGCTCGTCCATGTCGTGCCCGCCCGCGAGCAGCAGCTCGAAGGGCTCCATGCCGAGTGCGAGCGCGATCGAGAGCCCCACGGCCGACCAGAGCGAATACCGGCCGCCCACCCAGTCCCACATCGTGTAGCGCGCGTCCGGCGCAATGCCGTAGCGGTCCATGGCCTCGTGGTTCGTCGACACCGCGACGAAGTGCCTGGCGATCGCGGCCTCGCCGAGTTCGGCGAGCACCCACTCGCGTGCCGCGTTGGCGTTGCTCAGCGTCTCGAGCGTCGTGAAGGTCTTCGAGCAGATGACGAACAGCGTCGTCGCCGGATCGACGCGCTCCATCACCTCGGCGAGTTCGACGCCGTCGATGTTCGAGACGCAGTGCAGCCGCAGGCCCCGGTTGCGATAACGGCCGAGCGCCTCCGTCGCCATCACGATGCCGAGATCCGAGCCGCCGATGCCGATGTTCACGACGTCCGTGAACCGGCCACCCCGCACGCCGGTGATGCGGCCCTCGTGCACGCCGGTGACGAAGCCCCGGATCTTCGCGAGCTCGGCCCGCACCTCCGGCATGACGTCCCGGCCCCCGGCGAACATCGGCCGTTCCGACCGATTGCGCAGCGCCATGTGCAGCGCCGCGCGGTGCTCCGTGTGGTTGACCGGCTCGCCCGCGTACAGCGCCGCGATGCGGGCCTCCAGCCGGCACTCGCGCGCGAGCGCCGTCAGCAGTTCGAGCGTGCGCGGCGTCAGCCGCTGGCGCGTGCAGTCGTAGAGGAAGTCGAGCTCGCGGAACGCGAGGCGCCCGAACCGCCCGGCGTCGTCCGCGAAGAGTTCACGCAGGTGCCGGCCGCGAAGTTCCGCGGCGTGGGTCTCGAGTGCCCGCCACGTGGGGAGTTGCGTGCGCCCTGCCATGGGTGCCTCCAGTCATGGGTCACCCACGCATTGTCTCGCAACGCCGCGGCGCTCGCCGCCCTTTTCGCCGGCCCGTGGTCAGGTTGAGGCGCGCTTCCCGCCGTAGTACTCGAGGTACCAGTCGACGAACCGGCGTATGCCCGTCTCGACCGGCGTCGCCGGCGTGTAGCCCACGTCGCGCGTCAGGTCGTCGATGTCGGCCCAGGTGTCCGGCACGTCGCCCTGCTGCAGCGGCAGCAGGTTCTTCTCCGCCTTGCGCCCGAGGCACTCCTCGAGTACCTCGATGTAGCGCATCAGCTCGACGGGCCGGTTGTTGCCGATGTTATAGAGGCGGTACGGGCCGCGCGCCGAGCCCGGGTCGGGGTGATCGCTGTCCCAGGCGGCGTTCGGCGCGGCGGTGCGATCGCAGGCACGCACCACGCCCTCCACGATGTCGTCGACGTAGGTGAAGTCCCGGCGGTGGTGGCCGTAGTTGAACACGTCGATCGGCTGCCCCGCGAGGATGCTCTTCGTGAAGAGGAACAGCGCCATGTCGGGCCGGCCCCAGGGACCGTAGACCGTGAAGAACCTGAGCCCGGTCACCGGCAGCGCGTACAGGTGCGAGTACGTGTGCGCCATGAGCTCGTTCGCCTTCTTGGTCGCGGCGTAGAACGAGAGCGGATGGTCGACGTTCTGGTGCACCGAGAACGGCATCTTCGTGTTCGCGCCGTAGACCGAACTCGTGGACGCGTAGACGAGATGCTCGACCGCGTTGTGCCGGCAGCCTTCCAGGACGTTCGCGAAGCCCACGACGTTGCTGTCGACGTAGGCGAGCGGATTCTGGATGGAGTAACGGACGCCCGCCTGCGCGGCGAGATTGATCACGCGGTGGAACTTCTCCTCCCTGAAGAGCTTTGCCATGCCGTCGCGGTCGGCGAGGTCCATGCGGACGAACCGGAAGCCGGGATCGCGCCGCAGGCGATCGAGCCGCGCGTGCTTGAGCCGCACGTCGTAGTACTCGTTGAGGTTGTCGAGGCCCACGACCTCGTCGCCGCGTGCGAGGAGCCTCGTGGCGGTGTGCGACCCGATGAACCCGGCCGCGCCGGTGACGAGGATCTTCATGCTCACAGCCTCCCGTCGACCTCGCCCGCCTTGAACACGTACTTGATGTCGTAGAGCACGTGAGTCTTGCGGCCAAGCTCGCGGATCCTCGCGACGCCCATGCGCCGGAACTCGTCGTGCCCAACGCCCATCACGATGGCGTCGTAGGTACCGGGTTTAAGTTTCTTAAGTAAGCGGATGCCGTACTCGTGGTAGGTCTCTGCCGCGTCGGCCCACGGATCGTGGACGTCGACCTTGCAGCCGAACTTCTCGAGCTCGCGCACGACGTCGACCACCTTCGTGTTGCGCACGTCGGGGCAGTTCTCCTTGAACGTGAGTCCCATCATCAGCACGCGCGCGTCGCTCACCTGAATCCTGCGCCGGATCATCAGCGCCGCGAGCTGCTGCGCGACGTACGTGCCCATGTTGTCGTTGATGCGCCGGCCCGCGAGGATCATCTCCGGGTGGTAGCCGATCGCCTGCGCCTTGTGGGTGAGGTAGTACGGATCGACGCCGATGCAGTGCCCTCCGACGAGGCCCGGCCGGAACGGAAGGAAGTTCCACTTGCTGCCGGCCGCGAGCAGCACCTCCTCCGTGTCGATGCCCATGCGGTTGAAGATCAGCGCGAGCTCGTTGATGAGCGCGATGTTGACGTCGCGCTGGGTGTTCTCGATCACCTTGGCGGCCTCGGCGACCTTGATGCTCGAAGCCTTGTGCGTCCCCGCCGTGACGATCGAGCGGTACAGCGAGTCGACGAATTCGGCGACCTCGGGCGTCGAGCCCGACGTGACCTTGCGGATGGTCGGCAGACGGTGCTGCTTGTCGCCCGGATTGATGCGCTCCGGGCTGTAGCCTGCGTAGAAGTCGCGGTTGAACCGCAACCCCGAGACCCGCTCGAGGATCGGGACGCAGACCTCCTCGGTGCAGCCCGGGTACACCGTCGACTCGTAGATCACGACGTCGCCCTTCTTCAGGACCTGCCCGACGGACTCGCTCGACTTCTCGAGGGGCGTGAGGTCGGGCCGCTTGTAGTCGTCGATCGGCGTCGGCACGGTCACGACGTAAACCCGGCACGACTTCAGGTCCGCGAGGCGCGTCGTGAAACTCAGTTTGCTCGCCGCGGCGAGCTCGCTCGCGTCGGTCTCGAGCGTGCTGTCGCGGCCGGCCCGCAACTCTTCGATCCGGGCTTCCTTGATGTCGAAGCCGACCGTCGAGAAGCGCTTGCCGAATTCGACGGCCAGCGGAAGGCCGACGTAGCCGAGGCCGACCACGCCGACCTTCAGGTTGCGCAGGTTGAACTTGGGCATGCGAGGAATCCCGGAGGTACGTCCTGTAACTTAATGAGGCAAGGATGCCAGAGCGCCGCGTCGATTTGTGAGACGCGGTTCAAGCTGCCACGCCCGGACCTGCGCGCATGGCAAGGGTCGGTCAGTTCGACGGCTCAAGCAGTCGCCACACCGTCCTGCCTCCGCTCGCCTTGTCGAGGGCCGCGAGCCGCGCCTCGTGCGCGGCGATCTCGCCGGGCGTCGCGCGCAGCACCGTCAGGGTGCCCTGCGGCCGCGTCGCCCGGGCCGTCTGCGCCCTGGTGGCCGCGCCGTGCGTGGCCTCGCCGAGCGTGAGCGCACCCTGCCCGCCCGTCATCGCGAGGTACACCTCGAGCAGCAGGTCCGCGTCGAGCAGCGCGCCGTGCAGGTCGCGGTGCGAGTTGTCCACGGAATAGCGCTTGCAGAGCGCATCGAGGCCGTTGCGCTGACCGGGGTGGAGGCGCCGCGCCATTGCGAGGGTGTCGAGCACCTGGCAGAACTCGACGACGCGGCCCGGCGCGCCGGGCAGGCGCGCGAGCTCGGCGTCGAGGAACGCGACGTCGAAGGGCGCGTTGTGGATCACGAGTTCGGCCCCGCGGACGAACTCGAGCCACTCGGCCGCGACGTCCGTGAACCTCGGCTGGTTCCTCAGGAACTCGGCCGTGATCCCGTGCACCTGCAGCGCGCCCGCGTCGATGTCGCGGTCCGGGCAGAGGTAGCGGTGGAACACGCGGCCGGTGCGGCGGCGGTTAACGACTTCGATGCAGCCGACCTCGATGACTCGATGGCCGAGCTCGGGCTCGAGGCCGGTGGTCTCGGTGTCGAGGATGACTTGCCGCGCAGGAGGGCCGGACAAGGAACGTCACCCCGAGACGGCGCTTGCGAGCGCCTCGACCACGCGATGCTGCACGTCTTCGGTCAGGTAAGGGTGCATCGGCAGGCTGATCACGCGGCGCGCGGCCCTCTCCGACGCAGGATACCGGCCCTCGGGCTCCCCGAGGTGCTCGAACACGGGCTGCAGGTGCAGCGGCAGCGGATAGTGCACCGCCGTCGGCACGCCGAGCGCCTTCATGCGGGTCTCGACCAGATCACGGTCGTCGACCTCGACGGTGTACTGGGCGTAGACGCACGTGTTGTGGGCCTCGACGTGCGGCGCACGCACCACGCCCTCCTCGCCGAAGGCCTCGCGGATGAGTTCGCCGTAGCGCGCCCCGATGCGGATGCGTGCCGCCACCTCGTCCTCGAAGATCTCCATCTTCGCGAGCAGCACGGCGGCCTGCAGCGAGTCCAGGCGGCCGTTCAGTCCGAGTCGCGGATGGTGATAGCGGCGGTCCTGTCCGTGCACGCGGATCTCGCGCATCAGCTTCGCGAGAGCGTCGTCGTCCGTGAAGAGCGCGCCGCCGTCGCCGTAGCCGCCGAGCGGCTTCGACGGGAAGAACGACGTCGAGCCGACGAGCGACAGCCCGCACGAGCGGCGGCCGCGGGTGGTCGCGCCGAAGCTCTGCGCCCCGTCCTCGATGACCGGCAACCCGTGGCGGCAGGCGATCGCGTTGATGGCATCGAAGTCCGCGCACTGGCCGTAGAGTGACACCGGCATGATCGCGCGCGTCCGCGGCGTGATCGCGGCCTCGAGCAGCGCAGGATCGAGGTTGTAGGTGCGCGGATCCACGTCGACGAACACGGGCTTCGCACCCGCGAGCGCGATCATCTCTCCGGTCGCGAAGAACGTGAACGGCGCGGTGATCACCTCGTCGCCGGGGCCCACGTCGAGGGCCATGAGCGCGATCAGCAGCGTGTCGGTGCCGCTCGACGCGGCGATGCAGTGCTTCGTCCCGACGTAGCGTGCGAGCACCGACTCGAGCTCCGTCACCTCTGGACCCAGGATGTACTGCCCGTGCTCGAGCACCCGCGCGATGCGCGCGTCCACGGACGGCTTGATACGGCGGTACTGGGTCTTGAGGTCGATGAAATCCATGCAGGCCCCGGTCTCCGAACGGCAGGACGACAGTTTAAGTCAACCGGCCGCTCGCGGCGCGCCGGCCTCGTCGATGCCGCGGTTCGCGAGTGCGTCCGCAGCCTCGTTGCCGGCGTGGCCCGCGTGGCCGCGCACCCAGTGCCAGTGAACCTCGTGGCGCCCGATTTCGCGCTCGAGCTCGAGCCACAGGTCGGCGTTCTTGACGGGCTTGCGATCCGCCGTCTTCCAGCCGCGGGCCTTCCACTGGGGCAGCCACTCGGTGATCCCGTTGCGGACGTACTGCGAGTCCGTGTAGAGCTGCACCCGGCTCGGTCGCTTGAGCGCCGCGAGCGCCTCGATGGCCGCCCGAAGTTCCATGCGATTGTTGGTGGTGTGCGGCTCCCCGCCCCACAGTTCGCGTCGATGCGGACCCGAGACGAGCAGCGCGCCCCACCCGCCAGGTCCCGGGTTGCCCCGGCAGGCCCCGTCCGTGTAGATCTCGACGTCGATCACGCGGCGATCCGTGACGTGGGCTCCGCGAGGCCGCCGACGACGGCCGGGCGTCGATTCCAGGCCGGGCGTATCGGCGTGAGCGCGCGGACGCGCTTGCGGGCCTTGACGATGTAAGCACCAGCAAGTGGGGGCGCGAGACGCGCCGCGCGTCCTTCGAGCCACGCGCGGGTCCGGCCCGGGACGCCGCGCGTCCACGGTGGCGCGTAGAGGTAGCGGCGCGATTCGACGACCTCGAGCCCGAGCAGCCGCAGCCAGTCGCGCGTGCGGCCCTCGCTCATGAGTCGCCGCGCGGGGGGCGGGAAGCGGCCGCGTGTCGCGAGGTGCCGCAGGCCCCACGGACCCATCAGGTTGAATCCGCAGAGAATGAGGTGCCCGTCGCCGACCAGCACGCGCTCGACCTCGCGCAGCACCTCGTGCGGGTCGGCCGCGTGCTCAAGCGTATGCGGCATCAGCACGGCCTCGATCGATGCCGTCGCAATCGGCAGCGCGTGGTAGTCGGCGCGAATGGCCCCGGGCCCGCACGCGTCCGGGGCGAGCCAGCGGCGATGCTGGGTGCGCGCGCCCTGCGAGAGTTCCAGGCCGCGGCCCCAGGCACCGAGTTGCAGCAGTTCGAAGCCGAAGACGTCGGCGAGCGCGTCGTTGAGGATGCGCGCCTCGAGGTCGAGCACCGCTGCGCCGAGCGGCGACTGCAGCCAGTCCATGTCGGGCGGTTCGGTCATCCGTCACAGAATACCGGCGCGCGCGAACGGCGGTGGAAAAACGTGCGACATATTGTGGAATTTTGCCAGCCGGCAGGCTCTAATACGCGCGCCCGGACCCGTGGCTGCAACGACGAGGGCTCGGCGATGCTGGAGGTGAGCCCGGTCAGGGCGTTTTCGGACAACTACCTGTGGCTGATCCGCGCGCCCGCGGACCGCAGCTGCGCAGTGGTGGTGGATCCCGGGGACGCCGCGCCGGTCGAACGTGAACTCGAGCATCAGGGGCTCTCACTCCGGGCCGTCCTCGTCACTCACCACCACCCCGACCACGTCGGCGGGGTCCAGGCACTGGCCGCAAGGCACGATGCGCCGGTATACGGTCCCGCGCGCGAGCGAGTGCCCTGCGAATACGAACCGCTCGAGGACGGGGACGTCGTCGATCTTGCAGATCTCGCACTCGAATTCCGCGTCCTCGACGTACCGGGCCACACCGCGGGTCACATCGCATACGCAGGCCACGGCGCGGTCTTCTGCGGCGATACGCTCTTCAGCGCCGGCTGCGGCCGGCTGTTCGAAGGCACGCCCTCCCAGATGCTCGACTCGCTCGACCGCCTCGCCGCACTGCCGGACGAGACGCTCGTCTACTGCGCGCACGAGTACACACTGTCGAACCTGCGTTTCGCCGCTGCGGTCGAACCGGGAAACGGCGTGGTTCTCGAGGCCCTCGAGGAGGTGCGTGCGCTTCGGGAGCGCGACGCCGTCACGCTGCCTTCGACGATCGGCCGCGAGCGCGGCATCAACCCGTTCCTGCGCTGCCGGGAGCCGACGGTTCGTGGAGCCGCCGAGCGCCATGCCGGCAGGACACTCGACCGGCCGGCGGACGTCTTCGCCGTGATCCGGTCGTGGAAAGACGGATTCCGCTGAATGCGTAGGTTGCTGTTCCCGCTCGCGCTGGCCGCACTCGCCGCTGCATCGCTCTCCGGCTGCGCCACGACCGGGAGCCGCACCGACGACTACTCCAGCCTCCCGACGGCTCCCCACCGCGCGCCGGCGAGGTCGGGCCCGACGAACGCCGATGCGACTCCCGTGCTGCCTCCGATCCCGGCGTATCGCGGCGATCCTGCCGTGGGCCCGCAGCAGCACGCCGACCTGCTGGACCGGATCCGCGCGGGCTACACGCTCCCGCAGGCGCAGCATTACCTCGTCGATCGCGAGATCGACGCTTACCGGGCGCACCCGGACTACCTCGACCGGACTTTCCGGCGCGGCGCGCGCTACCTGTACCACATCGTCTCCGAGATCGAGCGACGCGGCATGCCGCTCGAGCTCGCGCTGCTGCCGGTCGTCGAGAGTGCCTTCAACCCGGTGGCCTATTCGCGCAGCCGCGCCTCGGGCCTCTGGCAATTCATCCCGAGCACGGGCAAGTATTACGGTCTCGCGCAGAACTGGTGGATCGACGAGCGGCGCGACGTGCTCAAGGCGACCGACGCGGCACTCACCTATCTCGCGTACCTGCACGACTACTTC
>Ga0105090_10000184_pt1 | contig 27970 bp, 24 predicted proteins | sample PPLLak3March2015_FD_79110 | JGI IMG/M metagenome (GOLD analysis project Ga0105090, IMG submission 79110) | Freshwater sediment microbial communities from Prairie Pothole Lake near Jamestown, North Dakota, USA - PPLs Lake P7 Core (1) Depth... | ecosystem: Environmental > Aquatic > Freshwater >...
ACGCAATATTACTTCGGTCACCCAGCGGAGTTTTTAAATCGCTGTGAATCTGTGATGCATCCTTATCGGAAGGAACCGATTCACCGGTAAGAGCCGATTCTTCTATCTTAAGATTTACTGATTCAATTAAACGAATATCAGCAGCAACGATCCGCCCTGCATCAAGGATAAGAATATCGCCGGGTACGACTTTTTCGGAATCCACTTCTTTAACTTCTCCATTTCTGCGGACAAGCGCTTTTGGAAAGGTCATTTTCTGAAGTGCTTTGATGGCTTTGTCTGCTTTTACCTGCTGAATTACGCCAAGAATAGAATTGATAATAATTACTAGTACGATGATTGTTGCATCAACGTACTCACCTAAAAACAGTGTAATAACCACAGCCACCAGCAGGATGTAAATAAGCCAGTCCTTCAGCTGGGAAATGAACAGGAGAAAAAGGCTCTTTTTCCTTTTCCCCAATAATTTGTTGGCACCGTATTTTTCCAGTCCAGCATTTGCCTCTTCTTCGGTAAGGCCTAGCAATGGATCAACATTAAATGCTTTAAGAACCTCTTCAATTGATTTAGATGACCACATTTTTCAACATCCTATAATAATCTTATTTCGAAAAGCTACCAAGAACCGCATCTTCTATTTCAAGCTTACATAATATATTTTTTAGGTTAAAGGCATGTAAATCGTAATTATAGGTGCCGTAAGGTTTATCAGATTTGCCAAAACCTCTCCAAGTAATTCCAATTACACGGAAATTGTCATTTATCAGATCGTTGTATTGGTATTCAAACATTTCATCACTTAGAGGCCAACCGTTTATTAACACAATAGGCCTGCTTTCTCCGGCATCTGTAATGTGAAGGCGTACATTCGTCTCAACTTCTATATATACCGACCTGGCAATTCCAGGTATTGCTTCATGAGGTTGTTTTTCCATCATTTTAGTTATTTCAGTTAAAATACTACGGTCAGTTCACCGGACTCTCAGTCTGACTAACCAAATAATCCTCCAAACCCATTTGGTCAATTAGTCCGCGTTGAATTTCTGCCCAATTGATATGGCCCTCGTCCAATTTTTAATTCTCATCAACAAATCAATAGTCCCCTGATTATATATGTCGTGGGTGAGTTTATCTGTATTAGTAAATTTGCACATTGCTTTAAGTTCTTTTGATATTAGACATCTTTCCAAATTAATTTGCATAATTTAAATGCATTGCTGACACTGTTAATTTATTTTGGAAAGGTTGTCTGATTTATAACAAATCATTTGAATTATAATAATATTGGTACTATAGGAAATGGGTCCGTGCTTTTTCACATTTCTGGATGACTTTTTTCATAAGATTTCCTTCAGAGTTATAAATAAGTATTTCATTGCTGGAATTTACATATTTCCCTTTAAAAGTATTCTGATGTGTAATCTGGATTAATTTACTTTCTCTGTTGTATAAATATATTTTTCTTCGGTTATCTTCCCACCTGAGTTTTGCATCATTCCAATATTGTTCAAACTCTTCAATAACATGGCCATTGTTATAATAATACGCATAAAGGTTATTATTGACCCATAGGTCATATTGTTTGATCTGGGTTAATTCAGAAATAACCAGCCCATTATCGTAGGTGGTGATGATCCTGTCGAAATTTTCGCAGTCATTTGATTCATTATTCCACTGACGTGAAAAGGAGGTATCATAAGTTATTTGGGAATACAGATTGGCCGAAATAATCAGACTTAATATTATTGAGCAGACTGACCTTGTAGTTTTAAATTTTTTCATCATACACTTGAATTGTCTTTATTCATCATTTTGCAAATGAATTTTAATTGAACGAAATCAGTTTACCGGTAATTAATCGAGCTTTTTTGTCGGGATGATGATCAGCGGTATTGAAGCAAGGCTTAAAACTTTTTTAGTGACACTCCCCATGAGTATATTTTTCAGCCATTTCTGGCTATGGGAGCCCAGAACAATATAATCTGCATGAATCTCTTTCGCAGTCTTCAGTATGGATTCAGCAATATCACCCTCTTCAACCAGGGTAAGTATGGCACTGTCGCCAAGGTGTTGTCTTGATTTATTCAAATAATTTAAGGATGCGTTTTTCAGCGTATCAAGATTATCTACTTCAATTGGACCCACTTCCCTGAAACCGGTAAATCCCATGATAGGATCATATTCTGCGGAAGAATAATAAACCAGTTCTGATATTACATGCAGCATTGTAACTTCTGCATTCATAGCCTTGGCTAAAGAAAAACCCACTTCAGCAACCTTTTGTGCGGTTGGGTTATAATCCAGCGCAATCAATACTTTTTTCATTTCATTCGTTTTCATGTTCGTATTTTATTTAAATCAAATAGTTAGCTAATAATTCTATAAAGGGGGCCTTAAGAATTGGTTTTGAAATATAGTTATCAAAACCTGCCTCCTGCACCTGAGTTTTGTTATGGTTACCTGCAAATGCCGTTTGGGCGATAACCGGCAATTTTGGCCTGATTTTTTTTATAAGTTTCGTAGCTTCATAACCATCCATTACTGACATTTTTATATCCATTAAAACCAATGAAATATCCTTGCGCTTTTTCACATGTTCAACTGCTTCACTTCCATCCCAGGCGTGAAGCAACCTGACATTTGTGCACGATAGCAATTCTTTTATCAAAGTATGACTATTTATTTCATCCTCTACAATTAGAATTGTCTTAGCATTCAAATTATTAAATTCACCAGGATCTTTTGCTAATTCAACTGCAACGTGATCTTCAGATTTATTTATGTAGGGAATTGTAAAGACAAAAGTTGAACCTAATCCCAGTTCTGAATTGACTGATATGGTTCCGCCTAACTTTTCGACCAATGCTTTAGAAATGGATAATCCCAGCCCATTTCCCCTGTATTTTTGACCATCTGAATTTACTACTTTTCTGAAACGCTGAAAAATAAGTTCATGGTTTTCGGGAACTATGCCTATGCCGTTATCTTTAACAAAAAACTCTATGAAATTCCCTTTTAATTTATAACCAAATTTAATTTCACCTTCTTTTGTGAATTTTATTGCGTTATTCAGCAAGTTACAAAGTACCTGCCTTATCCTGTTTCCATCTGTTTTAACCTGAGTCAGTTCATTGGGGCGATCACATGAGTAATGCAGACTTAGTTGTTTAGCCTCTATCAGTTTTTTGTAGGTCACAAATAATTCGCTCAATAAATCATTGATGTTAACCAATTCTAAATCAATGTTTATTTGACCTGCTTCAATCGTAGAAATATCAATGATGTCGCTGATAACCGTGAAGAGCTGTTGACTGCTGCTATTGATAATCTTAACATACTCCTTTCTGTCTTCATCAGTTAGTCCGGGTTGTAAAAGAAAATCGATAAATCCCATTATTGAGTTCATGGGTGTACGTATTTCATGGCCAATATTTGATAGGAAAACTGATTTCAGATTATCTGCCTCCTCGGCAAGTGCCTTTGCAATACTCAGCTCATTATTTATCTTTTTGATATGGATTAAGCTATTTGTCAGTTCTTCGTTGATGCTTATATATTCCTTATTCAGTTTAAGATATTCTGTATTCTGTTTGATAAGTTTTAGTTCGCTTTCCTTCAATGTTTTTTCGGCGAGCTTTCGATCGGTGATATCTCTTATGTTACATTGAATTACTTTCGTTTTATTCTCTAAATAAACATTGCTGATAAATTCCACTTCTGTTATTTTTCCAATGCGATTTTGTACCGGCATATCTTCAAAGCGCATATAGCCCTTCAATTTTAACTCAGCAAAGGCTCGTTCCGATTCTTCCATATTGCTAAAAAGCCCGATTTCCCATAGTTTCCGGCCAACAATTTCTTCCTTGGGATAATCCAATATTTTAATAATAAATGGATTTGCATCTACGATGTTTCCGGTTTCAAAATCAAGGATCAGGATACCGTCTTTCGCTGTTTCAAATAACCGCCGGTAACGTAATTCAGATTCTTCCAACTTTTCATCAGGTAATTTTGATTTATTAGTAATTAAACCATGGATATGAGTATCTTCACGAGATTTTACAGATGGTTTTGTTATAGAAAAGAATTTTCTCATAATATTAATATTTAGAGCTTTAGCTGAATTTTCAAATTTGGAATGGGTTCTACCTTTTAAATGCCATTTGTTCAGGACTCCTGAAATTTTTGTCTCCATTGTTGATTATTAAGTGTTCAATAACTTTAAACCGAATAAAGGTACTTGATGCAATTTTGTCACATCTTACATAATTTATCAAAATAGTTACATCATTCACACATTTTCAGAAGTAAAGAACGCATGGGATTAATATTCAGGTTATTAAAAAAAAGAAGGGCTATTGGAATCCAACAGCCCTTAACCTACATGAAAACATGGACATTGCCTATCCTTTACTATTCATCAATAAGATGTTTTTAATTCAACTCTCCTGTTTTTGGCACGGCCTTCAGAAGTATTGTTGTCGGCAATTGGTATGGATTCGCCATAGCCTATTCCTGTCAACCGTGATTCCATAATACCCTTTGACATCAAATATGCTATTACTGAATCGGTTCGCTTTTGTGACAAGGTGAGGTTGTAAGCATCTGCACCCTGGCTATCAGCATGACCTTCAATAGTTAAATTTGCATTTTCATACTTCTTCAGAATAATTACCAGTTCATCCAATTGAGATAAGGATGCTACTTTAAGCTTATCACTGTCGGTTTCAAAGAAAATTTTACTTGCAATCTTAGTAATCTTTACTGAATCCTCTTTGGCTATTTCAGGACAACCCTTATTTGCCATCGTACCTACTACTTCCGGACAATTGTCTTCCGTATCGGCAATACCGTCACCGTCTTTATCCGGGCAACCCTTTGTGGCAGAAGTACCGGCTAATTCAGGACACAGATCATCTTCGTTAAATATTCCATCCTGATCATTATCCATCGGACAACCCATTACGTCTACTTTATAACGGGGATTCGTATCCGCGCATTTATCCTCTGTATCTGCAACACCGTCCTTGTCGGCATCCGGACAGCCTTTCAATGCTACGAGTCCTGGTGTATCCATACAGAGATCATCCTTATCGGCAACACCGTCACCATCTTTGTCCGGGCAACCTTTTAATTCCTTATTGCCTGCAATATCGGGACATTCATCTAAATAATCAGCTACGCCATCTCCATCCTTATCAAGCGGACATCCTACTTTATCGACCGCTACAGATGCTGGGGTTTCAGGACATTTGTCCTTGTAGTCGGATATGCCGTCCTTATCAGCATCTTTTTTCTTGCCAAAATTAAAGGTAAAGCCGACCGAATGAAGGAGGTACATGTCGTTGCTACCTGCTTCAACCCCGTCCCTTTTATCATTCGATGAATAGAGAAACGTTTCCTGTACATTAAGCATAACAGCTGGACCTAACTTAACATTTAATCCCCCTCCAAATGAAGGTGCAATCCAATCCGTTTTAGCGGCATCAACATCTATGTCTTTATCAAATAACATAGCACCGCCCCCTATAAATAAATAAGGAATAACAGGGAATCTGGATGTCAAAATATTAAACCTTGCATTGAGAAGTAATGACGTAAAAGAGTTATTAAAGTGAAGGGTATCGCGGTGAAAACCGACTGCTCCTTTAGCAATTAATACGTTTAAATCGAAGTGGCTTGCGATGTACCTTGAAAAAGACAGTCCGCCAAAACCATACAATGCCATATTAGTTTTATAGAAGTCATTACCGAGGTCACCTTTGTACTGGGTTATTCCCCCGTGCAATCCTATGTTCCATTTTTTATCAATGGTTTGTGCGTTCATCATTAATGTTAATGCAGCGCAAATACTTAATAATAATAATTTTTTCATCTTATTTTTTTTAAAATTAATAAATACAAAGGTGAGATATTGCGTGGCGGTATGTGTTACACAATTTTTATAAATAGTTACATCTTTCACACATTTTCAAGTCTATAGTATTTATTCCGGGTGCTGAAAATTAAAAACCACTTTGCATTTAATCAATTCTAATGATTTTGTAAAATCCGGGGCAATGGCAAAAACTAGTAGAAGAATGAAAAAAAGAAGCCATCCAAATTATGATGGCTTCTCGACGAATGATAAACATTAATTAACCCAAAGAATTACAACTACATGACTCACTAACCTTTAATTTTGAAAGTCCTTTAATTTTTTCATCATTTTCTTTCGGCAAAAAAAGATTCTGCTTTTAACTGTTCCGATCGAAAGATTTAATGTTTCCGCAATTTCTTTATACTTATATCCCTGGAAATGCATGAGAAAAGGTTCCCGGTTCCCGATTGTCAAATCATTGATCATTCTTTCAAGTTCAGAATGGTTGTAAATTGAATCAGGCGCTAACCCGAGGGCGTGGCTTGAACGGCTTATGTAATGAAAATCCTTTGTATTATCAATGATTTTATTGACCAGGGAATCTTTCCTGTATTTATTGATAAATATGTTTCTCATAATCGTAAAAAGCCATGCCTTCAAATTTGAATCGGGTTCAAACATATCCTTGTGAATAATTGCCCTTAAATAAGTTTCCTGTAAAAGGTCATTTACATTTTCATGATCTGAAGTCATAGAAAGGGCAAAAGATTGCATATAACTATTTATGCTAAGTATTTTATGGTTGAATTCTATTTCTGTCATGGTATTGAATGAATCAAGAAATTATTTTATTTAAGAAAATACAAAGTTGTTTAAGTTAACGGTAATAAATGTTATACAATTTTGGAAATGTGTTACATAATTCACACATTTCAGGTAGCCGATTTTTCAGCAAGTTCCTGTCCGAATGAAATGGAATTTATGGATGTCGTAAATGCTATTACTGCCAGGTATAGAATTATTTTTTTCATGTAGTTAAATTTAGAATCTCAGGAACGATAACATTCGATTATCTCAACTGTTATATGCGCGATTGCTTTTTCAAGTTCCAGTGATTCCCGTTTGTTAGCTTTATTATTTATTTTTACTTTTTTTATCACCCTTTCCTTTATTTTTGTCTTTACCATTATCCGGAGCTTTGGCGTTGGAGTTTCCTTTTCCGGGTTTCTCACCAATGGTCTTTTGTGCAGGACCACGGTACCCTTTAGCATATTTTGCTTTATATTCTTTAAAATGTGTGTAAGGTGCACTGCCATGATAGTCTGTTATCACTACTTTATAACCGCCATATAAATCATAGCTTTTGTACTGCGGAGGAAGATGCGTTCTGTGTACCCATGCTCCATCCGCAAAACAAATAAACTGGGTTGCATGAATATCATAGTAAGCTTCCACATCCGGCAGGTAATAGTAACGCACTTCGGGATATCCGGCCGGTCCCCACAAAGGAGGTGAACCTATGTTCACATTTACATTCACTTGCCCCTGCACTGCAATTGCAGAAAACAACAACACTTTGACAATGATAAATTTTAAAGCTCTCATCTTATTTGTTTTTAGAGTATGAAATAATTTACACTAACAAAGGTGAGGCCTTTAATACCTGAAAACGTTACACAATTACAGAAAAGAGTTACATCATTCCCACATTTTATTAAAATAGCAAGGTAATATCCAATCCATTACTGAGTCCTCTCCGAAAAGCAGGAACCCGTCATTGTAATCCCGCTTTTTCAGCGGGAGAAGTAATCCTTTCGCACTATAAACCAACAGATTGCTTCGTCGCTCCTCCTCGCAATGACGTTCGGGCTTCGCCCTCGCAATGATGACCTATTTTACTTTGCAGAGAGGACTCAACTATTAGAAACTAATACCAAATGCCAATTCAAATTAGTCCATAGGACGGATAATGTCGGGCATTTCACCAAACTTTGGCTAAGCACTCTGGATTGCTCCACATTTGCTCAGCAGGTACCGCAACTGGCGTATTTCTTGTGCGGCCAGCTTAAACGTTGCAGACTTGTGCCAGGTTGACTAGTTACTATATCTATTTTATTTTTACTTTTGGGTTATGAGTTCCAAATACAAATTTCATAATCCCGAGGGTATTTATTTCGTAACCTTTGCTGTAGTCAGATGGATTGATGTATTTACCAGAAACCTGTACAGAGAAATATTACTCGAAAGTTTCAGGTATTGCCAGAAAGAAAAAGGGTTGAAAATACATGCATGGGTTATAATGACAAATCATGTCCACATGATTGTTTCAGCTGCGGATGGCTGTTTGCTTGAAAACATCATGAGGGATTTAAAGAAATACACTTCGTCACAAGTAATAAAAGCTATCAGGGAAAACAAAATTGAAAGCCGCAAAGAATGGCTTTTAAAGTCTTTTGATGAGGAAGGGAAAAAGAATTCGAACAATACCGTTTACCAGTTCTGGCAACAGGATAATCATCCGGTTGAATTGATTGACAATAAAATGATGGATCAAAAGCTGGAATATATTCATAATAATCCTGTTGAGCAAGGTTTTGTGAATAAAGCGGAAGATTATCCGTGGAGCAGTATTGCGAATTGTTTTCATGAAGAAGGGTTAATAGAAATTGAATTGATTGAATATACAAGGCACAAGTCATCAACGCACAAAGCACGAACACAAGACTTGCGCCAGTTGGGGCAGGTTTTAAATCAAAGTTTAAATCGCTTAAAAAACAATCTCAAAGAAGAACATAAAATTAGACAAAAAAGTGAGCATATTTAGAGGAAAATGGTTTATCAAAATAGATCCAATAATTACAGAATGGATGTCTCGTAATGGCTACCTGCTAGTAAGAATATCCATAGGGATTGTGTTTGTTTGGTTCGGATTTCTTAAATTTTTTCCAGGATTAAGTCCTGCGCAAGGGTTAGCCATCAAAACAATTACATTGTTAAGTTTTGGACTTATACCTGAATTAATAATAATTAACGGATTGGCTTTTTTTGAGGTGCTCATAGGCATTGGCCTCATCTCGGGAAAATTTGTTCGAGAAACATTACTATTGCTGTTTTTACAAATGGCAGGAACTTTTACACCCATATTTCTTTTCCCAGATGAAGTATTCACACATTTTCCTTATGCCCCGACTTTGGAAGGCCAATACATCATTAAAAATCTTGTACTTGTTGCTGCAGGTATTGTTTTAGGGGGTAAACTACACAAGGGTTCATCAGAACTAAAAAAAAAGATCGAAAATTGAAAAAGCTATAAACAACCTTTAGTGTAAATTATAATACTAAATTAAGATGATAAACACATTGATTTTTTCTAAATGACACCTATTAAACCAGGCCCAATAATGAAATATAAAAAACAATAGCCTGATTAATAGTATCGCTATGGATTGTAATTCGTTTTGACTTTTGTGTAATTTTAAAGGAAGCCGCCTGCAATCGGCAAATTTTCTTAAACTAACTATTGTATATATTTTAATAACAAATAACCTTTAAGAATTGTGGAAAAAACAGATAATTATTTAGCGCTGCATTATATTCAGCGAAGCAATTGGCTTCGGGCAGCAGTGCTGGGTGCAAATGACGGAATTTTATCAACTGCCAGTCTTGCCATAGGTGTGGATTAGAAATTTCTTCGATTTCTATTAATGCCATCTTCTTTTTTATATTGTGGTTTAAGAATCTGTGAATTATGTGATATTTTTTAATAATTATGTAATATTATGATTAACGAAAAAATTACTATTTTTACAATATTGTTTTTTCAAAAAAAATTAAATGAATAACATATTTACTGGTTATTTTACCCCTCTATGAACAATGATTATATGACAATCAATGAAAAAGGCAGAACACAAAACTTTCAATAAAGATCTTCTTAAGTCTCCTACTGGAATTCAGGGGTTTGATGAAATAACAGCAGGTGGTTTACCAACCGGCAGACCAACGCTCGTTTGCGGAGGTGCAGGCTGCGGAAAAACACTTTTCGGAATGGAGTTTCTTGTACGTGGCGCAACTCAGTTTGATGAACCGGGTGTATTCATGTCATTTGAAGAAACGAATGAAGAATTGATCAAAAATGTTGCTTCTCTCGGTTTTGATCTTGTAGGCCTTATCAGGAATAAGAAAATCGCCGTCGACCACGTTCAGATTGAGCGCAGTGAAATTGAAGAAACCGGGGAATACGATCTGGAAGGTTTATTCATACGACTTGGTTATGCAATTGATACTATCGGAGCAAAGCGTGTTGTATTGGACACGATTGAATCACTGTTTGCCGGATTGCCAAACCAACTGATCCTGCGCGCCGAACTGCGGCGTTTATTTCACTGGTTAAAAGATAAAGGTGTTACTGCAATCATTACAGGCGAACGCGGAGATGAAACGCTAACCAGACAAGGCCTCGAAGAATATGTCTCAGATTGTGTAATTATGCTCGACCATCGTGTAACCGAACAGACCTCTACACGTCGTTTACGGGTTGTCAAATATCGCGGTTCAATGCACGGCACCAATGAGTACCCATTTCTGATTGATGAAAATGGTTTTTCAGTATTACCTATAACCTCCTTAGGATTAAAGCATATTGTATCAAACAAAAGAATCTCAAGTGGTATAACCGCACTTGATAATATGCTTGAAGGGAAAGGTTATTACCGCGGCAGTACAGTGCTAATTTCCGGCACTGCCGGAGTAGGAAAAACAAGTATAGCAGCTCACTTTACAGAAGCTGCTTGTAAACGGGGTGAACGTGTTCTTTTTTTCTGTTTCGAAGAATCCCCAAACCAGTTAATGCGCAATATGCTTTCAATCGGTATAAACCTGGAGCCATGGGTTCGGAAAGGACTTTTGCAATTCCAGGCAACCCGACCAACATTTTATGGTTTGGAAATGCATCTGGCTGTAACTCATAAAATAGTAAATATTTTCAAGCCAGATATTGTCATCCTGGATCCGATAAATACATTCATTGTTGGCGATAAAGAGTCCGAAGTAAAAACGATGATCATGCGTATTGTTGATTTTCTTAAGGCGAATCAAATAACAGCTTTATTTACCAGCCTGACATCAAATGATAGCCCAATAGAGAGTTCTGATGTTGGAATTTCATCATTGATTGATACCTGGATATTACTTCGTGATATAGAATTGAGTGGCGAACGAAACAGGGGAATATACGTTCTTAAATCGCGCGGGATGGCTAATTCTAACCAGATTCGTGAATTTATTCTGACGAACCATGGTGTAGAATTAAGAGAGGTATATATTGGTGCCAGCGGGGTTTTAACCGGATCAGCCCGTATTGCACAAGAGGCTCTTGAAAATGCCGAAGTATTAACACGCAAGCATGATATTGAACAAAAAAAACGAGAACTGGAACGAAAACGAAATGCACTGGATACTAAGATTGCATCTTTGCATGCTGATTTTGAATTGGAAGAGTCCGAAGCTGTTAAAATAATAGAAACAGAAATGGAGATGATTAAACGACTGGAACAGGATAAAATGGAAATGGCAGTAAGCCGGAAAGCTGCTGTTAAAAACGGAAAAAATAATAAATTGAAAAAATAATTAAAAGAGCATCCGATGAAGGCAAAGAAAGAAAATTCAAATAAAATCAAAACAGGGAAAAAACACGATACAACAGAAAAAGATAAATGGATACTTCGTTTATATATCGCCGGACAAACACCAAAAGCCATAACTGCATTCACTAATCTGAAAAAGATATGTGAAGAAAAATTAGAGGGCAAATTTTCTATTGAAATCATTGACCTTTTAATAAATCCACAGTTGGGTGCCGAGGACCAGATTCTTGCTTTACCAACATTGGTAAGAAAATTACCGGTACCGGTTCGTAAGATTATCGGTGATCTGTCAAATACAGAACGTGTTCTTGTCGGGCTGGATTTATTACCTGGCAGCTGATTTATAAGGAGAATATTTATCAGACATAATTATGAAAGAGAAAAAAAAAGTAAAAAACTCACAGAAAGAGTTAAATCTAACAATTTCCAAATCAGGGGAGGATAAATATATTTTACGTTTATACATAACCGGAACAACGAGCCGATCAATCCTAGCTATAACTAACCTGAAAAAGATATGCGAAGAATATCTTGAAGGGCGATACGAACTTGAAGTGATTGATCTGTATAAGAAACCGAGCTTAGCAAAAGGTGACCAGATAATTGCTGCTCCCACTTTGATAAAAAAACTGCCACTTCCATTTCGTCGTATTATTGGTGATATGTCGAACAAAGAAAAGGTGCTTTTTGGGTTAGACCTTAGAGAGGTGAAGATAAAGTAAGATTTCAGGAAATTTTAACACATTTGATTTATAATAGTAAATTCAATGATTAAAACAAAGAAACAACTCATTATTGAAAATAAGAAATTACAATCACGTCTTATTGAAATCGAGGAAGCACTTACTGCAATTCGGAACGGAGAAGTAGATGCGATTATGGTTTCTGGCAGGAAGGGAGAACAAGTCTATTCGGTCAGTTCTGCTGAAACACCCTATCGTACTTTCATAGAAGAGATGAGCGAAGGAGCAGTAACCCTGACAAAAGAGGGAACAATTATCTATTGTAATCAGAGATTTGCAGAAATTGTAAAGTCACCACATGAAAAGGTTATTGGTTCATCCCTTAAACGTTTCATCACCCCGGATGATAATTCAAAATTGGATAACTTTCTTGCACAACTGACTCATGACAAGCATGATGTGTTAATTGTAACCCTAACCAACACATCATATCTCAGGCTGTCAATTCACTTATTGCCCCCTTACCTGCAAGGTGATAATTATATAATCATAGCAACTGACATTTCAGACTTAAAGAAAAAAGAATTTGAACTAAATGAAATAATTTATAAGTTGGTAAACCACATAAAAGAACTACGGGCATTGCGTATTGACAATATTTCCGAAACTTTAGATGTTGAGCAAAGGAAAAATAAATTAGACATTGCAAATAATATACTGTATAAAGAGATCACCAAACTTAATCGTTTAGTAGCAAAATTAAAGCAGAATCAAAAGAAAGCAATTAGTTGAGTCATCATTTTCGTAAAATATCCATTAAAGTCCCCGGTTCGGCTCAGTCTGTGACAAGATAATGATTTTTTAGATATTAGAGATTGGATATTTGAAACATGAAGTCAGAATGACAAATATCGAAGATCGAGCTGTTTTGACCCTTGCAATTCAGGTTGGGCGCAGACTATGTTTACGTCCATATTAAACAGCAAGCTCAAGTGTTCAAGCAATGATTCACACGTTAGCATACCCGCAACAGAGTGTTCCGCAGGATTGCTCGTTGAACTAAATAAGCAAGATTTCCTTCGATGGCCGCATTAATGTATCTTTGCATGCGCAGGCTTTTGCAGGCATCTTGAAAGTATCATGCAACTTGTCACCTTTCATAGCTCCGGCGATTGTGTTTTAGTTGAATAACAAATAACCTTTAAGAATTGTGGAAAAAATAGATAATTATTTAGCGCTGCATTATATTCAGCGAAGCAACTGGCTTCGGGCAGCAGTCCTGGGTGCAAATGACGGGATTTTATCGACCGCCAGTCTTGCCATAGGTGTTGCTGCAGCGAGTGATTACAGAGAACCTATCGTGCTGGCCACCGTGGCTGGATTAGTTGCCGGTGCATTATCAATGGCTGCCGGCGAGTACGTATCCGTTAGCTCCCAAACCGATGTGGAAAAGGCGGATATTGAGCGTGAAAAGCAGGAATTAAAAGATATGCCCGACATGGAATTGGAGCGATTGGCTGAAATTTATGAAAAAAGAGGGTTGAAAAGAGAGACTGCATTGACAGTTGCTAAAGAATTAACCGTACATGATGCCTTAGGGGCTCACATGAAAGATGAACTGGGTATTAATGAAATAAGCCAGGCTAAACCAATCCAGGCTGCCTTAGCTTCGGGTGCATCGTTTACAATAGGAGGCATACTTCCTCTTTTGGTAACCCTTTTTCTGCCAGTAAAAAATCTGGAATATTATCTTTATGTTTTCGCAATCATATTCCTTATTATACTTGGGGCATTAGCGGCTAAAACCGGCGGTTCAAGTATAAAGAAGGCAATCATCAGGATTACATTCTGGGGTACTGTTGCTATGGGTTTAACTGCTCTGGTAGGATATCTGTTTGGAGTGAGTGCAGGATAATTGAAATAAAAATAATATACAGAACCATAAGCCATTAGCTGCCTAACTGGCGCAAGTCTTGTGCGATAAGCTTAAACGTTGCAGACTTGTGCCAGGTTGAAATTGAATTGATTGAATAATCAAGGCACAAGTCATCAACGCACAAAGCACGAACACAAGACTTGCGCCTGTTGGGCCCGGATTGATAACCAGCATTACATCCGCTCCATATACCAGTTCAGTTCCTTTTCCATTTTCTGGTAATGGAATATGGTGGTAATGATTTTTTGCAGGCGCACGAAAGCGGTCTCGCTTTTTACAACATAATCAAACGCCTTGTGGTGCATGCATTCTATGGCAACATCAATTTTATCCTGCTGCGATAACATCACCACAGCAATATCCGGGTTGAAGGCTTTGATTTTATCCAGCACTTCTATTCCGTTCATCGCGTTTTTATCAATTCCAGCCAGAAAATAATCTAAAATGATCACATCCGGGTTGTGAGATAATTTCCTAAGGCAAAGTTCGCCAGTAGCAAATGTTTCGATGGACAAATCTGCATGGTCGAGGAAATCAATTTCCAATGATTTTAAAAACACTGCATCATCATCCACCAGGAAAAGTTTTATTTTTTCGTTATCCATTAGTTTGTGTTTTTAAGCAAATTAAACTCTTCTTCCAATTCGGTACATGCCTGCAGGCATACGCCTTCAATTTGCAAAACCATATCATGTATTCCATCCGTTTGTCCCTGGGTATTTGAATATTCCTGTACTTTTCTCGCCATATTTTCGAAATCGGCACTAATACCCACGATTGAAAAAGAAGGGATCATTTTATGAACTGCTGCGTGCAGCGAAGTCCAATCTTTGTCGTGCCAGCTTTGTTTCATGGCATTAATCAAGGGAGGTGTCTGTTCCAGATAAAGCGAAATCATTTGCATCATCAATTTTGGGTCAGCTTTGGTTCGAATGCTTAAATAGTTAAGGTCAGTACATTTTGATTTTTTAATTTCTTCCTTTTCAGTTTCAACAGGTATATTAACAGGCAAGGTTTTCTTTACAAGTTTGACTATTTTGCTATACAATATTCTCTCGTCAACCGGCTTTGCAATATAATCATCCATACCCACAGCCTTGCATTTCGCTAAATCAACGGTGGTTACATCGGCAGTTAGGGCGATGATAGGGATGTTTGAATTCATTTTTTTCCGGATGTATTCGGTAGCTTCAAAACCATTCATTTCGGGCATCAGTAGGTCCATTAAAATAATATCATAGGTATTATTTTGTAGTTTTTCGATGGCTATTTTTCCGTTGGCGGCAATGTCGCGCTCAAACCCGAAATCATCCAAAAGTGTTTTCATCAGTAATTGATTGAGTGGAATGTCCTCAACCACCAGGACTTTTATATTTTTAATTTCCGGATCCAAACCCATGACAACAGCTTCTGATTCAGTACCAGCTTTTGTTTTTTGAAAACTTAAAATAAAGCTAAAGGTAGAACCCTCCGCAATTTTACTTTTTACTCTTATACTTCCCCCCTGTGCTTCTATTAATTGCTTAACAATGGCAAGTCCCAATCCCGTTCCGCCATATAACCTTGAAGTGCCGCTGGTCGCCTGCCTGAAGGTTCCAAAAATATCTTCTGTTTTATTTTCCGCTATTCCAATTCCCGTATCTGAAATTTCAAATTGAATATCCGCTGTTTCATTATCTTCCTTCACCAAACGAACACCTACAGTAATTTTTCCTTTTGAGGTGAACTTTATGGCATTACTCATAAGATTCAGAATAATCTGATGCAAACGGACCGGGTCGCCAACCAACACATCAGGAATTCTATCGTCGTATTCTTTAACCAGCTTTAAATTCTTTTCATGGATTTTAATTTCAAACAAATGAAGCATAGCTGATATGGATAAAGCCATTTTGAATGGTGTTTGCTCAAATGTCATTTTCCCGGCATCTACTTTTGCAAGGTCGAGTATATCGTTAATGAGTACAATAAGGGCATCGCCGCTTATCTTTATGGCTGTTAAATATTCTTTTTGTTTTTCTGATAATTCGGTTTTCAATACCACTTTTGTAAAACCGATAATCGCATTCATTGGCGTGCGGATTTCATGGCTCATGTTCGACAAGAATTGCTGTTTGGCTTTCACTGCACTTTCGGCTATTTGAGTGGCATTTTCGGCTTTTATTTTTGCTTCTTTCGCAATTTCGGTTGCCAGCTCGGCAAATACTTTTGCCTCCATTAATTCAGTGGCAATTCTTTTTTGGTCGGTAATGTCTCTTGCTACTATCACTACGCCCATTACATTTCCACTATCATCTTTATAAACAGATCCATTGCATAAGACATCGGTAAGCTTGCCATCTGTTATAGTCAGCGGATAATCTACCACAAACCCCTTTTCAAAAATCTGCTGATAACTTTCGCGTGCTTTAGCGGGGTGAGTAAAATAATCAAAAAAATCTGTGCCTATTATTTTCTCACGTGATAGCCCTGTTACTTTTACTGTTGCCTCATTCATATCGGTGATTTTTCCTTCAGGGCTAATCGTAAACAATGGGTCCCGGCTCGCTTCGATGAGACTGAGAGAATATTGAGAAGCTAATTTTGCAGAATAGCTTAATGCTTCAAGTTCTTTATTTGTAATTTCCCGTTTTTCTTTCTCTTTGTTTTGAAAAGCAAGTTCTATGTCAGCGATGACTAACTCTGCGGCACGTTTTTCTTTCTCTCCTGTTTGAAATACAAGTTCTTTGTTAGCAATGACTAACTCTGCGGCACGTTTTTCTTTCTCATTGTTTTGAAATATAAGTTCTTTGTTGGCAATGAATAATTCGGCGGCCCGTTTTTCTTTCTCATCGTTTTGAAATGCAAGCTCTTTGTTGGCAATTCGTAACTCAGTTGCCCCATTTTGATCGGCAACATCCCTTGCAACTACTAAGGCTCCAAGCACATTTCCCTTTTTATCTTTATAAACTGAACCGTTAAATAACACATTTGTCAGCTTACCATCCATTATGGTCAATGGAACATTTTTTACAAATCCTTTAGCAAATACTTCCTGATAAACTTCACGTGCTTTTTGTGGTTCGGTAAAATAAATACCGAAATCGGAGTCAGTAAGTTTTTTACGCGTCATTTCTGTAATGTCAATGAATGCCTGATTCATGTCAGTAATCCTGCCTTCAGCACTAATTGTGACCAGGGGATCCAGACTTGCTTCTATCAAACTTCTGGCGTAATTTGAATCATGTGAATTTTTAGTATCCATTTTAATTGTTTTTTATCACCGCTGAAAATATTAATTTATATTGTCAATTTCCTCAATCGCGCTTCGCCTTTTTTTCTTTAATTTTTTGAAATGAGAAGGTGACAGTCCTGTTACTTTTTTGAACTGATTGGATAAATGCGCAACACTGCTGTAATTCATCTTCCAGGCAATCCCGGTAATATTTAATTCGTCATAAATGATCAGTTCTTTTATCCGCTCTATTTTATGATGAATAATAAATTGCTCAATGGTGGTTCCCTGTACTTCCGAAAACAGATTTGCCAGGTAGGTATAATCGTAATTCAATTTTTCGCTTAAATAATCAGAAAAGTTTAATTTAATCAATTCATGAGTATGGTGTACCATTTCGATAATTGTATTTTTTATTCTTTCGATCAATACAGCCCGTTTGTCGTTAATTAATTCAAAGCCTGATTCGAGCAAGGCATTTTTAAGCTGCTCCAGCTTTTCACCCGCAAGGTCTTCCATGATCTCAACTTCACCCAAATCAACAATGATAAAATGCAGACCGAGTTTTTTCAACTCTTCCCGCACCGCCATTTTGCAGCGATTGCTAACCATGTATTTGATGTGTAGTTTCAAATAATTTCCCTTATGTTATCATATTTTATTTAATCCTCTATCCACTTAAAAGGATTGCTTCACTTCGTTCGCAATGACGGTTGTATCGTCATTGCGAGGAGGAACGACGAAGCAATCTATTGGTTCAAAATGAAAGGATTGCTTCTCCCGCTGAAAAGGCGGGATCGCAATGACGATTATCATATTGTTTCTCTTACTCATATCCGCTTTTTATAATAGTCTGGATCATTTTGAACCGTCCGTTTGGGGTGACATTGTTGGATGCATGTGCAGGAATCACAATGGATTGACCTGTCAGCAGGGAATGGGATACTCCGCTGATTACGATCTGTGCCGTACCATCGATGATTTGAACAAAGGTATCATAGGGCGTGGTTTTTTCAGTCAATCCTTCACCGCTGTCAAACGATATGACGCTGATATTTCCTGTTGTTTTCTTTAAAATCGTTTTGATGACCACTGAATTTGGAATGTATTCAATTATCTCCACTGTGATATGAGCTACCGCTTTTTCAAGTTCCTTAGTTTCCACTGTTGAGCAATTTGAATGTTTTAAATGAAGATTTGCGGCAGCTTAATTATCCGCCTTCGTAAAGTTCTTTCAAGAGAATCCGCAATCACACAACAAAGGTGGGAACCTTTACCAGGAATAACATTACACAATTCTGTGTAAATGTTACATTATTCACACATTTTCAAGGGTGTTGCGTTTCTTGTGCTTAAGTTGTTTGAAGAAAGTTGGGGTCAATCCGGTTACTTTTTTAAACTGGTTGGATAAATGTGCCACACTGCTGTAATTCAGCCTGTAGGATATTTCGGTCAGGGTTAGTTCATCATAAATGAGCAATTCCTTTACACGCTCTATTTTGTGAGCGATCATATAGTGTTCGATGGTGATCCCCGTTACTTCCGAAAAAAGGTTGGCGAGATATGTATAGTCATGGTTGAGCTTCTCACTGAGGTAATCCGAAAAATTTACTTTCGGAACCTCCTCATCATAATGGACCATTTCGATTATAAGGTTCTTTATTCTTTCGATCATAATGGCTTTTTTGTCATCCATCAGCTCAAGCCCCGATTTCAATAATTCGGTCTTCAATTGGTTACGCTGCTCAGTCGTTAAATTTTCTTTGACATTTACTTCACCTAATTCCACCTTTAAGTAATGGAGCCCGAGTTTATCCAACTCCGACTTCACCACCATTTTGCAGCGGATCGAAACCATGTATTTGATGAAGAGTTTCAATTTATTTATATTTCAAGCTCGCTAGCTATTTCAGTGCAAATATATAACAATTTTTAATGAATTTAGCATGAAGTAAAAATCTAAACCACAAAAAATTAATCTATAAACGTTACATTCACTATTCCGGGTTGGGCTAATCTTTGTGCTTTTGATCCTTTTTTTCCTGTCTCTCTAATTTTTTGTTTTTATTGGCGACGGGTGCTACAATGGAGATGATACCGGTTTTGACGCTATTCCAAAGGTAATTGATGATAAACTTATCCTTTCTCCGGTCAAAATGAATCCTGCCTTTTGTGTATTTATTGTCTCCGGGAAGATTATTACCATTAATCAATAGATTTGCGCCTGCTGATAATCCTCCTGACTTTTTATCCGTATCATTTAGCTTTGAAACATCGACCTTAAGATTTTCATAGATCAAGGTCAGTTCTCCATCCGATACATCATCCGTTGCCGAGAAGTCAAATTTTGCCTGTTTTACATTTCCTGAAGTTATGGTTACTGGCATTAACCCTTCCACCATGGGGTTGAATTCAGCAGCAGCAATCGGAGCAAGGGTACCGGAAGCGGTGAAATACTCATCATTCCTTTCCAGAAAAAAAACAAGATGAACATTCAGGTCGCTTTGACCCATTAATTTTCCAGTGAAATCCATTTCAAGATTGGATTTATTTTCTATCGTCACCGAATCGTTGGTAATATTATAGGCTGTTATATTGAAAAGATTGAAGAAAACGTTGCCAGCTTTATCTGCACCTTCAGACATTTCACCATATTCTAATTTTCCATTTATAATTTTAACCGTGTCGATGACAAAATTTCTGTTAACTTTATTTAAGCCACCTGTAATCAATACTTTGTGTTTGAAAGGCGCATCGGGCAACCGTTTATCACGATAGATTTCAACATCGGGCTTTTCAATGTCGATGCAGTTCAAATGAATGGCATTTTCTGCAGCAAGTTCATTTGCGTTGATTCCCTTCAGTACAATGCTATCAACGGATATCGAAAACAAATCAGTATTATATTGGATTTGCCTGTTAAATTCTTTTTTGCTGAATTTTGGGATAAGTTTAAATTGTGCGATGGTTAACGAGCTGTCCTGAACATTAAACTGGATGCCCGAGGTTGAAAGGGTGTAAAATTTTAAGGGAGCGTAGTTGATATAACGGCTATTCATATCAATGTGAGTAAAAGTGAGCGGAACCGTTTGCTGTATGGTTGCGGAATCGACTCTGATGTTTTCAACAGCGACTGATAAAGAATCAATGATAAAAAGCGGTTCCTCAGGTTTGTTAACTAAAGTGTAAGTAAAACCAGCCGTTAGGATTTCGAAATAATTTACATCGATTGAATTGATTTTGTCCGGGATAACCTGTTCAAGGTTACCGGACATATTTTTTTCGGGAGGATTCGCTTCCGGATTGGATAAATAGTTGATCACGATGTTCTCCACTTTGATTCGATCCATGATCAACCTTTTTGTTTTAAGAAACTCAACAATTTTAAATTCTTTAACCTGAAGCAATTCCGTTTGAGCTGAAATCAAGCCACTGATGGCACCGTTTTCTAGCGGGACTTTTGCAGTATCCCGTGGTGTTATGGTCAGATTATCAATTTTAACCGAACCAGTGAAAACATTCAAATCGATATCATCAAAAATGATTTCATACAAACGTTTTGGATTTTTATTTAATTCCACCCTGATTTTGTTCTTTATGTAAGGTTCAAGTATGAATTTTAAACCTGCGAAAGCCAGAAGCCCTGTTGCAAATATTACAATCAGGAAAGTTTTAACTCTTTTCCTGACTTTGGATTTCTTCTTTTTGCGAGCCATTTAGGTAGTCAATTGAGCTGTTTTTAAGTAAAAATAATACACTATAAAATAATCTTTTTTCCGGATAAACGCTGGGTTAAAAACCAAATAGGATAGGTTAGTCGAGTCATATTTGCAATTTTGTGAATGATGAAAATGAAATATTTTACCCTGAGACCTTTTGCACTAGCACTTATTTGCGACTGTAGTTTATTATATGTGAATAAAAATGGTGTAAAGACTGAAACAGGAAAATTAAGAATGAATGGTTAAAGGGTGAATCATATATATTTTTTATTGACTGTCATTTAACACAGTTGGTTTATGTTTTCGTTTGTCATAAGGAGCGATTTTAAGTCAGATAAATGTATAGGTTCTTTAATTACCTGATATCTTAAGTGCTGAAATACATCTATGATTTCGGTAAATGCCTCATTCGCTATCACTATCACCTGAATATCAGGATAATACTCGTTGATAAATTTAAGTATCCCTATATCTTTAAATCCTTTCATCTCCAGCATAATTATATCAAAATTATAATTGCCTAAAAATACAATGGATTCACTGGTTGATTGGGAAATGTAAACTTCATTATCTATGCAATCAATGTATTCTTTGATCTCGGCAAAGGATGCAGTACTTCTGATTTGGATAAGTATATTCATTTTAATCAATTAATTTAAATAATTTCATAAATAAAATTACTAACTTTTTAATATGGTTGAATTCTATTGTTGTCACGGTAATGAATCAGAAAATTAAATTGTTTAATAAAATACAAATTTGTTTAGTTTAATGGGAAATGATGTTACACAATTTTGGAAAAAGGTTACATAATTCACACATTTTCACAATTTAACTCCTTAAACTTTTCGCAGACGATTTACAATTAATTGGCTAATATTTTCAATTTCTCTGTTATCCCAAATAGGATTTCAAAAGTTTGCTTCTTGAAATATGCTTAAGCCTTCTAATCGCTTTGTCTTTTATTTGTCGAACCCTTTCGCGGGTTAAATCAAATTTCGAACCTATTTCTTCTAAAGTCAGTCCATGAGGGATTCCGATACCATAATAAAGGTTAATCACATCTCTTTCTTTTTTAGCAATTGTTGTAAGGGAACGCTGAATTTCCCATACAAGTGATTCACGCATTAGCAAATCATCAGTCTGCGGGTTATCCTCTGATATGAAAACATCCAAAAATTTAGTCTCATCATCCTGGGATAAGGGTGCATCCATCGAAATATATTGAGTGGTAATTTTATTAGCTGCATCAATTTTATAATCGGACATTTCGAGCTTTTCTGCAATTTCTTCGGCTGAAGGTGTTCGTTCAAATTCCTGTTCTAACTTTAAAGCAGCCTTTTTGATCTTATTCAATGATCCAACCTGGTTCAGGGGTAACCTGATTATTCTGGATTGTTCAGCCAGCGCCTGCAAAATAGATTGTCGAATCCACCAGACAGCGTATGATATAAATTTAAAACCCCTGGTTACATCAAACCGTCTTGCGGCTTTAATCAAACCAAGATTACCTTCATTGATCAGATCGGGCAAACTTAATCCCTTATTCTGGTATTGTTTAGCAGCTGAAACCACAAAACGTAAATTGGCTTTAACCAGTTTTTCAAGGGCTTTCTGGTCGCCTTGTTTTACTTTTTGTGCAATTTCTACCTCTTCATCTGCAGTAATTAATTCTTCTTTACTAATATCCTGAAGATACCTGTCCAACGTTTCGTTATCACGATTTGTGATTGAAGTAGTTATTTTTAGTTGTCTCATTGCATGAATATTAATCTTAGTATGCTGATGTTTAAATACTTAAAAATTGGTTAAATAAGTTAAAAACTATACTAAATTTTTTTATATAATTTGTAAAATTTGAGCGCTAAATTAGTACCGCAGGAGCAGAGAATCCGTTATATAATTTTGGAAAAGTTTTACATAATTCACACATTTTCACAAAATTATTCTTTGAACTTTGAATGATGCAATTAGTCATATCCGCTTTTTATTACAGTTTGAATCATCCTGAAACGTCCGTTCGGGGTTACAAAATTAAGCGCATGAACTTGCATAACAGACGATTGCCCAGTCCGTAGGAAAATGGCTTTTTTGTCATCCATCAGCTCAAGCCCTGATTTCAATAATTCGGTCCTCAACTGAATACACCACTCATCCGTAATTTTTTCTCTGATATTCACTTACCCCAATTTCCCATTTAGATAAAGAAGCCCGAGTTTATTCAACTCCGACTTCACTAATATTTTGCAGTGGATCGGGACCATGTATTTGATGAAAAATTTCAATTTCTGATCTATTTCACATTTAATTAGCTTTTGCACAGTAAATATCAAAACATTTTCTTAATGGTATTAACGTACGAATTTGTACTCTTCATCAACAAAATATATGTCTTTGCAATATTTTTAAATTCTAAAAAGTTATATCTTAACCGGGTTAATTAACAATAGTTACTGTAAATATTCAGTTAATTGATTAGAATTAATGTCCTTAATGGCTAAAGAGTCCTTCGATGCTTTCAAACATTGACGGTTTTTTTTGCCACAAGCAAGATTTTCCTTTTAGAAAAAAAGCCGAATGGTTTCCCATCCGGCTTCTTAAAAATTTAATTCAATATTAAGTGTATTATCACTTCCTCATCAATACAATCTTATGATTTGCATTAATTCCAGCACCTTTTATTGTAAGGAAATAGATGCCATTTTGTGCTGGATTACCGTTGTCATTTGTCCCATCCCAATGAATAGCCTGTGAACCGGTATTATACTTTCCATTATAAAGTGACTTTAATTTTCTTCCATCAACGCTGCAAATGGAAATATCGTAATTGCCTGCTTGTTTTATCTCAAGTGCAATATTCACATATCCGGAGGTTGGATTTGGGAATACATGCTGAATAACCGTTTGCTGATTTTTGCTAATTCCAATGGTTATATCAAAAATTGCAATTTCTGATGGGACTGATTCCTGCCCTGAATTGTCAACAGTGGTCACATAAAACTCTGTATATTCACCTGCGGTTGAAATATAAGCAATTTGCTTTCCGATGGTACTCATCAGAAATTCCCAGCTACCGGAATTTAATTTCTTATAAACATTAAAATGATCAAAGTCGTTTATCGCAGGCTGATCCCATTCCAGTAAAACCGTATAAGGGGCTGAGTCATTCCACCAGATGTTTAAATTATCAGGCGGCACCGGTACATCATCTTCAGCGCTATAGGTGATCTCACCATATCCGATCGGAACAAAAATTTGCGGATTTGTGCAGGGCCAGTAACCGTCGAAAGCAGTCGGGTCGTCAAGGGTGAAAGAGAATAAGCCGCTCGCATTATTTGGTCCCGGATTGATATCCCAGAACTCATTTCCAATCGGGATCATGAATTCATAAACGATATGACCGGTCGCATTTGAAACCTCTATTTGCGGATTATCCAGATAAAAGGTGGTTCCAGTACCTCCAGTGTTGTATATAGGCCTGTATTTGATAACGCTTCCACTTGCATAATAAGCTGCCCAGTAATTTCCTTCGGTGCTGTCTCCAATGGCAGGATACACCCCATCATTGTTATCATCCATGTAAAGTGCTACTTCATCGTGATCCTCAAGCACAGCATCATTTTCATTGATGCAGGCTACATATAATTCAGTCATTGCAGCATTATTTTTAAAGAACATGGTTACACTACCCACGGGATTGGGAGTATTATCATTTTTACCCAAAAAATCGGAAGCATCCAGTACAAAAGCATCATCCCATTCCCCGGGACTAACAGTGCCATCGATAACGGGTGTTGCTCCCACATAAACACTAATATTGTTGGTTATGAAGCCAGTACTCATCCAGCCTTCGGCAACATTTGAATAAGGGCTTTCAACATCAGCTTCAATGATGGCTGTTACGGCATAATAATAATTTGCTAAAGGCAAAACATCATTATCAGAATATGCAAAAACACTATTGGATACAGTGGCAAGCGGTTCTTCAGGAAAAAGATCTTCAGGAATAGTTTTCCGGTAAATATTAAATCCCAGTAAATCCCCCGGATTATCGCACTGCCATGCCATATCAACAGATAATCCGGCGCCATGTGTTGCTGTGAACTGATAGGGTGGATTGCCGGTTTCGTCAAGATTGAAATTTAGTTCGGTAACTTCACCTTCGTTTACTACAACATTATTCACCGTTTCGGGATAGTACCCGATTTTACTTGCTGTAACGCTATAGGTTCCTGAAGGAACATATTTAATCTGGTATGAGCCATCAGACTTGCTCCGATTGAAATAATTCTCCAGTTCGTTGATGACAACTTTCGCATTTGCATCATCATTGGTATTTTCGAGGTCTACAGTTCCGGATACTACACCACCATCAGGATCTGAATCAATGTTGTATAAAAAGCCACCACTGCCAAACTCACGCATATGCACTGCTTTCCCTGTTACTGCGCACAAGGTTCCGTCATCTGAAATGTCAACGGATGCAAATGAACCGGGCGTGTTCACTGTAAAAATTGGAACAACACTTTCTTTCCTGAAAAGGAAAAAGTCCGGTTTGTTCTGGGTAAGAGGTCCCCAGCTTGCTGCAGCGATCAATGAACCGTCTTCACTCAAATCGATGGCGCTTACCTCATCACCCGTTCCTTCAAAAACCCATAGTGGTACCGGAGACCAGGAATTAAACAGATAAATTTCACCATCATAACCATTTGTCAGGAACACAAGACTTCCTACAGCCACCGTTGTTCCGTCACCTGAAACACCCATGCCAACTGCCCAAACTGAAGTACCGCCTCCGCCAAGTTTGTAAGTCCATTTTTCCTCATAGGTATTCAATGTCTCATCGTATTTATAGAGATAAACATTACCACTGTAGTCCCCGTTGACGATTACACTTCCGTCATTGCTTAACCCCGGAGGATTTTGATTTGCGTAAAATGCATCAAAAAGGATATCACCATTCGCACCATCAATCACCCACATTTTATTAACACCATAATACTGGCCTAAAACCAGCCTTGAGCCGTCTCGGCTTGCTGTAAAAACTGTCCCTTCGCCTGTAAAGAATTGCTCCCACAGAGGAACAGCCTGACCTACTGTATATTTTGAAACGCGGGCATTTCCCGATCCGCCGGTATTAGTTTCGGCGATGAATAACTGCGATCCATCAGGACTTAATTTCACACCCATGACGTTTCCGGCTAAAGTTAGTTCCCAGAATACCGCAGATGAAGATTCCATAAAAACCTGAACAGTAGTTCCGGAACCCGAGGTTACCCATTCACCATTCTCTGTCATGTCGATCGGCCATTCCCATTCGGAAATAAATGGAAGCTCCCATAAAGGACTGGAGGTATTGCCATACATGGAAATACGCTGATCGTTAAGCCACCAGGAAGTGAAAGTCTGCCCGGTTTGTGAAGAAACCTTTGTTTTCGAACCAACGGCAGCACCATCAGTAAACTGCCAGTTGATGCCGGCATCTTTGTTCTGCCCTTCAATGATATCGAATTGCTTAACTGGTTGCGATAAGCCACTTTGAAATGTTATCTTTTGGCCCGAATTTGCATCGGTTTCAGATTTGACCTGTTGTTGTACAACACCTTGTCCTGAAGCATTAAGCCAGAAAATTGAAAGAATCAGACTGAAAAGAAATGTAAAATTTTTCATACCCATATTTTTAAAAGTTTAAAAAGACTCACAACCTGAACTAATTTGAAACAGCCAAATTATTAAAATTATTCGCGCAATAACCTAATTACACAAATTATTGTTTTCAAAACAAAGTAAAACAATCCACGAACTTACTTTTGATGCTATAAATCTCTTATTTTCGCAGCCGATAATATATAGATGTATGATTGAACCTGACATTCCATTTATCCGCTCTCAATTTCCTGCACTTTCTAATGAGTGGACTTATTTTGATAATGCCGGCGGAACGCAAACGTCCCGGCAGGTAGGGGAACGGATTCAGGATTATTTATATCAAACCAATGTGCAGCTTGGCGCTTCTTATGAGATTTCGAGGCTGGCTGGTGAACGGGTGATGGAAGCCCGTAAAACCTGGGCAGAAGTAATCAATGCCAAACATTACTCAGAAGTCATTTTCGGATCTTCGACTACCATGCTATTGCAAAATCTTTCGCGCTCATTAGTTGAAATTTTTGAGCCGGGTGATGAAGTGATCGTAACCAACTTTGACCATGAAGCTAATATCGGTCCCTGGATGAACATGGAGAAAAGCGGTATCCATGTCAAGATTTGGGAACTTGATCCCAATACTTTACGACCTGATTTGAAGCAACTGAAACGCCTGATGACCCGGAAAACCCGCTTGGTTGCATTTTCGCATGTTTCGAATATTTTAGGCACCATCAACGCGGTGAAGGAATATGCCTGGTACATCCACGAGATCGGCGCCCTGGTCTGTGTTGACGGTGTGGCTTATGCGCCTCACCGCCTGCCCGACTTGGATGACCTGGATGTGGATTTTTATGTTTTCAGTCTTTACAAAGTCTTTGGACCACATTACTCCCTGCTTTACGGAAAACAAAAACATCTTGAAATTTTGCCCGGCATTAATCATTTCTTTATTGGAGATGAAGAAATTCCTTACAAGCTGCAACCCGGAAACGTAAATTTTGAATTATCTTATGGTTTGCTAGGTATCACTGACTATTTCAAAAGTGTTTATGAACATCATAAAACAAATGAAAATCAGAACATGAGATCACAGATAACCGAGGTTTATAACATGATGGCTCATCATGAGCAAATCCTCGCCTCACGATTTTTGGAATTTCTGAACAGTAAGAATAATGCCAGGATCATAGGCGATCCATCTGCGGATAAGATGCTCAGGGTTCCAACGATTTCATTTGTAGTGGAAGGCAGGAAAAGCAGTGAA
>Ga0105090_10000185_pt1 | contig 27889 bp, 29 predicted proteins | sample PPLLak3March2015_FD_79110 | JGI IMG/M metagenome (GOLD analysis project Ga0105090, IMG submission 79110) | Freshwater sediment microbial communities from Prairie Pothole Lake near Jamestown, North Dakota, USA - PPLs Lake P7 Core (1) Depth... | ecosystem: Environmental > Aquatic > Freshwater >...
ATCTTTTGCTGCCTGTATTTTCTGTTTTTCTGCTTGTTGTGCAGCGACCTTCGCCGCATGTTGTGCTGCCTTTATTTTCTGTTTTTCTGCTTGTTTATGTTTCATATAATGTTCGTAACATAAACAAAATCCAGCAATAAAAGCATGTCCATTAGAGTGACATTTGTTTATAGTGCCATCAGTTTCAGGAGGATTAATAACAACCTGACATTTTAACAAGGGAAGTCTGTGCGTTACTTCAGTAATGTCTGGATTAATATAATTCACACCATGAACTTTTTCAAACGGCAACTCTGGATAATATGGTAATAATCCATTTTGTTTTTTACGGCAAAAAGGACATCTAATTTCATTCATATTCAAATGTCCTTTGATGCCTTCCATAAAATTATATTTTTTTTTATGATTATACAAATCCTTAAATAATGGTGCATAATTGAATTTATGTCCACATTTAAATGTAAAAAAATATGTTTCAAGTGGAGTGTTTGATATTGGACAAATGCCTTCTTGTTCATTTTTTTCACTGTCATGTAATGCAAGTGTTTGTTTTAATGTCTCATAAAAATTGAGACCATTTTCTATATTATAATTCATAAATACAAATGATTAATATTTTTAAATAAATATCTTTATATTAATTAAATGTCAATCAATAAATGGGGTCCTGCTGTATGGTTATTATTTCACACAATTGTAGAAAAAATAAAAGAACCTGATAATACGAGATTATGTCGTGAATTATTTTATCAAATAAAAAATATATGTAAATTTTTACCTTGTCCGGATTGTGCAGGTCATGCGACAACTAATTTAGCAAATGTAAATATATCAAGGATTACCAGTAAATCAGACTTGAAACAAATATTATTCATTTTCCATAATTCTGTAAACATCCGAAAAAAAAAAGAATTGTTTTCTATCGATGGATTGAATAAATATGCACATGCGAATTTATCAAGGGTGATTTATAATTTTAAAATGAATTATAACTCAACAAGAAATATGAAATTAATGGGTGATACATTTCAACGAGCCCTGGTAATGTCTCAATTTGACCAGTGGTTAAAACTAAATAAAAATTATTTAAACCCTTGAAGAATTCTTAGGGTAAGGTTTAAATGAAGCTACGCTTCATCATGACCGAACAAAGTTCGGTTTAAATGAAGCTGAAGATACGCTTCATCATGACCGAACAAAGTTCGGTTTAAATGAAGCTGAAGATACGCTTCATCATGACCGAACAAAGTTCGGTTTAAATAAAGCTACGCTTCATCATGACCGAACAAAGTTCGGTTTATGTGGTTGAACTTCCGATTAATTCTCCATTTTTATAAACTGCACATTTAAATGTTTGTTTTTTAGGCATTGTGCATATTTCTTTGTTGCTTGAATAATCGTTAAAAAATAATAGGTTGCTTAATCCAGGCGAGTTTATCATTACACATACTAATGTTGCACTTAATGCGAAGCCGAATAGCACATTTATAAATACATTGGATAACTCAACACATCCATTTTGTTGTTTGACAAAAGTGTCAATAATAAAATATATACTTAATCCGAAGATCATCCATACATTTACATTTTGATTTATAAACATTGGAAGAAAAATATACATTAATGTGAATGAAAAAATGAATGCACTGTAAGAACCGTTGCTTTTTAAATTTGTGCTATATAATACGCTTGTGCAATCTTCAGAAGCATAATTTGTGGCTCCTCCTTTATATTGTTTTCTGCCTCCAATTGTTTTTTCAGTGGTTGTGGTTGTGTCTTCTTTTGACAAAGATATATTTGTTTCAGAAGTGTCAGAAGTGTCAGAACTCATAAATTTCATATAAATGAATTCTCTGCACACTACAAACAATATCATTACCCCCAAAAAGAAAATCCCTTTAAAATTTTGAAATATAAATGATAATGATACTACACCGATGATTAAAATGATTGGAGAATAGAATGTTAAATACTTTAAAATTTCAGATGGATTGTAAATACTTAATATTTTCGGTTTATTGCTCATATAATAATTTATAATATAATAATTTTAGTAAAGTGTAACTGTATTATTACTCTTTAGTTTATATAAGTAAAAATAATCCTAACTTAATATATAATGAAAAACACCAAAAATATCCAAATAATAAATAAAATAACATTTTATCAAGATGTTATACAAAATACACTGTTGCACATTAATAAAACCGGATCTGGTTCTAACATTGAAATGACAGATGCAATTAATTCTCTCTTTAAAGTGAATGATAAACTGAAACAATTGGAGAGAAAGAGTGAAATTGAAACCGTGAATTCGTTGCAAGAAATTAACAATGATTTGTCTATTGTGATAAAAAAATATGGTACTCATTATTTTGAAGATTTATTAATGATTTGTTTTGGCACAAGAGTTATATCTGATCCCAAATATGAATTATTGAAAACATTTTTTCATCCGACTAGTTATATAATAAAATCAGAAAAAATAGACACAATTGTTTGTTCTGATATAAATACAAAATATTATCATCTTAAATTGTCAGGTATAAAAGTATCGAACCAAAACATGATTATTACAGGAATATTGGATAATGTAATGATTGATTTTTTAAACAATGAATACGTATTATTGAAACAAAAGGACATTGTTTTTCATTTGCCTGAAGATGCTGATTTTCACACCAAATCATTTACAAATTTTATTTCAGGATTGTCTTTGAAAGATTTTTTGATTTATGATGATTGTAGTAATGTCTATAATAAATATGCTGGATATATGAGTAAAATAAAACAAATATCTCAACACACTATTTCCACTATTGTAAAGGAGTTTAATACTTCTGATTTGTTTATGAAACGCGAATTATTAATTCAATTGTTACTTGATAATGATAATTTTGAACATCAACAATTGGCATGTTTATTATATGATCTTCTCTCGAATGATGTAAATGGGAATGACCAAGAATTAATGTTTGAATATTTTCCTTGGTATATAAAAAAACAATTATTGAAACCTATGCTTTATTATAAAAACACATCGTTGTTAGAAATGAAAATACCATTAGAACACCAAATTTCTTTATTGAAAACGACAGATACTGTGAAAGAAAAGGCATTTACAAAATTAAAAGAGATCAAAAACAAACATGATGACAATGGTTCAAAAGCACGGCAATATTTAGAAGGATTATTAAAGATCCCATTTTCAATTTACAAGAGAGAACCCATTTTATGTATAATGGGAACAATTCGCGATAAATTTCATGGTATATCTGGTGTGAAAAAAAAATATACTAATCTTGAGATCATGAAATACATTCAATTAAATGAGAATGATTTGAATTCTTTTAAATGTATACTTGATGCATATGAAAAGCCGAAATTAATACAATTGATTATGAAAATGAATGTGTTGTCGACTTCTGCTAAAAAAATGTCATATTCTGGTAAAGGTAAAACGAAATCTGTGTTAAAACAATGTATTATAGAAGAGTTTTCTAAAGATAGAAAATTATATCAAGAAGTATTGCCTGATTTCTCTCGTACAATGGAACTTAATATAATACAAAAAGACTTGTCAACAATTCAATCGTATATAAATAATATAACACCGATATTAAATGCCTCTGTTTATGGACATTTAAATGCGAAAAAGCAAATAGAACGCATTATTGGGCAATGGATTAATGGAGAGATGACTGGATATTGTTTTGGGTTTGAAGGTGCACCAGGAATTGGAAAAACGTCTCTGGCAAAATATGGATTGTCTAATTGTTTGAAAGATGAAAATGGAATAAGTCGTCCATTTGCGATGATACAAATGGGTGGCGACTCTAATGGAAGTACTTTACATGGACATAATTATACATATGTCGGATCTAGTTGGGGAAGTATTGTGCAAATTTTGATTGACAAACAATGCATGAACCCAATTATTTTTATAGATGAAGTAGACAAAATCAGCAAAACTGAACATGGACGCGAAATTATTGGTATTTTAACACATTTATTAGATAGTACCCAAAATGATTGTTTTCAAGACAAGTATTTTAGTGGAATAGACCTGGATTTATCAAAGGCACTCTTTATTTTATCCTACAATGATCCTGAATTAATTGATCGAGTTTTGTTGGATCGCATTCATCGTATTAAATTCAATAACCTTTCTCTCGAAGATAAAATAGTTATTTCTGATAAATATCTATTGCCAGAAATTTACAAAAAAATGGGATTGGAGAATATGATTTTATTTGAGGAAGGTGTTATAAAATGTATTATTGAAGAATATACTTGTGAAGCCGGTGTTCGTAAATTAAAGGAGTTGTTGTTTGAAATCATTTCTGAAATCAATTTGGAGATTTTAAAAAATAATTGTGTTGTGAATTTTCCTATTTTAGTGACGAAAAATGATGTGACACTCAACTATTTAAAAGATCGTGTTTCTATTACGAGTTATAAAATTCATGCTGAAAATCGCATTGGAATTATCAATGGATTGTGGGCGAATTCTGCAGGCATGGGAGGTGTGTTGCCTATTGAAATTCAAGCATTTCCTACTTGTTTGAGTGGTGAGGATGAGATTGTTGGTGGTGGTGCTGGTGGTGGTGGTGGTGGTGGTGGTGGTGGAAAATTCTTGGAACTAAAATTGACAGGTTCTCTTGGAGATGTAATGAAAGAGTCTGTCCAAGTTGCTTTAACAATGGCATGGAATTTAACAGATAAAAATACACAACATGTGTTGTCACATAAATATAATAAATATGGTATACATATTCATTGTGGGGATTGTTCTACTCCGAAAGATGGTCCTTCCGCATTGTCTACTATTTGTGTATTGATTTATAGTTTATTTAATGAGAGAAAAATCAAACATTATTTTGGAATAACCGGTGAAATGGACATGGGTGGAACCATACGCAAGATTGGTGGATTGGATTTGAAGATACTTGGAGGAATTAAAGCCGGAGTTACTGAATTCATTTTCCCTTTTGAAAATCAATCTTGTTTTGATAAATTCATGGAAAAAAATCGAGAGAATAATGTGATTAAAAATATTAGATTTCATTCAGTGAAACATATAAAAGAAGTATTTGAATTAATATTGGAATGAGTGATGTGTTATTCGGAATATGTGATTGCTATTGCTTATTTCAATGACATATTCATCATTTTATTTGCAAGAAAAAAGTTGATTAGTTAGGTTAGGTTTAGGTTACAATGAAAATCTATGTTTTACTTTTCTCTCTTGTCGAGTGTTTATTTCAACACTGGACTATCCCTGATTTCAATGAATTCGTTGACCATGATTTCGTCCGTATTATAATAAGACATTAATAAGTAGCGTGCCATGACTCGATCATTCATTACATCGAACCTTCCTTGTGCGTCATCTATATTTAATATCAACGCGTCACAACAATATAGATATATTGAAACGCGATAATTTTCTATTATTCCTGAATTTACTATGAATTCAATTAATGATGAAGACACATCGGCTGCGGTTGCAGTTGCAGATATGAATTTATCATAAAATATCTCACTCAAACCGAGTGAGCATTCATATTCAGTGAACGCATCTTTATGAAGAAGTTGTATCATCTCTGAATAATTTTCACGTGTCCATTGACATAGTAAAGCATTCAGTATAATTTTGGTTTCAGGATAAAGGTCTTGAGATATTTTTCCAAACTTTATTCGTATGTCTTCTTGTATTTCCAGTTTCTCTTGATGTTGAGTTTGGTATGTCTGAGCTTGATCCATTGTTAAGTTGAGTGTTATTGGTTGAGTGGTTGTTATTTGGTAAAAAGCATTTCAATTTTTTTAGTTTTTGTTGATTTTTGCTGATTTTGCTGATTGTGTTGATTTGCTGTTGTTTTGTTTGTTGCAAGAAAAAAATTGATTAGTTAGGTTAGGTTACAAAGGTTAAATCGTAAAGTCTCGACTCTCGTAACGTATTTATTTCAAAAGTGTTGGTTCAACTTGTTCTTCTGGGAATTTTTCGTCCATATTAAATTCATGAAATGCTCCAGTATATTCATTCTCCAAATTGAATGATTGAATGTATTGTTGAAACGTGTCGAGCCTGTCAATTGCGTCTTGTGGCAGGGAGATGTCCCATGCACCTCCATACTGAAAGTATAGTAATCTTTCAGTGTCGAAGTTATAATGATAAGTATGTCCTGCGCGGCTGATTATTTGTAATTTTCGAAAAATATCAAACTCCAAATCGAATTCGAATGTTATTTTTCCAACATAATCAAATTCACGAGTATCAGCATTCAATTCATACACCGAACGGATTTCTGAATGAGAACATTTGTGCTTTTCTTCGTGAAGAAGTTGATAATATTGTTTGCCTTGAAACATGATAATTTCCATTTTTGCTGGGTTTGGTTGTGCTTGCATTGTAATAGTTATGAATGTGTTGTGAATGAAAAAGCATTTCAATTTTTTCAGTTTTCATTTATTTTTGCGATTACTAAAAATTTCTCTTTTTTGTGTATTTATTTTGCGTTTATATATAAAAACATAAATATATGACTACATCATGTCAATAGAAACAATAGAAACAATAGAAACAACAATTGTGACTTCTTTTGTTGCAAATGTAAATAATAATAGAAGTGTAAATGATTATATAAAGTATGGTTTAAAAATGATGTTGACCCCTATTCATAAAATACTATTTATTGATGCGAGTATTATTATGGAAGTGCAAGATTTAATTCCGGATGAATACATCCAATATTTACATTTGGTTCCAACTACAATTGAAGATTGCTATTTATCTGAATATATACCTCAAATAACAAATTTTGAGGTTTATGGAAATCCTGAAAAAGATACATTAAATTATATGATTACTATGAATAATAAATTACATTTTGTAAAAAAGGCAATTGAGATAAACATTTTTAAAAGCACGCAATTTATTTGGGTTGATTTTGGAATAGCTCGCATTAATAAATCTCTTGAAGACACCGAGTTTAGTCAACATATCGTAAATCTCAAGAATAATGTCTATAATAAGGTTAGAATTGGGTCAATATTGGAATGGAAATCAACTCCGCGAATAGAAGAATATTACATTATTCAAGAAAATATTTATAAACAAATTTTGTGGGTTTTTGCAGGAGGTGTCTTTGGAGGAAATGTAGACTCCTTGTTACAATTTGAGAAATTAAGTAGGGAAAAATGTTTGCAAGTTATAAAGGACAAGGGGAAATTAATGTGGGAGGTCAATATATGGTATATGGTTTATTTGAAAAACAAAGAATTATTTTCATTGTATTATGGCAATCATGACATGTCTTTAATTACCAACTACTAATTCATTCTTCACATATTCTTGTATAAATGTTAATCGATAATATAAATACTAAACACAATGGAAAAACAATTCTTGATTAATCAATTCAAATTAGACAAGCATATATTGTTTCTTATCAAAGATTATGCATTTGAAACCATATGTGAACGTGACAAGGTTTGTCGTTATAAAGAGAGAAATAACTCTTATTTGTATGAAAGAATAAATATAAAAACCTACATATTTGAAATGGGAGAACGCAATGAAATTATTGAAATGCCAAATGCATTTTATGGGAATATAGACAATGAGTATGATAAAATGGCATCACATTTGAATGAATGTTGGTTAGCAGTAGAAGAAGAGATTGTTTTTTTGTGGAATAAATATGCGGTTCAACGAGAGAAAACGCTTGAAAAGAATTTGAGAGACAATGAAATCGAATATCTCTTGTTAAACGCGTCAATATATGATGCGAGTTGTTTGAAGCAATGCCGGAGTGATATACTTATTCATGTGGATGAGTTTGACATTGAACTTGTTTCATTTAAAGAGAGTTATTTTATGTGTGTCGAAGGACGTGACATTTATATGCCATTTTTTTTAGAAGATGGTTCTCTTACATTGTATAGAAAAGGTATATTAGATGAAGACAATGATACGATTTTGGTCGATAGACATAGTTGGTGGAAAGAAATCTATTTATCATCTGGTGAAATATGTTCGGTAAATCCATCAACAAATGCGATATATAAATATTGGTCTTATCAAAAGTCAAATATTATAGGTGTCTTGTATAAAAATGAAATAGTATTGTTTTAATATGCGAGAGAAAAAATGGATTAGTTTAGGTAAGTAGTTACTTACATTTCAGGGCTAAAGTATGAATTTCTCTCTATAAAACTACTGCTAGTTTCACAAATCAATCGATGGTTCAAATGTTCCAACTCTTGATTTTTCTTTTCTACATTTTCAATTTCTTCTGTGAACGTCTTCAAATCGTCAACGCACGATTTCAAAAGTATTCCTCGTGTCCTGAGTTCTTCTTTAGCGTCTTCAACTTCTTCGGTGTATGTCTTCAAATCGTCAACGCAAGATTTTAGCAGTAGTCCTCGTGTCCTGAGTTCTTCTTTAGTGTCTTTTAGTTGTTCTTGTATTTCATTGAGTTTTTGTTCAGTGTCTTTTAGTTGTTCTTGTATCTCATTGAGTTCTTGGTCTTTTCTCTCAATTTCTTTATGAAATTTACACACGCAATCATAATATACTTTTAACTTTTCCGACGTATGTTGTTGAACTTTTTTATTGAGCTCTCCTTTTGTCTTTTCTAGTTCTTGTTGCGTGCCTTTAAGTTCTTGTTGCGTGCCTTTAAGTTCTTGTTGCGTGCCTTTAAGTTCTTGTTGCGTGCCTTTAAGTTCTTGTTGCGTGCCTTTAAGTTCTTGGTCTTTTCTCATAAGTTGTTCACGCAATTGATTGTTTTCTTTTTCAAGTTTCGTGAATGGAACAACCATGTCTCGATAAATATATCGCATGAAATCTACTTTACTATCACCACTACATATATCTCCAAAATCAATGTCGTAACTAACATCAATACCTGCTTCATTAAAATAACCTCTAGAGCAATCATCAAACAAAAACCTTCGCCCAAATTCAGAACTACTCAACAGTTTGAAGAATTTGATAAATTTTGTTGGAAAAATCAAATTTTGTTCTTTGCTGGTGTCTTGTGGACAATATGTTTGTATATTAGTAATTTGCCCATTGAAACGGTCAATTGCTATACGTTTGATTTCAGTGCAATCTGACTTAAATGACAATTCTGAATGAGGGTGTTGTCCTTGCTGTGATATTTTGATAGGGATAAATTCCATTGTCTTTAATTCGGTGCTTGTTATGTTTTATGAAAAAAGCATTTCAATTTTTTTTGGTTTCATTAATTTGTAAAAAAATGCCATAAAACAAGACTATTAAATAAAGTCATTTTCTTCTTCATCTAGGCATCACACTACAAAGATAAAATAAATAATAATTAATAATTGAAAGAGAATAAATTGGGATTAAAATTAAAATTCTTCGTAATAATATTCAAGACTTTTACGACATAACGGACAAGGAGCAGTATTACACTCAACATTGTCACATTCATCATTAAAATCATCATCACATGTACTACATAATTTAGTTGATATATTACCCCAACATTCAATACATAATGGTTGATTGCAACAATAGGTAGTTGTCTTTGTTAATTCTAAACACACACAACAAGTGCCATATTTTTTTTCAATATTAGTTGAAGAACCAATGATACTATCCCAAAATAATCCTGTTGTTATATCATACTCAACTTGATCTTCTTTGAACCTACCATTAAATTTATCAAATATAACGCTATTCAATATTTTATTCAATTTTTCTATTATTTTAATATAATCGCTTATTTTCATTATTTCCATGTTACAAGTATATTTACATAAAGTTTCACAATATAACACAAAATAAGTAGAATCATCCTCATCATCATCACCGTGATAAACACTACATTTAGAACTTTCGATATGCAGTTTAATAAACGCATCTTTGTGTACATTTAGTGTAGCATTTACCGGTATATTGTGTATTTTTTTAATTGGAATAGATATATCATAATGAGTTTGGGTTTTATTCTTCATATCTATAAAATTCTTCAATTTAATTGCCTGTTCTTTGTATATATTATTGTGTGATTTGATTGCGTCAAAACATTCTTTCAAATTTGAAGTAGAATTCATTATTAGGTGTATAGTTGTTTGTATTGTAAGAGAGTCAAAGCAGATCATTTTTTTATTCAATATTTACGACGTGCGACTTACTAAAATGTTAAACAAATCAATATAAACCGGTGAATGATAAGTATTTAAACCTAGCCGATTTAAAGAAGTATAGTAATCGCACGGCAGTATGGGAATTCCATCTTATTTTTCGTATATTGTGAAAAACCACCAAAGAATTATTCAAAAATTAGAGAGAAATAAAAAGCCGAATAATTTTTATTTAGATTGCAATTCAATTATTTACGATGTTATTAATAACGCTGAAAATAATATCGTAGAAACAACAACCTATGCGACTATTATTTCTCTCGTTATTTCGAAAACAGAAGAGTATATATTGTTTGTTTCTCCAACAACGAATGTATTTATTGCGTTTGATGGAGTTGCACCATTTGCCAAATTAGAACAACAACGCCAACGCAGATATAAGTCATGGTATCAAAATAAAATACATGACCAAATCTTTGTGTCGTCATCGGCATCGGATAAACCTGCTAAGAAATGGAATAGTGCAGCAATCACTCCAGGCACTCAATTTATGAAGGAATTAAATGTCGCATTGTATTCTTATTTTAACAAGGCAAGAGCTGAAACATACAATGTGAAGAATTTAATTGTTTCAGGTAGTAATGAGGTAGGGGAAGGTGAACATAAAATATTTGATTACATTAGAAAAAATAGCTCGGAGCATTATGAGAGTTCGACTATTATTTATGGTTTAGATTCCGATCTTATTATGCTTGCATTAAATCATTTGGCAATAAATCCGCACATATATTTATTTAGAGAAGCTCCGCATTTTTCCATGGGTGAGTTGGAACCAAGCGAATCATATTTAATGGACATTGGCGAATTGTCAAAACAAATTGCGATTGAAATGAATGGTGGAACGGTGGTAGATTATATATTTTTATGTTTTTTTCTAGGCAATGATTTTATGCCGCATTTTCCGAGTTTAAATATTCGAACAGGAGGAATTGATAAAATGTTGAATGCTTACAAGGAACTTAATGGTAAGAAGTTTCGTTTGACAGATGGTACACGAATTTATTGGAAACATGTGCGTAGTTTGTGTGTTTTTTTAGCGAAACATGAAGAGGCTAATTTAATTCAAGAAGTTGCATTGCGAGATAAAAAAGAAGGAATGTATAAGCGATTTGAAGAAAAGACGCCAGAAAATAGATATAAAAAGTTTGAATTGTTGCCATCCCATGAGAGAGAAATGGAAAAATATATTAATCCTTTACAACCTTATTGGCAACATCGTTATTATGAAACCCTGTTTAACATTAATGGAAATGACGCAGCAAAAAAACGTGCAATTTCTCTCAATTATTTAGAAGGTTTGGAATGGAATATAAAATATTATACGAGTGGTTGTCCTGATTGGAAATGGAAATATAATTACCATTATCCACCATTATTGTGTGATTTATTGAAAGAGATGCCTTATTTTGAAACTGGACCCAAAGAGGTTTCTGCGAGTGCGTTAGAGCCAGTGACCGAGTTGTTTCAATTGTATTATGTTTTGCCGAAACATAGTGCATATTTATTGCCTGGGTATTTGAGAGAGAAAAAAGAGGAAGAAGGCGAGGATTATGAATTTATATGGTGTTTTTGTAAATATTTTTGGGAATGCAATGTTGACATAAAATAATATCTTTATAATGTATGAACGGAGGAGCAAATACTGTTGTGTTGCCTAGAGAGAAACGTTATAAAGTAAGTGACAATGTATCTCTCCCATTGTTTGGGGATATTAATTTACATTTGCCTGATTTTTTCGTGATAAAAATGAAAAAAGGATATAAATTAATTTCACCCACAACAAAAACAGGGGCACTTACAACTAGGAATGGAAAAAAAGCATTTAAAATCATTAAAAATGAAAAGAATGAGTTGTTTTTACATGAACCATCTTTTCCGCAAATCCATTTAAAAGAATTTAGTAAAAAAGATAGGGATATTATAGAAAAATACTTTCATAAATCAAGGTCTTCTCAACATTCAAGGTCAAGGTCCAACAAAAAATCGTATGTCGTGCCAAAATCTTCAATTTCAACAGTTACAAGTAGAACTTTTAATGAAGAGACAGATACAGTTTTGCCTTCTGGAAAAAAGAAATACAGTGTTAGAAAAACATATGAAGAAGAAAAGTCCGACCAAAAAAAAGAGAGAAACATGATGGCTTCTCAAGATACTCGAAGAATAGCACGTATGGCAAGAATAGCGTCAAAGAAACAAGGAAAAGGTGCAAGAAAAACTCGTAGAAACAGGAGAATTTAGAAATATAATTATAATGTTCGGACGAGGCAGACCTAAAGGAGCGTAGCTCCTTCATGATGATTTTCGCTTTAAAACCAAGAAACCGCCAAAAGCGGTTTAAGGCGAAAATCATTTAAAGGATCCAAAAATAAAAAGGGAACTAAGCGAAGAGGTAGTCATTGTTTGGGGCATAACCAATCGGACTGCCTTAGAATGTCTGATTGTTTATATACAAAAGGAAAATCTCGTAAATTTTGTCGCAGGAATAAAAATAACAGCAAGAAACACGGATACCACTCTTTATAATATCGTGATGTCTGTTATGTGATGTTTATGTGATGTCTATTTGGAAGTTAGATATAAACTGACAAAGTCCCATTTTAATTCCTCAAGGGTGTAAAATGAATAAGTTTATATCTAATCTAAAAAATATATATATGATATAATGTCAAAAAAGGTAATTAGTGAGATAGAATCACGTAAAGCATTTATGCATTTATTGGAGCATAACACAGGATTAATTATTTTGAAATTAGGTGCATCTTGGTGTGGTCCTTGTTCCAAAATAGAAAAACCGGTGAATGATTTTTTCGTAACATCACCTGAAGAGGTTATTTGCGGAATTATTGATGTAGATGAGAGTTTTGATTTTTATGCTTTTTTAAAAACAAAAAAAATGGTGAATGGAATTCCAGTAGTATTGTGTTATAAAAAAGGCAATAATACATTTATTCCAGATGATAGTATTACCGGAAGTGATTTAGGTGCATTGGATCTATTTTTTAAAAGATGTAATCGTCATTTGCTAGATGTGCGGCAACGATTTCCTAAATCACAAGTTGAACCGCGAATATAAAGATGTCTCGTTAATTACGCAGACCTTCACGCTGCATGCAACACTAGACAACACAGTCCATACAATTTTGATTTTCTTCTAAATGACGATGTCCATCATCAAAAATAATTTTATATACGACCTTGTCTGGCAATGGATATACCGGAACAAGTCTATGATTATTTACATTTTCTCGAATGAATGTATTTATTGTAATGTTATTGCTATGAGGAATTTCTATTCTCTCTCCTGATGAAAGTATGAATAAGCCGCGTATATTTGAAAAAGAACATGTTGTATGACATGTAATTATTTTATATAAATCAGCCAAAGATTGTTCTTTATATACGAGAATAAATTCACTATATCCACAGCATTTTTGCAATTCAATAATAAATTGTGTATTACCGATTTGTCTAATAAATTGTGATAGTTTGTCTTGATATAAATTTGACATGTAAATAATATAATTCAAATGCTTTATATTATTTTGTTTCGTATATTTGTGTAAAAAATTAATATTATGTAAAAATATGAATACCAATGTGAATGCGAAGGTGAATGTGTTGGACATTGAAAAATATGATTTAGATGACATATTGAAATTATTTAAATTAGAGAGAAATTTCGATGAAAAAGATTTGAAAAACGCGAAAAAGATTGTTCTATTAACTCATCCAGATAAATCAGGGTTGCATCCAGATTATTTTCGTTTTTATTCAAGTGCGTATAAAATTATTTTTGAAATATGGGAATTTAAAAATAAAAGCGAAAAGACTGAAAAGGAAAATGACGCGTTTGACATGTCTGAAAGTCAAAAATATGTATTAGACAAAACAATAAAAACGAAAAAATCTTCGAAAAAATTTAACGAGTGGTTCAACAATGAATTTGATAAAATGAATGTTATTACGAGTGAAGATGAAACCGGATATGGCAATTGGTTAAAATCCGAGGATGATATTTCTCTCTCAAATAATGTGGATGAATTAGATAAAAAAAAGAGGCAACTACGTGAACATGAATTGATGGTTTATAAAAATGTAAATGAAATGTGTTTTAATATTGGTGCATCAAATTTGTCTGGTGATGCACCAGAAACCTATTGTTCTGATGTATTTAGTAATTTACAATATGAGGATTTACATCGTGCTCACACAGAGACAGTTATACCAGTAACAATGGATGATTTTTACAAGGTGAAAAAATTCAATTCAGTAGATGAATATAAACGCCATAGAAGTGAAGAGTTGCCGGTGTTGTCAGATATTCAAGCAAATGAATATTTGAAACATAAAACAAAAATGGAGGATGAATATTCTACAAATCGTGCCTATAAATTAGCAAAACAAAGTGAACAAATTCGAGCAAACCAACAAATCTTTTGGGGGAATTTAATGAAATTAGAAAACTAGCCAAATATAATCTTTCAGTATAATATATGAAATCTTCAATAACACATTACATTATATCATTCATAATGGTTGTTTCCGCAAGTATTTTATATAATTGGTACGAAGAAAAACAATTAAAAATGAAAGAAATGAATGATTTTACTGACATTCAAAAATATTTATTGAACGATGAAGATTTGGGTAAATCTGTGAAGCCGATTTTATGGATACATATTCCATTTGAATACAATTCTCGCAATTGGACGAGTTTTGGTTCTCGTAGTTCTCTCGAATTAAATCAACCATATTTATATTTAACAATTAAAAGTATTATTATGAAATGCGACAATTCGTTCAAGATTTGTTTGATTGATGATACTTCTTTTGAAAAGTTGGTTCCTGGTTGGAATATTAATATGAATACAATTTCTCAACCGATTATTACTAATATGAGACAATTAGGGATGATGAAATTGTTGCATATGTATGGTGGAATGATTTGTCCATGTTCCTTTTTATGTATGCGAAATTTAATAGGCATGTATGAAAAAGGCACAAGAAATGGTAAAATGTTTATTTGTGAAAACAATGATAGGTCAATAACTTCTACTGAAACGCAATTTACACCAGACATTCATTTTTGCGGTGCTCCAAAAGACACTGATGTGGTGAAAGATTTGTCGCATTTTATTCAACATATTATTTCTACGGATTCAACTGCTGACTCTACTTTTGTGGATGATATTGGTCAATGGTGTTTACATAAAATACAAATGGGGAAAATTATATTAATTAATGGAATGAACATAGGGATAAAATGTGAAAATAGTACTCCAATAAAAATAGAAGAATTAATGTCTTCGAATTATTTGGATTTATATCCAGAAACATATGGCATTTTAATTCCAGCTCGAGATATATTAATGCGAAGACAATATGAATGGTTTGCACGATTGTCTGAAAAACAAGTATTGGAAAGTGACACAATCATCGGCAAATATATATTGATTGCTTCTACCACTAATAGAAATGTTTTGTTGGAACCATTGCAAAACAAGCCGGAAAAATGGGTTGGTTTCTGGAAAACGCCGAATGTTTCTTTGTATGGACAAAAGCCGAATTTCTTGGGGGACAATGTGCTCATGGAAACATATCCGAATTATTGAACACTTATCTCTATGCAAGAGAAACATCGTCAATTGTAATCGGATAAAAATAATAAGTAATGTTATAATCGGATTTATCATATAGAATTTTTGAAGTATACTTGATTTTATTGTGTTTACATATTTGTCTCAGAATGGTAATAAAATAATTATATGTCATCTTTCTCTCTACATAATGATGTTTTGATGGAGCATAATGCTCTTTGCATGTTTCAATAAATTGCGGAATGGTTTGATTAAATATCCCTTTTTTATATGAGTCATTATTAAAAATATATGAATTATCGATTTCTGATTTTATACATGTGTCTTGAAATAATTTTATTAAAATAGAATTGTGAATAGATGTTTTAAATAACAGGATTTTTGTCATATATACTATTTATAATATTATTTGTAAATAATGCTAATTCGATTTCGTCTTCATGAATGTTATGGAAAATTGTAATATATTTACATATTAATGGTATAATATCATATTTTTCGGTTTCACTGATTATTTTTGTGGTTTTAATAAATATAAAATAATTATCTAATATGTCCATGACCGATGCTCCTTTGTCATAAATGTCATACATTACTTTTATTGCGTCATTTAATTTATTTTGTTTTAATAAATTAGTATATTCTTCAAAAATAATGAAACTGATGTTTGTGCATGCTTTATTTGCCAGTTCAAAATAAATTTCTTCGTTAATTAAACTGAATTTTTCCATGTAATTAATTAATGTTTTAATGTTATTGTTTGAAATGTTCAATACGAAATTTTCTGCTTCAGGTGTGATTTGAATGTTTTTGCTGTGTTTTATTTTATACAAGATTTTTTCCATATTCTCTCTTTTGAATGGTGGAATTTTAATAATAATAAATCTGGATTGTAAATTTTCAATGACTTTTTGTATATTACAGCAAGATGAAATAAAATGGACATTGTGACTATATTTATCTATGCAATTGCGAAAAACTTGTTGACTTTGTTCATTGATAAAATCAATATCATCCAAGACAATAAATTTCTTTTTGTGTTTGACAGATGAACCGATTTGACAAAATGTTTTCACATCATTTCTATAATAATTTATGCCTTGTTCTTTCAAATTGTTAATGTGGAGTATATTTTCATTATAGACTTTGAATGAGGTGCCTTTATAATATTCTCTAATTACCGCATTTAACAATGATGTTTTTCCTGAGCCTTCATTTCCTATAAATAAAATGTTTAAATTGTCCATATCAATCAACGTGTTTAATACATTAACGATTTCTGGATTTATTTCAAACTCTTCGATAAATTTAGGTTGAAATTTAGGAATAAATAATTCGTTATAAATTTCCATAATTGTATTCGTACATTATTATTTAAGTATATCTCAAATAATAATAATAATGTCGGAAGCTGCTGAAACATATTATGATATTTTAGAAGTGAAGGATGATTCATCTAAACATGAGATAAAATCGGCATATCGTAAGCTTTCCTTAAAATATCATCCTGACCGTAATGGTGGAAATTCCGAGTTCAACAGTAAATTTCAGAAAATTAATGAGGCATATGATACTTTGAGTGATGACCAAAAGAGAGAAGAATATGATCAATCGAGAAACAATCCTTTTTTAAAAATGGGTATGAGCGGAGGCATGGGTGGTGGAGGCATGGGTGGAGGCATGGGCGGAGGGTTAGATGATTTATTGAATAATTTATTTAATGCTGGTATGATGGGTGGACTTGGTGGAGGCATGGGCGGAGGTGGCATGGGTGGAGGTTTTTTTCCGGAAGGTGGATTTTCTATGCATCCTATGCATCCTGGATTTGTAGGAAGTTTTGGTGTTGGTAATGGTGGTCCAAACATTCGTGTTTTTCACGCATCGTCCGCAGGACATAGTCCAGTTCCTGCTTTGCAAAAGCCTACTCCAATTGTAAAAACAATTACAATTAACATGGAGCAAGTATTAAATGGTGGAAATATTCCTGTTGAAGTTGAACGATGGATTATTGAAAATGATTTGAAAGTATTTGAAAACGAGACACTATATGTACCAATACCACAAGGAATTGATGACAATGAAATTATTATTTTGAAAAATAAAGGTAATGTGTTGACAGATGAATGTCGTGGTGATGTGAAATTGTTTATTAAAGTGGAAAATAATACAGAATTCGAAAGACAAGGATTGGATTTGTTTATTAATAAAACGATTTCTCTCAAAGAAGCATTGTGTGGGTTCTCATTTGAATTGAAATATATAAATGGTAAAACATATACATTAAATAATACTCTAGGCAATATCATTCCGCCGAATTACAAAAAGGTTATTATGAATATGGGGTTGACGCGCGAAGGACGCATAGGCAATTTAATCATTCATTTTATCGTGGAATTTCCTGAAAAAATGGAGGTTAGCAAATTAGAAGCATTAAATAATATTTTGTAAATATATGTCTTTGATTTCTATTGTTGATAATTCAAGAACAGATAAAAACACAACTCATTCTTATTTAGAATTATATCAATCATTGTTATTTAATAAAAAAGAAACTGCTAAAAATGTGTTAGAAGTAGGCATATATGATGGCGGAAGTATTAAATTATGGCATGATTATTTTGTAAATGCAACTGTTTATGGATTAGATATAATGAATATTAATAATGTTTATTCAGAATTACAAAACAATGACCGAATTGTGTTACATACTTCTACAGATGCTTACAATGAAGAAACCTTTAAAAACAATTTTTTAAATAAAAATATTAAATGTGATTTTATGTTGGACGATGGACCACATACATTGGAAAGTATGATACAGTTTATAAAATTATATTCGCAAATAATGACAGATAATGGAATATTAATTATCGAAGATGTTCAAGCGTGGGATTGGATTGATATTTTGAAAAATGAAGTGCCTGCACATTTAAAACCATTTATAAAAGTATATGATTTGAGAGAAACTAAAAATAGATATGATGATATTGTGTTTACAATTAATAAAAATAATGTTTAGGATAAGTATATAAATGGATGGTTCGGATGCTGTTAAATATATATTAGAACATAACATTGAGGGTGTTTTTGTTGAATGTGGTGTAGATTCTGGACTATTTGAAGAGATATGGATACATGAATTAATGAAACATAACGTTACTCGTGATATATATTTATATGATACATTTCAAGGACTTACAGAACCAAGTAAAAACGACTATACTTGTGAAAATGCTGTATTATATAAAATGGATTCAACCCAAGTATATAATACATGGAGCAATTATAAAATAAATGACAATGTAAATGGTTGGTGTTATACACCTTTAGAACATGTTAAAAATAGATTAAAAAACACTGGATACAATGAATGCAGTTTACATTATATAGTTGGCGATGTAATGGAAACCTTAAAAGATAAAAATAACATTCCTAGTAAAATAGCAATGTTAAGATTAGATACTGATTGGTATGAATCAAGTAAATATGAGCTTGAACAAATGTATAATAATGTTGTAGTGGGTGGTATTATTATATTTGATGATTATTATCATTGGAATGGACAACAGTTAGCTACAAATGATTTTTTTAAAGAAATAAATGTAGAATATACCTTTATTAATATAGGCAATAATAAAACAGCAGCAATCATAAAAAAATAATTTATATATTAATTTGTTGAATTAATATATAATGGCAGGTCGTCCAAGAATTGTTCGCAGCATTCAATCTTATGTCAATCATATTGATGCACATACTTTTTCAGGTCCTATGAAAATGGGTACTAGTCCAAGTATAGGAGTAACTCGTAATTTTTGGTACAATTATCAGAGTCAATGCAATCAAAAAGCAGGTGCGGTAAAAAAGAGTTACAAACAAATGGTTTTCTTAAATATTAATCCAGCACAAACGACGGTTTCTGCTGGATTTCGTCCATCTACAAAGGGCGGAAGCGTGACATATCCAGGAGCTAGCGTATATTGATTACGATATTTTTCTCGTGGGAATTCCTGAACAAACAATATAGATTGAATTTTCTGTAATAATTATATACTCGGTAGCACTTTTATAGAATTTAGCAATACTACTCGTGTATTCCTCTTCAGATTTAACCAGCAATTTTTCATTATTGTCCTTTACCCCAATTAACGCTTTCTTTTCAAGTGATGCAGACCAATAATCAAATAGAATTGGCTTATCCTCCACAATAGACAATTTGGCGGCGTGTTTCATAGTTACATCTGCTGGCAATCTATAAGTCGATGGCAATTCTTTTACTTCTGACATTTATATTATTCAAATTTATAGTCTTTAAATACTTTTTAATAAAAAGAAATATTAATGGGAATAATATATGAATCATCCATAATAGAAAATGATAAAACAATACGCGATAAATACATCTGCATTGTAATTGAGTACTTAATTAATATTTCTTATAAAAATGTGTCGCCATTTATTATTAGTAGAGGTCTTGATACAATTACTCATGTTTTTATCCTATTATTATATTATACACAACATCTTGAAACCGTTTATACTTACAGTCAAAAATCGTTGTATTTATATATTGAATTTATAGAACAAATCGCCTTTGATAAAAATTCTTTTTTACAATTGAGTTCAAAAGATGCGGTAATTTATGTGTATAAAAAAACGCTTTATGAAATTAAACATTCGTCTTGCAAAAAGAATGAGAATATAGAGAGACATAAAAAAAATTATTTGTGTATTGAATATTATAAAAGTATTTTACATTTTATCATTCAACAAGATAAGGTTGATTTGCAAAAAGTTAAGGATTATTTATTGTCATTGTCGCCATTATTATTCTCGGCGGCATTGTCGCCACAGTGTCAACCGGTTACTTTGGAATTGATGGAATTATTCAAATCTTCGCCGGTTTAAATATCAACAGTAATCATTTTTCTACGCACCTTTTTCTTTTTAATTATTTTTACTTCATCTGCATTTATTTTCATATTTTTTTGACATATTTGTTTATATTCATTGTTTAATAAGGTTTTTACAAATTCGTAAATAATCATTACAACAGGTTCGTCGCATTTTCCGACAATTAAAACACTTCCAGTACGAAATATCATAAAGGAGACTTGTTTGATGTTTTTGTATAATGTTTTATTTTCATCCGAAATTTGAGAACCAGTTTGATATGTTACATCTGGATTGTAATAAAACTTGGATTGAATGCCTGGATAAGAACATGCATCATAAATAGATTGAATGTTATATTTGTATTTTAAAATGTCGTGAAGAACTTCTCTGTTGATAAAGAAGCCGCAATTAAAATTGGAATTAATCAATACAGTTTCAGTAGAATTTTCTACATACATTAATTTTTCAGGAATATATGGCTGTAAAATAGATCTTGTATATTCTAATATTCTCTCAAACATATATTCTGATTGTATACCAGGAATTTCGAGTTTTCCAGTATTAAAGACTTTTACATGAAATTCTCGAAAGGCAGTGTTTATTTTTAATCTTAAAATTAATACAAAACAGTTGTAAAATGCACTCTTCTTTTTTGAACGATAACTCATAATATCTTTTTTACAAATACCGATGCTTACCTTTCGAATATCTTTGAATTTAATTCGTCCAGTTGGATTATTAATGCTTGTAAGAACATTTTCTTCATAACAAGGGATGTCTTTTAATCGTGTTTGAATGTCATTTAATTCTTCTATTGTAAAAGAATTAAATTTAATTTGTTTTTTAATTACGCCATCTTGTGAGGTTGAATATGGCATAACGTTAATGTCCCAAAAGATGGGATTTAAATTGATTTTACTATTTAAATACGCAATTTTGGTTTTGGTTGATATATAAATTTCATTTGATTTCGGTGTGTCTGTATTAAATTTAAACTCTAAATTGGCGGACGATATTTCAATGTTGTTTTCTTCAGTTTCAGAATCTTCACAATCAGAAGAATTTTCTTCGTTAATAAATTTTGCCCATTCATCGTTAATGTTTGTTTCCGATGCTGAGGTTGTTTCTTTAATACAGTTCATCTTATTTATTTATGTTAAACTCTTTAAATCATATTAAATATGTTCAATTTTTATTTTTAGTTTGATGTGTTGTTCGTTCGCGTTGACTTGACTTCACTTGATGATGACGTGACTTAATAATATGTGTTTCTCTCTTACTATCTGCATATATAATGTTCCAATTATGTATTGTGTCCTTGAAGATTTAGATTTAGTTGTAAAAAAATGTTTAGTTATCGTTTATTATTCGAGTATAGAAGTATCGATTAATCTTAATCTTAACATATTAATCACCATTTAGCGTATCTTATTCTTCTTCGTATTCTAGGTCAAATGTATCTTCTAGGTTAATTGCCGCATCTTCTAGTTCAATATCATCTTCATACAGGTTTTCTTGTTCTTGTTCTTCTTGTTCTTCTTGTTCTTCTTGTTCTTCTTGAAATTCTGCATATTCCATGTAGGCGGCGGCTTCTTGTGCTTCTTCATACGGAAAATTCCAGTTAATAATTTCTAATATATCAATTTCGCTAGCCTCATTCGCGTCCTCTGCATCTTCTGCATCTTCTTCTTCGTCATCATCAACCAAATTAACCACTCCACAATTGCATAGAATTTGAGGTGCACTGCTTGATTCTGAAAGGATGTAGTTTCCACATTTGTAACAAATTACATATTGAAGACCATAAGCAGAATCCAGACATTTAATGGCGACATGTCTGTAGCGAACAGGTTCGCTAGTAGTGACCATTACCCCATATCCTTCTAATATCATCATCATCCCATCTTCTTCTACATAAGAAGAAGAAGGACCATGTTTTGAAGCCGCTCCATCAAACACCAAATTCAATCTATCTATTACGTAATTTTTTACATCACGACTTACTTGACTTACCTTGTCATAAAATATAAACTCTTTTATAACATTTGACAAATCTGGAACCAATCTCAAATTGTTTACCAAGATTTGTTTTGCAACCGATTGTTGGGAAACGCAATGATTAATCATTTTAAAACGGTGGATGTGAATTATATACTTTCTTCAATTGAGAGAAAAAGCATTTCAATTTTTTTTACAATGCAGGATTTTTTGCTCCACTAAAAAAAACGAAATTTGATTAAATAAATTACACAAAAATTACACAAAAATCTACCAATGATTATAAGAATATTCTATTTCTTCGTTGTCTTCTTGTTCAGAATTGTCACTATCATCACTGTTATTAATATAAGAATGTGAAGAAGAAACAGAAGACGTCTCATTAAAATCTTCGTCAAATTCGGAATCATATCTTAAGTAAGAACTCATTCTAATAGAAGAATATTGTATTTCCATGGTGAGTTTAAATGAACAACAACACACCATTCGCAATAGATTTGCAGGAAGAACTCTTATTTTTTCTTTTGTTATAGGAAGAAATTTTGATGTCTGATAAAAATTTCCACAAACAGAACATATTATAAACCCCAATAATGGGTCTGGACGGTCCACCAATGGTATCGGACGTCTTCGCCATATTCGAATATAGGTCCATCGTCTAATCGGTGTATTTACAAATTGTTCTTTGTCAGTTAATAAAGTAGTTCCTTCAGTCATTCCAAACTTAATAAGATTGATTTCATGAAGTAATCCATCTTTTCTATGTTTTGTCAGTTGACTTACCCTGTCATAAAACACATACTCTTTTATAAGATTTGTCAAATCAGAATTCAAATCCATTCTCAGATTATTTATCAATAATTGTTTTGTGATTGTATTGTTAGACATTTGTATAGTGATTGTATATTTAGAAAAGAGAGAAAACCAAATCAATTTTTTAAAAATGTGAGAAGTTTAGCCAAACAATAATTAATAAAATTCACATTTTTACATTCAGAAAAATGCATAATGTTTTCAACAAAATTGAGAAAATCACTGGATACAATTTCAGGAATGTTACGAATGATATAATTCAAATAATTTTTCATTATATTTTTCTTGTCAATGTTATATTTAATGCTAATCTCTTGAATGAATGAATTTAGGCTTAACAATGTATGTTGATTTTTCAACAAAGTTGTCAAATTTTCCCAAATAACATTGTTTATAATATGAAAATCATCGGAACATAAAATGTCCTGATTTGACTGCATAAAATTAATCATACTTCTAATGTCAGATTTATATATTTTTTGAATACTATTCAAGGATTTATCAGTAATATTTAACTTTTCATTTACTGAAATGGATTTTAAAAAATGAATAATGTCATTTGTTGGCAATTGATTAAATCGTAGACAAATGAATTCATTTTGCAATCCATCGTCAATTCTACTAATATAATTGCAAATAAGACAAAACCGGACAGTTGTAGAATAATTTTGAAGAAGATATCGAAATGCCTGTTGTGCCGTTTTTGTCATATAATCTACCTCATCTAATATGACAAATTTCATTCCATTGTGAAAAAGTGGATTTGAATTCACGAAAAAGTTGATTTGATTGCGAATAATGTCAATGCCTCTCTCATCCGACGCATTTAAATGTATCATTAATCCTTTATTTTGGATATTTAATTTTTCCTGATATGATTTTACCAAATTGATAATAGTAGTTGTTTTTCCTGTTCCTGGTGGTCCATAAAATAATAAATTAGGGAAATAAGATGTTTCAATAATGTTTGACAATATTTTTTTATTGATTGGATCCAATACAATTGTATCGAAATTAGTGGGTCTATATTTTTCCATCCAAGGTGATAAATCCATTATATAAGTTATTTATTGTTTTTTATATTGTTATTTTTACAAAAATAAAATGTTGAATAATAAAAATGAACAATGTTGGATTTATTATATTAAGACATGTTAATTCAATAAACACGAATAAATATTGGCAAGAATGCTATCGTTGTATTAGAAACATATATCCAAATAATAAAATTGTTATAATAGATGATGGTAGCAATTATGATTTTTTAACAGACATTCCATTGATTAATGCTATTATTGTTGGATCTGAATTTGACAAAAGAGGCGAACTGTTGCCGTATTATTATTATGCACAAAATAAATGGTTTGACAACGCAGTCATAATACATGATTCTGTTTTTATACAAGAAGATGTTATTTCAAAATATATAAAGATGAATGTTTCATATAAATTTTTATGGCATTTTAAAGCATTTTTGTGGGACAGGGAAATATATGAAGAGATATTATCTTTAATTCAGTCTCTCGATAATCATACTAATTTGTTGGATTTTTATAATGGGAAAACATGGAATGGTTGTTTTGGAGGAATGACTATTATAAATCATGGGTTTTTAACACATGTGAACGATACATATAATATTTCAAATTTATTGAGTAAAATGACAACACGTGGTCACCGGATGGCTTTTGAACGAGTTGTTGCGTGCATGTTTCAATATGAAAATAAAAATACGGATTTTGGAATATTGAGAGACATTCATGATTATTGTGACTGGGGATATTCTTTTGATGAATACATTAATCATAAGGTTGAATGCAATAAATATATAGACAACCATCCGATTATCAAGGTTTGGACTGGCCGGTGAAGAGGGAGAGAGAAAGAAAAGGGAAAAATAAAAAAAGAGAGAGAGAAGAGGGAGAAATAAAAAAAGAGAGAGAGAGAGAAAACAGAAAGTATGAAAAATAAATATGTAAAACAATTTAAGTAATTGTAATTTATATATATTATTTTATGTCTGACTTAAAACAAAAACGAGGTAGGAAATCTAAAATTTCTCAAGAAGAGGAAACAATCCAAGTAGAAAATGTCGAAGAAATAACTGTCACTCATAAAAAACGCGGAAGAAAACCAAAAGGTGGCAAAATAATTTATCAAACAATAGAGATGAATGATAATGTTGAATCAAAACCAAATATTATTTTACATTTAAAATGTTCATTGAAAGATTTAACCATGAATACAAACATGAATGCAAATACGAATGCGAATACGAACATGAATGCGAATACGAACATGAATGCGAATACGAACATGAATGCAAATACGACATCAACCACATCAGATGCAAATATAGAGTCTTATAATTTTGCGTCTAAAAATGACCTGTCTTTTGAAATCATTGAAACAAATTCATTTACAGAAGAGACAGATGAAGGTGAATATGATGATGATAAATTTGAAATAAAAGAAACCTGGAAAAAATTAAAACAATTAGAACATAATTTGCATATTAATAACATTTGCGATAAAAAATCTGCGTGTTTTTGGTGTACATGTGAGTTTGATAATCCTTGTATTTATATCCCAAAACATTACATTAAATCTTCATATCATGTATATGGTTGTTTTTGTAGTCCTGAATGTGCTTGTGCATATTTGATGAATGAAAATATCGACAGTTCAACTAAATTTGAACGATATTATTTGTTAAATCATATTTACTCAAAAATATATAATTATGAGAAAAACATTAAGCCAGCACCTACACCATATTTTATGTTAGATAAATATTATGGTAATCTTACTATTCAAGAATACAGAATGTTGTTTCGTAATGAACGTCTTTTCTTTGTTGTAGAAAAACCATTAACACGTGTCTTGCCTGAATTACATGAAGACAACAATGATTTTATTATTACAAACAAGATAATTCCTTCAAATAAATACCAGATTAAAAAGAAAACACAGAAAAAACTCCAGACAAAAAATACAATAGTAAATGAAAAATTTGGATTGGTTAGTTAGTTAAACCGGAGAAGGAACGACAGAAGGAACGACAAAGGGACGACAAAGGAACGACAAAGGGACGACAAAGGGACGACATATAATTCACCATATTTGGTCTGTATTTTCATAATACATACCATCTCCTTTTGTTATATGATAGGTTGATTTAAATATTTTTGAACGAGATAATACGCAATTAATTCTATATTTAAAGAGAGAATGTGAATCATATTTGACTAATTTATGTAACATTTTCTTTTTTAAAACTGTTTTATACCGATGCGTATAATAATAATAAAATTTGTCAAAATATTTGTAATAATCTTCTTTTTTTATGGATTGTTCTATTAAATAATCCTCTAATACACATTCAATTATATACAAACCTCCAATGTCTGCAATGTTTTCAGCAAGAGTAGATTTGCCTTCCAAATGTATATTATCATGTTTTCCAGCTTTTTCGTATTGTTGGACAACATCATCCTGTTTTTTTTTATATTCTTTTTCGTCTTCTGGCAACCACCATTTATTATAATTACCAGTCTCATCAAATTTACAACCATCACTGTCAAAACCATGAAACATTTCATGTGATATGATGACCCCTATATTTGCGATATTATATATGAAATCTTTATTTGTATCAATAAATGGAGGTTGTAAAATTGCATTAGGAAATAATATGGTGTTTCTGGTATTGTCATAAAATGCGTTTACATTAAAAATAGAAATGTATTCAGACAACCATGTATTTTTTTTAAAACTTGAGTGTCCTGCTTTTTTCAAGTATTTTATATTTTCATAATTTGATTTTTTGAGATAATTCAACATTCCACTATCAGGATGATATTTAATATCATTTTCTGGTTCAAATTTATCAGTAGTTCCTATTATTGACTTCATTTTATCCAATTTTAAAATTGCGTGTTGAATTGTTTTTGGTGACAACCATGTGTTTTTTTCTAAAACGTTGCGAAATTTGGCACGAATGAGAGTTATCAGTTGTTTGCACAATGCAATTTCATTGACATTTTTATAATGCTTGATGTATTGTTTGGATACTTCAATTTTACAAGCAGACGCTACAGATTGTGATGCTCGTAATTTGTTATTCATAGTAATTTTAATGTCATTCATTTCTTTTATAAAAAAATTGGATTTGATGATAAATAAATCTCTGTTAAAATTCGCGATAACATTCAATAATTTATATATCCAAAATGTATTCCATTTATTAGAGGTCCAATTGTGTTTTAACAATCGCATGACTTGTTTTACAAAAGATGGATTTTCAATAATAATATGGGTTGGTGTTGATGGATCCTCTATATGCGAATATTTAAAAATAGTGTTTCGTATTTTTAACCAATCAAATCCCAAATGTTCTTTTGCATCAT
>Ga0105090_10000187_pt1 | contig 27719 bp, 20 predicted proteins | sample PPLLak3March2015_FD_79110 | JGI IMG/M metagenome (GOLD analysis project Ga0105090, IMG submission 79110) | Freshwater sediment microbial communities from Prairie Pothole Lake near Jamestown, North Dakota, USA - PPLs Lake P7 Core (1) Depth... | ecosystem: Environmental > Aquatic > Freshwater >...
AGGCAAACCGCGCGAGTTCCTGCTCGATCCTCGGCGTCCCTTCCAGGGTGCGCACCAAGGAGGCAATAGCCGCGCGCAAACTTGCTTCCTCGCGCCTGAGCGCTCTCAGCTCCCCTTCCAGGTCGGTCGAATCCTGCCGAGGCCGCTGCGAGTCCCGCTGCCGGGCGCCCTGGACTTCGTCACCGGCATCCGTCATCGCCAGCTCCCGGGTCAGGGAGTCTATTTCGGCTTTCAGGCGAATGATGTCCGGGTGATTTGCGGTAAGCCGGGTTTCACGCTCTGCCAGGTCGCGCTTCAGCCACTCCAGCCGCCGGATGCCGGTCAGCCCCGTGACGCCTTTGGCCGCACCGCTCTCGCCGGCAAGCGGCAATGCGCCGTCCCTGCGTTCCAGCAGATGAACCTGCCGCTCACCATTCAGCCGCAGTTCGGAGTTGAGCCGCTCCAGTGTCGACATGTTGAATGCCTGCTGTTCCGGCAATTCACCCATGTGCGCATTCTTGAAGTCGTTGATGCGCCGCTCTTCCGCTTCAAACCTGGCTTTTGCCGCTGCAAGTTCCTCACGAACGAACTCTGTCTTTCTTACCGCCTGGCCGGTGCGGATTCGCTCGTTCTCGGCCTTGAAACGCGCGGCCAGTTCGTTGGCCACCGGCGCCACACGCTCGGGATTCCAATCCTGGTAACTGATCGTGATGGCGTAGGTGGAATGCTGCCCCCATTGGGGCTCAGTGGAGGCCTGTTGATCGATCCGGATATCCTTGCGGAACCGGTTGATAATGGATTCAGGCGAAGCGCCGCCTTTCATCGGGGCGTAGAGATCGAAGGCATCGATCACTTCCTGCAACTGGGTGCGGCTCATGACAGCCTGCTGGACGGCCCCGAGCCGCAATTCCAACTCGTTCGTTGCTCCCGTCTTGAGCAGTGATTCAGCGATGTCATCCTGGGTGAACAGGATGGTCGTGGAGGCCCGGTGCAGCGGAGGCAATGCAGCGATAAGGCACACGGCAACGGTGAACACGGACAGGAAGCAGACGATGAGAAGCCACTTCCTCCTGCGCCATTGATCCACGGCCCTGTCTATCATTGGGATCTTCTCGATTTCTGCCACGATTATGTCTCCACCCTGTCCAGCGATTCGCAACCGTTGATCACGGAACAAGAATTACGTCACCCGGAAAAATCAAAACCCGCGCTTCGCTGCTCCCGGACTTGAGCAGCTGCTGGTAATCGAAACGAATCCTCTCCGACTGCCCGCCGGTGGTCCGGAGAATCAGAATGTTCGAAGTGGATGCGAATTCCGTCAGGCCGCCCGCTTCCGCCAGGGCGTCGAGAACGGATGCCTGGTTCTGGAACTCGAACCGGCCCGGCAGACGGACTTCACCCAGCACGGACACCTTGTAGCTGTGCACCGCATCGACCACCACGGAGACTTCCCCGGGTATGAGTTCCATGTACTCGCCCAGCGCCCTTTCCATTGCACCCTGCAATTCCAGGGGCGTGAGGCCGACCGCCGGGATGTCCCCGATGAGCGCAAACGATACCTGTCCGTCCGGCCGCACCGTAACAGTCCGGTTCATCTCCTTGTGATTCCAGACACTGATCGACAGGATATCCGCGGGACCGATCCGGTATTCCATGGCACCGTTTCCGTGCATGGGTGTAAGGCCGGCGCCGCTCTGCCGATCCCGTTCATCCCCTCCAAGGCCGGTAGCGGCACACGCGCTGATCGCCAGCAGGAAAACCGCCATCAGGACCACGGTCGCGCCGGGGATCTTTCTCAGATGCTCATATTGAATATTCATGTTCGGCTCAAATTGGAATGATCGATAGATTTAGAAGGGCGATGCCCCGGTTATCGGGGTTCGGGCTTCGCGTCGGGGGTAGGTGAACCTCACCCCCACCTGGATCACGTTGCGGGTAACTTCAAGCGACCCGCTGGGCACCTTGGTGGCGTCCTGGAAGTTGAAGTCGTAGGAAGCCGTGAGATATACCGCTTCGTTGATTTTGTAGACGGCGCCCAAACCCAGGCTGTAGATTTCCGTTGAATAGTCCGCCTGGTGCAGCTTGGCGTAGCCGGGTGTGAGCTGGACATCCAGTCGGTCCCCGAACCGGCGTGACATCGTGGCGTACAGCGCATCGAGTTCCAGTTTCCTGGGTTCTCCGAGTACCGTCGTCTCGTCGCGTTCGTAATCCAGCAGCACCGCACCCTGGGCGAACCGATACTGCAGCGAAAGGAGCACGTAGGGATCCCTCGAACTTCCCTCCAGGCGCGGTCCGGCCCGGGCGACAACACGCGTTCGCGCATTGACCTGATGGGCCATGCCAATCCACGGGGTATTGGTGTCCTGCGTGGCGCCCCTCGTCCGCGTAGGCTCCGCGTTCCCATCAATGCCGAATTGATCAAACCTGTATTGCCGGTACATGTAGCCATAGCTCAAGGTGGTCAGCTCGGAAAGCCGCTGATCAAACCAGGTTTCCAGGACACTCGTATCGCTTTCGCCAACGTCGACCAGCTCTTCATCGGTCCGGGTAAAGGCCAGCGATCCCGTGGTGGGAGCCGTCAATCGGTAACCGGCCGCGGATCGAACCGACGTGCGCTTCGCTTCGGCCCTTCCCACCAGCAGGCCCGGGATGGTGCCACCCGGGATGATGGTGAGATCGGACGGCGTATCTGTCTTCGTGTAGTCCGCCACGGCGCTGAGGGTCAGCCGGTTCGTGGGCAGGTATTCCACTTCCACATCGGCAAACTGGCGAACCTGGGCAGAATTCAGCTCGTTCTCCCTGGCATAGGCTTCGGCGTCGAACCGGTACTGCCCGCTCAGGGACAGGGTGTCGGCCTCGTATCCGGCCTCCAGGGCCGGACTGACCCGGGTGATGAAGTCGGATTGCTTGTCTTCACTGGCGAAGAACAGATTGTCGTCATACACCTCTTCGACTGACACCGAGGGAACGGCAAAGTACCCGGGGGTGGCGCAGCCCGTGGCCTCGGCGGCCATGACGATTGCCAGCAACGTTCTTCCAATGGGTCTAGACCGGCGCGACATCGGCGCAATTGACCTTGACGGCCACGCTTCTCTGTAACAGGTCCACCGAGATGACGAGCAGGCCTTTGGCCAGTTCCGTTCGCACCAGGATTCCCTTCGCATTGGTCAGCGTCCCCCGGGTTATCCGCACGCGGGAACCGACCTTGAGATAGGGATAAGGCAACAGCGGTTCGTGACTTTCCTCGGCCCGCTTTATGGACGCCAGTTCCTCATCCGGAACCTGCGCGAGGCGATCCCAGCGCGCGCCCAGGATATGGACCAGTCCCTTGGTGTTGCTGATGTCGAGAAAGGCCGTTCTGTCGATGCGATGACGGAGAAAGAGGTAGCCCCTGAACATCGGGACGCTGCGGATCGGTGGCCTGCGCGTGCGGCTGTTGTTCATCGACCATTGTTTGTTCATGGGCAGAAAGACCTCGTAGTCCTTGGCCACCAACTGTTCTTTGACGAGCTGCTCGGAGTTGCTGCGCGTCCACAGGACATGCCAGCCGAGCGGCCTCTCCGTTGCATCTGTCAGGGCAGTGGAGCGATCGTCCTGATAGTAGGTATGGCTTGATTGCATTCTTGCGTACAAAGCTTCGCCCCTTCGGCCCCCGTATAGGAACCAACATGTTTTGGATTGCTCCGGTCGCGCAACCGTACTTCCAGGTCAATCGACGGTTACGCTCTTTGCCAAATTTCTTGGCTGGTCGATTTCACACCCCCGCCGTGCGGCGATGTGGTAGGCCAGCAGCTGCAGTGGCACGGCCATCAGGATCGGCATCAGGAGTTCCGTCGTCGCTGGCAGGTAAAAAACATGCTCCACGATCGCACCGATTTTCCGGTCGCCATCGGTGGCCATGACGAGTACCGCCCCGTCCCGTGCCTTTACTTCCTGGATGGCCGTCAGCAATTTTTCGTATAGAGGTCCCTGCGTCGCGATGACGACGATCGGTATATTGCGGTCTATCAGCGCAATGGGACCGTGCTTCAGTTCGCCGGCGGGATAGGCTTCGGCGTGTATGTAGGAGATTTCCTTGAGCTTCAGCGCACCTTCGATGGCCAGCGGAAACAGCACGCCCCGGCCGAGGTAGAGTGCATTTGTGGCGCCATCGAATAACCGGGCTAATCCGGCCAGCGCTTCACTCTGGGCAAGAATCCGCTCAATCAGAAGTGGCAAACGCAGGAGATCCTGCAACAGCGCCTTGGCGGCGCGGGCAGAGAGATTGCCATTCGCCAGCCCGAGGGATATCGCGAACAGAACCAGCGCTGTCAACTGGCAGGTGAAGGTCTTGGTCGAAGCGACGCCGATTTCCGGACCGGCATGCGTGTAGATCACGCCATCGGCCTCCCGGCCCATGCTGGAACCATTCACATTGCAGATTGCAAGAATGCCGGCCCCACTGTTCCTCGCGGTCTTCAGTGCACCCAGGGTGTCGGCGGTCTCTCCTGACTGGGAAATTCCAATGGCCAGCGTTCCGGCATGGCTGAACTGCGGGCGATAGCGATACTCCGAGGCGATGTCGACATCCACGGGCGTTCCGCTAATGCTTTCGATCAGGTGTTTACCCACCAATCCTGCATGCCAGGAACTGCCGCAAGCCAGGATGGTAACTCGACGCGTCAAGCAGAACTGACTGGTGGTGGTGTACGCCGCTTGCGGAAACAACACGGCGCCGTCGGCAAGTAAAGTCTGACCCTTGATGGTCTCAAGAACTGCCTGGGGCTGTTCGTGAATCTCCTTCAGCATGAAATGCGGATAGCCGTTCCGTTCCGCTGCGTTCTGTTGCCAGTCAATCTGGATCCTCGCCCGGTCAACCGGAGTGCCATCGAGCAGGCTGATCGTGGCTCCATCGCGGCATATCTCGGCTATTTCATTGTCCTCGAGAATCTGGATATCCCGCGTGTAATGCAGAATTGCCGCGATGTCCGAGGAAATGTAGAGACCGTCATCAGTATGGCCAATGACAAGGGGCGGGCCTCCACTTCTGGCCACGACGATTTTGTCAGCTTCCTGCTGGCTGATAACCGCCAGCGCATAAGTTCCCTGGATCAACGAGAGCGCTTTCCTGACCGCCGATATCAGGCCACCTTCGATATTGGCCGTGAAGTTGGCTTCGATCAGGTGGGCGATGACTTCGCTGTCCGTCTGCGAGACAAAGCGATGTCCGTCATCCTCCATCTGTTCCTTGAGTTCAGGGTAATTCTCGATGATTCCGTTGTGAACAATCGCGAGTGCGCCGTTACAGTCAGTATGGGGATGTGAGTTACTGTCCGTCGGCCTGCCATGGGTAGCCCAGCGCGTGTGAGCAATGCCGATTCCGCCCGGGAGCGGACTCCGGTCGACCAGGCTCTGCAGGTCGGCATTCTTTCCTGCGCAACGCAGCATGCCCAGTTTCCCTCCATCGATGGTTGCAATACCGGCCGAGTCGTACCCTCTGTATTCAAGGCGTCCGAGGCAGTCGAGCAGTACGCCCTGTGCCTGTTGATTGCCAAGATATCCCACGATTCCACACATATTCTTTATCGGCTCGGATGGTTCATACGCTCAGGAAGAACTCGATTGATGCAACATCACAATATGTTACTCATCCGTAAATCACGATCAGGGAAACTATCCAATTCACTTGGGGAAAGCCCCCACCCGAAAGGAGCGCCAGGCAGCCGGGGTCGGCTCTTCGAGCGGAATCGTCGATGGGTAAGTCCGGTTGACCGGGGTGAGTGTCATCGATCCCGGAAGCTAGACGATCCCCAGCCGGCCCGGTTGCCTCGCGAGGGCTTGCCGGTCGGTGAGCGGGTCGAAGTCGGTGATCGATCTGGTGATCGCGTTTTCATACCCGGACAGCTTTTCTGCCGGGGTGTGACCCACTCGGAGATGAGAAAAAACGCCTCCCGGTCAGTGGGGACCTTATCGGTCAGGCGTCGCATTTCGCGAACGTCTCTGATTCATGATCAGGAGGCGGCAGTAACCTTGCCGGGAAGGCGCGAACGTATCTGTGCTTTGGCAAACACAGCGGGTCAGTTCGACGCTACCAGCAGCTCCTCGCCATTGCCTTTGAGGGGCTGATCGGCATGGTGCCCGGCGCGGGCGAGGCGGCGCCCGGCTTCCTTCCAGTTGGCCACGGACCACCAGCCTTTCAGATACTCGGCACGCCGGTTTTCATGCTGAAGATAGTAAGCATGTTCCCAGACATCGTTGACCAGCAGCGGGTAGAAACCCTGGCTTATCGGATTGTCGTGTCCCGCGGTGGTGAGTATCCGCAGTGTGTCGTCGCCATTGGGCGACTTGACCAGCCACACCCAACCTGATCCAAACAATTTGGTGCCGGCTTCCTCAAAATCCGACTTGAATTTGGCCATGCTGCCAAATGCTTGGTCGATGGCGTTGCCGAGCGCGCCATTCACCTTGGCGCCGGCACCGGGAGACATCGATTGCCAGAACGTACTGTGATTCAGATGCCCACCCGCGTTGTTGCGAACCGTGTCCCGGATGCTTTCGGGCACCTGGTCGAGGTTAAGGAGCAGCCAATGTGCCGGCCGCCCCTGAAGCACTTCGGGTGCCGTTTCCAGCGCCAGGTTCAGCGCTTCTACGTACGCGGCGTGGTGCTTGCCGTGATGCACCGTCAGGCTGTGCGCATCGATGTGCGGCTCCAGCGCCGAGGGCGCATACGGCAAGGGTGGAAGCAAGTGTTTCATTGCTTACTGGTTGCGTTCCGCGGCTACCAAAGCTGCGTCACGATCAGCTGTTGCTTTCGCCTCGCTGGCTGCGAATGTCGCCTCAGCGGCGCTCAGGCAGGCACTCTTTTCGGTACCGCTGAGCGCTCCACATTTCTCTTTTGCGACGTCCGCGATGCCCTTTGCTTTTGCAATGGCGACATCGAAATCCGCTTTCGCCGTCTTGCTCAGGCCTTCAGACTGCACGTCGGTCAGCTCCGCACGGGCGTCGGCGTCGGTCTTTGCATAGTCCTGCCGCGCGTCGGCATCGGTCTTTGCATAGTCCTGCTGCGCGTCGGCAGCCTTTTCCTCCACTTTATTCGCTGTCTGGCTGGCTTCCTCGCGAGCCTCACCGATGTCCTGGCTCGCGTCTTTGCGTGCCTCAGCGACATCTTTCGAAGTCTCGGAAGGGGTTTCATTGCAACCGGCAAGCAACAGTGCCGCCAAGGCTGCGATGGGTACAAATCGACTAAACAGGGTTCGATTCAACATGATTCTTACTCCGGCTTGGGTAGATTGGGTCACTGCCACATTACGGCTCGACGCTCAGGGCGTCCGTGCGGTGGCGCACACGGGGTGCCGCGCGGTGACGCGATACAACATCGGGGTAAAGTATTGAGGACCATCGGTGAAGAAAGGCCGGGAGACCGATTCACGATCTCCCGGCACGTGGCTGGCTTCAGCCACGGCGAACGGCGGGCTCAACCGTTCAGATGTTGCGATTCGACAGTTTGCGGCGAATGGTCAAACCCAGGCCGCCGAACAGTGACATCAGGCCACCCAGCGCGATCAGCGGAAGCGGGCCTGCGGTGTCGGGCATATCCGAGTCGAGCGTGTCCCTGTTGGTATCCGTATCGGCCTGCGCCAGCACTATCGGCGCCTTTTCAGGGGTGTCATCGGCAGCGGCGAATCTTGCCGCATCGGATGTATCAACGACTTTGACGAACTGCGAGTCCGGTACGCCCGGCTCAACCGCGAAACCCACCGCACCTTCAGGAACGTAGAAGCTCAGAACCTGGCCGCGATCCAGATCGGCAAATGGAACTTCCCTGTTGTCGAGGCGTACTTTCTGACCAGGCGCCGGCATCAGGGTAACGCTTCCCAGGTCTCTGTCTGTCCGGCTCATGAATTCCGTATCAAAAGAACCGTCGTCGTTGAGTCCCAGGAATTCACCTTCAAAACGAGCCCACTTCGCGCCGTTGACGTCGATGACTGAGCGGCAGGCTTCGGATGCCCATGGGTAATTCGTGACAAACTCCTTGTGCCAGTTCAGTTCGTTGCAACTTGCCGCGTCATCCGCCGGGCGGTCCATACCGACCAGCGTGCTATCCTGGGCCATGACGCCATTCGCCCATACCAACCCCGTCAGCGCTAACGCTGTTCCCGCTCCGATCATTGTGCATGCTTTCATATTCACTTTACTTCTCCTGGTCTGATTGAAGAACTTCACTACAGGGCCACCGCGCGCACGATGTACCGTTGGGGCGCGTGGCCAACAAAATGGAAGGGATAGCAGGTCACCAGGGTGACCGCGGCGGTTTCGGTTGCGAACAGCGATGAAGTGTCACCGGGGTCGACGATCGAGATCTCGGTAACCCGGTAGCTCCTCTCCTGGGCGATACTTTCGAGGACGAGGACATCTCCCAGCATCACATCCTCGAGCACGTTGAAGTACCCGTCCCGATGGGCAGCAATGGCAATGTTTCCGCCATCGTCAGGTGCCGCGGTGCCCTTGACCCATCCGGCACCCCGGTTGAGGTTGCGTTCGCTGGTATCAGAGAACACGGGAACTTCGAGACCCACGCGAGCAATGGTCAGCAGCGCGATTGGCATCGATTCCGACCCTGGCGACGATTCGGGAAACGCCACCCTGCCATCGGTGGGAAAGTCCACCCTCTCCGGTGAAACCGAGACCGGCACGGATGGCGCCGCGGGGGGCTGAAAATCCGGCCACGCGAATGATTCGGGCGTCACGAAGTTCGGGTATGCGGTACTCGCCGGAGCTCGAGCCTGAACGAACGCCTCGATGCCTTGCTCCCGCTCGATTTCTCCCACGAAGCGCGCGCCGAAATAAAGGCTGACCATGGCGGTACCGGCCACCCAGCAGGCGATCTCCAATGCTTTGCCTCGCAAGACCATAAATCGCACGATAGGTCCGAACGGCCATCCTGGTCTGTGCGCCGGCGAACTTTTCGATCCGGCTCTCTGGTCTCTCCTGCGGTCTTTTGTTCTGACCCCGGCGGGTGGAATCTGTGTTGTAGCGCACAGATCAGCGTGTCGAAAGGACCTAGTCTTTGCCTTACGTCGTACCGAAAATGGTTCCGCAAGCAGCCTAGGGGCGCACCAAATCAATCACCTTATAGCCAGCCTGCCATTGAAGGAACGCCAGCGGATTTTGCACTCGAGCACATCCGTGGAGTTGGCAGCCGGAACGATATTGTGTGATGTCGATGAGCCCTTTAAGCATGCCCACTTCCCGCTGAACGGCCTGATTTCACTGGTGGCCACCACCAGCGGTCATCAGCCGCTCGGGCTGGCGATGATCGGCAACGAGGGGCTGCTGGGCGCCACGTTGGCATTGGGCATCAACAAACCCCGATTGCGAGCGGTGGTCCATGGGTCGGGCGCCGCGCTGCGCGTTTCAGCCCCGCAAATGCGGCGCATATTGCGCGAGGGACCGGGCCTGTTGCATGCGCTTCAGCGCTATTCCTATGTCCTGATGGGACAACTGCTCCAAACCGCAGCCTGCAATTCGTTCCACGATGTCGAGATGCGGCTGGCGCGATGGTTGCTCATGACGGACGATCGTGCCACGTCGGATGGCCTTCTGCTCACGCACCAGATGCTTGCCGACTTGCTCGGTGTGCAAAGAAGCGCCGTTACCATCGCCGCCGGCAAGCTTCAGCGCAAGAAGCTAATCGGTTATGTTCGGGGGCACATCAGCATTCTTTCCCGCACCGGACTGGAAAACGCGTCTTGTGAATGTTACGGAATACAAGTGAGGGACCATGCGCGGCAGTTCGCGCATTAGCGGAAGAAAATGCGAAGCCCCTGAGAACTTTCGTCCAGAGCTGGGAATCCAGGGGTCCCCGGCGGATCTCCTAAGTCTGAAGGACTGAGGCGGGAAAAATGAAGGAGATTCACTTGGCGATTCGCGACACCCTGCTCCAATTCAGGCGATGGCCGCCCGGCACCGGTTCGATCCACGCGTCTGCCGGCGACGAGCCGCCGTTGCGCTCGGAGCTCTTCAGCTCCGTGCAGATGGAAGAGCACGGCAAGCGGCTCGCCGAGGGGCACGCCTTGATGCCCGGCCATCCGTCGGATCACCTGCTCGCTCGCCTGACCGGGAATGAAACCATCCTGATCGGCGTCTGCCGACTGCTCATGGCCGCCGTCAAGGAGAACCGTCGGATCGCACCGGCTGGCGAATGGTTGCTCGATAACTTCTATCTGATCGAAGATCAGATCCGCACTGCCAAGCGCCATCTCCCCAAGGGCTACAGTCGGCAATTGCCGCGCCTGATCCAGGGTCCGTCCGCCGGACTGCCACGCGTCTATGACCTGGCGCTGGAGATCATCGCCCATGGCGATGGCCGGGTAGACCCCGAGAACCTCAACTGCTTCGTCGCGGCCTATCAGACGGTCACCACGCTGCGCCTCGGCGAGTTGTGGGCCATCCCGATCATGCTGCGACTGGCGCTGATCGAGAATCTCCGCCGCGTTGCGGCGCTCATCGCCGCCTGCCGAACCGACCAGAACCTGGCCGATGTCTGGGCCAATCGGATGCTGGCGATGGTCGAGCAGGACCCGAAAAACCTGATTCTGGTGATCGCCGACATGGCGCGGTCGCAACCGCCCCTGTCGAGCGCCTTTGTCGCGGAGTTGGCACGCCGCCTGCAGGGCCAGAGTTCCGCGTTGGCCCTGCCGCTGACCTGGATCGAGCAGCAACTCGCCGAGTCGGGTCTGACGATCGAACAGTTGGTCCAGTTGGAAAACCAGCAACAGGCCGCCGACCAGTTGTCCATCGGCAACAGCATCGGCAGTCTGCGTTTCCTCGGGGCGATGGATTGGCGCGAGTTCGTGGAAACCATGAGCCTGGTCGAGCAGACCTTGCGCGAGGATCCGGGCGGGATTTACGCCCGGATGGATTTTGCCACCCGCGACCGCTATCGGCACGTCGTGGAGAAGGTCGCGAAGAAGAGTCCTTTGTCCGAGGCGGAAGTGGCGCTCCAGGCAGTCGAGCTGGCGCGCGAAGGCGCGGCCGCGCACAACGGTGCCGAGCGTTCGGCGCATGTGGGGTTCTATCTGATCGATCGCGGTTTACCGCGACTGAAGGGCCGGGCACAGGCCTGCGTCTATACCCTGGAGTCACTGAAACGACGGGGGGGGCGATTACCGCTGCTCCTCTATCTGGGGGCGATCCTGCTGTTGACGGCGCTGTTCACCGGGGGGCTGCTGGCGCAGTCCGACAGCCTGCCGGGTCTGCTACTACTGCTCCTGGCGGTGCCTGCCGTGCTGGGCACCAGCCAGCTCGCGGTGGCGCTGGTGAACTGGTTGGCAACCTTGCTCGCCACACCCTCACCGCTGCCGCGCCTGGATTTTTCCAACGGCATTCCGCCGGAATCGCGCACGTTGGTGGTGACCCCGACCATGCTCACTGGCGCGGCGGGCATCGAGTCGCTGATCGAGGGGCTGGAGGTGCGATTCCTGGCCAATCGGGATGACAGCCTGCATTTTGGCCTCCTGACCGATCTGGGCGATGCGCCGCAGGCGACGCAACCCGAAGACGAGACACTGGTCCGACTGGCCGAACACCAGATCGCGGCGCTCAATGAGAAATATCCGCGCCACGGCTGCAATGCCTTTTTTCTTTTCCACCGCCCGCGCCGCTGGAATCCGCAAGAGCGGCTCTGGATGGGGTACGAGCGCAAGCGCGGCAAGCTCGCCGATCTGAACGCGCTCTTGCGCGATGGCGCCACCGATCGCTTCGCGACGATCGTCGGCGACACAACGCTCCTGTCGAGCGTGCGCTATGTCATTACCCTGGACACCGATACCCAGCTCCCGCGCGATGCGGCGCGCGAATTGGTCGGTACCCTGGCACACCCGCTCAATCGGGCACACTACGACACCGACCGGCAGGTGGTCACCGCGGGCTACGGTATTCTGCAACCCCGCGTGGCGGTCAGTCTGCCCGGCGCCAGTCGGTCGCGGTATGCGTGGCTGCACGGGGAGGACGCCGGCATCGATCCCTATACCCAAGCCGTCTCCGATGTCTACCAGGATTGGTTCCATGAAGGCTCCTTCATCGGCAAGGGCATCTACGATGTCGATATCGTCGAGCAGGCGCTCAACGGCCGTTTCCCCGAGAATCGCATCCTCAGCCACGATTTGCTGGAAGGCTGCCATGCACGCTCGGGGCTGGTCTCCGATGTGCAGTTGTACGAAGACTATCCCGCCAGCTACAGCGCCGACGTGAGCCGGCGCCACCGCTGGATTCGGGGCGACTGGCAGATTGCGCGCTGGCTGCTGCCGCGCGTGCCAGGTCTTGACGGACGCCCGCGGCGGAACCCGCTCTCGGCGCTGTCGCGCTGGAAACTGGCCGATAATCTGCGGCGCAGTCTCGTACCGGCGGCCCTGACGCTACTGTTCGTGCTGGGCTGGATGCTCACGCCATACCCGGCGGTCTGGACCCTGGCGGTGCTCGGTGTCTCATTGTTCCCCGCGCTGCTGACCGCGCTCCTGAACGGCCTGCAGAAGCCGGGCGACGTGCGCTGGCGTGATCACCTCGCTGCCGCGCTTCGCACGGCGGTCAGGCAGTTGGCGCAGGCCGTCTTCTCCGTCGCCTGTCTCCCTTACGAGGGCTATTTTAGCCTGGATGCCACGGTCCGCACCCTGTGGCGGCTCGGGGTCAGCCATCGACGACTACTTGAATGGACCTCGTCGGGCGAGCTCGATCGCGCGCAAGATGGCATCGCCGACTTCCACAGGACAATGTGGATTGCTCCTGGGCTGGCCCTGGCCACGGCGTCGGTGCTGGCGTGGCTCAACCCGGTTGCGCTGATCGTCGCGGGGCCGATCCTGTTGCTCTGGTTGGCTGCGCCCACCGCCGCCTGGTGGATGAGCCGCCCCTTGAGCCGACGCGAGGCCCGCCTGACGGCCGGCCAGGTCCGCTTTCTCCGCGCGATGTCCCGCAAGACCTGGGCCTTCTTCGAGCGGTTCGTCGGGCCGGACGATCATTGGCTGCCGCCGGACAACTATCAGGAGCATCCCGTGGTTGTGCTCGCGCACCGCACCTCGCCGACCAACATGGGAATATCCCTGCTGGCGAATCTGGCCGCCTGGGATTTCGGCTATCTGTCGACCTCGGGACTGCTCGAGCGCACGGCCAACACGCTGGGCACGATGGCCGGCATGGAGCGCCATCGCGGCCATTTCTTCAATTGGTACGACACGCAGACGCTGATGCCGCTCCCCCCGCTCTACATCTCGTCGGTGGACAGCGGCAACCTCGCCGGTCATCTGCTGACATTGCAGCCGGGGCTGCTCGCACTGATCGACGCGCCGATCCTGAACCCGCGTTGGCTGGACGGCATCGGCGACACTTTCGGGGTGCTTGCTGACCTGGTCGAAGCCGGTCCGACACCTCATCGACATGATGTACTGCCGGCCCCGCTCATGCCATTGCGGCAGCTACTGGAGTCAGTCTCGCGGTCGCCGCCCACTACGCTGACGCAGGCACGGCACTGTCTCGAGTCCTTGGCAACGGCCGCCGCGGCCGCGGCGCCGGCGCTGGATTCGCACACCACGGGCGCCGCCAACGAATGGGCATGGGCGCTGGACCGTCAATGTCGAGCCCTGCTGGATGATCTGCTGTTGTTTGCGCCCTCGCTGGCGACCCTGCATTCGGTCGGGACGGAAGGGTCGCACGATCTGTCCCTAACGCTGCGACAGCTCGCCAGGCACGAGTCGGGCCAGGACGCCGATGGGGGCGCCGGCGAGCCAGCCCGCGAGCGAATCGCTCTGCTCGAGCACCTGGCCCGGCAGGCCGGCGCGCTTGCCCAAGCGGACTATGACTTCCTGTACGACCCGTCGCGTCATCTGTTGGCGATCGGCTACAACCTGGGCGAGCGGCGGCAGGATGCGAGCTATTACGACCTGCTGGCCTCGGAAGCGCGGCTGGGCAGCTTCGTTGCGATTGCGCAGGGTCAACTGCCGCAAGAGAGCTGGTTTGCCTTCGGGCGCCAGCTGACCATCGCGACCGGCGAGTCGACGCTGCTGTCGTGGAGCGGTTCCATGTTCGAATATCTCATGCCGCTGCTGGTGATGCCGACCTACGACAACACCCTGCTCGACCAGACCTATCGGACGGCGGTGGCCCGGCAGATCGAGTACGGCACCCTGCGCGGTGTCCCCTGGGGTGTATCCGAATCCGGTTACAACACCGTCGATGTTCATCTCAACTACCAGTACCGCGCCTTCGGCGTGCCCGGTCTGGGCCTCAAGCGGTGGCTGGCCGAGGACTTGGTCATCGCACCCTATGCCTGTGCGCTCGCGCTTATGGTGGCGCCCGAGGCGGCGTGTCAGAACCTCCAGCGGCTCGCCGCGAGCGGGGTCGAAGGCCGCTACGGCTTTTACGAGGCGATCGACTACACACCGTCCCGACTACCACGCGGGCAGAGCAGCGCCCTGGTGCGCTCCTATATGGCCCATCACCAGGGCATGAGCTTTCTGTCGCTCGCGTATCTGCTCCTGGACCGTCCGATGCAGCGGCGTTTCATGGCGGTGCCTATGTTTCAGGCGACCACTCTGCTGCTGCAGGAACGGATACCCAAGACACCCTCATTCTACTTGCACGCGACCGCTGAGCCCACCGACATCAGCACCACCTCCGGCAGTGAGGAGTCGGAGATCCGCGTGTTCACCAGCCCCAATACACCCATCCCCGAGGTGACGCTGTTGTCGAACGGCCGCTACCAGGTGATGGTCACCAACGCAGGCGGCGGCTACAGTCGCTGGAAGGCGCTGGCGGTCACCCGTTGGTACGAAGACACCACCCGCGACCCCTGGGGCACCTTCTGTTATCTGCGCGACCTGGCAAGCGGTGCTTTCTGGTCGACCGCCTATCAACCGACGCTCAAGCAGCCGGATAGCTACGAGGCCATCTTCTCGGAGGGTCGTGCCGAGTTTCGCCGCCTCGATCAGGGGATCGAGTCCTATACCGAGATTACCGTCTCGCCGGAAGACGACATCGAGCTGCGCCGCCTGCGCCTCACCAACCGCTCGCGCACTCGCCGGTTCATCGAGGTCACCAGCTACGCCGAGGTGGTGCTCGCCCCGCCCGCCGCGGACGAGGCGCATCCGGCCTTCAGCAACCTCTTCGTGCAGACCGAGCTGCTCGACCCGCAACCGGCGATCCTCTGCACCCGCCGGCCGCGCTCACGGGAAGAGCCCTCGCACTGGATGTTCCACCTGATGGTGGTGCGCGGGGCCGACTGCGGCGCTCCCTCGTATGAAACGGACCGGATGCGCTTCATCGGGCGCGACCGCAGCGTCGCCGATCCGCAGGCGATGAACGGTGATGGGGCACTCTCGGGCAGCGCGGGCTCGGTGCTGGATCCCGTCGTCGCCATCCGCTACGCGATCACGCTGGACCCCGATCAATCCGCCACCATCGATCAGGTCACCGGCATCGGCGACAGTCGCGAGATCGCTCTGAGCCTGGTCGGGAAATACCAGGATCAGCGACTCGCCAATCGCGTCTTTGATCTGGCCTGGACCCACAGTCAGGTCGTGCTGCGCCAGATCAATGCCAGCCAGTCCGACGTGCAACTCTACGGACGGCTGGCCAGCTCAATCCTCTACGCCAATGCCTCGCTGCGCGCCGAGCCGGGCGTGCTCGCGCAGAATCTGCGTGGGCAATCCGGGCTCTGGAGCCATGCGGTGTCCGGTGACGTGCCGCTGGTGCTGGTGCAGATCGGCGACCCGGCGAACATCGAGCTGGTCCAACAAGTGGTCCGGGCCCATGCCTATTGGCGCTTGAAGGGTTTGACCGTGGATCTGGTGATCTGGAACGAGGATCGCGCCGGCTACCGCCAGCAACTTCAGGATCAGATCATGGGGCTGATCACGGCGGGCGCCGAGGCGCATGTGATCGATCGGCCCGGCGGCATCTTCGTGCGCCCGGCGGACCAGATCAGCCACGAAGACCGCATCCTTTTCCAGACTGTCGCCCGGGCCATCCTCAGCGACAGCCGCGGCACCCTGGCGGAGCAGCTCGGTCGGCGCGGTCCGCCACAATCGGCGATCCCGCGCCTGCGCGCGACCCGCACCCGTTGTACCGAATCCAGTCCGGGCGTCGAGCCCAAATCGGCCGACGACGCAGCGGCGGAGGGTCCCGCGCCGCTCCGCTTCGACAACGGGCTGGGCGGCTTCACCGCCGACGGGCGCGAATACGTCATCACCACCGCGCCCGGCCAAACGACGCCCGCACCCTGGGTCAATGTGCTGGCGAATCCGCACTTCGGAACGGTCGTCTCGGCGAGCGGTATGGCCTACACGTGGAGCGAAAACGCCCATGAGTTCCGCCTCACGCCCTGGCACAACGACCCGGTCAGCGACGCGAGCGGCGAGGCCTTTTATCTGCGCGACGACGAGAGTGGTCACCTGTGGTCACCCACGCCGCTGCCCGCCGGAGGCAACTCGGCGTACGTCAGCCGGCACGGCTTCGGCTACAGCGTCTTCGAGCACACTGAGGATGGCATCGAGTCGGCATTGTGGGTCTACGTTGCCGTGGACGCATCGATCAAGTTCTCCGTGCTCAAGCTGCGCAATCGGTCGAGCCGGCCGCGCCGGCTGTCCGCCACCGGCTATGTGGAGTGGGTACTCGGCGATCTGCGGCCCAAGTCGACCCTGCACGTCGTCACCGAGATCGACCCGGTAAGCGGCGCGCTCTTCGCCCGCAACCCCTACAACACCGAGTTCGCGGACCATCTTGCCTTTTTCGACGTGGACGACCAGGCGCGCAGCGTGAGTGGTGATCGGGGCGAATTCATCGGGCGCAACGGCAAGCTGGGCGCCCCGGCCGCGCTGACGCGGTTACGGCTGTCCGGGAAGGTCGGTGCCGGGCTGGATGCCTGCGCCGCGATCCAGGTGGGCATCGACCTGGCCGCCGGGCAAACCCATGAAATCGTCTTCCGCCTGGGCGTGACCGGTCGGCGCGGGTCCGATGATGCGAGCATGCTGGTACAGCGCTTCCGCGGGGCGGTCGCCGCCCGCGCCGCGCTGGAGGCGATACAAGCGCATTGGACGCGCACCCTGGGCACCGTGCAGGTGGATACCCCGGACCCCTCGCTCAACGTCCTGGCCAACGGCTGGCTCCTCTATCAAACCCTGGCCTGCCGCTTGTGGGCGCGCAGCGGTTACTACCAGTCGGGCGGCGCCTTCGGGTTCCGCGACCAGTTGCAGGACGCGATGGCGCTCATACATGCCGAGCCGTCATTGCTGCGCGAGCACCTGCTGCGCTGCGCCGGGCATCAGTTTCCCGAGGGCGATGTCCAGCACTGGTGGCATCCGCCCTCCGGTCGTGGTGTGCGCACCCGGTGCTCTGACGACTATCTGTGGCTTCCGCTGGCAACCTGCCGCTATGTGCTGGCCACCGGAGATACCGACGTGCTGGAGGAAACGACCCGGTTCCTGGAGGGCCGTCTGGTCGGCGGGGCGGACGACTCCTATTACGATCTCCCGGGTCAGTCCGAGGAATCGGCGACTCTCTATCAGCACTGCGTGCGCGCCATCGGGCATGGCCTGCGGTTCGGCCAGCATGGACTGCCGCTGATGGGCTCCGGCGACTGGAACGACGGCATGAACCTGGTCGGGATCCAGGGCCGGGGCGAAAGCATCTGGCTCGGCTGGTTCCTCCATGAGGTGCTGACACAATTCAGCGAGGTGGCTCGATTGCAGGGCGACGAGCCCTTCGTCGAGCTGTGTCTGAGAGAGGCCGCCCGGTTGCGCGTTAACATCGAGGAGCATGGCTGGGATGGCGGCTGGTACCGGCGCGCCTATTTCGATGACGGCACCCCACTGGGTTCGGCAAGTCAGGACGAATGCCAGATCGACTCGATCGCGCAAAGCTGGTCGGTGCTCTCCGGGGCCGGCGAGTCGGAGCGTGCACGCACGGGGATGGCGGCGCTGGACGCGCGGCTGGTGCGGCGGGACGCCGGGTTAATTCAACTGCTGGATCCGCCCTTTGACACCTCCGATCTCAATCCGGGCTATGTCAAGGGCTACGTACCCGGCGTGCGCGAGAACGGCGGGCAATACACCCATGCCGCCATCTGGGCGACGATGGCGTTCGCGCGTCTGGGCGATTCGACACGGGCCTGGGAGCTCTTCTCCATGATCAACCCGGTGAACCATGGGCGCTCGCCCGGGGACATCGCGATCTACAAGGTCGAGCCCTATGTGGTCGCGGCCGATGTCTACGGCGTCGCGCCGCATGTCGGACGCGGTGGCTGGAGCTGGTATACCGGCTCGGCCGGCTGGATGTATCGGCTGATCCTGGAATCCTTGCTGGGGCTGCGGCTCGAGGTCGATACCCTGCATGTCGCGCCCTGCCTCCCCGCCGATTGGACCGGGTTCAAGCTGCGCTACCGTTACGGGGAAACGGTCTATCTGATCACTGTGACGCAAATGGCCGCAAGCGAGAGCGAGGCGCGGGTGACCTTGGACGGCATCGAGCAGCCCGGTTCGGCGATTCCATTGACAGACGACCGCCGTGAACATGTCGTCGAGGTCAGGCTGTCCGGCGAGTGCAACTAGCGGAGCATGCCCAGCGCGCGCAGGCTCCGGACCAGCAGCACGGCGCCGGCGATTGCGACCAGGAAACCCAGGGAACCACCAGATATACCCCCTCTGCATATGCTCGATAACGCACAGATGCCCCTGAAATCTACCGCTAGATTGAAGGCGTGTTTACCTGGAACCCTGTCCGCCAATGAACTTCCTCGAGACTGCGTCGTTGGCGCTTTTAAAGCATCAGGAGATCGTAATGAACCGCGTTCTGATAAGTGTACTTGTAGGTGTACTTGCTTGGGGCTGCCTGGCCTCCTGCGCCGTCAACCCGGTTTCGGGGGAACGCGAGCTGGCGCTCATGCCGGAGAGCCAGGAGATCGAGATCGGCCGGCAGACCGCCCTCGCGGCGGAAGACCAGCTCGGACTGGTCGATGACCCGCAGTTGCAGGCTTACGTTCAGGGCCTGGGTGCCCAGCTCGCGGCCGCTTCAGAACGGCCTGAATTGCCCTGGACTTTTCGTGTTCTCGACGAGCCCGCGCCCAACGCCTTTGCGGCGCCCGGCGGCTACATTTTCGTCACCCGCGGCCTGCTTGCCCTGATGGATAACGAAGCGGAGTTGGTGAGCGTCATCGGCCACGAAATCGGCCACGTGACCGCAAAGCACGCGGTCAGCCAGATGAGCCGCCAACAGCTTGCACAGATCGGGCTCGGGCTGGGTTCGATGATCAGCCCGCAGGTTGCGAAGTTTGGTGATCTCGCGGCGGGTGGACTGGAAGTGCTGTTTCTGAGTTATGGGCGCGACGACGAGCGGCAGGCCGATGATCTGGGCTATCGCTATGCGCTGGCCCAGAACTATGACGTGCGGGAGATGGTCAACGTCTTTGCCGCGCTGCAGCAGTCCGCAACCCTGGCCGGGCAAAGTCCGGTACCCACATGGATGGCCTCGCATCCCTATCCCGCCGAGCGCATCGCGCGGATCGAAAAGCAGCTCGAGACCTTGCCCGCGGCGTCGGAACCCCGGCGCATCGGTGAGGCCGACTACCTGGCCCGGATCGAAGGGCTGGTGTACGGCACCAATCCCCGCAACGGCTATTTCGAGTCCAACCGCTTCTATCACCCCGATCTCGCATTCCGCATCGACATGCCCGCGGGCTGGCAGACCCAGAATCTTGCCCAGATGGTGGTTGCCGGCAGTCCGGACAAGGATGCGCTGATCCAGCTGAGCATCGTGCCCGGCGCGCGCCAGGAAGCCGCGGACAAATTTTTTGCCCAGGAAGGCTTGACCGCGGGACGGGTGACCGCGGAAAAGATCAACGGCCTGGCCGCCGTGGTCGGGCGGTTCGAGGTGCAGACCGAGCAGGGACAACTGGCCGGCATGGCGGCGTTCGTCACGCTCGCCGATGACACATACCGGATCCTGGCCTACACGCCGGCGCAAAAGCTGGCCGGTTACGAGCGCGCCTTCAAGGGGTCGATCGGGAGTTTTGGCAAGCTGACGGACCGCGAGGCGCTGGCGCGACAGCCGGACCGCTTGACGATCACGCGCCTGCCGCGGGCTATGACGCTGACCCAGTTCAACCAGGCCTATCCGTCGACGATTCCGCTGGATGAACTGGCGCTGATCAATCATTTGTCGGGGCCGGACAGCAGCATGCCGTCGAACTTCCCGGCGAAGCGCGTCGTCGATCACCGCTGACCCGCAGCAGCCAAAAAAAGGCCCTCGAGGGACCGAGGGCCATTCACGCTAAAGATTAGCAGCGTGTAGACGGGCACATATTCTGTGTCAGGCGAGGCGCGCGTACCGCCTTAGTGGGGCTTGGTGCCATAGTAGGAGTGGATGCCCTTGGCCCAGGACTGGTCGGCCATGTTGGGCCACTTGCCCCGGTCAAAGCCCGGCGCCTGTTTGAGGCGATCCTTCTCAACGTTGAGCACGAAGCGCTTGTGCTCGGTATCGAGTTTCAGCGCATCCCACGGCACGGCGAACAACTTTTCGCCCATGCCGAGGAACGAACCGAAGGACAGCACGGCATAGCCCACACGGCCGCTGTGCATGTCCAGCATGATTTCCTTGATCTCGCCGAGATCTTCGCCATTCTCGTTGCAGACATCATTGCCAACGAGGGTGTCGGCGCCCATCAGTTCCGGTCCCGGCCCATGGCGCAGATCCGGTCCGGCAGCGCGATCGGCGCTGCGCTTGTACATTCCATAGGTGTCACGATCTTCGTAGTTCATGTTCAACTCCTGCCGGATTCCGGTCAGTTGTGTTTCTTGAGGTCGCTTTTGACCTTGCCGAATTGGATCTGCACGTCGCCGGCTACTTGCTCGACTTGGCCCTCGGTTTCCAGGGTTTTGTCGCCGGTGACTTTTCCGGTCGCTTCCTTGATTTTGCCTTTCGCCTTCTTGAATTCGCCCTTGATCTGGTTCTTGTCCATTTCGTCCTCCTGGTAATTACCGTGCAATTTCGGTACTGGCGCGCTGCCGATCGTTTGGCTGCGTGAACACCAGACTAGGCGCAACGGAGGATCCGGTCTGTGCGGCCGCACACACAAAATGTCGCGATGGTAAAGCGGTGCGGCGGGCCCGAAAAAGCCCGCATCACGGGGCCGGTTTCTGGCGGAGCGCCGATTCCAGTTCTTTCGTGGCAGTGATGTCGAACAGGGTGATGACGACCCCGTCGATCACATTGTCCAGCCGTCGATAAGGCATGATGCGCACCGAGAACCAACGGCCGTCGGTGGTGAGGATCTGCTTCTCCGAAAACACCAGGGAGCGTAAGGTCTCGTGCGCATCTTCATGCAGCTCCGGGTATTGCAGGCTGGTGGTCAGGTCGCTGAGCGGCCGGCCGACGTCGCTATCCCGGAGGCTGATGATTTTCGCCGCCCGGTCGGTATAGCGTCTGACGTTGAGGTTCTGGTCCAGGAACAGGATGGCAATCTCGATGCTGTTGAGTACGTTCTGCATGTCGCTTTGGGCCAACGCGAGATCATCGAGCTTGGACTGCAGTTCGCTATTGATGGTTTGCAGTTCTTCGTTCATGGACTGCATTTCTTCTTTTGAGGTGGTCAGTTCCTCATTCGCCGACTGCAACTCCTCATTGGTGGACTGCAACTCCTCGTTGGACGACTGCAGTTCTTCCCTGGAGGCGCGCGCCTCTTCGCGCAGGCTCTGGATCTCGTCCCGGAGTTGCTGCAGTTCGGGCGCATGCGACTCTTCCACGGCGACTTTGCTCTTGCGCCGCCGCCGGCTGTCTGGCTCAGACGCAACGTCGCGGAACACGACCATGGTCATGTTTTGCAGAGCGTCGGGTTCGTGAAAGGCCTGCACCGTGACATCCACGACCTGGGTGCCGCCTGGCCCTGCAAGCCGCAGACCGTGCAAATGCAGCGGCTCGTGCTGCGCGGCGGCTTGTTGCAGGCCGCGCATGAGCGGTTTGCGCAGACCCTCGCGCACCATGGCATGAAAATTCCAGTTCGCCTTTCCGGCTGCCGGCTCCAGGTACTTCCCGGTGCGCCCGCTGATATAGACGATATCTCCGTCGCCGTTGAGCAAGACTGCGGCAGGCGAAAACACCTGCAGCAAGACCTGATCGGCAGCCACTTGCAGGCTGTCGGCTGGCTGCGTGGGAACGTTGGATGGCGACACGGTGGACTCCTGGGCGATTCTGGAAAGTGGCGGAAACGATTTCAGCAGAAAATTGGGACCGTCAAAAGACACATTGTCCTGGCGTAGATAAATTCGCAGCTTCGACTCGACGGCAACGAACAGTCTGCTGAACTGCCCGACCGTCTCGGAGTGTCCCAGCAGCAGCAAACCGCCGGGGCGCAGGCTGAAGTGAAGCAGCGGCAGAAGCCTGCGCTGCAGCAGCGGACCGAAATAGATCAACAGGTTACGGCAGGCAATCAGGTCGAGCTTGGTAAAGGGCGCATCGAGCACCACGTCGTGCTGCGCAAACAGCACCATGTCGCGGATGTTCTGGTTGATCTGGTAGTGCGTTTCGTGGGCGCTGAAGAAGCGGGCCAGGCGGCCGGCGGTCACGCTGGCGCTGATCGAGAGGGGATATTGGCCGCGGCGGGCATTCGCAATGGCGTCAGCACTCAGATCCGAGGCGAAGATCTGCAAGTTCAGGCCATACGACGCCGGCATCCGGTCCGCCGCTTCGCAGAACACCATGGCCAGTGAATAGGCCTCTTCGCCGGTCGAGCAACCGATGCTCCAGGCACGCAAGGAATCCCCGCTCGTCCGTCGGGACAACAACTCCGGCAGGGCGACTTCAGCCAAATGCTCCCAAACCGCGGGATCGCGAAAGAAGCTGGTCACCCCGATCAGCAACTCCTTGAAGAGCAGGTCAATTTCCTGCGTGTTGTCTTCCAGGAAATCCGCGTAGTGCGCCGGCGACTCGATGCGGTGGATGGCCATGCGCCGCTCGATCCGTCTACGCAGTGTGCTGGGCTTGTACAGTGAGAAATCATGGCGGGTTTGCCGTTGCAGCCGCTTCACAATCAGCTGCAGGGGTGCGACCGAGGCTGGTGTCGGCTGGCTTTCCGCGACAGTGATACCCGGGTCCGGCACCCGGGATACGTAAGCCAGGATGCGGGCCGGGAGCTCCCCGGGCGGCGCGATGATGTCGGCGCAGCCCGCAGCGATCGCGCTGCTCGGCATCGAATCGAACTGGGCCGAGACTGGCTCTTGCACGGCGGTCAGGCCACCCACTGCCTTGACCGCCTGCAAGCCCAGCGTGCCGTCCGACCCCATGCCGGAGAGAATCACCGCGATGGCGCGTTCGCCCCGCGCGGTGGCCAGGGACGAGAACAGGACGTTGATCGGCAGGCGCATGCCCCGTGGCTCGGTTGGCCTCGCCAGGTGCAGCGTGCCGCCGACCACGCTGAGTTCCGTGTTTGGCGGAATCACGTACACGCAATCGGGGTCGATGCGCATGTCCTGTTCAGCCTCGCGCACCGACATCGCGGTGACCCGCTGCAGCAATTCCGGCAAAAGCGCCTTTTGGGTGGGATCGAGGTGCTGCACGACGACAAATGCCAGGCCGCTGTGCGGCGGTGTCGGTTCGAGAAACTGCTCCAGTGCCGCCAGGCCTCCGGCCGAGGCGCCGATGCCTACGATGCGCGTTGCAGGGGGCTGCGTGCGGGCAGGCCTGAGGTCAGTCGATGGAGCCATGTGGATCGGAACCTTTGGCCAACGCATCGCGGCCGGGCTGGCGGACCGCGAGCGAGCCGCGGGCGCAGTCAGGCTGCCTGCGATCGTTCGAATTCACAAATTACCAGCAGCACGGTTGCGCCGCCCGGAGCGAGGTTCGCAGCGATTCGCAAAGCGCCGCCGCCGGCACGGGAATGCACCTCGCAGCTTGCATCTGCGCCGCTGTCGCGCAGCGCCGTCAGCAGCCCCTTGAACCCCGCCCGGCTTTGGTCCGCCAAAAAGCCGACGAGCGGACGGCCGCCGACTTCCTCGCCTTCGATGCTGAGCAGCCTGGCGCCGGCCCGGTTACATTCGATGACCTGGCCGTCGAGACTGACAATAAAATATCCGATCGGGGCGGAATCGTAGAATACTCTATAGCGCGCCAGGGCTTGCGCGACTTCGTGCTCATTGGCCACGATTTGCGCGTGCTGCAGATCCAGTTCCACCTGGTGGACCTGCAATTCGTGCAGCAACTTGAGCGCGTCGCTGGCGCTTTCCGGATTGCTCGCCAGGCGATAGAGCAGCTCCAGCGCTTCCGTGCCGACCGCCGAGACTCCGGCGGACGGGGCCGTGCCTTCTTTGAGCTGACGTTCAGCGTCGAGACGCAATTTTTGCTGTTTTCCGGACTCGATGAAGAGTTTTGGCATTGCTGACTCCGTACGGCTCGACTGAGGCCGTCCTTGACATACTAACTTAAGTGAGCGGCGAACGCGCCGGGGCAATCGGCGCCTTCCTCCGGCCGTGCCAAACCCTAGCCCAGGTGGATATCGCCGAAGAGCCCCAGCAAACCGACGACGATCAGATAGATCGCGACGATGTAGTTCAGCAGCCGGGGCACGATCAGAATCAGCACGCCGGCGAGCAGCGACACCAGGGGTCCGAGTGCCAGGTTGATATTCATGCGTTTTTCCTTGGCGGAGTGTAAGGGTCAGGGCTCAGCTCGAAGGATCCAGCACGAGCACGCCGTTCTCGACCGGAATCCGGCGGCCCGGATCGTGATCCATGCGCACCACGCCCTGTTCACCGTTCAGCCGATACGTCACGTCAAAACCGACCTGTTCCTGGTGCTGGTCGTAAACGGTCTTGCAGACCTGGTTGAGCTGCTGGGACGTGTTGCGCTCCTGCATGCCTTCCTGAATCTTGTTGCCGGCATAGCCGCCGGCGACCGCGCCGCCCACGGTGGCGATCTTCTTGCCCGATCCGCCGCCGACCTGGTTGCCGAGCACGCCGCCGATCACCGCGCCGGCGACCGTCCCGGCAATCTGCTTGGGATCCTTGGTGGGCTCTTGCTGTTCGACCAGCACATCGTGGCACTCCTGCCGCGGCACGCTGACGGTCTCCATGGCCGGCGTGGCCGAGATGACCTCGGCATAGTTCGCCGCGTCGTAAGCACGGAATCCAGCCACCGCGCCAACCGCGGTCACCGCCACCGCTCCGATGATTACTCCGACTAACAGGTGTTTGTTCATGGTACGACCTCCAGAAATCTGTGTGCCGGACAGCGTTCGCTTTCCAGCGAAAGCGCAAAGCTGCGGTCGTTTCGACCGCAGCCCGCGCTGAGGACGGTCAGATGCCGCCGGGTGGGGCATCCGGTGCCGTGCTTACGGATCACCGCTGGGACTCGCCGCGAGCGGCCGACAGCACTCAGATCCTTCCGAGCACCAGCAGGATCAGCAGCACCACCACGATGAGGCCGATGATGCCGCTGGGACCATAACCCCAGCTTCTGCTGTGCGGCCAGGCCGGAATGACGCCAACGAGAATCAGCACCAGTACGATTAAGAGAATTGTTCCAATACTCACTTTCAACACTCCTACACAGGGGTATCCAGGCTTGAGAGTAGGCTGACCAAGGCTCGCGTTCCGTTCGGTAGCGAACCGACGCGCTGACGGCATGGGCTTATGGTCGGGCCTTCACAGAGAGTAGACACACGGAGTACCGCAATGCATCAACCCACCAGAACGAGTCCCGGCCGACGCGCAAGCGCTGTCGCGGGCCTGGCAGCTGTCATCGTGCTGCTGGGCGCCTGCGCTTCCACGCCGCCGGCACCACCCACCGCGTCCCTGAACGCCGCCCGGCAGGCTATTAGCACCGCCGAGCAATCCGACGCGCGCCAGTACGCGAGCGCGGAGCTTGACGAGGCCAACGAGAAACTGGCGATGGCGAACCGTGCCGTCACCACCGAAAGCATGGTCGAAGCAGACCGCTTTGCCCGGGAGTCGCGGGTCGTAGCCGAGCTTGCCTCTGCGCGCACCGAATCCGCCAAGGCGGCGGAAATCAATGCCGAAATGGGCCGCGGCGCCGATGCCCTGCTCGAAGAAATGCAGCGCCAGGGAGATCAGCAATGAACGTTTTCAGATCCGAAAAGACACGCCGCGGCAGAACGTTGGCCGCACTCGCATTTGCACTGTTGGTGGCGGCCGCGTGCGCCACCGTGCCCTCAAGCCCCGAGGGCGCCGCCGAGGTGCGCAACAAGCTCACCGTGTTGCAGAGCGACCCCAACCTGGCCGTTCGCGCGAAGGTTGAGCTCCGCGACGCGGAGGTGGCCGTTCGCCTTGCGGAGCAGCCATTGCCCGCAACCGAGGCCTCGTTGGGCGCGCACCGGGTGTACATGGCCGATCGTCAGGTCGAGATCGCCAGGGCCCGGGCGACTACCCGCTACGCCGAGGATCAGCGCGCGCGTTTTGCCGAAGAGCGCGACGCGGCTCGCCTGGCGGCGCGTACCCAGGAAGCCGACGACGCCCGTTACGACGCCGATCGCGCCACGGCTGAAGCCGATCGCGCCAGGGCTGAAACTGATCGTGCCCGGGCGGCAACGGCAAGCGCCACGGCCGAGGCCGATCGCGCCAGGGCGGCTGCCGTCGTAGCGAATGACGCGGCCGATGCCGCTCGCAGAGCCGAAGCAGAATCCTCGGCCGACGCGGCCCGCCAGGCGGCGGACCTGCAGCGGCAGATCGATGAACTGCAGGCGGAAGTCACTGACCGCGGGCTGGTGCTGACGCTGGGTGACGTGCTGTTCACGACCGGCAGCGCTGAGCTGCAGGGTGGGGCCAGCGACCGGCTGAACAAGCTGATCAACTTCCTTAACGAGTATCCCGAGCGGCTGGTACTGATTGAGGGACACACCGACAGCATGGGCACCTCCGAGTACAACCAGGGGCTGTCACAGCGGCGTTCCGAGTCGGTCAAGTACTACCTGACGCAGCAGGGTATCGCAACGCAGCGGCTCTCCACGTCCGGCATGGGCGAGAACCAGCCGATTGCGAGCAACGACTCCGCGGCCGGTCGGCTGCAGAACCGCCGCGTCGAGATCATCATCGAGAACCCACCACTGGTCATTGGCGCGTCGCGCCAGTAGAGGCCAGCCCCCCAGGCACGGTGCCATTCACCGTGCTGAAAACGGAGCCTGCGCCCGGATGCACGTTTCCGGGCGCAGGCCACCGCCGTCATCAGCAGGTCAGTTTGAGTGCGGCAGCGCGCGGTGCTCCAGCCGGTCGGTTTCCTGCCTCACCACCGCATAACACTCGCAGCAGAGCTCCTCGAGCTTTGGCCGGTCGATCACGGCGATGTGTCCGCGCCTGTAGGTGATCACGCCGAGTTTCTGCAGCTTGCCGGCGGCCTCGGTCACACCCTCCCGCCGGACGCCCAGCATGTTGGCAATCAACTCCTGGGTCATCGTCAGCTGCGCAGTGGGCAAGCGGTCCAGCGAGAGCAACAGCCAGCGGCACAGTTGCTGGTCGATGGAATGGTGCCGGTTGCATACGGCCGTCTGCGCCATCTGGGTGATCAGTGCCTGGGTGTAACGCAGCATCAGCATGCGCATCTCGGGGTGGTTGTTGAACTCCTTGCGCAGGTCGGAGGCAGCAAGGCGAAAAACCGTTCCACCGCTCTGCACGATGGCCCGGCTGGGCGTGCTATCGCCGCCCATGAAGACCGCGATGCCGACAAGGCCTTCGTTACCGACGACCGAGATTTCGGCCGAGGCGCCATCGAGCATGACG
>Ga0105090_10000188_pt1 | contig 27717 bp, 31 predicted proteins | sample PPLLak3March2015_FD_79110 | JGI IMG/M metagenome (GOLD analysis project Ga0105090, IMG submission 79110) | Freshwater sediment microbial communities from Prairie Pothole Lake near Jamestown, North Dakota, USA - PPLs Lake P7 Core (1) Depth... | ecosystem: Environmental > Aquatic > Freshwater >...
AGAAATCCTTGCGTTCGGCCGGAGATTCGCCAAGGGTCCGCCCCCGCACGGGGCGTAGCTCAGCCTGGTAGAGCGCCTGCTTTGGGAGCAGGAAGTCGTCAGTTCGAATCTGGCCGCCCCGACCATCTCTGAAGCTGCACTGGCATCCGCGTGCCACACTGCTGCCTTGAAGTTCAGAGCCGCAGGCCTTTCTCGGTCACCACTTCGCCCCATGTGCGGTATGGCGGGGGCGGCAGATAGGACGTGCGTGACGCATCGTAGCGGCCCTCGGTGCCGGTGAGCACTGCCATCGAATCCGTGGCCGCGGCTTTGACCCCGTCATCGGTGCAGCGGCTTCCGGCGAAGAAATCATTGCCCGGCCAGGAGACGTGGTCCCATGCGACCATGCTGGCGAGCATGCAGTCGGAGAATTCATCGCCATCATCCTCCGCGTAGGCGGTGGGCTGGCAGAGCTGGGGTTTGGATTCATTGCCGTGCCGCAGAGGCCGGACCATGAAGGAAATGTGGTGGATTATCCGGCGGCTGTTCTCACATTCGGCGTAGGGATCGTAATAAACCGCGCGGATACGGTTGAACGATGCTCCATGGGTTTGCAGGAACCGCTCCAGCACGGTTTGCAAGGCGGCACCCAGCTGTCCTTGAAACGGACCGGCAAACTGCCCGCAGCCGAGACCCGGAATGGTGAGCAGCGCGGGTCTGCCATGGCTGGCGGCCGTGGCCTGCACATGTCCGAAGACCGGCAGCAGGCGGCGTTCGTAAAGACGATAGTAGCCTTCGGCACACAGCATCCCCTCGCCATCGGTCACTTCCGCCAGATCGGCGGGTGAGCAGCCTCTGCCGTTGCACAGCAAGGCACCGGGAGTGAAGACCAGCGTCGCCGGAAACGGCGGCTCATGCACCCGGGGTGAAACATGGCGGCCGTCGTCATACACCGTCACCGGCATCGTGATGGAAATGTCGCCCAGCAGGCGGAGTTCGGCCAGGGTCCAGTCCGAGCCATCCCCCGCCACCGCGCTCTCGGCGAAGATTTGCGGCAGCTTGGTGTTGAGCAGTGCGTCAAGAAACGGCTCCACGCCGGAGCGGGTGGGATCAATTTTCCTCATCTCGGATGCCAGGCGCCGCCCCGGTTGTGCCACCCCCGTTTGCAGGGATTCCATATATCCCGCAAGCCTGGCGCGGGTTTGATCCGGAACGAGAATGGTGTGGGGCATGGTGTGTCAAAGGCTTGTAAAAAAGCGAAGAGGCTTCCGTCAATTTTTCCTGTGGCTGCCCCGATCGCGCGACCATCTCATTTCTCCCACGGCTCCGGCATCTCCTCTTCATTCCGGCTTCCACCCCGGTCCGCCCGCACTGCCGCCCACCTTGGCGTTTGACCATGCGGGCTGCGGGCGATAGCGTGCCGCCGCAATGACGATTGACTCCTACGCGAACCGCTTTGTCTGCGATCTGGTGGCCTATGAGCCGGGAAAACCGATCGATGAAACCGCCCGGGAACTTGGCCTGGAGCCGTCCCAAATCGTCAAGGTGGCGTCCAATGAGAATCCGCTGGGGCCTTCGCCGCTGGCCAAGGCCGCGATGCGCGAGGCGCTGGAGGAGGCGCATATCTATCCGGACGGTGGCGGTTTCCGCCTGCGCACCGCCATCGCGGAGTCGCTCGGCTTCGGCCGCGAAAACGTGGTGCTTGGCAATGGTTCCAACGAGATCATCGAGTTGCTCTGCCACACGTTTCTCAACCGCCAGACCGAACTCATCGCCGCGGAGCACGCCTTCGTGGTTTACAAGCTGATGGCCACGCTGTTTGGCGCGAAATATGTCGAGGTGGCGGATCCGGGCTTCATCCATGATCTGGACGCCATGGCGGAGGCCATCACGGAAAACACCCGGCTGGTCTTCATCGCCAATCCCAACAATCCCACCGGCACGATGGTCGGCCAGGAGGAGATCGACCGCTTCATGGACCGCCTGCCGGAGCATGTCATCGCAGTGTTTGACGAGGCCTATTACGAGTTTCCCGACAACCCGCCCGACACACTCAGATATGTGAGGGAAGGCCGCAACGTGTGCGTGCTGCGCACTTTTTCCAAGATCCACGGCCTCGCCGCCCTGCGGGTGGGCTACGGCATCGCCCCGGCGCACCTCGCGGAGCTGCTGCAAAAGGCCCGCCAGCCGTTCAACGTGAATGCCATCGCCCAGGCAGGCGCGCTCGCCGCCCTCGCCGACGAGCAGCACACCAGCCAGACCCGCGAGCTGAATCGCGCGGGCCTCGCGTTTTATGAAAAGGCCTTCGCCGCGCGCGGCCTCGAATACGTGCCCAGTCATGCCAACTTCATTCTTGTTAGAACTGGAGGCGGCGACCGGGTTTTCCGCGACATGCTCAAGCAGGGCGTCATCGTCCGCGCCATGAGCAGTTATAAACTGCCGGACTGGGTGCGCATTTCCATCGGCACCGGGGCCCAGAACCAGCGCTGCCTGGAAGTGCTGGATGCGGTGCTGCGTTGAAGCATATCATGCGCCTCCCTGCCCGGCGGCAAACGGATCTTCATCGGCAGGGAGGACCATGAGCCGTTCCAGTATTGGCTGGAGTGGCTTCAGGGACAAGCTGCTGGGGCTGCTCGACAAGGCGTCGGCCAAACTCCGCAAGAAGAGCAGCAGTGCGGGAGAGGCCGTGCGGGAGCACAACCGGCACGAGGCGGAACGGATCGTCTCATTCCAAGGAGTTGGGCCTCCCGGAATCACGCGAGGAACTCATCAACCTCAGGAAAAACGATCCCCGCAAGGTGCTTTGCGCCGCCATGGTCAAGAACCGGACGGCGGTGCCTAACGAGTGGATCACCGAACGAATGGCGATGGGACATCCCGCGTCCATGAGTCAACTGGTGCACCGCCTGCGCAAGGACTCTTACGCCGCCAACCAACTCAAAAAATATGAAAAAACACTTAAATCCAAGGACTGACCCCGGAAACTGCCCCCGGACACCATGCGTGAACCCGCCAGCCGTGGCTGGCACAAACCTGTCCCAAACGGAACACGAACGATTTGCGGTCGTCGTCGGCTTCAAACACCGCCTTGCCGCCATCGCCGCGGGCCATCACGTGGCAGATCGCACCTGGATACTGGAAACGGATCGGTCGCACCTTGCCGCTGCTTGCATTGAAACTCCCACGCAAGCAAGGCAAATGTGAACGCGCGAGGCCTGACCCCATTCATGTAGAATCATTGGATGGTTTTCCAATTGCGAGCAGTTCTTCCTCAGGTCATTTTAGTCGCTTGAAAATCGGAATTTGAATTCCTCATGCCATAGATCCAACCACCGATGAAACTGTTCTCCAAAATCCTTTTACTCCGGGAAAGCCCCATGAAATTCACACTTTGGGTCGCGTTTGCCGTGATCGCCGCGTTGTGGAGCGGCACCGTTTTGATATCCGCCGAGCTTACGAAGTGGCTTGCCGCCAGCGTGTCCAAGGGAAAACCGGGAGAATTGATCACCAACGCGGGCGATTGGCCTGTGCCTGCTTGGTTAAGCAAGTGGATTGACCCGGCATTCGTAGAGAGTTTTCAAGCGCAATGGGTGCAGGCGCTTGGTTGGCTTGGCCAGACGGGCCCCTCGCTCGAAGGTGTGGTGAGTTGGTTGATCCCTCTGATATGGGTCATCTGGGGAGCGGTGATGCTGATTGGACTTGTAGTCGCATTGGCAGGGCACTTCCTAATTGGCAAGCTGTCCCGATCCAATCGCTTGAAGCACGGTCTCGCATGAAGCGCTCCTTGGTTCAGACGCTTAGGCAGGCAGGCCAAATTCCGAGAAGCCCTCCCGACGCAGGCACCGATCCAATAATGACGGGGGGCTTACGAATCAGCCTCGCCGAACTAATCCAGCTGCATGGCAAATCTTCTGGGCCGGTGCTGATGATACTGCTGGCGGTGCTGGCGACGCTACCGATAGCTGGTACCGGCACGGTGCTCAGTCTGGGTATCTTTTTGCTGGCTTTGAGCTGGCTGCGCGGCATGGACAACATGCCTTTGCCCAAACGCCTCGGGCAAGTCACGCTCAACCCAGTCTGGACGCGGCGGTGCCTGCACAGTCTAGCCTGGATCTACGAAAAAGCCGACCTGCTGCTCCGCCCGCGCTGGATCGCCATGAGCAACCGCCGATTGCGACGGGCTTGGGGCGCGTGGATCGCGCTGATGGCGGCACTCATTTTCATTCCACTGCCCTTTGGAAATGTGCTGCCCGCCATGAGCTTGGTGATGTTGAGCCTAGGCTGGATGACCCGAGACGGCTTGGCGCTAATGCTCGCGGGCGTGGCCGGTGTTGGAGCGATAATTTATGTTATTTCTTTCTCCCACCTGGTCGTGGAAGTGGTGCAGCGGGGGCTGGTTCACCTGTTCGTGTAAGTCGTGTGGGAATAATTTCCGCACGGTTGGATCCTTGTCGATTTGTCATAGGTTTGCCAGATTGGCACCGCCGATCAGGAGTGGATTGGTGGCATTACCTTTCTGTCTTCAGTCATCGTAGTGTCCTTTGGCTTGGGCAATGATCAGCCGCTCGCCCTGCACTTGGCAAACCAGCCGGTGCTCCTGATCGATGCGCTTTGACCACCAACCCGACAACTCACCTTTCAGAGGTTCAGGCTTGCCGGTGCCACCAAATGGATCGCGCCGTGTTTCCTCGATGAGTCGCAGCAAACGCCTCGCCAGCTTCGGATTGGTTTGCACCCAGAATTGCAGATCCTCGAAGGCCTGCGGCTTAAATTCCAAGCGCATCCTTCAGGTCTTCCACGGATTCAAAAACTCGGTGCTCGGAATCAGGTGTTGCAATGGCCTCCCGCAACCGCGCCGCATTCTTTGCGGACCCCATCAAACGGTCCGTAACATCCCCGGCTGCGCTGCGCTGGGAGCCAATCGTCTTGGTGAGGATGAATTCCTTGATCGTCATGCCGGAAAACGTTGCCAAAGTCTTGATCTGGCGATGCTGCTCCGGTTCGATTTCGATGGTCAGTCGGTTCATGCCGTCAAAATTGTCAACTTTGACGGCTTTGTCAATTGGGATTTCCAGCATCCTCGCACGCCGGAAGTCGGCACCCCATCGCATCTACGCCCACGTCCACATCGATGCCCTGCGCGAAGTCCACACCCGCTGCCACCCGCACGGACGATTGGATAAACGCACGACATTACTTCCAGACGCACCGGAGCAGGATTTGCCTTCCCCCTGCGCGGAGCTGCCCGCAAGGACAGCATGACCGGGGTCAGTAGTATCAGATCGAATCAAGGCTTTTCCTGATTTTTTATTGAGGTGGGTTTGGTATGCGGGAATGCTTGCCAAGTCGAGATTTTCGATTTGGCCGGGCTGCTTCCGGGCCTTGCGGATGTTGGCGGCTGAGACAGAAGGTAGAGTTACAAAGGTGGAGTTGCAGCTTGATCAAACATAGAGCCTGCCTGCTCATTGTAACTTTGTAACTGCTGTACCGCGGCAGAGGAGTCGTGCGCGGTTTGGTGGTCTGGGCGCAAGCAGGAGCTTGACATCATAGCGCTCCAGCAACAACTCGAATCCCGCAAGGCGATCCTGAAACTTCAGCAATGAGCCACTCCACCCAATCATATCCCATCGCCCTCGACATCGGCGGCACATGGATCAAATGCGCCCGCACCACTGCCGATGGAAATTTCGAACCGCTGGAGCGTTTCGCGAATCCCTGCCGCGAACCCGGGCTCGCTGGCATCGCCACCGCCGGACTGATTCCGCTGGAAGGCGCAATCGGCCTGCTTGTCATTGGCACGGACCTTGGCTTCGTGGTTGAGGTCGATCCTGCTCAATCTGATGGATGCGGAACTGCGTGATGAACGGGGCGGGGCTGTCTCCGGTCTTTTCCTGTGGAGGTTTGACATACCACAGACTTATCCCTAGCCTCCGACATCAGGGAACGACCGTTACATGGAAAATAAAGATATACCTAGCGACAAGAAGGCCTTCCTCTGCGTCCATTGCAAGGGCCAGGTGCTGGTTCCACATGATCTGCCGCCGACGACGGGACCCTGCCCGTATTGCGGCGGGACGATCACCTCACCCGCTGGCGATGAACCGGCACCGGTCTTCCAGCCACCCGCTGCACCTGAAGCTCCGGCACCGCATCCACCAGCAGCCGTTGAGCCCATACCACAAACACCGGCGCCCGAGCCCGCTCCAACACCCGAGCCTGAGCCCGAGCTCCCGCCCGCCATGGCGGAAAGGCCCGCCAGCAAGGAACAAGGCCCGGCCAAGCGCCAGTTTCCGATCATGGTGATCCTGCTGCTGCTTCTGATCGTTGGCGCGGTGGCCTATTACGTGACGCAGGAGATGAACCGGAAAACACCTCCTCCGTTGATCCTTCCGCCCTCCACTGGAAACGCCGGCGCCAGCGAGGCCAACTACATCCGGATCGGCTGGCAAAAGGACGCCGCGAGCGTGCTGCGCGATTTCCTCGCGGCAGACCATGCGGAGGGAAAACTGCCGTTCATCCTGAATGGCGAGTCCCTTGCGCCGCGCGTCAGGGAGTTTTACGGCGAGTCCGCCATTGATGATTCCGATACTCCGGCTGCGGCGTTTTCCGTTTACGAGTTGTCTGAAGAAGACCGCAAGCGCGGCCTTTTCATGATGACATACGATCAGCCGCCGCAGTTTGACATGAGGGAATTCTTCCGGCCGCTCGCCTCGCTGGAAGTGCAATATGGCATCGACGAGGCGGACCTGCTGCTCAGCACGGTGGCGCGTGCCGGAAACTTCGCCATGGAACCGCTGCGCGTGCATGCGTTTTTCAAGCGGACACCCGCCGGACTGAAGCTCGATTGGGAAATCTTCGCCCAAACCAAATACCGCACCTTCCAGAGCTTCGTGGAACTCCCGGAGCATGGCGCAAGCGGCGTCTTCCGCGTGTTCATCGTCGAGGACGTGCCGGATCAGCCGCAAGCCGATGCCACCAGCCGCACCTACCGGCTGTCCGATCCCGCCCACACGGATGACACCGCGCGGATCACGGTGAAGGAGGACTCCGAAACCGGCCGCGCCCTCTCCGGACTCAACTGGCGCGGCACCAAGGATGGCCGCCCGCTCACCCGCACCGCCACCGTGGAACTCGCATGGGCCGGTGCGGCAAACGCCCCGGTGCTGGAGCTGCACCGCTTCATCTGCTGGGAATTCCTCGGCCTCGGCGGTGAGGAAAACAAAGCGCAGGCTGCTTCCAAGTGACCAACCGCATGGAAGCGCTGCCAGATCCGCACCGCACGACCATTGCCGCGGTCGCCACCCCGCCCGGCATGGGCGCGGTTTCCATGGTCCGGATTTCCGGTCCGGAGGCGGTCCGCGTGGCGGACATGGCCACGGACGGGCGGGTCTCACGCCAAACTCCGCGTTGCGCACGGCACTGCCACGTGAGGGATGCGCATGGCGAAACCATCGACGACGGGCTTCTAACCGTTTTTCCGGGCCCACGGAGCTACACCGGCGAGGACTGCGTGGAATTCACCGGCCACGGCGGAATCCTGGCGACACGCGAGGTGCTGGCGCGCTTTCTGGAATGCGGTGCCGTGCCCGCCGGACCGGGCGAGTTCACCCGCCGCGCGTTTCTCAATGGCAAGCTCGACCTCACCCAGGCCGAGGGCGTGATGGACCTCATTTCCGCGCAAACGCGGCTCTCGCTGCGCGCCGCACGCAGCCAACTCGAAGGCACGCTCGGCCGCCGGACCACCGAGGCACGCGATTCCTTGTTGGAAACCCTCGCCCATCTCGAAGCATGGATCGATTTCCCGGAAGAGGACATCGATCCGCAAACCGGCGAATTGCTGTGCTCGCGCGTCCGCAACGTGCTGACCACCGTCGAGTCGCTGCTGGCCACCGCGGACCAGGGCCGCGTGCTGCGCGAGGGCGTGCGTACGGTGATTTTCGGCGAGCCGAACGTCGGCAAGTCCAGCCTGCTCAACCGGCTGTTAGGCTTCGAGCGCGCCATCGTCAGCGAGCTCGCCGGCACCACCCGCGACACCATCGAGGAAACCATCAACCTGCACGGCATCCCGCTGCGGCTGGTGGATACCGCCGGCGTGCGTGAGGCGGCGGACCGGATCGAGGCGGAGGGCATCCAGCGCACCGTGCGCCAGATCGAGGCGGCGGACCTGTTGTTGGAAATCGCCGATGCCAGCCGCCCGAAACCGGAGGACGCCGTATTTCCCGCCTCCGCGGCCAAGCACTTGCTCGTGCTCAACAAGTGCGACCTCGGCGAGCATCCGTCATGGAAGGAAACCCAAGCCGTGCGCCTCTCCTGCCACACCGGCGGGGGCTTTGACGATCTATCCGAAACCATCCGCGACTCGCTGCACTTCGGCGTGGTGGACTGGGGCGAGCACGCGGTGGCGATCAATGCCCGCCATCAAACCAGCCTGATGCAGGCCCGCAGCGCGCTGCTAGCGGCGCTGGAACTGCTGGACGATGCGGCCAACGACCCCGAACTCGCCGCGATCGACCTGCGTGAGGCACTCGACGCCCTCGGAGAAATCCCGGGTCGTGTCGATACGGAAGATCTGTTAGGCGTGATTTTCAGCAGTTTCTGCATCGGCAAGTGAACGCGCCGTCACCCGGCAAGGCCCAGGATGCGCGCCGTTTCGAAATCATAGGGCGTGAGCTCCAGCAGCAGCATGTCCCCCGTCGCAAACGCTGCCTGTTGATCGCTCAGCCGCTTGGAAAGATGCGCGAGGATGATTTTCCCGTTGGGCAGGGAAACCCGGTAAAGCACCGGACCGGCTTGCTCCAGGATCCGGCCCTGGGTGTGGATGGTGGCGTCTGGCATGGTGCGGGGCGGAGTTTCACCGGGAATGGAGGCGGCCGGCAAGCGGGACCTATGTGGTTTTCCCGGAATCCCGCATGGGGCAATGAGCTTGCTTGACGAGAGCCCCGCGAGAGCCTTCATTGTCCCCGTCTCCGCCTCCGCGGGGAAATACCCATCCACTCCCTTCATTCCCAACGCCATGAAGATCAGACTTTTCACCGGATTTGCCGCCGCCCTCTGCCTTTTGATGGCTTCCTGCTATCCCTATCCAGAGAATCCCCAGCACAAAAAAGCCAACCGGGCGCCGAACAAGACCGAGACTGCCGAGCAAGTGAAGCTCAAGGAACAGGAATCGTTGAAAAAACAACAGGAGGAGGAACTCAAGAAAACGCAGGAAGCCGCCGGTGGCCCTGCTACCCAGACTCCGCCGGAAACGCCCTCCCAGCCGCAGACCACGCCGCCACCCGTCGAACCGAAGCGCACGGATTACGCCTTCGCCAACAAGGTGCCCGGCAAGGAAGGCTTCGTCTTCAGCCCTTACAACAACAAGGTCGTGGACGTGCGTGACATTCCCAGCGGCACGCTGGTGCAGGATCCCACCTATCCCGCCTCGGAGAAGAAATACTTCCGGGTTCCTTGAGAATTTCCGCGACCCGGCACGCCTGTTTCAGGAAAACCCACCGGGTCCGGCCACACTGGACCCGGTTTTTTTCGAATGAGCGCGGATTTTCCTAACATCACCATCCTCGGCGGCGGACTGCTTGGCGGATCGCTGGCCATGGCGCTTGAGGAATCAGGGCAGCCCGTGCGCCTGTGGGCGCGCCGCGAGGAAACCGCGCAAGCCGCCCGCGAGACCGGCATCTCCGGCGCAACCAGCCATCTCGCGGAAGCGGTGCGCGCCGTCGATCTACTGGTGCTCGCCGTGCCGGTGGGCTCGATGCCGGCGCTCGTTTCCCAAGCCTTGGAAGCCGGCTTGCCTGCGGGTTGCCTCGTCACGGATGTGGGCAGCGTGAAACGCGCGCCCCATCAGGAAATCCCTCCCCTGCTCGCCGGGCGCGACATCAACTTCATCGGCAGCCACCCGATGGCCGGCTCCGAGCAAAACGGCCTGGCCGCCGCCTCCGCGGACTTGTTTCAAAACGCCGCCTGCCTGCTCACCAATGACGAGGTTGCCCCGCCGGAAAAAGCCGCTGCCTTGGAGCGCTTCTGGCAAGGCGTCGGCTGCCGCACCACTTGGATGAGCGCCGCCGCACATGACGAACTCGTGGCGCGCATCAGCCACCTGCCACATGTCGTGGCGGCTGGCGCGGCCCTTGTCTGTTTGCAAAACCCGGCCGATGGCCGCTTCGGCGGCGGTGGTCTGCGGGACACCACCCGCGTGGCCGGTGGCAATGCCGGGATGTGGGCGGAAATCCTCACCGAGAACCGCCAGGCGCTGTTGGATCCGCTGCGCGAAACCATCGCCAGCCTTTCGGAGATCCTCGCCCACCTGGAAAGCGGCGATCAGCAAGCCGCCCGACAATGGCTGGCCGCCGCCAAGCAACAGCGCGATACGCTCAACACCATTTGCTAGAATCCCCTGCCCCGCCCATGTCGGAATTCCGAGTCACCGCCATTTCCAAGCTCCATGCGGAATTCCGCGTTCCCGGAGACAAGAGCATGTCCCACCGTGCCGCCATCCTCGGCGGGCTTTCCAATGGCGTCTGCACCATCCGAAATTTCCTGCCCAGCGAGGACTGCCTCAACACGCTCAAGGCCATGCAGGCCCTCGGTGCAAACGTGGAGGTCCTGGAAGAGCTTGAAGGCTACGGCCCGATCCACCTGCGCATCCATGGCCAGTCGCTGAAACTCACCGCACCGTCCGCATCCATCGACTGCGGCAACTCCGGCACCGGCATGCGCCTGCTCGCCGGTCTGTTAGCCGGGCAGAACTTCACCACCGAGCTTTTCGGCGACGCCTCGCTTTCCTCGCGCCCGATGGGCCGCATCACGGTGCCACTCGGACAAATGGGCGCGAACATCGAGTGCCTCGGCGAGAAACCCGGTTGCGCGCCGCTGCGTATTCATCCCGCCAAACTATCACCCATCGCCTATGAAATGCCGGTGGCCAGCGCCCAGGTGAAGAGCGCGGTTCTGTTAGGCGGGTTGTTTGCCGAGGGCGAAACCACCGTCATCCAGCCCGCCGAAACGCGCGATCACACCGAGCGCATGATGGCCTCCTTCGGCGTCCGCACGAACCATCAAGGCCACGCCATCACCATCCGCGGCGGACAGGTGCCGCAAGCCTGCGATTTCACCGTGCCCGGGGACATTTCCAGCGCGGCCTTCTGGCTGGTGGCCGCCGCCGCGCTGCCCGGCTCACGCCTGCTGATCAAGGATGTGGGCCTCAACCCCACCCGCACCGCCATCCTCAAGGTGCTCACCCGGATGGGCGCGCACATGATCGACATCGTCCACGAGACCGAAGGCGAGCCCATCGGCAACATCGAGATCCACGGCGCGGCGCTCAAGGCCACCACCATCTTCGCCAGCGAGGTGCCCAATCTCATCGATGAAATCCCGGTCATCGCCGTAGCCGCCGCGTTGGCCCAAGGCCGCACCATCATCCGCAACGCCAAGGAGCTGCGCGTCAAGGAAACCGACCGCATCACCACCGTGGTCAACAACCTTCGCGCCATGGGCGGAGTGGTGGAGGAATTCGAGGACGGCATGGAAATCGAGGGCGGCCACCCGCTCCACAGCGCGGTGATCGACAGCTTCGGCGACCACCGCATCGCCATGGCCTTCGCCATCGCCGGGCTTTTCGCCGAGGGCGAAACCGTCATCCGCAACACCGAGTGCGTGAACACCTCCTACCCCGGGTTTTCACACCACCTCGCCGCCATTCTCAAGGAATCCTCCGCGCCGGCGGATTTCGAACTGCCGTCCGTTTGCACAAGTCCTGCAACCGCCCTGCAACCGCACTTTGCCATCGCCATCGACGGGCCCGCCGCATCCGGCAAGAGCACGCTCGCACGCTTGCTTGCAAAGCACCTTGGCCTGGTCATGGTCAACTCCGGCACCATGTATCGCGCCATCACCTGGCGCGTGCTCAAGGAAGGCATCGACCCGCGGGACACGGCCTCCGTCATCGCCTTGTTAGACCGCATCGCCATCCAGTGCGGCAGCCACGACAACCACTCCACCATCACCATCGACGGCACCGACCCCGGCGATGAACTCCGCTGCGAGAAAATCAACGCCAGCGTCTCCGCCGTAGCCGCCATTCCCGAGGTCCGCAAAAAACTCATCCACCTGCAGCGCGCCTATCTGGACCACTCCAGCGTGGTGATGGAAGGCCGCGACATCGGCTCGGTCGTGTTTCCGGACACGCCGTTCAAGCTCTACGTCGATGCCGCCGAGCACGTCCGCGCCGCCCGTCGCGGCGACGAGGGCCTCGTCGATTCCATTGCCAAGCGCGATGCCGCCGACAGCAAACGCAAGACCGCACCGCTCATCGTCGCCGAGGGCGCGACCGTGCTCGACACCTCCGATCACAGCATCGAATCCGCCGTCGAGGCGGCCATCACAATCCTCAAGCAACAAGGACTGCCATGAAATGGATTTATTGGCTCGGCTGCATGTCCTTCGGCGCGGCTTTCCGTTCGCTTTTTGGAATGCGTATCATCGGCGCGGAGCATCTCCTCACTGAGGGGCCGGTGCTGGTCGCCTCGAATCACCAGAGCTATCTGGATCCACCGCTCATTGGAAATCTCTACAAGGACGAGATGGTCTATCTCGCCCGCAAGTCGCTCTTCACACCGGTCACCCGCTGGCTTTACTCGCAGTGGAACGCCATCCCGGTGGATCAAGACCGCCCGGACATGGCCAGCCTCAAGACCATCATCCGCAAATTGAAGGAAGGCCACCGGGTGCTGGTTTTCCCGGAGGGCTCGCGCACGCCAGACGGCAACCTCGGCGAGGCCGCGCCGGGCATTGGCCTGATCGCCGTAAAGTCCGGCGTTCCCATCCAGCCGGTGCGCATCTCCGGTGCCCGTGAAGCCCTGCCGCGCGGCTCCGCCCGCATCCGTTTCGCCCGCATCACCGTCCACGTCGGCCCGCCCATCCTCCTTTCACCGGAGGAACGCGCCGCCAAATCCAAGGACGATTACGACCGCATCGCCAAGCGCATCATGGCCGCCATCGAGGCGCTGTGAAACAGAAACGCCCGGACCGAAGCCCGGGCGTTTTGTAAAACCAACCAAGAAAAATGGGATCTCAGCGGGAGTAGAGCTCGACGATGAGCTGCTCGTTGACGAGCGGTTCGATGTCGGAGCGCTCGGGCACGCGGGAAACCGTGGCTTCGAGCTTGTCCTTGTCCACATTGAGCCAATCGACGGAAGGCATCGACTGGGTGAGGTCCGTCATGCGGACGACGAGTTGCTGGGAAGAGGGCTTGGCACCGATCTTGATGATGTCGCCGGGCTTGATCTGGTAGCTCGGGATATCAACGCAGCGGCCGTTCACCAGGACGTGACCGTGGTTGACGATCTGGCGGGCGGCCTGGCGGGTGTTGGCGAAAGCGGCACGATAGACCACGTTGTCGAGACGGGTTTCGAGCAGTTGGAGGAGGATCACACCCGTGACGCCGCGGCGGCGGGCGGCTTCCTCGTAGTAGCCGCGGAATTGTTTTTCGAGAACGCCGTATTGGAAACGGAGCTTCTGCTTCTCGCCGAGAGCGACGGAGTATTCACTCTTCTTCTTGCGGCCGGCGCGCACACCGTGCTGACCGGGCGGGAAGTTGCGGCGCTCAAGAGCTTTGGAGGGGCCGAAGAGGGAAACGCCGAAACGGCGGCTGATCTTCGCGCGGGGACCTGTGTAACGTGCCATGATGGAAGTTTTCTGAAAAAAGTTGGATTAGACGCGGCGGGCCTTCTTGGGGCGGCAGCCATTGTGCGGGATCGGGGTCACATCGCGGATCGAGAGGATTTCAAGACCGAGGCCTTGCACGGCACGCACGGCGGACTCGCGGCCGGAACCGGGGCCTTTGACTCGCACATCGACTTCCTTCAGGCCGTGGCCCATCGCCTGGCGGCAGGCGTCTTGCGAAACCACCTGGGCGGCGTAGGCCGTGCTCTTGCGGGAACCCTTGAAACCCATCTTGCCGGCGCTCGACCAACCGATCGAGTTGCCATTGACGTCCGTCACGCTGACCAGCGTGTTGTTGAAAGTGGCGGTGACGTGGACGATGCCGCGGTGGACGTTCTTGGCGCCCTTGGCCTTGTGGATTTTGACTTCTTCATCACCACCGAGACCGATCTCGGCGAAGATGTCGCGCTTGACCTCCTTTTTGGGGCTGCCTTCGGCGGCGGCCGCCTCTGGAGCGGACGGGGTTGCGGGTGCTGGAGCTGCTACGGGCTCAACCGCCGGAGTTTCGGCGGAATTTTTAGTGGTTTCTTCGGACATGAGTATTACGGGAAATTATTTCTTAACGCCGACCGTCTTCTTCTTGCCCTTACGGGTGCGGGCATTGGTGCGGGTGCGCTGGCCACGTACGGGCAGTCCGCGCTTGAGGCGGATGCCGCGGTAGCAGTTGATGGAAGTGAGGCGCTTGAGCTGCGCCTGGCGCTCGCGGCGGAGGTCACCCTCAACCATGATGCCCTCGGCCTGGATGACTTGGGAAATGCGCACGAGCTGGTCCTCGCTGAGCTGGCCGGTGCGGATATTCGGGTCGATGCCGGCATGTTCGAGGATCTTGGCAGCCGTGGGCCGGCCAATGCCAAACATGTAGGGCAGGGAAGCTTCGATGCGCTTCTCGTTGGGGATTTCAATGCCTAGAATGCGTGCCATGATGGTGCGTGAGTTCGCGTGACCGCGGTGGGAAGCCGGGAGCCTCCGAAGGTCCCGCGGGGCGGGTGATTTAGCAGACGATGGAGGGCTGGCAAGCCGGAAATGGAAATTTTTCGGATCAAATTCCATCCGGCGTGTGCCGGGCTTGGCCGGATGTCAGGCGGAGCCACCGGGTGGCGGGTCCGGCGGCAGTTCCAGAATCCGGCAAACACCCTGCCGCACGGTGAAACGCACGTCGCGCCCGCAGAGAATGGCACCGAAAACGCGGTCGGATTCCTCCAGGCGCACCGCCGGGCGCGGATCGAGCGAGAGCGCCTCGCGGATCACGGCCTGGGCGCGCTGCGGCAGGCTGGCGAACGCCTCCGCCGCCTCATCGGCGAACTCGACTTTGAGACGGGGGATTTCATCGCCCGCGAATCCGGCCGCAGCGCCGGGGATCGCTTCGGCATAGGGCAGGTAGGGCTTGATGTCATAGACCGGCGTGCCATCCAGCAGATCCACACCACCTAACAAAAGCGCGGGGCCGTCCGCTGCGGTGGTATCGATGCCATCCAGGTGCACCAGGGAAAGGCCGAGCGCGTTGGGCCGGAAGGTCGAGCGGCTGGCAAACACGCCCACGCGCCGGTTCCCGCCGAGCCGCGGTGGCCGGACGGTGGGTTTCCACCCCTGACCGGCGGTTTCGTGAAAACCGAAGATCAGCCAGAGATGGGAAAAGCCGCCGATGCCGCGGATGGCTTCCGGGCTGCGATAAGCTTCATGAAAAACCAGCCTGCCCCACGCGCTGGGACACAGGCCCGGTTGGCGGGGAACTCCGAATTTCCCGCCGAAACACGTGTGGACAATGCCGATGGGATCGAGAGTCATGAACGCCGCTCAGCGGGTCTTGAGATGAATGCTGGTGCGCAGCACGCCGTCCTCGCGGCGGCAGTGGGCGGTGAGTTTTTCCAGATCCCCGGTCGCGGCGGCCAGCTTGCGGATGGTTTGCTGATCCCCGCTGTCGAGCGGGATGGCATCCGGGTGTTTTTCTAACAGGTCGAGCGTTTGATTGGCGAACACGCGCAGGGCTTGGAAATCCAGCAAGAAAAACAATCCGCTGCGGGCCTCGCCTTTGCCGGCCCGGGCGAGCAGGTCGAGCGCCTGGTTTTTGGAGGTGGATGCGGCGAACCACTCATCGCTGACCGTAACGGAGGGCAGGAAGTCATCGTTGAAAAACGGCAGTGGGAAAAACCAGGTGGTGCAGCCGTTCTTTTCGGAGCTGATCGGCTTTTGCATGGGAATTTCCTGTCCATTCATCTCGCTGACCTTGGCGAGGATGCCGGTGGCGCTGAGGTTCATGCCCTGCCATGCGGAGGCGAGCTTCGCCCGGTCCGTCACTGGCGCGACCAGCGAGATGCGCGGGAACTTCGCCTCGTCCACCAAGGCCTGCGGCATGCCTGGCACGGGCGGCACCGTGCCGTTCAAGTCCACGATCAACGCGCCCTCCTTGCCGAGGCCCGCGCTCAAATCCCCGCTGAGAATATCCCATAGCGCCACCGCGTCCGGGCGGAATTTTTCCTCGAACACACGCGCCATTTTCTGGAAGCGAAGCATGCCCTCATCCTCCAGTGGCAGCTCGGAAACCTTCATCGCCATGGCATGGGCCGTTTCCATGAGGGCCTCGATGCAGGCGCGCATTTGATCATCATAGGCGGCATCGCCGGTCATGTTCGCGAAGAGCACGACGCTTTCGGAATCGCCCAGCGAAGCAAGCCGGTTTGCGGCATTCCAATCAACCGCGCCCGAATCGGTGCCGCCGTAGGATTCGATCTTGAGCCCGTCCTCGAAAAACACGGCCGTGCCGGTGGCCTCGGTGTGGGCCAGCCCGCGCAGCGCGGTTTCCCGCTCGCCCACCATGCGCAGTAGCGCCTCCAGATCCCGCGTGTCGCCGAGGCCATCCGCTGCGGCGAATCCGTCGCGCAGACCACCGGCCATGTCGGAGAGCCCGCCGGCGGCATCGATCATTTGGTTGAGCGCTTCCTTGCGCCCGTAAATCACGGCGGCAAGATCCTTGGACGCGTGGGCATCGCAAAAGGCCAGGGCATCGCCGGCCACGAGTGACTGGCCGATGCCGTCCGCGAAGTTGAGATCCTCCGCGGACGCGCCGATGAAGAGCACCGCGTAGTCGCCGAGGGTTCCGCTGAGAACGACCAGATCGTTTTTCGCGACGGCTGCCAGCAGACGGTCCACCATTTCCGCGTCGAGCGTAGCTTCCAGACTGGCGCGGTCCGTCGCGATGAATTCGGAAACTTTGGCGCCGGAAATCTGATAACCCGCGAACGGCTGGCCGGCCTTCTCCACTTCCAGCGGCTCGGCCATGTCACCAAGCATCACGAGGTTTTCCGTGAACGCCGCGAGTTGCTGGGCCGCCGCCTCGCGGGCATCCGGCGTGGTGCGGAAAGCGAGATAGAGCGGCGGCATGCGCAGGCGCTCTAACAAGGCAAGCCCGGATTCGGGATCGGCAGCCAGTTCCCTCACCAACTCCGGGCTGTAGGGATTGGAAACAGCATCCTCCAGTGAAGAAAACCCGCCGGATTGCGCGGACTGCGCGAGCGTCTGGGCCAACGTGCGCATTTGGAAATAGCCCATGCGGCGGTATAGCGTGAGCAGGTGGCCGGTTTGTTCGCCCACCGATTTGCCGAGCGCGATGGTGAACTCCGTGCCAAACAATGCGGCGGGTCCGGCCGGGTCATCAGCAGCGTTTTCGGCATCCGCATCCGCGTTGGCAGCCATGCCCATTTGTTCCAGAACCATCTTCCAGAGTTTGCTGGATTTGACGCGCTTCGCGGTCTTGGAACCATGGTGGAAAGCCATCACCACCTCCGTGTCCTGCGGCAGGTGCTGGACGAAGCCGAGCTTGGCGGCGCGCTCTTCCGGGCTCAGCGCGGGCAGTTTGACGACCGAAGGTTGCGCGGAAGGCGGCGCTTGGGCCGGCTTGCCCAATGCCACCGGCGGCGCGAAAGTTTTCACTTCCTCCTTCTTCTTGCAGGCTCCCAGGACGAGTGCGAACGCCGGAAGCAAAAGCAGGATTTTCGGCAATTTCATAGGCGCGCAGGCTGGGACTGGCGGAAGAAGCTGGCAAGAAAAGAGAATCGCGCATTTTCCATCCTCTCAATGCTTGCCCCGCCGGGCCGGGGCCGTTAAACGCCCGCCGTCATGGCCAAGAAACCAGTGGTGCTCATCATTCGCGACGGCTGGGGTGTCAACCCCGGGGGTATGGAAACAGCGAAACAGGACGGCAATGCCGTATTACTCGCCAAAACGCCGTTTCACGACGTGATGCTCGAACAATACCCGAAGGGTTTCCTCAGCGCCTCCGGCCTCGATGTCGGCCTGCCGCCCGGCCAGATGGGTAACTCGGAAGTCGGCCACCTCAACCTCGGCGCGGGCCGCATCGTCTATCAGGACCTCACCCGCATCAACAAGGCGATCGAGGAAAACACGCTCGCCACCAATCCGGTCTTCGTCGAAGCGCTCGCAAAAGCCAAATCCACCCGCCTGCATTTCATCGGCCTGGTTTCGGATGGCGGCGTGCACAGCCATCAGGACCAGCTCATCGCCATGGTCAAACTCGCCAAGCAGGCGGGCGTGGATGATATCATGATCCACGCCATCACCGACGGCCGCGACACCTCGCCCACCGGCGGCGAAGCATACCTCGCAAAGGTCGAGGACGAGGCCGCCAAGTGCGGCGCGCGCATCGCCACCGTCATCGGCCGCTACTTCGCCATGGACCGCGACAAGCGCTGGGACCGTGTGAAACTCGCATGGGACGCCATCGTGCTCGGCAAGGGCGAGAAACGCGACATCCTCGCCAGCGAGGCCGTGGCCGATTTCTATCGGCTCGACAAGACCGACGAGTTCATGCCGCCGATGATTTTCGCCGAGGCCGACACCCAGCGCGTGCGCGATGATGATGTGATCCTCTTCTTCAACTTCCGCGCCGACCGCGCCCGCGAGATTTCCGATGCCTTTCTCAAGGCGGACTTCGACGGCTTCGACCGCGGCGTCACGCCCTGTGTCCATTATGTCACTCTAACCGAATACGACGAGACCTACGACTGCCCGGCGATTTTCGCACCCGAGAAGCTCGAAATGGTGCTCGGCGAGGCCGTGGCCGCCGCTGGCAAGAACCAGATGCGCATCGCGGAAACCGAGAAATACCCGCACGTCACCTATTTCTTCAACGGCGGCGTGGAGAAATCCAATCCCGGCGAGGACCGCGTGATCATCCCCTCGCCCAAGGACGTGCCGACTTATGATTTCAAACCGGAGATGAGCGCGCCGCAGGTCACAGAGACCGTGGTTTCCAAGCTCAAGGACTACGATCTCGTCATCCTCAACTTCGCCAACCCTGACATGGTCGGCCACACCGGCGTGGTCGAGGCCGCGATCAAGGCGGTGGAAACCATCGATGCCGGCGTCAAAGCCGTCGTCGAGGAAACCCTGCGCCTCGGTGGCAAACTGCTCATCACCGCGGACCACGGCAACTGCGAATACATGCGCAATGCCGACGGCTCGCCCAACACCGCGCACACCACCAATCTGGTGCATGTCGTCTATGTCGCCGATGACGCCGCGTCCTATCGGGTCAAGGACGGCATCCTCGCCGATGTGGCCCCCACCCTGCTCGACATGCTCGGCGTACCCAAGCCGAAGCAAATGACCGGCGGGAGTCTGCTGGTGAGGAAGTGAGATCACTCACACCTTCATCAACTCGGCCTCCTTGGCCACGGCGTGCTCGTCCACCTTCTTGGTGTATTTGTTGGTGAGTTCCTGGACTTCGTCCTCGAAGTCCTTCTGGCCGTCCTCGGTGATGATGTTGGCGGCCTTCATTTTCTTGGCGGCGTCCATGCCGTCCTTGCGGGCGGCGCGCAGGCGCACCTTGGCCTCCTCGGCGAGCTGCTTGACGAGCTTGACCATTTCGCGGCGGCGCTCTTCGGACAGCTCGGGGATGGGCACGCGCAGCGAGCGCTCGGCGGCGGCGGGATTGAGGCCGAGCTTGCACTCACGGATCGCACGTTCGATGTCGCGGGTGGTCGCCGGATCAAAGGGCTGCACCATCAACATGCGCGGCTCCGGCGAGCTGATGACCGCAAGGCTCTTGAGCTTGCTCACACCGCCGTAGGCCTGCACGTGGACGTCGATGTTTTCGATCAGCGCGGGAGAGGCCTTGCCGGTGCGCACACCGGCGAACTCATGAGTGAGGTATTCGACACTCTTGGTCATCGCTTCTTCAACTTCGAGAATGGCAAGGTCCGGATCCATGGCGTTTTGATGGGTTGTGTGAGAATTTGAAATTTGAAACTCATTCCCCGTGCACCAGCGTGCCGATCGGCTGGCCGCGCAGCGCGTGGGAGAGGTTGCCGTTGGGCGCGAGTTCGAAGATGATGATGGGAATGTGGTTGTCCATGCAGAGACTGAACGCGGTGGTGTCCATCACGTTGAGGCGCTTGGAAATGCACTCGTGGAAGGTGACGCTCTGGTAGCGAGTGGCGTCCGGGTTGTGGCGCGGATCGGAATCATACACTCCATCCACCTGGGTGGCCTTGAGGATCACGTCGGCACCCATTTCACTGGCGCGCAGCGCGGCGGTGGTGTCGGTGGAGAAAAACGGATTGCCGGTGCCGGCGGCGAAGATCACCACCTTGCCGACCTCAAGCTGGCGTTCGGCGCGGCGGCGAATGAAGGTTTCCGCGACGTTTTTCATCTCGATGGCGGACTGCACCACGCAGGGCACGCCGTGGTGGTTGAGCGCGCCTTCGAGCGCGAGCGCGTTCATGACGGTGGCGAGCATGCCCACGTAGTCGGCGGTGGCGCGGTCCATGCCGCGTGCCGAGGCACTGGCGCCGCGCCAGAAGTTGCCGCCGCCCACGACGATGCCGAGCTGCAACCCGGTTTCCACGGCCTCGCGGATTTCCAGCGCGATGCGATCGACGATTTCGGGTGAGATGTTGTCGCGCGAGTCGATGCCGCGGAGCGCCTCGCCGCTGAGTTTGAGGATGGCTCGTTTGAAAGGACGCGGGTCTTTGGGGCGTTTGGGCATGCGGATTGGGGGCTGGGCAATCAAAGATGATCGGGGCCCGGGTTGGAAAGCCAAAACACCGCCTCAGTTTCCGCTGGCGGGAATTTCGCCGATCACGAAGGTGACATTCAGATCGCGGAGACCGGCCTTGGCCTCGTCGGCCCCCTCGATGACCAGATTGACGGCCAGCGGATTCGGTTGCGGCCGCTGGTATTCCTCCAGGGTTTTGCGCAAGGCCACAATGGCGAGCTTGAGGATCTGGCGGGCGGTGAGATCGACTTCCGGCGGGATGGAAAGCTGCGAGACATCCATGGTCACGGCAAGGCCCTCGGTGGCCATTTCGGCGCGGATCCCGATGTTGGCGAGCACCAGCAGATTCGCCTCCTGGACCTGATAGTTCGGATTGTTGGTGGGAATCGCGTGCGGGCGGCGGATGGCATCCACCAGCACTTCCGGAAAAGCCCCGGTCAGGGCCATTGGCCGCGGCATCACGCAGGCCTGCAATGCCTCGCCGGTATCCGAGATCGCCTCGTCGCCATCGGTGCCATGAAGGCTGAGCGGCTCGAAGACGGGAACCACCATGATGGTGCTGGCGCAGGCGGACGCGCCGAGAAAACCCGCCATCAGGGCCGAAATCAGGAGTTTCATGGGCGCAATCTGCCCCAGCCGGGAAATGATGGCCAGAGGAAAGCTTGGCCGCCGGCCTTGCGCGCCCGCCGGTCCTCGCTTAGCAAGGCGGCCACATGATCCGTTTTTCCATTTTCGGCATTCCCGTGCTGGTGCATCCGTTTTTCTGGATCACGCTGGCACTCATCGGCGGCGCGCTCGGCGCAAACTCGCCCTCCGCCATTCTCGGCGTCTGTCTGTTCCTGCTGGCCGGCTTCATCTCCATCCTCGTCCACGAGCTCGGCCATGCACTCACGGCGCGGAAATTCGGCGCTCACAGCGAAATCGTGCTGCAAGCCTTCGGTGGCTATGCGGCGTATTCCGGCGTGCGGCTCACCCGGCCGCAGAGTTTCATGGTCACCGCCGCGGGTCCGGCCGTGCAGATCCTGTTAGGCATCGTTTTGTTTGTCCTCATCCCGCAGCTGCCGGAGATGTCACCGTTCGGTGTCTATTTTCTGCGCACATTGATGGGCATCAGCATCTTCTGGGCGCTGCTCAATCTCCTGCCGGTGCTGCCACTGGACGGCGGCCGCATGCTGGACTCGATACTCGGCCCGGAGCGCATCCGCGTCACGCTGTGGATCACCATCATCGTGGCCTCGCTGCTGGCGGTCATCGCGCTGAAAACCACCGGCAGCATCCTGCTACCGATCTTCATGGGCATGTTCGCCTGGCAAGGCTGGCAGGCGCTGCGCCAACACCGCTGAGCCAGCCTCTAACAGGTGTGGATGGCCAGGCGGGCCTTGTTTTCCGGATCCTTCCCCTCGTCCGCCGACCAGATGAACCTGAAGGCGTTTTTGAGCAGCGGTTTCCCCGGCGCGCTGGAAACCCGGATCGTGGAGTCTGGTGAGGCGGTGAAAAATACTTTGCGGCCATCATACCATTTGAAATCGATCTCGAACCCGGAAAGTCCCGTGCCGCTTACCTCGGTGGCGGCCAAATTGAACGGCTCGAGGATCGACTGCTTGACCTTTTTCCCATCCAGCCATTTGAGGGTCATCACGTCGTCCTTGACCTTGTTCTCGAGGGATTTCTGTTTTTTCGCCTGCTGGGCCATTTACGCGTCGGTCTCGGCCTTTTTCCTCGCTTCCCCATACGTGGTGTAAAATCTCGGAGAGCCACCAGTGAGCACAAAGCGCAGTTTGCCGGTGAGTGGCCCGGGATCCACCACGCGCCCGCCGATGAGGATGTTGCCGCGGTTCTGCTCCACCATGACTTCGAAGGTGGCACCGCCCTTGACCTTGGCGCGAAACTTCACTTGCTCGAATTTCATCGCCGGCAAATCAGTGGTCTCGAGCGTTTACGGATCCATTTCCCGGATGATGGGCTTGCCATTGGGCCGCTGCTCTTCCACCGCGGGCATCATGCGGAAGGACCGCCCTCCCCTGGCGCGGACGGCCTCATCGATCGGATTGAAAATCATCTCACCCTGGGAAGTGATGCCAAACACCCCGTTGCGGCTTTTTTTGCCGATGAACCAACCGAGCCATGCGCCCTCATCCAGTGACGTAAGTTGGGCGGAGGCCGCCTGGACCATGCACAACAGAACAACTAGGCCGCGGAGGGTGCGGCGGAAACGGGTTTTCACAGGCCGCAAAAATTGCCCGACGCGGCAACCGGCGAAAGGGCAAAGACCCGCCCCGCCTCACCAAAAGATCAGCCGCAATCCCGCCAGCGTGGAAAACACGACGATCATCCACTCGAAGGCGGCCTGCGGCACATGCCGGATCAACCAGCGGCCGCCGAAAATTCCCAGCACCACTCCGGGCAGCAGCCGCGCGTTTTCCAACAGGCTGTCCGGAGTGATCAGGGCCAGTCGCGCGTTGAGCGGCACCTTGAGCAGGTTGACCAAGAGGAAAAACCGCGCGCCGATGCCGATGAGTTCCATCTTCGGCACCTTGCGCGCCATCAGATAAAGCTGGATCACCGGCCCGGCGGCGTTGGCCAGCATCGTCGCGAAACCACCGAGCACGCCGGCCCCCATGCCGAACCCGTGCGTCTCCACCCAGCGGTCGAAAACCTGCGGCTTCAAGCCGCGTGACACCTGCAAGACCACCATCAACAATACGCAACCGCCGATCACCCGCCTTGCCGCATTGTCCGGAATCCAGCCGAGCAGCCACCAGCCAATGCCCAGCCCCACCAGCGTCGGCCCCATCAATTTCCACACCGGCCGCCACGAGCCGTGCTTGAGAAAAGCCGGCCAGGCCATCAGGTCCGCAGCGATCAACAGCGGCAGCGCCAGCCCCACCGAGGCGCGCGCGCCGTAGAGATCTGCTAACAGAAATACCGAGACCATCGAAATGCCGCTGAAGCCCGCCTTGGACAGCCCGATGCAAAAGGCGGCGAGCAGGGCCAGCAGGCAAAACGACGACATTACGCCGCCGACCATTCCCGCTTCCCGGCAGCCATCAAGAACAAAGCCGCAGCCCGCAAATTGACCGATTTTCCCTGTTGCCAAATCGCCGGATGCGGGTTTAGGTTCCGCCCGCGGCGGGCTAAATCTCCCCTCCAAAAGGCTCATAGTGTAATGGTAACACCCCGGATTTTGATTCCGTTATTCTAGGTTCGAATCCTAGTGAGCCTACTTCCCGCGCGCTTGCGGAAACTCCTCTTCCCGCCCGTTTTTCCAGCAGGCATTCTTTTAGCATCCGCCCAAGTTTGACGCGGTCATTGCCAGCCCGGCTTGCAGCAATCCCGACTCGCGCCGGAGCCCGTGCCATGCATCGCGCGCCTCGTCCAGACTCACCTCCCGGAAGCGCAACCGCGTGCCCGGCCAGGCGCGCGCCAGCCGCGGCAAGTCCGCGGAAATCACATGCCCGATCTGCGGGTAGCCGCCGATCGTCTGGCGATCGGCCAGCAGCACGAACGGCCGCCCGTCCGGCGGCACCTGCACCGAGCCGGCGACCACCGGTTGCGACACCATCTCCGCCATTTCCCCGCGCGTCAGCGGCGGACCGTCGAGCCGCGCACCCATGCGGTCGGAAACCGGGCTGATCTGATAGATTTCATTTTGGAAAGATCCCCGCGCTTCCTGCGCAAACCATACCCATTGCATGCCTTTGAGAAACCTCAGCTCCAGCGTGCCTGCAGGGCTTTCCGCCCGTGGCCAGCCCACCCGCCACGCGCCCGTTGCAGGCCCCGCCTGCGGACGGCCGACGGGCAGTCGGTCCCCGCAGAGCAGCGCCCGGCCCTGCCAGCCGCCGAAACCCGCGCGCAGATCCGTGGCACGGCTGCCCAAAACTTGCGGCACGTCGATGCCGCCGGCGATGGCGAGATAACCGCGCAGCGAGGCCATGCGGCCACGCAGGTCGAGTTCCGCGCCTTTTGTGAGATCCACCGGCCTGCCGCCGCGCGCGTCCGCCCAGCCGACCCAGGCCACGCGGGCGTTTTGGTGGAAGCGCAGCAGCGGGCCGCGCATGCAGCACTCGAGCACGGCGGCACCGGCGGCATTTCCAACCAGCAGGTTCGCCACCCGCGCGGCCACCGGATCGGCCGCGCCACCGGGCGAAACCCCGATGTCCTGATAACCCGGCCGGCCGGAATCCTGCACGCTGGTCAAGACGCCCGGATCGATGACTTCCACCCCGCCGGCGGGCATTTCCACGGCAGGCGGCGGCTCGATTTTGTTAGAAAAAACACCGGGCACGAAACGCACCCGGTCGCCCGGCTTGAACAGGGCGGGATTCGCGCGCCCGGCATCGAACAAGACCAGCGAAGTGCGCCCGAGCACGTGCCAGCCGCCCTGCGAGTCGAATGGATAGATGCCGGCCTGGTTCCCGGCGATGGCCACCGAGCCGGCCGCCACTTTGCGCGGCGTGGCCATGCGCGGCAGATGCAGGGGGCCGGGCAAACCGCTCAGATAGGGAAAGCCCGGCGCGAAACCCAACGCCGCCACCGTGTATTCCGCCGCGCCGTGGAGGCGGATCACTTCCTCCGCCGCCAGTCCAAGCGCGGCGGCCACCTCGTCCACACTGGAGTAATCCACCGGCACCTGGATCAGACGAGCGCCGGCAGCAGCCGCGTTTCCGGCGGGCGGGGGCACGGTTTTCAGCCATTCCAAGACTCGCTCCCCGTCCGCGGGATCGAAGTGAACGGCCACGGTATCGAACGATGAAACCATGTCGCTCACCTCGGCAATCCGCCGCGCTTGCAAGCGCCCCACCAGCTCCAGCACGCGGGCGAGGCGCGTGGCGGCATCCGCCCCGCAGGCCTCGAACAGCCATGCCGAATCTCCCAGCGCGCTCCATGCCATGCGGGAAACCTCGCACAACCGCAGGGCCTTCAGCAACTCCCCGCTTGTTTGCGCGCCATCCTTTGTTCTTGGCAGTGGCGGATGGCCGGATTGAATGGCGGAGCTTTGCTTTACCCACCCTTTGACCACTGGCTGTGGCTGATCCCGGCGTTTCTGATCGGCGCGTGCATCGGCTCGTTTCTCAACGTCGTCATCTACCGGGTGCCGCGCGGCATGTCGGTGAACGAACCGAAGCGTTCGTTCTGCCCGCATTGCAAAAAACCGATCCCGATGTGGCTGAACTTCCCGCTGGTGAGCTGGCTGTGGCTGCGCGGGAAATGCCGCGAATGCGGCGCGCCGATCGCCTTGCGCTACTTCGGCGTGGAACTTCTAACAGCCCTGTTGTTCACCGCCATCTGGCAGCTGTTTCCGCCGCAGGTGGTCGTTTTCCTGTGGATCATGGCGGCGCTGCTGGTGGCCATCACCTTCATCGATGCCGAGCACCTGATCATCCCCACCTCGCTCACCTGGGCCGGCTCGTTGATCGGACTGGCGGCCTGCGCGGTGTGGCCGCAGCTGCCGGTGATGGCCGGCGTGGCGGGCGGCTGGCTTTCCGGCCTCAAGCACGGAGCCATCGGCTGGGCGGCGGGCTTCGTGGGGCTGTGGCTCGTGGTGGAACTCGGGAAACTCGCCTTCGGCAAAAAGACGCTCAAATTCGACAAGCCGGTCGATTGGCAACTGCGCGAGCCCGAGGGCGATGAGGACCCGATGTGTTTCGTCATCGATGGCGAGGCGGTGCCGTGGTGGGACATGTTTTCCCGCAAGTCCGACCGCCTGCTCATCGAGTGCGGCGAGATCCGGGTGGATGGAGAGCCGGTGGGCGGCGGAAAACTGACCATCCGCGAGCTGGAGATCGAACTGCCCGACGGCACCGTTCACAAGCTCGCCAATTTGAAATCCCTCGATGGCACGGCGACCTCGGTAGTCATCCCGCGCGAGGCGATGGGCATCGGCGACATTCATTTGTTAGGAATGATCGGCGCGTTTTTCGGCTGGAGCGGCGTGTTTTTCTCGCTCTTCGCGGCCTCGGTTTTCGCGATCATCGCCGCAGTGATCGGGCGCATCGGTTTCGGCAAGCAACTGCCCTTCGGCCCCTTTCTGGCGATGGGTGCGCTGAGCTGGGCTTTCGGCGGCTGGAAGCTGTGGGCCTGGTATCTGGATTTCCTCGGCCCGCTGTGGATGCCCTGAGGCGGTGGTTTTTCATGGCCAGCAGAGAGCAGCGGCTTTAGTTTTCACGCGCATGGCGAAACGGCTTTATGTGGTGGCGGGTGAGTTGAGTGGAGACGCCCACGGCGCGGGCTTGCTGCGCGCGCTCAAGACGAGGGTGCCCACACTTGAAGTCCGCGGCGTGGGCGGCCCGCAAATGGCGGCCGCCGCCGGCGCGGGCCTGCGTGACTGGGTGGAGGACGCCGCGGTGATGGGCGTGTGGGAGGTGCTCAAGCGCTACGGCTGGTTCAAGCAGCGCTTCGCGGAAATGTTAGATGAGCTCAAGGCCTTCCGGCCGGACGTGCTGGTGCTCATCGATTACCCCGGATTCAACCTGCGTTTCGCGGAGGCGGTGAAGCGCGAGTGCCCGGAAACGCGGCTGGTTTATTACATCAGCCCGCAGGTGTGGGCATGGCACAAGGGGCGCATTCCCAAGATGGCGCGCCTCTTGGATGAAATGCTCTGCCTGTTCCCCTTCGAGCAGCCGCTGTTCCAAAGCGCGGGTTTGAAAACCACCTTCGTCGGCCATCCGCTCGTCGATGAACTGGAGGAAAAACGCCTGCCCGGAGTGACGCGCGATGATCTGCTGGTGGGACTGTTCCCCGGCAGCCGTGAGCGCGAGGTGGCGCGCTTGTTTCCGCTGATGATCGAGACGGCAAAGCTGCTCCGGGCCTGGCGCGGCGATTTGAAATTCGAGGTGCCCGCCGCATCGGTGAAACTGGCGGCGCAGATCCGCAATCTGCTCGTCGATACCAACGCCGACGAGTGGATCACCGTCAATGCCGGCGAGAGCCACTCGCTGATGCAGCGCGCCTGTTGCGCGGTGATCGCCAGCGGCACGGCCACGCTGGAGGCCGCCTGTTACGGC
>Ga0105090_10000189_pt1 | contig 27636 bp, 28 predicted proteins | sample PPLLak3March2015_FD_79110 | JGI IMG/M metagenome (GOLD analysis project Ga0105090, IMG submission 79110) | Freshwater sediment microbial communities from Prairie Pothole Lake near Jamestown, North Dakota, USA - PPLs Lake P7 Core (1) Depth... | ecosystem: Environmental > Aquatic > Freshwater >...
CTGGAAAGCGCCGGCGGAACTCGGCGGTCAGCGCATCGGCATCCGCGGTTTGGCCGGCGCGGCGCAACTCGGTTATGCGCTGCAGCCATTTTTCCGCTGACTCCCGGATCAGGTCCTGCCACAGCGGATCCCGCGCCGGCGCGGCCGACAGGGCGGCGGCCGGCGCCGCGGGTTTGGCCGTCGCGCCGGTACCGCTTGCCGCATCGGCCATGGGCGCGGGTGCGGATCGCATTTGCGGCTGCGCCCTCTCGCGACGGTTGACGGCGCTGTCTTCTGCACGTGTCGGCTCGGCAAGTGTCGCGTCAGCAGCGGCGGCCGCCTTGGCGCGGGACTCGCTGCCGGCTGTTGCCATGCCCTGCTCCGCTTCGGTCGCGCGCCCGGCAGCAGCCCGCTCGAAAGTCTGCGCCGGTGCAGGCACTCCAGCCTTCGCGGCCGGTTCAGCCGGTGCCGCAGACGGCGGTGGCACGGCGGGCTGGCGCTGCGGAGCGGCTTCCGTTGCAATCTTCGGCGCCGGCCCCGCGACTTCCCGCTGCACCGTCACCGCCGGCGTCTCCGGCGGCGGCGCGATCATGGATTCCAGGCGATCCGCCCCCTGCTCGCGCATCATCGTCACCACGCTGACCGACAGCACGACCACTGCGGCCAGCGAGACCGGCACCGCCCAGCGGCGAACGCCGGCACGGCGCGGACCGGCGGCGACCTCGCGCCGCGCCGCAGCGCGGATGGCATCATCCAGATGCGCGGGCGGGGCAGCATCCGCGCCGGCGCGATACAGCGCCGCCAGTTGCGGGTCCTGTTCCATGTCCGGTCCGGGCGTCATTGCCATGCCTGCATCCCCTGCCGCAGTTTCGCCAGCGCATAACGCAGCCGGCTTTTCGCCGTTTCGCGGGTCACGCCGGTGGCGGCGGCAATTTCCTCAATACTCAGCCCGCCTTCCTGCTGCAGCACAAAGGCTTCGCGTTGTTCATCGGGCAGGGCATCGAGCAATGCCAGCAGCTGCGCCGCCTGTTGCCGCGATGTAGCGCTGACTTCCGGCTCAACGCTGCGCGGCGCCACCGGTTCGTCGACGGTCACGGACTCGTCATCCAGCGATACGCCGGCATCGTCGCGGCGAAAATGATCCATCAGCCGGTTGTGGGCAATCCGGTAGAGGTAAGTGGAAAATTTCGCCTGTACCGTATAACCGGCGCGGGCGCGAATCAGGTTCATCCACACATCCTGAAACATTTCGTCGGCCAGCGCCGCGTTGCGGCATTGGCGCAGCAGGTAACGGTAGACGCCACCTTTGTGACGGCCGTAGAGCACATCAAAAGCCGCCGCATCGCCGTCGCGATAACCGAGCATCAGCGCTTCATCGGTGGCATCGGTGTCCGTGGGCATAACGGGGTGCCAGTATGCAGAAGCCGCTGCATACCGGCAACCCGCCTGTGTTACCGCAGCCACGCCGGAATCAATGTGATCAAATCAACCCGGATCAGGCGCAAAACGCGCCGGGAAGGGTGAGGGAAACGGATCCGGCCGCGCCACCGACGGCACCCGGATCACCCCTTGCGCCACCAGGTTGCGATGGCTGTCGTAATAAATGGTGATGATCTCGGCCGGTGTCGCAGTGGCGCGCTCGAATTCGGTGTAGGTCACCACCGAAGTTTCGTGACGCCCGTGGCCGGTACCGAGGCGCGCGGATTTCTGCGCCGCCGTTGCCGGCGCTTCGGCACGCGAGCCGGAGCCGCTGGCCGCATCACGCGCCCCACCGACTTCACTGCGGCCGGCACTGCGATCTTCCGCTGCTGCCAAGGGATAGGGGGAGTCGGCTTCCGCATCGCCGCGGGCCAGCCGCGGCGGTGGCGCATATTGCACCACCGGCTCCGGCTTTTTGCGGAACACCGCGACACCGATCACGCCGACATGGTCGGGGCGGCCGGTACGCGCAGCGTAGGAATCGGGCAGTGCGGTGAAATAAAACGCTGCTGTGCGCTCCAGGCTTTTGCGCCAGCCTTTCACGCCAAAACCCTGCTGCGCACCCAACACGTAGCCGCTTTGCTGCCAGTCTGCCGTATCGCCGGTGATCACATCCACCCCGTCCACTGAAACCACGGTCAGGATGTCAGTCCGCTGCCGGTTGCGCAGGCGGATTTCATACTCGTTGCCGGGATGGCCGACCACAAAATGCCGTCCTTCATGGACATACACCGGCAACGTACGGTTCTGTGCGCGATCGTGAATCACGATATCGGCAATATTACCCACCGCCGCGGCCGGCAGTGACAGGCTGCAGGCAGCCAGCGCGGCCGCAATCGCAGTCAGGAATTTCGTCGGGCGGTTCATCAGGACTCCTTCAGGTAAGTGTGCGGAAAACCCGCGACCCTGCTGTAAACGCCGGCCAGCGCCGATCGGGGTTAATGCCGCTAAACAAGAAGGCTAAAAACCAAGGCTAAACAACGCCGTGCCCATCACCACCATACACCGGCCTATGTGTGCCAGCGTACAGACACTCCCCGAAGGGATCCAAATACTCGCATTTGCCTGAAAAGGCTTGTTTTTGACTGCGCAATGCCGCAATACCCTGCCGGTGATCCGACAAATGCGGTTCCTCCCAATGTCGGCTTTTTCACGGAAATCAGTGATGACCAAAGCAGGAAACGGCCCCACCCTTGCCGACGCTGCCGACAAGGCGGAAGGCACCACCGAGGTACTGCGCCAAAACGCTCTGCTTAAAGCGGGTGCCCTGCAAAACGCGATCCTGACCAGCGCCAATTTCTCGATCATCGCCACCGACGAGGAAGGCATCATCCAGCTGTTCAACGTCGGCGCCGAGCACATGCTGGGCTACACGGCCGCCGAAGTCGTGAACAAGATCAGCCCGAGCGACATTCATGATCCGCAGGAAGTCATGGCGCGCGCCGAGGCATTGAGCACCGAACTCGCCACCCCCATCGCGCCGGGCTTCGAAGCCCTGGCCTTCAAAGCGTCGCGCGGCATCGAAGACGTCTATGACCTGACCTATATCCGCAAGGATGGCAGCCGATTTCCGGCCATCATCTCGATCACGGCGCTGCGCGACGACTACGGCAACATCATCGGCTACCTGCTGATCGGCACTGACAACTCCGTGCGCAAGCAGGTGGAGCTGGAACTGACCCACGCCATGGCGGCTGCGGAGAAGGCCAATCTCGCAAAATCGGATTTTCTCTCCAACATGAGCCATGAATTGCGCACGCCGCTGAATGCCATTCTCGGCTTCGCCCAGCTGATGGAATCAGGCACTCCCGCGCCGACCCCCTCACAGAGGCGCAACCTCGAGCAGATTCTCAAGGCCGGCTGGTACCTGCTGGAGCTGATCAATGAAATCCTCGATCTCGCGCTGATCGAGTCAGGCAGGGTAACGCTGTCGGAGGAGCCAGTCTCACTGATCGAAGTCATGCTCGAATGCAGGGCAATGATCGAACCGCAGGCACAGAAACGCGGCATCGACATGACCTTCCCGCGCTTCGATGTCCCCATGTTTGTCAAAGCCGACCGGACCCGGGTCAAACAGGCACTGATCAACCTGTTGTTCAACGCCATCAAATACAACAAACCGGGAGGATCGGTAGCCGTGGAGTGCACTGTGACCCCCCGGGATTCGGTGCGCATCAGCATCAGGGACACCGGCAAAGGACTGAGCCCAGAGCAACTGACGCAGCTATTCCAGCCGTTCAACCGTCTCGGCAAAGAGTCCAGCGCAGAGGAAGGCACGGGCATCGGTCTGGTGGTGACCAAGCGCCTGGTCGAACTGATGAAGGGCACGATAGGCGTGGACAGCACCGTCGGGGTGGGCAGTGTGTTCTGGGTCGAGTTGCGCCTGACCAAGGCGCTCCAGTTTGCGATTCCGGAAACCACACATACCGCGCCGGCACCATCTCCTGCACCGAATGGCGCGCCACCACGCACCCTGCTTTATGTCGAAGACAATCCGGCCAACCTGGAACTGGTTGAGCTGCTCATTGCGCGACGCACCGACTTGCGCCTGCTGAGTGCGGCGGACGGCAACCTCGGCATCGAGTTTGCACGCGCCTATCAGCCGGAGGTAATTCTGATGGACATCAACCTGCCCGGCATCAGCGGCCTCAGTGCCATGAAAATCCTCCGCGCAGACCCGGCCACGGCGCATATCCCGATCATCGCGCTCAGCGCGAATGCAGTGCCGCGGGACATCGAAAAGGCGCTTGAGGCCGGGTTCTTCAACTATCTGACCAAACCCATCAAGGTCAATGAGTTTATGACGACACTGGACGAAGCACTGGAATTTTCGAAAACAGCATCGGCCCGTGCGGCTGAAAAGGAAAAAACATAATGGTTATCGAATCCGACATTCTCAGCGCAAACATCCTGATTGTTGACGATCAGGAGTCCAATGTCAGTCTGCTCGAGCAACTGCTGCGCGAAGCCGGATACACCAGCGTTTTTTCGACCATGAATCCGCAGGAAGTCTGCTCGCTGCACCGGAAAAACCGCTACGACCTGATCCTGCTTGACCTGCAGATGCCCGGCATGGATGGATTCCAGGTGATCGAGGCCCTGAAGACCAATGATGCGGACCACTATCTCCCTGTGCTCGTACTCACTGCCCAGCCCGGCCACAAGTTGCGCGCGCTGCAGGCCGGCGTCCGGGATTTCATCAGCAAACCGTTCGATCTGATCGAGGTCAAGACGCGTATCCACAACATGCTGGAAGTGCAGTTGTTGTACAAAAAACTCGATGATTACAACAAGATCCTCGAGCAGACCGTCTTGGAACGCACCGCCGAGCTGCGCGAAAGCGAAGCCCGCTTTCGGAGCCTGACAGAACTGGCTTCCGACTGGTACTGGGAACAGGACGAAAACGGCCACTTCACCAAGGTTTCCGGACCGGTGCTGGAAATGCTGGGTATCCGGGTCGACCCACTGTCAGGCGATGCTTCCCCCGGGCAGGTGCCGGGCTGGAACGAAGAAGAGCGGACAAAGCTGCAGCAGTTAATTGCCGCACGGCAACCCTTCCTCGATTTCGTCTTCAGCCGCACCAATAACAATGGTTCACTGCAACGCTTCCAGGTAAGCGGCGAGCCGATGTTCAACCAGTCCTGCCGTCTCATCGGATACCGGGGAATCGGCATCGAACTCATGGCGAAGAAATAACATCCGGAATTCCGACAATCAACGATGTCATTACTTCAGAATGAATCACACCATAATCATCTGCTCGCGGCATTGCCTGCCACAGAATTCGACCGACTGAAGCCGCATCTGGAACTGGTACCGATGCGGCTCGGTGAAATGATCTACGACCCGGGCGAACAGTTGCACCACGCCTATTTCCCCACCACCTCCATCGTATCGCTGCACTACGTTACGGAGTCCGGCGCGTCAGCCGAAACTGCCGGCGTGGGCAAGGAAGGAGTGGTCGGCATTTCGCTGTTCACGGGAGGAAATACCATGCCAAGCTCGGCGGTAGTATTGACCGCGGGCCATGCCTACCGGATGGATCGCCACCTGCTGAAAAAGGAATTCGACTGTGCCGGCCCGATGCAGGGGCTGATGCTGCGTTACACCCAGGCGCTGTTGACACAAATGATGCAGACCGCCGCCTGCTACCGGCACCATTCGCTGGAGCAGCAGTTGTGCCGCTGGTTATTGCTGACCCTGGACCGGCTGCCATCGCAAGAACTGGTCATGACTCAGGAATTGATTGCCAGCATGCTCGGTGTGCGCCGGGAGGGCATCACCGAGGCCGCAGGAAACTTGCAGCGCGCCGGGTTCATTCGTTACCGTCGCGGCCATATCACAGTGCTTGAGCGCTCCGGACTGGAGGCTCGCACTTGTGAGTGTTACGCCGTGGTCAAGAAGGAACTGGACCGCCTGCTGCAGATGGCGCAGACCACGAACAGATCCTTGGCCACCTGATCACCGGCGCGGGCCCGTCCGCGGCTGTGATAAATTGAAGCCATGGATGATCTTGTTCTGCGCGGCATGGCCAAGTGGCCGAACGTACCCTCAGTTTTTGGCTGGTTGTCGCTGGACCGCCGCGGCCACTGGCTGTTGAAAGGCGAACGCGTCGCCAATCCAGGCATTGCCGCCTTTTTCGGGCGCAACTACAGCCGTGATGACCAGGGCCGCTGGTTTTTCCAGAACGGGCCGCAGCGCGTTTATGTCGCGCTGGATTACACGCCGCACATTTACCGCATCACATCCGCTCCGGGCACCACACTGTCACTGGCTTCGCACAGCGGCGCCGCGGTCGGCACCATTTTTGCCGCCTGTATCGATGACAGGGGTCAGTTGCTGCTTGATACCGACCTCGGTATCGGCCTGGTGCATGATGCCGACCTTGAGGCACTGGTGCCCCGCTTCAGGGGTCCTGGCGGACTCAGCGGCGAAGAGGCGCTTGCGGCTACTTTGGATGCATTGCAGGCGGGCCAGGATGCCGCGCTGGAACTGGCGCTGGATGCCTCCCGCATACCCGTGAAACCAGTACGCGCCGACGAAGTACCGGCGCGTTTTGGTTTTGTCGCGCGCCCGCTGCAAGCCGCGGGACAGGAAGAGTGTTATTAAAATTTCCCGCTTTACAATAATCTTGTTATCGAACCACGATACCGGCAAACACCATGATTGATTTACGCACTGACACTGTCACCCAGCCGACCGCAGCCATGCTGGCGGCGATGCAGCAGGCCACCCAGGGCGACGACTCCCGCGACGGCGACCCGACAGTGATCAAACTCGAAGCGCTGGCCGCCGCGCGCACCGGCAAGCAAGCCGGTCTTTACATGCCCAGCGGCACGATGACCAATCTGGTCGCGGTGCTCGCGCATACGCAGCGCGCCGGTGAAGTGCTGCTCGAACGCGGCGCGCACATGCTCAACACCGAACTCGGTGGACTCGCCGCGGTGGCCGGCGTGTTCTACAAGGGCATCCCGGGTACGCGCGGCGCGATGGATGAAGGCGCGCTACGCGAGGCTGTGCGGCCGATGACGCGCAACAATTTCGGCACCGCGCTGATCTGCATGGAAACCTCGCACAACGGCGCCGGCGGGACGGTGCTGCCACTGGCTCATATGCAAATGGTGCACGCTCTCGCGAAACAGCAGGGCGTTCCCGTGCACACCGACGGCGCCCGGCTGTTCAACGCCGCGGCTGCCCTGGGAGTATCGGCGGCAGAGATCGCGCGTAATACCGACTCGGTGTGTTTCTGTGTATCAAAAGGGCTGTCTGCGCCGGTCGGCTCGGTGCTGTGCGGATCCAGCGCATTTATCGAGCGCGCACGGCCGTTCCGGCGCATGGTCGGCGGCAACATGCGCCAGGCCGGCTCGATCGCCGCAGCCGGCATTGTTGCACTGGAAACCATGGTTGATCGACTGAATGATGATCACGCCAGCGCAAAAAAACTCGCGGCAGGTTTTTATGCCATCAATGCGTCACTGGCCAACCCGACCGATGTCGAAACCAATATCGTGCGTGTCAATGTGCGCGCCAGCAAACGCAGCGCGGCGCAATGGGCGGAAGATTTCAAGTTACGGGGCATCGCCGTCAGTCCGGCGGATTCGATGTCACTGCGTTTTGTGACCCATCGTCATATCTCGAATGCTGATGTGGATGCGGCGATCAGCGCCTGTCGCGCGATCTGGAATCAGCGCGACGAATAAGCCCGAAAAATAAGCGCCGAACAGCAGGCCATGCCGACAGTCAGTGGAAGCTCAAACCGTTAAATCGCCCGGTCTGGCGCGGAATAGGCGCTGCTCCAGACAGCCCTAAAAGACCCTCAATTCCCGATCCAGGCGCCGCTGAGGATTTTTTTTATACTCCATAACACATTGATTTTAAACAGTTTTCTTCAGGTTTATCCTGCGCAACCGCCTGCCGACGCCTTGCCCCGCCGGGACGGATTGGGTATCTTTAGCCCCCTGCTGTCCGCGGTTGCGAACCGCCTTCCGCGACGGGCATCGGACTTCTCCCAAGACCGATTCCGCCGCACGGCACAGATGTCAGGGCTTGTTTCCCATCGGAAACGGCCAGGCGCCTGGAATCGCAATCGGACGGGGCGCTATCGGAGCCGGTCCCGGCAATAATTGGGATGCGGGCTTTTTGGCAGCCGCCCGCTTTTTGATAGCAGGATTCTTCTTGACTGCTTTTTTCTTCGCCGGCTTTCGGGCCGGCGTTTTTTTGCCCGTTTTGCGGCTGGCAACTTTTTTACCGGCCGCTTTGCGCGCAACCTTCTTCACGACCTTGTTTTTCTTGACAGCTTTTTTGCCAGCCTTTTTACTGGTTTTTTTCTTTGCAGCCTTCTTTTTCGCTTTTGCCATGCGAACCTCCTTCAGTATGCATCTGTAGTCGCGCCTTTACGCTGTGGCGCGCACCCTTTCCCGCCAAACACCCATCCGACCTAGTGCAACGCGGCGCCGGCCTTGGTCGCCAGATTGCGGTACAACATGTCCGGGTCAATCCGGATGCCGCCGCTCCAGGTCAGCACATTCGATACCGGATCAAAAGCCACGCGACGGAAGAGCGCGGCGTCGGACAACACCTCCATCGCCGTTTCTTCCACCAGGTCGCCCAGATAAACATGCCCTTCCAGGCCGTCATCGAAACGCAGCCATAACGTGCAGTTGTCCTCCGCACGCAGTTCGGTAACCGTGTGCAGATGAGCCCTGCGGCTGCGGTAACGCCGGAACTTCAGACTGAGTGCCAAGGTTTCGACCCTCCATGGTGATGAACATTTCAATCCGGAAAGAATCCGGCGACGCCGCCCTGCGGATTTAATCGCAGGGCAATGCGCCGCCGGATGTCTTGCTGCTTCAGCACGGAACCCCTCTTTGCTCCGGGGACTCCTGATCTCAATCGCATGTTTGGTGTCCGATTTACGTATTCACTCACGTATGCAAAAACAAAGGGCATCAATCCCAACTAAGCGCGCCCCCGGTCTGGTACTCGATAACGCGGGTTTCGAAGAAATTCCGCTCTTTTTTCAGGTCAATCATTTCCGCCATCCACGGGAAGGGGTTGGTCACGCCCTCGAACAGCACCTCCAGCCCGATCTGCTGTGCGCGGCGGTTGGCGATGAAACGCAGGTACTCCTTGAACATCGCGGCATTGAGGCCCAGCACGCCGCGCGGCATGGTGTCCTCGGCATATTTGTATTCGAGTTCGACACCCTTGTGGAACAGCTCACGCAGTTCTTCTCGGAATTCTGCGGTCCACAGGTGCGGGTTCTCCATCTTGATGGTATTGATCAGGTCGATGCCGAAATTGCAGTGCATGGATTCGTCGCGCAGGATGTATTGATACTGCTCGGCGGCGCCGGTCATTTTGTTCTGCCGGCCCAGCGCCAGAATCTGCGCAAAGCCGACGTAGAAAAACAGGCCTTCCATCAGGCACGCAAACACGATCAGGCTTTTCAGCAACTTCTGGTCATTCTCCGGCGTGCCGGTCTTGAACGTGGGGTTGGTCAGCACGTCGATGAAAGGGATCAGGAACTCGTCCTTCGCACGGATCGATGAAACCTCATGGTAGGCGTTGAATATTTCACCTTCATTGAGGCCCAGGCTTTCAACGATGTACTGGTAAGCGTGGGTGTGGATTGCTTCCTCAAACGCCTGGCGCAGCAGATACTGGCGGCATTCCGGCGCGGTGATGTGGCGGTAGGTGCCGAGTACGATGTTGTTGGCAGCCAGCGAGTCAGCGGTGACGAAAAAGCCGAGGTTGCGCTTGACGATACGGCGCTCGTCCTCGGTCAGGCCGTTGGGGTTTTTCCAAAGTTCGATGTCGCGACTCATCTGGATTTCCTGCGGCATCCAGTGGTTGGCACAAGCCGACAGGTATTTGTCCCATGCCCATTTGTATTTGAACGGCACCAACTGGTTGACGTCGGTCTGGCCGTTGATGATGCGCTTGTCGGCGACATTAACGCGCCGCAGCTCTTCTTCCACCGGAATTTGCGCGGGCGCACGGTCGGTCATCACGGGCTGTCTTGCCAGCCCGGCTACACCCGGCTCTTCAAATTGCAACATCTTCAGTCTCCTTTATTAGCGTTGTGGGTGGATACCTTCCAGCACAGTCGGCGGGTTCTTGGGATAGTTATCGGTGAACCCGCCTTCGTGCCGTGCAGCAAACCCTGATCCAGCAACTGTCCTTCAATATTCCCGGTGTTCATTGACACTTTTATTTACTGCATTCCCTGATTCGCACCACTGCCACTGCCTAACTTCCCTGACTCATATCCCTGATTCATGCCATCGCGCTGTTACCAGCCTCAGCCTACTGGCATGACTCGCATTCGGGATCGAGGATCGAACACACTTTCGGCTGCTCTTCCCCGTTCACACCACCATCCGAGGACACCGCGTTCAGCTGGCCCGCCTTGGAAGTCGACTTCTCGGTGGAGGTCGCGCCCAGCGTACGCAGGTAGTAAGTGGTCTTCAGGCCACGAATCCAGGCGAGTTTGTAGGTGTCATCGAGCTTCTTGCCCGACGCGCCCGCCATGTAGATGTTCAGCGACTGCGACTGATCTATCCATTTCTGCCGGCGCGCTGCGCATTCAACCAGCCAGCTCGCATCCATCTCGAAGGCCGTGGCGTAGAGGCTGCGCACATCTGGCGGCACGCGGTCGATCTTGGCCAGCGAACCGTCGAAGTATTTGAGATCGGCAATCATCACCTCGTCCCACAAGTTGAGTTTTTTCAGGTCGCGCACCAGGAATTCGTTGACGACCGTAAATTCGCCCGACAGGTTGGATTTCACGTAGAGGTTCTGATAGGTCGGCTCAATACACTGCGACAGGCCGGTGATGTTGGCGATGGTCGCCGTCGGCGCAATTGCGATGCAGTTTGAATTGCGAATGCCGACGCGCTGGATGCGGCTGCGCAGGCTGGCCCAGTCCAGTTTGGTGGACATGTCGCACTCGACATAACCGCCGCGCTCTTCAGCCAGCACCTTCAGCGAATCCAGCGGCAGGATGCCGCGATCCCACAACGAACCCTTGAACGTCGAATACGGGCCGCGCTCTTCAGCAAGGTCGGACGAGGCCGAGTATGCGGTGTAGGTCACCTGCTCCATCGAGCGATCGGCAAACTCCACAGCTGCCGGCGAACCGTAGGGGATACGCAGCATGTGCAGGCAGTCCTGGAAACCCATGATGCCGAGCCCGACCGGACGGTGCTTGAAATTGGAGTTCCGCGCCTTGTTGACGTTGTAGAAATTCAGGTCGATCACGTTGTCGAGCATGCGCATGCCGGTGGCAACCGTGCGCTTCAGCTTCTCCATGTCGAGGAGCCCGCTGGAAAGATCCAGATGTGCCGGCATGTTGACTGACGCCAGATTGCAGACGGCAATTTCGTCGGGACCGGTGTTCAGGGTGATTTCCGTGCACAGGTTCGAGCTGTGGATGACACCGACGTGGCTTTGCGGCGAACGCAGGTTGCAGGGATCCTTGAAGGTGATCCACGGATGCCCTGTTTCGAACAACATGGTCAGCATCTTGCGCCACAGCTGGTTGGCCGGCACCTTCTTGTAGAGCTTCATTTCGCCACGGGCGCACTTCGCTTCGTATTCGATGTAAGCCTTTTCGAAGGCCTTGCCGAACTTCTCGTGCAGGTCCGGAACGTCGGACGGCGAAAACAGCGTCCACTCGCCGTTTTCCATGACCCGCTTCATGAACAGGTCGGGTACCCAGTTGGCGGTGTTCATGTCGTGGGTGCGGCGACGGTCATCGCCGGTGTTCTTGCGCAACTCGAGGAATTCCTCGATATCCAGGTGCCAGCTTTCAAGGTAAGAGCAAACTGCGCCCTTGCGTTTGCCACCCTGGTTCACCGCTACAGCCGTGTCGTTGACCACTTTCAGGAACGGCACCACGCCCTGCGATTTGCCATTGGTGCCCTTGATGTGGGCGCCCAGCGCACGCACGGGTGTCCAGTCGTTGCCGATGCCGCCGGCGTACTTCTGTAGCATTGCGTTTTCCTTGATCGCCTCATAGATGCCGTCGAGGTCGTCGGAAACCGTGGTCAGGTAACAGCTGGCGAGCTGCGAGCGGCGCGTGCCGGAATTGAACAGGGTCGGGGTCGAGCTCATCAGGTCGAAGCTCGACAGCACGTTGTAGAACTCGATCGCGCGCGCTTCGCGCTGGCTTTCCGGTTCGTTCAATGCAAGACCCATCGCCACACGCATGAAAAACACTTGGGGCAGTTCAATGCGCTGGCCGCCGATATGCAGGAAATATCGGTCGTAGAGAATCTGCAGGCCGAGGTAGGCAAACTTGAGGTCGCGCCTGGCATCCAGGGCAGCACCCAGAGCCTTCAGGTCGTAGTGGCCAAGGCGTTCGTCCAGCAGTTCCGCGGCAATGCCTTTTTTGATGAATTCCGGCAAATAGGCCGCGTAACGCGTCTCCATCTGCTCCTGCGTCACTTCCTCACCGAGGGTTTCCAGACGCAGCGTGTGCAGCAGCAGGCGGGCGGTGACGTAGCTGTAGCCCGGATCCTGCTCGATCAGGCCGCGGGCAGCCAGAACCAGCGACTTACGCACCTCTTCGATGGGCACGCCTTCATAGAGATCACGGTACATCGCCTCGAGAATGGGCTGTGTGCTGACTTCGTGGCCGAGGCCAGCGCAGGCGCTTTCCACCAGTGCGGTAATCCGCGGCAGATCGAGTGGCCGAGTCACGCCGGCTTCAGTGACATTGATCACGGACTCACGCTGCGCCGTCGCAGCAGGTTGCGCTTCGCGCTGGCGCGCGCGCTCGCGGGTGCGCTCCTCGCGGTAAAGTACGTAGGAGCGGGCCACGTGGTGCTCACCCATGCGCATCAGAGCGAGTTCGACCTGATCCTGGATGTCTTCAATATGGAAAGTGCCGCCAGAAGGCTGGCGCCGCATCAGCGCGACGACCACGCTTTCGGTCAGCGCCGAGACCTGCTCGCGCACCCGCGCCGAAGCCGCGCCCTGGCCACCGTTGACCGCGATGAAGGCTTTGGTCAGCGCAATGGCGATTTTCGCGGGCTCAAAACCCACCACTGAGCCATTGCGTCGGATGATTCTGTACTGGGCGTACAGGGCCTCACGCGCGGCTTCCTCTGCGGGGACCACTAGCGGAACAGCACGGGTTTGGGTGGATTCTGCGGCGATTTGCATAACGTTACTCCTTGATTTTTTTAGGTTTTATAACCCCTAGGAACATCAGCTCCCAGCCCGCCAACCACTATATGTAGTGGTTGGAGTAGTAATTTCGACCAATTCTAGTGGCCGTGTTTTGAATCCGCAATAGGTTTTGACGCTTTTTTTAAAAGTTATTGAGAAACAGCAGGAAACAACGCCAAGCGTCGGATTAATTGCACAAAAAGTGGGCAACTATCGGCCGGACAGGGGGTAAGGGTGCGGCAGGCGCCACAAATCAAGGGATTGCAGGAAAACGCATCCGGATGGCGTTCAGGGACGCGGGTTTTTAACGATGGTCCGGCTGGCGGAGGCTGGCGCGGTACCGTTGCCAGTCAAATAAAGGCCCAGGATCGGTTTTGCGCTCCGGGGCAATATCAGAATGCCCGACACTGGCAGCGATCGGATAACGTGCGTGCAGGGCGCGGGCCAGGGCCCCCAGCCGGCCGTACTGGGCATCGCTGAATGCCACGTCATCCGCGCCCTCGAGTTCGATGCCGATCGAATAATCATTGCAACGTTCACGCCCGCACCACATGGATTGCCCGGCATGCCAGGCACGCAGCGCGCAGGGCACAAATTGCAGCAGGGTACCGTCGCGGCGGATGAAAAAATGTGCCGACACCCGCAGCCCGGCGACGATGGAGAAATACGGATGCGCCACCGGATTCAGCCGGTTCATGAATAGGTCAGTGACCGCATCACCACCGAAGACACCCGGCGGCAGGCTGATGTTATGGATGACCAGCAATTCGATCACCGCATCGCGCGGGCGCTCATCGCAGTTCGGCGAGGCAGCATAAAGCGCCTCATTGGCCAGCCCGGCGGAGTCGATATTCATGACCACCCCTCAGGACCTGGCATCCAGTTCCTGTTTGATGCCCAAGCGCTGAATGCGGTAACGCAGTGCGCGGAAGGAAATGCCCAGCAGTTTGGCGGCGGCAGTCTGGTTGTAGCGGGCGCGTTCCAGCGCCTCAAGAATCGCCTGGCGCTCGATGGCCTCGAGCCGCTCCGGTAGCGGCAGGCCCTCAACATCCGCTTCCTGCTCGGCGGCACGTTCGTCCGAGAGTTGCAGATCGTCAACCGAAATCTCGTCCCCGCTGACCAGAGCCACGGCCCGCTCGAGGATGTTTTCAAGTTCGCGCACATTGCCCGGAAAATGATAGTCCTGCAGGGCCGCCTCCGCCTGTGCCGACAGCCGGAGCGCCCGCCCCTCACCGGCATGGCGCGCGAGCATCGCTGCTGCGAGCCGCGGAATGTCTTCGCGCAGTTCGCGCAACGCCGGCATGCGCAGCTCGATCACGTTGAGGCGGTAATACAGATCCTGCCTGAAAGCGCCGCTTTTCACTTCCTCGGCCAGGTGGCGGTGGGTCGCGCTGATAATGCGCACATCCACCGGTTCCTCGCCGGTGGAACCGACCTTGCGCACGCGTTTTTCCTGGATGGCGCGCAGCAGTTTGACCTGCATCGACAGCGGTAGATCTCCGACCTCGTCGAGAAACAGCGTGCCGCCGTCAGCTGCCTGAAAAAAACCATCGTGATCCGCCAGCGCCCCGGTGAACGCTCCCTTTTTGTGTCCGAAAAACTCGGACTCCATCAAGTTCTCCGGAATCGCACCACAGTTGACTGCGATAAAAGAACTTTCGCGGCGCGCGCCGTTCAGGTGTATACGGCGAGCCGCCAGTTCCTTGCCTGAACCTGACTCGCCACGGATCTGCACCGGCGCTTGGCTGCGCGCAAGTTTGTCGATCATTTGCCGCGCCTGCTCCATCAACGGCGAGTTGCCGATCAGGTATGGCATACCGGATTCGCGCTGCGCTTCGACATCCGGATCCTGACGTTCACCGCCCGGTCGCGGCAACTTGAGGGCGGAACGCACCAGGGCCCGCAACTGGTCAAGTGACACCGGTTTGCCGAGGTAATCGAAAGCGCCGGCCTTGAGTGCGGCCACGGCATTCTCAGCGCTGCCGTGCGCGGTAATCACGGCAACCGGCAGGCTAGGATGATTCCGGGTGATGTGTTCAACGATCGACAGGCCGTCGCCGTCGGCCAGCCGCATGTCGGTCAGGCACAGTTCAAATGAATTGCTCCCGAGCAATGCCATTGCCTCTGAAACACTCGCTGCGCAGTGCGGCTCAAGGCCCATACGCAGCAAAGTTATGCCGAGCAATTCCCGGATGTCCGCTTCATCATCGACGACCAGCACGTGACCCGTTGCCACCCATACCCCCTTTAATCTGCCGCCCTTTACCCCCGCTCTTTGCTCTTTTTGTTCTTTACCTATTTAACTATTTACCTAATTTACCCCGCAGCGCAGGTTACCGAGAACCGCGCACCGCGGGGCGAATCCACGTATTCGAGCATGGCGCCGTTCGCCTCACAAATCTCCCGCGCCAGATAAAGACCCAGTCCGGTACCGCCCGGAGACGTGGTGAAAAACGGTTCGAACAATTTGCTGCGCGACTCCGGCGGCAAGCCGGGACCGTCATCAACGACATCCAATCTTACCGCATTGCCGCGGCCGGCCCGCCCCACCACGAGGCTGATGCTGCCGGGAACGCGCTGCGAATGGCGCAATGCGTTCTGACACAGATTCCACAACACCTGGTTCAGGTGGTCGCGGTCAAACATGACATGGGGATCCAGCGCCAGCTGCAATTCGATTACGTTAGCCTCCAGTTTTTCCGTGGCAACAAACTGCTCGACAAACGCCCGCAGGTACGTCGCCAGGTGGAAACGTTCGCGCATCGCGCGTTCACCGCGGTTCAAGGTCTGCACGTCGTTGATCATGCGGTCAAGGCGGCGGGTATTGTCGCGGATGATCATGGTCAGGCGTTGCGCGCCCTTTGAGACCTCGGGTTCCTCCTGCAACAATTCCGCGGCATGGCTGATGGCGCCCAGCGGATTGCGGATTTCGTGGGCAATGTTTGCGGTAAGCCGCCCCAGCGCGGCGAGCTTCAATTGGCGGGCCTCGGCCTGGATGCGCGCCAGGTCTTCCAGGAATATGACCGCGCCGGCGCCGCGCCGCGCCGCAACCGGCACCAGCCTTGCGCGCAGATGCGGGTTGAGTTCAAAAGCGTCCGGGGTTTCACGGCCCTGCTGATCGCGCAGCCAGGTCTCGACACGGGCATACAGGGCGGGTGCACGATCCTTAAGCGCCACCCCGCCGCGCAAGCCGCCAATCATGCGCTCCGCCGCGGTATTGACCTGGCGCACGATGCCCTCCCCGTCAACAACAATCACGCCGTGCTCCATGTCCTGGATCACCAGCTGGTTGACCTGCGCCATGTTGGCCAGATCGATCTCGCGTTGTGCCGCGAGCCGTTCGCTCGCCAGCGAACGCGTGGCCAGAGTGTGCGCGAGCCAGGCAATCGCGAAATAAGCGATGGACAGCAGACCGGCCTGCGCATACTGTGCGCCGCTCTCCGAAAATCGCAGTACCTCGTAGGTATGTTCCAGTAGCACTGCAATAGTCGCGATCGCCGCAAAAAACAGCGTCAGCTGGCCACGGCTGACCAGCCCTGCCGCTGCCAGCGAGGTCAGCAGCAGCAACCCCAGCCCGCTCGACAACCCACCGCTGGCATACATCAGCAGCACGACAAACGCGATATCGCCACCGACCTGGATCGCCAGCTGCCAGGTGAACCGCTCGCGTGTGCGGATCATCACGAACATCGCCAGCGCAAATGCGGCATAACTGGCGGCACCGATCAGAAACAGCCGCAGGTCCCGCGAACCGAACTGCAAGGTGCTCCCCCAGAAACCTCCCGCCAGCAGCAACAGCAGTGCAGCGGCCGTGCGATATCCATTGAACAGCTGGAGGGAGCGCCAATAGGTTTCGGGGGTGCGGCGGACACCTTCGGTTTCCCGGAAATCCGGTTGCATCGCTTGGTCGACGGGGATCATCTGGCACGCTCAGCGTTTTGGGCGAAATGCCTGCTCGTGTTCTTTTGAGCAGAAGTAGCGGGGTCCGGACATGATGCCCTCGCCGCGCGGCAGGTGCACGCCGCAATGCGCGCAATCCACCATGTCCTCAGCTTGCGGATCCGCGGGCCGGCGCACATCACGATCCGCGCGCCGGCGATGGTTGCGCAGCAGCCAGAACACTGCCGCGAAAGCGATTGCGATGAGTAGAATCTTGGCCATTGATACTTCAATTGCCGGACAACCAGTACGGGCAGCGCAGGTCAGGCGTGCGCCGACTCCGGATCCACGGCCAGTGCCTCCAGGAAACGCGACACCAGATTGTAGCCCCCGATGGTCGCCGTCAGTTCGACGATTTCGCGCTGGTTGAAATGCCCTCGCAAGGCTTCGAAAACGGCGTCGGGCACATGGATGTCCTGCGTCATGGCGTCGGTATAGGCCAGAACCGCCCGCTGCGCCAGTGTCAGTGCGTCCGATTCCTGCCAGCGGTCCAGCGTGTCAAGTTGTACCTGCGTGACACCCTCGCGCAGCGCAATTGGCAGGTGCGCCTGATATTCGTAGGATGCACCGTTCAGCAGTGCCACGCGCAGGATGACCAGTTCGCGATAATCGCCGCGCAGCGTGCACTGCTGGCGGATTGCGGTAAACAGCGCGAGCCAGCCCTCGGCCACCGGCGGCGCATTAAGCAACATGCCGTACAAATTGAGCATGCGCCCGTCGCGTTCCTTGCGGATCTGATCCGCCAGCGCCCGCACGGCCGGGCTGCTGTTCTCGTCGCCATAGGCTAGGCGGGCCATCAGTAACACTCCGGGAGGAAAGACCGCTGCGGTCAGAACACACCGGACGGCATCCAGAAAATCGTGGTCGGGGTGAGAGGATTCGAACCTCCGACTCCTGCGTCCCGAACGCAGTACTCTACCAGGCTGAGCTACACCCCGAATTTCACAAACAAGATTTACGAACAAACTTTACAAACCAAACAAGCTTCACAAACAATAAGGGCACGTTGCACGTGCCCTTCGGTCAATGCGTCCGCGTCACCGCGAACTGCGCCAATTGTAGCAAATATTCCCGGTACTGCGTGGACGGGATCGAATCCAGCGCCGCAGAAGCCGCACGCACCTCGACCTCGGCCTGCCGGCGCGTATACTCCAGTGCCCCGGAACGGCGGATCGCCGCCAGCACACGGTCCAGCTCGTCCAGACCTCCGGAAGCCAGAGCACTGCGCACCAGCGCAGCCTCTTCAGGGCCGCCGTGCTGAATGATACGAATCAGCGGCAAGGTGGGTTTGCCTTCGGCAAGATCATCGCCCACGTTTTTGCCAATGACGCTGGCATCTCCCGAATAGTCCAGCACATCATCGATCAACTGAAATGCAGTGCCCAGATGACTGCCATAAGATGCCATCGCCTCCTCCAATGCCGGCGAGGCCCCCGCCAGCAACGCTCCGAGCCGGCTCGCGGCCTCGAACAGCTTGGCGGTTTTGTAACGTATGACTTGCAGGTAGCTGGTCTCGTCGATGTCGGCATTGTGGCAATTCATCAGCTGCAGCACCTCGCCCTCGGCAATGACGTTGGTGGCGTCGGCAAGCACCCGCAGCACGCGCATGTCGTCGACATTCACCATCATCTGAAACGCACGGGAGTAGACGAAATCGCCGACCAGCACCGACGCCGCATTGCCAAACAGGGTGTTGGCCGTGGGCCGCCCGCGACGCAGTGCCGACTCATCGACCACATCGTCATGGAGCAGCGTCGCGGTATGGATGAACTCCACGACGGCAGCCAGCGTATGGTGGGCAGTGCCGCGATAACCCAGGGCCCCCGCCGAGAGCAGGACCAAGGCTGGACGCAGACGTTTACCGCCGCCGCCGATGATGTATTCAGCCACCTGGCGAATCAACGCCACTTCCGAATGCAAGCGTTCGCGGATCACCTGATCCACGGATTGCATGTCGCCGGCGAGCAGTTTACTGAGGTTTTCGAGGAACACGGAACGGGCAAAAACCGGAATCATAACAACATCGAGCGCTCACAGACATGCCCCTGACCGCCGACACAAGCCGGCTGACTCCCGTAATTCATTGATTTAGAATGGGTATTCGCCAAGGGGCGGTCGCCCGGAAGTTTTGACTCGGCTCCTCCCGGCTTGTATAATTGCCGGCTTTCCGTAGTCCGAGCTGAGAGGTTTTCCATGTATGCGGTAGTCAAGACCGGCGGCAAACAATATCGCGTGAGCGCTGGCACCAAAATCAAGGTTGAGCAACTGACAGCCGAAGTCGGGGCGGAAGTGACCCTCGACCAGGTTCTGATGATTGCCGAAGATGGCAGCGTCAAGCTCGGCACCCCGCTGCTGTCGGGCGCCGCAGTCAAAGCCAAGGTTCTGTCCCAGGGCCGCGGTGACAAAGTGATCATCTACAAAATGCGCCGGCGCAAACACTATCGCAAAACTCAGGGCCATCGGCAGAATTTTACCGAGCTCGAAATCACCGGAATCGCGGGTTAAGGAGCACACACCATGGCACATAAAAAAGCAGGCGGCAGTTCCCGTAACGGTCGCGATTCACAGGCCAAACGCCTCGGCGTCAAATGTTTCGGCGGCGAGCTGATTCCCGCTGGCAGCATCATCGTGCGCCAGCGCGGCACGCGCATGCACCCCGGCGAAAACGTCGGCATTGGCCGCGATCACACGCTGTTCGCCAAAGTCGACGGACGCGTGCAATTCGCGCACAAGGGGCCGCAGCAACGCCAGACCGTGAGCGTCGTTCCCGCCTGATCGTCAGTTTGAAGTGCTGAAAAGGCCCTGTTGAACGACAGGGCTTTTTTATTTGGGAAACCCCATGAAATTCATTGATGAAGCGCGGATTGAGGTACATGCCGGCAAGGGCGGCGACGGCGTCGCAAGCTTTCGTCGCGAAAAATTCGTGCCGCGCGGCGGACCCGACGGCGGCGACGGCGGTCGTGGCGGGAGCATTTTTGCCATTGCAGACCGCAACATCAATACATTGATCGACTATCGCTACGCCCGCATCCACCGCGCGAAAAACGGTCAGAAGGGCATGGGCTCGGACTGTTTTGGCCGCGCGGCGGCGGACATCGTGCTGCGCATGCCCGTTGGCACCGTGATCAGCGATGCAGAGACCGGAGAAATCCTGTTTGACCTTGCCAAAGACGGCGAGCAGGTCACGCTGGCCCAGGGCGGCAACGGCGGGCTGGGCAACCTGCACTTCAAATCCAGCACCAACCGCGCACCGCGGCAGTTTACGGTGGGCGGCCCCGGCGTCTCGCGATACCTCAAACTTGAACTGAAAGTGCTCGCCGACGTCGGCCTTCTTGGACTACCCAATGCTGGTAAATCGACGCTGATTCGCGCGATCTCAGCGGCACGCCCGAAGGTCGCCGATTATCCGTTCACAACCCTGCAGCCCAATCTGGGCGTGGTGCGTGTCGACGACAACCGCAGTTTCGTGGTCGCCGACATCCCGGGGCTGATCGAAGGCGCCGCCGAGGGTGCAGGCCTGGGCCACCAGTTCCTGCGCCATCTCGCGCGCACGAGGCTGCTGCTGCATATCATCGATGTGATGCCGCCCGACCCGGATGCCGACGTGGTGCGCGATGCCAAGGCGCTGGTACGCGAACTGCGCAAATATGACGAGGCCCTGTACCGCAAACCGCGCTGGTTGGTGTTCAACAAGCTCGATCTGATCCCCGAAGCCGAGCGCGAAAATCTGGTGAAGACGTTGCAGAAGCAGTTGGGCATCAAACGCAAAAGCTTTAATATTTCCGCGCTGACAGGGGAAGGGTGCCGGAAGATGACCTTTGCGGTGATGGAACACGTGGAAAACAGTGCAGGGCGCAAAACAACGACGCACCGGAAAGTCACGGCAGCCGACACCGCATGAATGCATTTCAAGCCATGGAATCCGTCATCAAAAAAGCCCGGCGACTGGTAGTCAAGGTCGGCAGCGGGCTGGTCACCAACGCCGGACAGGGTCTGGATCATGGCGCACTGACCGGCTGGGCTGAACAGATCGCACGCCTGCACAACGACGGGCGGCAAATCGTATTGGTCTCCAGCGGCGCCATTGCCGAGGGCATGCAGCGTCTGGGCTGGACCCGCCGGCCGCATGCGCTGCATGAACTGCAGGCGGCAGCGGCCGTCGGGCAGATGGGCATGGTTCAGGTGTATGAGTCCTGCTTTCGCAGTCACGGCCTGCTGACGTCACAGATCCTGCTGACCCACGAAGACCTTGCCGACCGCAAACGCTACCTCAATGCGCGCTCGACACTGCGCACCCTGCTTGACCTCGGCGTGATTCCGGTCATCAACGAAAATGACACGGTGGCCATCGACGAGATCAAATTCGGCGACAACGACACCCTGGCCGCGCTGGTCGCCAACCTGATCGAAGCCGATGCGCTGGTGATCCTGACCGACCAGAAAGGGCTGTACAGCGCCGATCCACGCAAGGATCCCGCCGCCAAACCCATCGCCGACGGCGTTGCCGGCGATCCTTACCTCGAAACCATCGCCGGCTCCACCGGCAGTGCGATCGCACGCGGCGGCATGCTGACCAAAATCCTCGCGGCCAAACGCGCTGCACGAAGCGGTGCGGACACCATCATTGCCTGGGGACGTGAACCCGATGTGCTGCTGCGGCTTGCAGCCGGAGAACGTTTGGGCACCCAATTGCTCGCGCAACAAGCGACCGTCGCCGCGCGCAAACAATGGCTGGCCGATCACCTGCAGGTGCGCGGCCGGGTCACACTGGATGCGGGTGCGGTACAGGCGCTGCTGGTAGACGGCAAAAGCCTGCTGCCGGTGGGGGTCTGCGACGCATCGGGAGAATTCGAGCGCGGCGAGGTGGTGAGCTGTCTGGACGAATCAGGCCGGGAAATTGCCCGCGGACTGATCAATTACAACTACGCCGACACCAGCCGTATCCTGCGCACACCGTCAGGCCAGATCGAGTCCAAGCTGGGTTACATCGACGAACCGGAACTGATACACCGCGACAACCTGGTGCTGCTCTAACCGCACAGCTCAGTCCATGGACGACGCTGGTGGGCCGCGGCGCAAGGCCTGCACGATTTGTTCTGCAGACTCCACCATGTATTTCCCGCGGCAGAAGTATGTACGGTGAAGTGTTAGATGCTGCGCATTGACGTGCTGGAATTCGATATAACGCCATTGCGGATTTCGGGCGCGCGCCCAGGTCCGGTCGTTGCGCCCGATGGCGTAATATTTCTGTTCACGGGATTCGCAGCGTATCCCCTCGAACGACACATTGCTGGCGCCGCCTGCGGCCTTGATAACCAGCGAATATCGCACGATGCCGTCGGTTCCGGTCGATATTGATTTGCCGTCCACGAAAAATCGATGGGGCGTGGCAGAACCGACATCCAGCGGAATCAGATTGTCATCCAGGGGATAGGCGGGAAGTTGCTGCTGCAGCTCGGCCCAAGGCGTGATTTCGCGGTCGAACTTGTAATCCCACCCGTCCCATTGGGCCAGCACCGGCCCGGTAGCGAGCCAGCCGGCGGCCAGCCAGCATGCGAATTTGATGTGTGTTGTTTTCACACCTTCGATTTTACTGCCTCAGACGCAGGCGTGGGCGCCTAAGCGAGATCGGCAAGCAACGACGAACACATCGCATCCGGCACCCGCGGGACTGTCGCGGAATAGTGCGGGTGATCCACCCCCATCGCCAGCACCGCCCCGCCGCGCAAAGCGGCAACCATGGCAGCAGCCAGTTCAAAACGGAGGAAATGTACGGCAGAGGTTTTCTGGCCATTGTCGCGCTCCAGGTCCTCATCGGCGATGGCATAGACGCGGTCGCAGCCCTGCACCTGCACCCAGACACGATCCTCGACCCCGATCAGTTGCCCGAGCTTGATGCGACGCTCGTTCTCGTCGGGATACTCGATCATCATCGTCGCCTTCCAGTTGCTGCCGTCCGGGATCAGCGGGTTGTAGGCCCCCAGCTCATCGACGATGCCGGCCTGCTCGAAAATCTTTTCGGCGCGCAGCATTTCCTGCACCTGGTAACGGATGGTCAGCTCGTCCTCGAAAATCAGCGTCACATTTGCGCCGAGCTGGATTGCACGATCTTTTTTGTGCGCAATCACCTTGGCCCGGAACTCAGGCCGTACCTTCGCATAGGTTTCGAGCGGCATCAGACTGTCTTGGTTAATGTGCGGCATGGTCATCAAAGTCCGTAGGCTATACGTATCAAGGTAATGGGATGCTGCTTTTGTGCTTCGCTGCCACCCGCTTCACCTGCGGCTTCGCCGATACCCTGCTGGATATGACGGCCGGCGATCGCGCAGTCGGAACTGATGTAATCGGGCGCAGCGTCGTTCATCAGACGGAACACCGGGCGGCCGATTTTCATCGACTGCTCGAAAAACTCGCTTTTGACCCCCCAGGTGCCGTCATGGCCGGCGCAACGCTCAACGGTAGTGACCGTGGTGCCCGGAATCATTTCCAGCAGTTCGCGGGTCTTCTGGCCCATGTTCTGCACCCGCAGGTGGCAGGGAATGTGATACGACACCCTTCCCAGCGGCTGGCTGAATTCTTTTTTTAACAAGCCGTCCTTGTTGCGCAACACCAGGTATTCGAAGGGATCGAACATCGCCTCGCCCACCGCCTGAACATCGGCATCATCCGGGAACATCAGCGGCAACTCCTGCTTGAACATCAGTGTGCACGACGGCACGGCAGTCAGGATGGCGTACCCCTCGCGCGCGAGTTTCGCCAGCACGGGGATATTCAACTCCTTGTTCCGCGCCACGGCTTCGAGGTCGCCCAGTTCGAGCTTGGGCATGCCGCAGCAGGCTTCTTTTTCGACGAGGGTCGCGGGAATCTCGTTATGGGCGAGGATTTTCACCAAATCATGGCCGATACCGGGCTCGTTGTAATTCACATAACAGGTCGAAAAAATCGCCACCTTGCCGGGTGCTGTTTTGCCGTCCTTCACCGGGAACGAGGCATCAGGTTTTGCCGTCGAGCGGAATTTTGCGCTGTCATATTCGGGCAGCACGCGATCCTGGTGGATGCCAAGCATGCTGTCCATCAGCTTGCGTACAGGAGCCGTTTTGTTCGCCGCGTTGACCATCTGCACTACCACCGGAATCGATGCCAGCTTGCCCAGCGCATCGGTGCTCGACAGCAGCTTGTCGCGAAAAGACACTTCACCCTTGCGGAATTTGACCGCCTTCGCGCGCAGCATAAGGTGCGGAAAATCGACGTTCCATTCATGCGGTGGCACGTACGGACACTTGGTCATGTAACACATGTCACAGAGGTAGCAACGGTCGATGACTTCCCAATAATCCTTTTTGGGAATGCCGTCGACTTCCAGCGTCGGACTTTCATCGACCAGATCAAACAGCTTGGGAAAGGCTGTGCACAGATTCACACAGCGGCGGCAGCCGTGGCAGATGTCGAAAACGCGCTCAAGCTCGTGGTTGAGTTTGCCTTCGTCGTAAAAATCAGCCGACTGCCAGTCCAGCGGGTGCCTGGTGGGAGCCTCGAGACTACCTTCGCGTACAGTCATGATGTGCGGTACCGTCCTTTGCAACGTCAGAAAAGAAAGAGGCGCACGCGCGCCTCTTCCCATCACAACTACATGCCGTTTCAGTCAGCCAATCCGTCCAGAGCTTTCTGGAAGCGGTTGGCGTGCGAGCGCTCGGCTTTCGCCAGCGTTTCGAACCAGTCGGCAATTTCGCCAAAACCTTCGTCGCGCGCGGTTTTGGCCATGCCCGGATACATGTCGGTGTACTCGTGGGTTTCGCCGGCAATTGCGGCCCTCAGATTCTCACGGGTGCGGCCGATCGGCAAATCGGTTGCAGGGTCACCACAGGCTTCCATGTATTCCAGATGGCCATGGGCGTGTCCGGTTTCGCCTTCAGCAGTGGATCGGAACACAGATGCAACATCATTCTGACCTTCAACGTCAGCTTTGGCTGCGAAGTAGAGATAACGACGGTTGGCCTGCGATTCGCCGGCAAATGCGGCCTTCAGGTTTCCATGGGTCTTCGAATTTTTCAGCTGCATAAAAACTCCTTTAAAAACAATTGTTTACCAATAATTACCATAAGTTATAGCACGAGGATTGTTGGGCAAACAAGCATCACAGATATAGACATTGACACCGCCACAAAAACTTTTAGACTAACTCTAATCTGTAAATGGAGTTTAATTCCAACTCCGGTACAGAGTCAACATTCAACCGAAATGTTCGGAGATCGCGAGCTTTCAATGACCGAGGCTGGCCTCGATGTCGGCAAAGGTGCGTGCGACCAATTCCGTTGAGATGGTGATACCGAGCTGGCGGGCGATCTGGGTCGCGGAAAGAACACCGCGTATCCGCTGTCGGCCCTTGGCATCCCGATCAACGACCAGGGTGTGTTGGCGGCCGGCGGCCTTGAGTGTGGCGACGAGATGGCCCACGGTTGAAGTACTGACTACTGCCATGTCCAGCACCTCAAGTGCGGCCCTTGGTGTCATGATATCGCGCACTTGAACCTCACTACGTGGAATGCCGCGTTGCACCGCCGTTTTGACCGGTTTTTCACCGAGCACGTCGTTGGCGGTAACAATGCCATGAACTAAGCGGTTCTGATCTACCACAAGCAAAAGGCGAACACCGCGCTGGATCATTCGGCGGTGCGCTTCGTCAACCGGGTCGCCTGGAAGAATGATCACCGCAGCAACCCGGGTCAAGTCGGTCATCACATCAAGCGCAGGGCTGTCGATCCGCACATGCTCAAGCACGGACTGGGTCGGCTGTGCATAACCAATATCAGCATCCAGTGCCATGGGCTTGATTGCCTGGTAGTCGCGCATTAAATCTCCCTCGCCTTCATAATATTAAGAAGCCACTTGCCGTTAAGACACGATCATCGGACTTTGTTGCCGCTTGTGCTGATTAGGGCGACGTACCAGATACCGCGACAGTTCATTCAGCGCCTGCTCGTAAACCCCGCGCTTGAATTCAATGACATCCTGGGTCGGCGCCCAATAATCATGCCAGCGCCAGGCGTCAAATTCGGGTTTTTCCGTAGCACGCAGATAAACGTCGCAATCACGACCCACCAGTCGCAGCAAGAACCAGATTTGCTTCTGGCCCCGGTAATTGCCGCGCCACTCGCGCCGCAACCACCGCTCCGGCACCTCGTACCGCAGCCAGTCACGGGTGCGTCCAAGCACCTGCACATGCTCCGGCTTCAGGCCGACTTCTTCATGCAACTCCCGGTACATCGCCGCTTCAGGGCGTTCTCCGCCGTTAATTCCGCCTTGCGGAAACTGCCATGAATGTTCGCGTACCCGCTTACCCCAGAAAACCTCGTTTTTGCAATTGCACAAAACGATTCCGACGTTGGGGCGATAACCATCTCGGTCGATCATGGGCATCCCCGAATCTGTTAATCATATGGAATTGATTTTTTCACAAATCCCCCTGCATTGAAAGCCCGCAACCGCAATGAAATCAGGGGTGGAGATGTGTGGCGTCGCTGCGGTTCATGCTGTGCAACCCTTCGACAAAAAGCGTGAACTCCAGCCCGTGACGCGCTTCAAGCTCGCCCGCCCGCCTCTCCAGGGCCGTCCACGCGAGGAGCCCGGGCGGGTCGCGGAAGCCAAAGGCAATTACATTGCCCGGCTTGCGCGCCGGCAGGCACAGGGTTCCGTCGGGAAACTCGCCCTCAATGCGTTTGAGGACTTCGTTGAACTGGCGGTCCCCGCCCCAAAGGTTGACCACCAGCACACCACCGGGTGTCAGCCGTTCGCGGCAATGGCGGTAAAACTCCCGCGTCGCCAGTTCCTCAACATGGGATTCAGCGTCGTAACCGTCAACCATGATGAGGTCAGCCCGTGCGTCGCGACGCGCCATGTACTCGGCACCGTCACCGATGATGACCTCGAAACGCGCGTCATCCGGCGGCACCAGGAAACACTGCCGGGCAATCGCCACCACCTGCGGATCGAGCTCGAGCACCCGCAGCTTCGCCTCGGGCAACTGGTGATAAACATACTTGGCCACCGAGCCGCCGCCCAGCCCGACCATCAGCACATTGCACGGATCCGGATGAAACAGCAGGCAGGCCATCATCGACCGCGTGTAGGACAGCTCCAGGTCATTCGGCCGCGCAATACGCATGGCGCTTTGCACCGTATCGCTGCCGATGTGCAAGGAACGCACGCCGAATTTTTCGCTGACATAGACGGTCTTGGCATCTTCGGACGGTTTGCGTAAACGCCATTTAGGCAGGAATTTCATACGTAATCAAAGCGGAGGTTTCGTAAGGTTCGGTAGAATAAGGGTTTTATCCGATCGGGAACAGGCATGCGTGTCTCGCAGTTTTTCATTTCCACGCTGAAGGAAGCGCCTTCCGAGGCGGAAGTCATCAGCCACAAGCTCATGCTGCGCGCGGGACTGATCAAACGCCTGACCAGCGGCGTCTATACCTGGATGCCACTGGGCCTGCGTGTGCTGCGAAAGGTCGAAAACATCATTCGCGAGGAAATGAACCGCGGCGGTGCCATCGAACTGCTGATGCC
>Ga0105090_10000190_pt1 | contig 27390 bp, 24 predicted proteins | sample PPLLak3March2015_FD_79110 | JGI IMG/M metagenome (GOLD analysis project Ga0105090, IMG submission 79110) | Freshwater sediment microbial communities from Prairie Pothole Lake near Jamestown, North Dakota, USA - PPLs Lake P7 Core (1) Depth... | ecosystem: Environmental > Aquatic > Freshwater >...
TGCAGGTCGGCATTGAACTGCCGGACCAGCGTATTGCCTGGTCTTTTCCGGGGCTGGGCGTACACCTGGCGCCGTTCATTACCGAGGGTGAAGTCGATGCCGGGGGCAAGTTGTTCCGGGTGCAGCATCTTTACGGTCTGCGCCCGTTTGCCAATGACACAACCATGCGTACCTTGCGCAGCAAGCTGATGCAGCGAGTGACACCGCTGGTGCGCAACCGTGTGCCTTATTGCGAACTGAATGGGGTCACGCCAGGCCTGTGCATGAGTTGTATGGGTTTTGTGTCGCAACTGCTGTTTCCCGGCAGGACGCCGGAATACGCGAATTTCCCGCGCAATTTCCCGCGTGTTGCCGGCGAGGATTACCACACGACCGAAGACCTGCTGTTGTATCTGACGGGATTACATGCGCTGTCTACTGATGCCGCAAGGCAAAGGCGGCTGGCGGCGATCAGCGGTCCGCCGGCATTGCAGGAAGAACTGAACCGGTTGACGGCGAAGCTGGCGGAATCACCAGTGGCGGTTGCCGCAGCAAAACCGCCGGTGAAACGCCGGGCGACTGCACCCAAATCCGCGATCAAACGTCCTGGCTAGACGGCCGAAGACATCTCAGAAAGTTTCATCGTCGCGCAGGTAACGCCATTGCCCGCCGGGCAGGTCGCCGAGCATGACTTTGCCGATACGCACCCGTTTCAGCCCGACCACGTTGAGGCCGACCATATCGCACATGCGTCGGATCTGGCGTTTTTTGCCCTGGCGCAGCACAAAACGCAGTTGGTCCTTGTTCTGCCAGGAGACCTCTGCTGGCCTTAACGCCTCGCCGTCGAGGCTCAGGCCATGGTTCAGCTGGGCCAAGCCGTCCTTGCCCAGCTTTCCGGTGACGCGCACCAGGTATTCCTTTTCCACCCGCGAGTTTTCGCCGATCAGCTGTTTGGCGATGCGTCCGTCCTGGGTCAGCACCAGCAATCCGGTGGAGTCGATGTCGAGCCGGCCGGCCGGGGCGAGGCCGCGCAAATGCTGCGGGTTAAAACGCAATGTGCTGCGGTCAGCGCTGTACTGGGTTTCGGCGCTGACCAGCGTGATTGCGGGGCGGTAATTTTTTTCCGGCTGGGCCGAAACATAACCAACGGGTTTGTTGAGCAGCACGGTGACCCGCGCTTCCTGCTTGCTTTGCGCCGCCGGTGTCAGCGTGATGGTCTGGGTAGGCAGGATGCGGGTGCCAAGTTCGGTGATCGGTATACCGTCGACCAGCACCCAGCCGCGCTCGATATAACTGTCGGCTTCGCGCCGGGAGCAGAAACCTTGCTCCGACATCAGCTTGGACAGGCGGATTTTTTCCATGACGAGGATTTTGCTGCAGCATTGGGCACGCTGCAGCAAAAGCAATATTTATAAGTATTTGATTTTATTAATATTTTTGTTGTGCTGCAGGTCAAAGTGCAGCAAAGATCTTTGCTGCAGCGTTTACCGTGCGCTCGATTTCTGCTGCGCCATGGGCAGCCGAGACAAAACCCGCTTCGTAGGCCGATGGCGCCAAATAAACGCCTTCCGCCAGCATGGCGTGGAAAAACCGGTTGAAGGCGTCCTTGTCACACTGCATGACTTCGGCGTACGAACCTGGCGCGGTTTCGCGAAAATAAAGGCCGAACATGCCACCGACACTGCGCGCTGAAAACGGAATTCGCCTTGCCTGTGCCGCTGCGGTCAGGCCGCTACACAGTTGATGGGTCGCTGCGGCGAGTTTGTCGTAAAAACCCGGGGCCTGGATCAGTTTCAGCGTTGCCAGCCCCGCCGCCACCGCCACCGGATTGCCGGACAAGGTGCCGGCCTGATACACCGGACCCACGGGGGCCAAGCATTGCATGATGTCGCGGCGGCCGCCGAAGGCGCCCACCGGCATGCCGCCGCCGATGACTTTGCCCAGTGTGGTCAGGTCGGGCTTGATGCCGTACAGAGCCTGGGCGCCGCCCATTGCGACACGGAAACCGGTCATCACTTCATCGAATATCAGCACCGCGCCGTGCTGCGTGCATAACTTGCGCAGCAATTCGAGGAATCCCGGCCTGGGTGCGACCAGGTTCATGTTGCCGGCGACAGGTTCGACGATCACTGCAGCAATTTCACCGCCTTCACGTGCGAATAACGTTTCCAGACCGGCCGGATCGTTGTAATCCAGCACGAGGGTGTGTGCGGCGGTTTCCGCGGGTACGCCTGCCGAGGACGGCTGGCCGAAGGTCAGCGCGCCGGAACCGGCTTTGACCAGGAGGGCGTCGGCGTGGCCGTGATAACAACCTTCGAATTTGATGATTTTGCTGCGCCCGGTAAACCCGCGGGCGAGCCGGATCGCACTCATCGTCGCCTCGGTGCCGGAACTGACCAGCCGGACCTGATCCATGGACGGCACCAGCTTGCGCAGTACATCGGCCATTTCGACTTCGGCTTCGGTCGGTGCGCCGAAGGACAGGCCGCGTTCCGCCGCCTGCTGCACCGCCTTGACCACGTCGGGATGGGCATGGCCGCAGATCAGTGGACCCCAGGAACCGACGTAATCAATATAGCTGTTGCCGTCGGCGTCCCAGACCAAGGGGCCTTTGCCGCGCTGGAAAAACAGCGGCGTGCCACCGACCGATTTGAAGGCGCGTACGGGCGAATTGACGCCGCCGGGAATGGTCAGCTGGGCGTGTTTAAAGAGCGTTTGACTTTTTTTCATTGCGGGGGGCAAAAAGACGTTGATCGAATAAAGTTACAAACTCCCGTGCCGCTGCGGCAATGTCGGGTGCGGTGAATACCGCCGATATGACGGCGATGGCATTGGCGCCGGTGGCAATCAGCTGCGGTGCATTCTGCGGTGTGATGCCGCCTATGGCTACCACCGGCAGGTGAAACTGCCTTTTGGCGCGGCTGATCAGGTCCAGCGGCGGGCGCACCGCACCGGGTTTGACGCTGGACGCGAAAAAACTCCCGAAAGCAATATGGTCGGCGCCGGCGGCCACTGCCTTTTGCGCCAGTTCAATGCGGTCGTAACAGGAGGCACCCAGCAGTTTGCCTGGGCCGAGCCGCGCCCGTGCCGCAGCGATATTGCCGTCATCGCCACCCAGGTGCAGGCCAGCGGCATCAACAGCCAGCGCAAGGTCGAGGTGGTCGTTGATGATCAACGGTACTCTGAATTCGCGGCAAAGTTGTTGCAGGGCCTGCGCCTGCTCGAGGTGCAAGGCGGCGGATGCGGTTTTGTTGCGGTACTGCAGCACGCGGGCGCCGCCGGTGAGTGCCGCCCGAACCCGCAGCAGCAGGTCATTCGTATCCGCGAGATCAGGGGTGATCGCGTAAAGACCGGCGATCATCATGTTCACAAAGGTTTGTCGCTGCCGTCGCCGCTGTCGGCATCACCTTCGGCTGGGCCGGGGGCGGTTTCATCTTCGCGCGCCCAGAACAGGCGATCCGGGATGTACTGGCCCATGCCCGGCCGGAACGCGAGTTTCAGCGATTGCCAGGTGTATTCCTGCGCATCACGCACCGCTTCCTGGATATCGACACCATTGGCGATGGTGGCGGCCAGGGCGGAAGCGAGCGTGCAGCCCGAGCCGTGGTAATTGCCGGGCAGGCGCGGCCAGGTGTCGCTGCGCACCACGCCTTCGTTGTTGTAGAGCGTATTGGTAACGTCGCCGGTATGTTCATGGGTGCCGGTGATCAGCACGTATTCGCAGCCGGAGTCGAGGATGCGCCGCGCGCACTCGGTGAGATCCGGGTTGTCGTTATCGTCGGCATCGTTGGCGGCGAGCCGTCGCGCCTCGATGCTGTTCGGCGTGACGATGGTGGTCTGCGGGATCAGCAATTCGCGGATCGCCGCGAGCATTTCCTCGGAAGCCAGTTCGTCGCCACGGCCCGAGGCCAGCACCGGGTCGAGAATCAGCGGAATTTCCGGATAGTCGGACACCACTTCAGCCACTGCGGCAATGGCTTCAAGGCTGCCCAGTACGCCGATCTTGAATGCGGCCACGGGCATGTCTTCGAGGATGCAGCGCGCCTGGTCTGCCACCCATTCGCCGTCGATGGGCTGTACTTCATCGACGCCCGTAGTGTCCTGAATGGTGATGGCGGTGACTACGGAAACCGGATGACAGCCCATGCTGGCCAGCGTCATGATGTCCGCCTGCAACCCGGCGCCGCCGGTCGGATCGGTGGCGGCAAATACCATGACGATGGGAGGTGAGTCGGTCATGCACAGAGATTGGGTGCGAGGGGGGGATCAGCTAGAATAACGCTGTGATTGTAGCTTATTAACCTAGAAGACGCTGATGACCACCGATAACGGGCAATACAGGAAATACATGTGTTTGATCTGCGGTTACATATATGACGAGGCCGCAGGAGTACCCGATGAAGGCATTGCACCGGGCACCAAATGGGAAGATGTGCCGATGAACTGGACCTGCCCCGAGTGCGGCGCGCGCAAGGAAGATTTCGAGATGGTGCAGGTCTGAGTTCAAACGCGAAGCTGAAACAGGGAGTGCTCGCATGAGACTGCTGCATACGATGATCCGGGTCGGCGACCTGCAACGCTCGATCGACTTTTACACCCAGGTGCTGGGCATGCGCCTGCTGCGCAAGTCGGATTATCCGAGCGGACGTTTTACCAATGCCTTCGTCGGTTATGACGACGAGTCGCTTGCCGCGGTGCTGGAGCTGACGCACAACTGGGATACGAAATCGTATGACATGGGCGGCGGATTCGGCCATGTTGCTGTCGAAGTCGATGACGCCTACAAGGCCTGCGACGAAGTCAAAAAACGTGGCGGCAAGGTCTCGCGCGAACCGGGGCCGATGAAACACGGCACTACGGTGATTGCGTTTGTAGAGGATCCCGACGGGTACAAGATTGAATTTGTTCAACGTAAGGCAGCGCCCGCTGCCTGAGTGTTAGCAGAAACTTAAACTGGCGCCGTAACGGCGTCGGCGATACGCACAAAGTCCGCCACCGACAGTTCCTGCGCCCTTGCGCCGGGATTGATATCCAGCCGCGCGAAATCGGCGTCGGCAATGACGCCTTTCAGTGTATTGCGCAGGGTTTTGCGCCGCTGCGAGAACGCACGCGCAACCACGCTGCTGAATACGGCTTCATCGCGCGCCGGATGCGGTAGTGTCGCGAACGGCATCAGGCGCACCACGGCCGATTCCACCTTGGGCGCGGGGTCGAAGGATTCGGGCGGCACGTCGAACAGCATTTCCATGTCGAAGCGGTACTGCAGCATCACCGACAGCCGGCTGAATTCCGAATCGCCGGGTATGGCGACCATGCGCTCCACCACTTCCCGCTGCAGCATCACGTGTACGTCGCGGATGTGGCCGGCGAATCCGGCGAAACGGAAGAGCAGCGGTGTCGAGATGTTGTAGGGCAGGTTGCCGGCCACACGCAGATCATGGCCGAGTGCAGCGAAATCAAATTCCAGCACGTCACCTTCGTGGATGGTGAGCGGGGCAGCGGCATATCTTTCGCGCAGCAACGCGATCAGGTCACGGTCGATTTCGATGACCTGCAGGCGGTCGAGCCGGACCAGCAGCGGCGCAGTCAGTGCGCCGAGGCCGGGGCCGATTTCGACCAGATTGTCACCGCGCTGCGGCGCGATGGCATTGATGATGCCGGCGATGACGCCTTCATCAACCAGGAAATTCTGGCCGAAACGCTTGCGCGGAATGTGTTTTACAGTCACGCGATGTTTTTTTTGCTGCGTACCGCGAGTTCAGCTGCGAGTTCGATCGCGGCGACCAGGCTTTCGGCTTTGGCCTTGCCGCTGCCGGCGAGTTCCAGCGCAGTACCGTGGTCGACCGAGGTGCGGATAACCGGCAGGCCGAGGGTGATGTTGATGCCGGCACCGAAACTCGCGTATTTGAGCACCGGCAGGCCCTGGTCGTGATACATCGCCAGTACGCAGTCACATTGCGCCAGCCGCTCCGGCTGGAACAAAGTGTCGGCGGGCAGTGGTCCGCTGAGATCAAAACCTTCTTTGCGCAGGTGTTCCAGAACCGGCACGATGACATCGATTTCCTCGCGGCCGAGGTGTCCCGATTCGCCGGCATGCGGATTGAGGCCGGCGACGATGATGCGCGGCCGCGGGATCGCGAAACGGCTGATGAGATCGTGATGCAGCACACGCAATGTCCGTTCCAGACTTTCACGGGTGATTGCCGCGGCCACCTCGTGCAGTGCCAGATGCGTGGTGGCGAGCGCGACGCGCATGCCGCCGCCGGCGAGCATCATCACCACCTGCGGCACGTTCAGCAGTTCAGCAAGAAATTCGGTATGGCCGGTGAAGGCGATGCCGGCATCGTTGATCACCCCTTTGTGCACCGGCGCCGTGACCATGGCATCGAAGCTGCCGTCGCGACAGCCGGCGGCGGCGATTTTCAGCGTGCGCAACACATAAGTACTGTTGGCGGGATTCAGTGTGCCGGCTTTAACGGGCTGCGCCAGCGGAACATGCAACACTGAGAAGTCACCGGCACTGGCGGCATCACTGTAACGCGGCAGGTTGTTGCTGAGTCCCAGTGCGCGCGAGCGGTCGCGCAGCAATTCCTGATCGGCGATGACAACCAGCCGTGCCGGCAGCCTGCGCTGCGCCAGCATCACACAAAGGTCGGGGCCGATGCCCGCAGGCTCACCCGCAGTGACGGCGACCAGGGGCTGTCGGTAGGGAGCGGGCACGGGACGCGGCCTCTTGGGTTATTGTTTTATTGACTATTCAAGGCGTTTTTCGACATAAGCACGGTCGCGCAACTGCCGCACCCATTCCTGATAGGCCTCGTAGGTCTTGCGTTCGCGCAAGGCCTGGCGCGCGTTCAGGCGCTGGCCTTCGCGCGTCATGTCCTGACTGCGGCGTTCCTGTACTTCGATCAAATGCCAGCCAAAGGGACTGCGTACCGGCGCGCTGATTTCACCGATTTTTAATGCATTCATTGCCTGTTCGAATTCCGGCACGGTGTCACCGGGGTTCAGCCAGCCGAGGTCGCCGCCGCGCGCCGCGCTGCCATCTTCGGAGCGGGCGCGTGCCAGTTCGGCAAAATCGGTCTTGTTGTCGAGGCGTTCTTTCAGCGCCAGCAGGCGGTTGCGCGCTTCGGTTTCCGCCACCAGTTCGTTGGTCTTGATCAGGATGTGGCGCGCGCGGGTCTGCTGCACAATGATCGGCGCCTGTCCGCCGCGCCGCTCATTAAGTCTGAGAATGTGGAAGCCGTTGGGACTGCGTAGCAACTCGTCGGTGATGGTCCCGGCTTTCATCGGCCCCACCGCATTCAGGAATAGTGCCGGCAGACGTTTGCTTTCGCGCCAGCCGAGCAGGCCGCCCTGCAGCGCTTCAGGGGCGTCAGAGAATGCTGCGGCCACCTGGCGGAAGTCGGCACCACCCTTCAGCTGCGCTAACGCCTGTTCTGCCCGTTCACGGCGGCTCTGCAGCTGTTCCGGCGAGGCGTTTTCCGGAACGGCGACAAGGATATGCGACAGGTTGAATTCGTCGTCGCGGCCTGTCTGAGCCAGCTGGGCCTGTAAAAAGTTGTCGATCTCGGCTTCGGTGATGACGATTTTCTGCGCGACTTCCCGTTCGCGCAGCCGTGACATCGTGATTTCATTGCGAATGTCCTCGCGGAATTTTTCAAAGGGCACGCCGTCCTTCTCCAGCGTTATGCGCAATTGTGCCGGGGACAGCTTGTTTTCGCGGGCGATCCGCTCCAGCGCCCGATCGAGTTCTGCGGGATCGAGGCGCAACCCGATGTCGCGTGCGTACTGCAGCTGAACCCGGTCATTGATCAAACGCTCGATCAGCTGGCGTTCGATGACATTTCGCGGCGGCGGCGGCGTGCCCTGTTCGCGCAGCTGGCGAAAGGCGAAATCCACGCGGGCGCTGAGTTCCTGCTGGGTGATGACTTCGTCGTTGACGACGGCAACGATGCGATCAACGACGACGATTTGCCGCGGTTTCGCAGTTTGCTGGGCCCAGGCGGCGGCGCTGGGTAGCAGGGCTGCCAGCAGGACGCAGGACAGCAGGATTCGGAGTGGCATGCAGGATCCAGACATTTCGATGTACCTAAACAGATGAACCTAAAGTACCTAAGCGAACTTAAATACGGACTTAAACCAACTTAAATGGCCCTCAACGGAGAAGGCCTGCCCCGGGCCGGCTAGAACAATCCCGGTACATTGTATTCGACCGGCGCGGTGGAGCGGGGATCGAACTGTTTGTAGCCACTGATGTTCCGGCGCAGGACTTCCAGCGGACTGGTGCCGATTCGCGACAGGCCGGAGAGTTCGAGCTGGATGAAAATCGAGGTGCTGGCATCGTTGGCGGTCGTGGCAAAACGGTGGCCGGCGATGCGCAGCGCCCAGCAGCGGTCGCTGTATTCAAATCCGGCCAGCGCTTCCAGGGTGCGGTTGTCCTTGAGCGAAAAATTCCAGCGGGCGACCGCAGTCCAGCGGCCGTCGATTGGCCACTGGGTGGATACATCCACCTGCTGCAGCGTGTTGACGGTTTCGCGGTAGGCGAAATTCACCACTTTGCCGGCCTGCGGCTGGTAACGTGCGGCGATATTGAATTTCTCGGTTTGTTTCTGGTCGGTGTTGTATTGCCAGCCGACGTCGCCGGTCCAGTTCTTCGCGATGTTGCCGCTGATGGCCGCCAGCAGGTCTGATGAATTGCTGTCGCTGGCGCGTGGTGCCACGCCAGGCACGGTGACCTGCTGCGACTGGAAATAAAAACGCTGCGCAACGGCGGCGCGCAGTCGTTCAACGCCGTTGTCGGGGTCGATGAACCGGGTGCTGGCGCCCAGCGTCAGCTGATTGGCGTCGTTGATGCGATCCTGTCCGCTGAACTGGTTTTCAGTGAAGATGGTCGCAAAATTGATGTCCTGTAGGCCGCTTTCGAAATTCGGCAGCAGGCTCTGGTTCTTGTAGGGGATATAGACGTAGTAGGCCTTGGGCTCCAGCGTCTGTATCAGTTTCTGGCCGCGGGCCAGCATTTCGCGTTCAAATACAAGGCCGCTGTCCACACTGAATATCGGCAGGCTGCGGCTGGCGTCCGGCAGCCCGGCCGTATTGTTTTTGCCGATGGTGTAATTAGAGAAGTGCGCGCCGATTTTTGGCGTGACGTAGGCGTAAGCGTTCTGCAGCGGCAGTGCAAAGTTCGGATAGACCACCGTGCGCTGGCCGTTGACCAGAGTTGGATGCTCGAATGCAGTAAAACTGCTGAGCAGGTCAAAATCCCCCCAGCCCGTCAGGCGCTGGGCCAGCAGCGTGACTTGCGGTTCGCGGTTGTAAGGGGCGGTCAGTGGCGCCTGCAGATCCGTCTGCAGTGCCTGCCAGCGCTGCGCGAACGCCGAAAAATTGTAGGTGCCGCCGTTACCCCAGAGACCACTGCGCGCCAGCGTCAGGTCGTTGGACAGGAAGGCCTGGGAGGTTACCGCCACTTGTGTCGACAGGTCGGTGAAATACTTGTCGTCGGACACGCGGTTGATATTGAGAGTGCCGTTCCAGGCATTGCCCAGCGACTGCTGTTGTTTGGTGAACAGCCCCCAGCGATCACGGTCAATCTGCCCGTCGTTGGCGAGCAGTTCTGCCCGCAGTTCACCCCGTCCGCCCGAATTCAGATAACGGAACTCGCCACCCAGTTGCAGCCCGCGTTTGGTCATGTAACGCGGAAAAAACGTGGCGTCCATATCGGGCGCGATGTTCCAGTAAAAAGGCGCGGTGAACTCAAAGCCTGTCGTGTTGGAGGTGCGGTAACTCGGGGTCAGAAATCCGGATTTGCGCTCCTGGTGCAGTGAGAACGACAGGTAGGGTGAGTAAAAAATAGGTACGTCGAAAAACACGATGCTCGCGTCGCGGGCGACCCCGACATCACGATTGCGATCGATGTCGAGCTGGTTTGCGCGCAGGAACCACGCATCATTGCCGGGCTCGCAGGTCGTGTAGCTGGCGCTCTGCACGCGATACTGGCCCGGCCCTTCGAACAGCAGCCGTTCGGCAGTGCCACGGCCATCAGTCTCGACCAGACGTGTGTTGCCGGTGGCGATCGGGCCGGTCTCGGGTGTGCTCATCAGCAGGTAGCGCGGGCGATCCATGTGGCCGCGATCGGTGGCCATTTCATAACGCAGCGCGTCGCCTTCGAGGATTTCTCGGTTCTGCTCGATGCGGACATTACCTTTTGCGGTGAGTACGTCCGTTGCCGTGTCGTGCCGCATCCAGTCGGCATGAAAAGCCTGGCCGCGCTTGCGCAGCCTTGCGCTGCCGAAGGCTTCCATTTCCTTGTCCTGGGTGCCCTGGATGCGGTCGGCCTCCATGAACAGCGGGACGACATCACTGTTTTCAGGGGGGATCAGCAGCAGTCCAGGTTGCGGTTTGAGTTTCAGGCCTTCATCGGCGCCGGCCAGCAGGGGCAGCGCACACAGAACGGCGAGTGCAATCCGGGATTTTCGGGAAAAGGGCATCAGGGGGAGTTGTCGGGCGAGGTGCTAAAATCTCACAATTCACTGCTTGAAGCAACGCTTGAAACCTTCCTCAGCGGCCGGACGCGATGAGCGTCTTGAACGACTCCGTGCGTGGCTTGCCGGCCCGCTGTCCGGAGCTGCCTTTTCGCTCGCACCGGCGTCCGCCGATGCGAGTTTCCGCCGTTATTTCCGCGTCACACTGGATACGGGTACGCGCATTGTGATGGATGCGCCGCCACAGCGCGAAGACTGCCGTCCCTTCGTGCAGGTGGCACAACTGATGCGTGACGCCGGACTCCATGTGCCGGAAGTGCTGGCCGCGGACTTCGACCAGGGTTTTCTGCTGCTGACCGATCTCGGTGATACCACGTATCTCAAGGCATTAAACGACAACAATGCCGCGGCGCTGTTCGGCGATGCCATCACCGCGCTGATCGCCTGGCAGCGTGCCAGCCGGCCGGGCGTGCTGCCGCCGTACGACCGCGCGCTGCTGCAGCGGGAAATGGACCTGTTTCCCGAGTGGTACGTCAGCCGCCACCTTGGTCTTGCGCTGTCCGATGCGCAGCGCGCGACGCTGGCGGGGATCAACAAGCTGCTGGCCGACAGCGCACTGGCTCAGCCCTCGGTGTATGTGCATCGTGATTACATGCCGCGCAACCTGATGCTGTCTCAACCCAACCCCGGCGTGCTCGATTTCCAGGACGCGGTGTACGGCCCGGTCACCTATGACGTCGCTTCGCTGTTCCGCGATGCCTTCATCAGCTGGCCTGAGGAACGCGTCATCGACTGGGCCGTGCGTTATTGGGAACAGGCGAAACGGGCGCAATTGCCGGTGGATGCCGATTTCGGCGAGTTTTATCGCGCGCTCGAATGGATGGGCCTGCAGCGCCACCTGAAAGTGCTGGGCATATTTGCGCGTATTTGTTATCGCGACGGCAAGCCCGCCTACCTCGAAGATGCACCGCGTTTTCTCACCTATGTACACGCGGTATGCGCGCGTTATGTCGCGTTGAAGCCGCTGGCGCAGTTGCTCGACGAACTCGAGCAGCGCCGGCCGCAGGTCGGTTACACCTTCTGAGCGGATCGGGATGAAAGCCATGATCCTGGCAGCGGGGCGCGGTGAACGGATGCGGCCGCTGACCGACCATACCCCCAAGGCTCTGCTGCAGATTGGTGGTAAATGTCTGATTTTAATGATAATTTCTGAGCTGCAGCGGGCAGGCATCCGCGACCTGGTGATTAACCTGGCGCACCTTGGCGAGCAGATCGAGACCTTTCTGGGCGATGGCACCGCGCTGGGCGTGCAGATTGTCTATTCGCGTGAAACAACCGGCGAAATCACTACGCTGGAAACTGCAGGCGGTATTGCCTGGGCGCTGCCGCTGTTGGGCGATATGCCATTCATCGCGGTCAATGCCGATGTTTACAGTGATTATGATTTTTCCGTGCTGCTGGCTGCTGCACAGAAGCTGAATGCCGGTGGTCCGCTGGCGCATCTGGTGCTGGTGGACAATCCGCCGCAGCATCCGCACGGTGATTTCGGCCTCGCTGCCGGCAAAGTGCAGCCCGAAGCCGCGACCCGCCACACTTTCAGCGGCATGGGTGCCTATCATCCGGCCTTGTTTGCCGGTGTGAAACGTGGTGACCGCGCGCGCCTCGCAGATCTGCTGATCGCCGCGATGCAAAGCGGACAGGTCACCGGTGAGTTGTACCGCGGGCAATGGCACGACGTCGGCACACCGGAACGTCTGGCCGCACTGGACCAGGCTGCGCGCAAAGCGTGAAGTGTGCCGCGCACGACTATAATCAAATGATGTCTGCACAGCCTGCCATCAATGCCGCCATTTACCAGGGCCGCCGCTCGCGGTTGGCGGCGCAGCTCGGGAATGGGGTCGCTATCGTCCCCACCGCGCCCGAGCAAATCCGCAACCGTGATGCGCACTATCCCTACCGTTACGACAGTTATTTTTATTACCTGACGGGGTTCCGTGAACCCGAAGCGGTGCTGGTGGTGGTGGGTGGTGAAAACCCGCAGCACATCCTGTTCTGCCGCGAAAAAAACCTCGAACGCGAAATCTGGGACGGTTATCGCTACGGGCCGGATGCGGCACGTGAAACGTTCGCCGTGGATGCCGCGTATTGCATTACTGAACTGGATGCGCGCCTGTCCGATTTGCTGGCCGATCGTTCCACGGTGCATGTCCACCTTGGCGCCGATGCGGTCTGGGATGCAAGGGTGCTGGGCTGGATCAACGCCGTGCGCAATCGTGCGCGCAGCGGCATCGCTGCGCCGAACGACATCCGCGACGTGCGCACACTGCTCGACGACATGCGTTTGTGCAAGGACGACCATGAAGTGGCGCTGATGCGCAGTGCCGGTGATATTTCGGGGGCAGCCCATCGCCTGGCAATGCAGGCCGCACGGCCGGGGGCCACTGAATATGAAATCGAGGCCGTGTTGCAGCATGAATTCCGCCGCCGCGGTGCCCAGGCGCCCGCTTATACGCCCATCGTCGCCGGCGGTGCCAATGCCTGTGTGCTGCATTACGTCGAAAACAGTGCCGCGCTGCATGATGGCGATCTGCTGCTGATCGATGCCGGCTGTGAACTCGACGGTTACGCCTCCGACATTACCCGCACCTTCCCGGTCAACGGCCGCTTCAGCGGGGCGCAGCGCGTGGTGTACGAACTGGTGCTGGCAGCGCAGGCCGCGGCGATTGCCACGGTCAAGCCGGGGGCGCGCTGGAACGAGCCGCACGATGCCGCGGTGAAAGTGCTGGCGCAGGGTTTCGTCGACCTGAAATTGCTGACAGGCACGCTGGACAGCGTGCTGGAGCAGGAAACCTACAAACAGTTTTATATGCACCGCACGGGACACTGGCTGGGGTTGGATGTGCATGACGCCGGCGAATACAAAACCGGCGGTATCTGGCGCGAGCTGCAGCCGGGCATGGTGCTGACCGTCGAACCCGGCTGTTATATCCGGCCCGCTCCGGGTGTGCCTGAGGGTTTTGGCGATATCGGCGTGCGCATCGAAGACGATGCACTGGTTACGGCCAAGGGCTGCGAAATCCTCAGCGCCAGTGCCCCGAAAAGTGTTGCTGATATCGAAGCTCTGATGCGCGACCGCCATGGCTGAAATCGCTGGTAATGAGTTCGCCGGTAATGAGTCCGCCGATATCGTCATCGTCGGTGGCGGCCCGGTCGGCAGCGCGCTGGCGCTGGTCTTGCGCGACAGCGGGCTGCGCATCGTGCTGCTCGAAGCGCGAGCGGCGGGTGGCGGTGATGCACGTCCTTTGGCTTTGTCCTACGGCAGCCGGCTGATCCTCGAACGTCTGGGGGTGTGGCCGGCATTGGCAGCCACGGCAACGCCGATCCGCAATATCCATGTCTCGCAGCGCGGCGGTTTTGGCCGTGTCGATTTGGCGGCGTCGGAAGCCGGATTTTCTGAACTCGGTTATGTCGTCGACTATGGCCGTGTCGCGCATTCACTGGCACAGGCAGCGGCAGCGACATCCGCAAGCTGTCTGACGGGTGCCCGAGTAACAGCCACCCACAGCGATGATCCGGCGCGCGTGAACTTTGAGTATGAAGGAGAACAACGTGAGCTGACCGCAGCGCTGGTGGTGCTGGCGGATGGTGGTGCTGCCGGCGAGTCCATCACCGAGGTCATCGATTATCAGCAATGTGCGGTTACAGCACGCGTGGTGAGTGAGCGCCCGCATAACAACACGGCCTATGAACGATTCACCGCACAGGGGCCGCTGGCGCTGCTGCCGGACAGTAAAAATTCGGGTGATAAAGAGGCTGAATTAGAGGGCAGGGGCTGGGCACTGGTGTGGACCACGACACCGGAGCATGCTCGACAGTTGTGCGCGATGGCGCCGGGAGTTTTTCTGACGGAATTGCGCGCAGCATTCGGTGGCCGTGCCGGTGATTTCACGGCAGTGAGCGGGCGCGTCGCCTACCCCTTGCACCGACGTCGCGCGCAAGCTGCGGCTGACCACATCGTGTTGATCGGCAATGCCGCGCAAACACTGCATCCGGTGGCCGGACAGGGGTTTAACCTGGGTTTACGCGATGCCTGGGAACTTGGTGAACAGATCACTGGCCAGTCCACAGATGCGCTGGGTTCAGGCGCCTGGTTGAGCGCCTACCAGTCCCGTCGTCGCCTCGATCGTGGCGCGGGCATCGGGTTTACCCATGCACTGGTGGAATTGTTTTCCAACGATCTGCTCCCGTTGCGGATATTTCGCGGCACGGGACTTGCTTTACTGGGTTGCATGCCACCGCTTAAAAATTTCCTGGTACGACGCATGACCTTCGGCCCGCGCGGTTGATCGCACGACATCGAATCATTGTACGGTCACAGGTTGCCGAGGAATCTGCAGGTGGTGTTGCAGCAATCTCCGGTAAACGCATTGATACTAAGTGTTTTTGGCGATAATTCGCGGCAGGACAGGCGTCGCGCTGCGTATGCATGCGACGCTGACTGTTTGCAAGCAGTTGTGCAAACTGTGGTGCAAACGCCGTGGTGCTTAAAAATGAGGCACATTTCTCTTTGCACGCCGCGCGACTGTGATTACAATGGCGCCCTTTCCCCTCGCACTTTCCCTTTTACTCATATAAAAATAAAAGTACAGCTTCCGTGCGTATCGGCCCCCATCAACTGAAAAACAACCTCATCGTGGCACCGATGGCGGGTGTGACCGATCGCCCCTTCCGTCAGTTGTGCAAAACGATGGGCGCCGGCATGGCTGTGTCGGAGATGGTGGCGAGTAATTCCCTGCTGTGGGGCTCGGAAAAAACAAAACGCCGCGCCAATCATGAAGGTGAAGTGGATCCGATTTCGGTGCAGATCGCCGGCGCGGACCCGCAGATGCTCGCCGATGCGGCGCGTTACAACGTCGATCAGGGTGCGCAGATCATCGACATCAACATGGGCTGCCCGGCGAAAAAAATCTGCAACGTGATGGCGGGTTCGGCACTGCTGAAGGACGAGCCACTGGTCGCGCGCATTCTCAAGGCCGTGGTCGGTGCAGTCGATGTGCCGGTGACTTTGAAAATACGCACCGGCTGGGACCGGGATCATCGCAACGCGCTGATGGTGGCGCGCATCGCCGAGAGTTCCGGCATTCAGGCGCTGGCGATTCACGGCCGCACCCGTGCCTGCGGTTATACCGGTGAAGCGGAGTACGACACCATTGCCGAGGTGAAGGCGGAAATCCGCATCCCGGTGATCGCCAACGGCGACATCACCACGCCGGAGCGCGTCAAACAGGTACTGGAATATACAAAAGCCGATGCGGTGATGATCGGCCGCGCGGCGCAGGGCCGGCCGTGGATGTTCCGTGAAATTACCCATTTCCTCGAGACCGGCCGTCATCTGCCGCCGCCCGCCGTCGGGGAAATTCACCGCGTAATGGTGGCGCATTTGTACGATCTTTATGGTTTTTACGGTGAACTGACGGGTGTACGCGTCGCGCGCAAACACATCTCTTGGTACACCAAGGGACTGGCCGGGTCAGCAGCATTCCGCCATGGTATGAACCAGCTGCAGACCTGTGGCGAACAAATCAAGGCAGTGGACGAATATTTTGCCGAACTTTCAGGGCGGGGCGAGCGCCTGATTTATGTGGAAGAACCCGGCGTGATGAAAAAACCCGAGTGTATTGAAGTGGAAGAGCCTGCAGAACTTGCAGCATGATGAATAAGCAAGTGGAGGAACTGGCAGCATGATGAATGAAACCGAAATGGCCCGCGTGGTGCGCCGGGCAATCGATGGTTATTTCCGTGATCTCGACGGGGAAAAAGCCTGCGGCGTATACGACATGGTCATCGGCAGCGTGGAAAAACCGCTGTTGGAATCGGTGTTGCACAAAGTGCGCGGCAACCAGTCACATGCCGCGGCGATGCTGGGCATCAATCGCAATACCTTGCGCAAAAAAATCAAGACTTACAACATCAAGTTCTGACGAGTCCCGACAGTCACGGGCTACCCCGCGTGCTTTCGCCACGTACCTTCGCCCCGCAGCCATGGCCACCATCAAACAAGCCCTGATCAGCGTCTCCGACAAGGCCGGCATCCTTGAATTCGCGCGCGGACTCGCCGGTTATGGCGTGATCCTGCTATCGACTGGCGGTACCGCAAAAATGCTGCGTGATGCCGGACTCCAGGTAACGGAAGTCGCGGATTACACCGGGTTTCCGGAAATGCTCGACGGTCGCGTCAAGACCCTGCATCCGAAGATCCACGGCGGCTTGCTGGGCCGGCGCGATGTGCCGGCCCACGTCGAAGCCATGAAGCAGTCCGGTATTCCCGGCATCGACATCGTGGTGGTGAACCTGTATCCGTTCGCGCAGACCATCGCCAAACCCGGCTGCCCGCTGGCGGAAGCCATCGAGAACATCGACATCGGCGGTCCGGCGATGGTGCGCAGCGCCGCGAAGAATTTTGAACATGTCGCGGTCGTCACCGACCCCGCTGATTACCCCGGCCTGCTGAAAGAAATGAAATCAACCGGTGGAGCGCTGGGCGTGGAGACGCGGTTCCGGCTGGCCTGCAAGGCGTTTTCGCATACCGCTGCCTACGACGGCGCGATCAGCAATTACCTGACGGCGTTGCAGCCAGACGGCAAACGCGATGTGTTTCCGGCGCGCCTCAACCTGCAGCTTGATCGCGTGCAGACGCTGCGTTACGGCGAAAATCCGCATCAGCACGCGGCGTTTTACCGCGACCTGCTGCCCGCTTCCGGCAGCCTTGCCGCGTACCGGCAACTGCAGGGCAAGGAACTGTCGTACAACAACATTGCCGACGCGGATGCTGCCTGGGAATGCGTCAAGACCTTCGATGCGCCGGCCTGCGTGATCGTCAAACATGCCAATCCCTGTGGTGTGGCGGTGGGCAAGGATGTTGCCACCGCCTATGACCAGGCCCTGGCCACCGACCCGACCTCGGCTTTCGGCGGCATCATCGCCGTCAACCGCGCGTTGGATGCGGCGACGGCGCAGGCGATTTCGAAGCTGTTTGTTGAAGTGATCATCGCACCACAGATTTTGCCCGATGCACTCGCGGTGTTTGCGGGCAAGGCCAACATCCGCGTGCTCGAAGTGCCGCTGGCGCAGGGTGCCAACCATTTCGATCTCAAACGTGTCGGCGGCGGCGTACTGGTGCAGACGCCGGACGGCATGAATGTGACGGCAGCACAACTGAAGGTGGTTACAAAGAAAAAGCCGACGGATGCCCAGCTGTCCGATCTGTTGTTTGCCTGGCGCGTGGCCAAGTTCGTCAAATCCAATGCCATCGTGTTCTGCGGCAACGGCGCCACGCTGGGTGTAGGTGCTGGTCAGATGAGTCGCGTTGATTCGGCGCGTATCGCATCGATCAAGGCCGAGAATGCCAAATTGAAACTTGCCGGTTCGGTGGTGGCCTCGGATGCCTTTTTTCCGTTCCGCGACGGCGTTGATGTTGTCGCTGCGGCCGGCGCCAAGGCGATCATCCAGCCCGGCGGCAGCCTGCGTGATGAAGAAGTCATCGCAGCGGCCGATGAACACGGCATTGCGATGGTGTTCACCGGTTTCCGGCATTTCAGACACTAATGAAAATCCTTGTCATCGGCGGAGGCGGCCGCGAACATGCACTGGCGTGGAAACTGACGCAGTCGCCGCTGGTGCAGAAAGTATTTGTTGCACCTGGCAATGCCGGCACGGCGTGCGAAGAAGGCTTGCAGAATATTGCGCTCGACGACAATCAACAAGTCATTGATTTTATTAATAAAAATGACATAGCGCTGACGGTGGTCGGACCCGAAGCACCGCTGGCAGCGGGCGTGGTTGATGCCGTGCGTGGTGCGGGAAAACGCATTTTCGGGCCGACACAAAAAGCCGCACAGCTCGAAAGCTCCAAGGATTTCGCGAAAAACTTCATGGTGCGCCATCACATCCCGACGGCGAAACACGCGACCTTCAGCGATGCCGCCGCCGCGCATGCCTATATCGACCGCGAAGGTGCGCCGATCGTGATCAAGGCCGACGGTCTGGCTGCAGGCAAAGGTGTGGTGGTGGCGATGCAGGTGGATGAAGCGCATGCCGCCGTCGACATGATGCTGGTTGGCAACAAAATGGGTTCCGCCGGTGCGCGGGTGGTGATCGAAGAATTTCTCGATGGCGAGGAGGCGAGTTTTATCGTGCTCGCCGACGGCCGCAATGCGCTGGCGCTGGCCAGCAGCCAGGATCACAAACGCTTGCAGGACCTTGACCGGGGGCCCAACACCGGCGGCATGGGCGCGTATTCGCCGGCGCCGGTGGTGACGCCGGAAATCCATGCCCGGGTGATGCGCGAAGTGATCCAACCGACGCTGAACGGCATGATTGCCGACGGCATTCCGTACACCGGTTTTTTGTATGCCGGGCTGATGATCGGCGCCGGCGGTACGCTGAAGGTGCTGGAATTCAACTGCCGTATGGGTGATCCGGAAACGCAACCGATCATGATGCGGCTTAAAAGCGATCTGGTGCCGCTGCTCGAAGCGGCGATCGATGGCAAGCTCGATACGGTCCAGGCGGAATGGGATCCGCGGGTGGCGCTGGGCGTTGTGCTTGCCGCCGCCAATTACCCCGAAGATCCGCGCAAGGGCGATACGGTCAGCGGATTGCCGGCGGCAGGAGAGGATTACCATGTATTCCACGCCGGTACCATGCTGGCAGGGAAAACCGTGGTGACCAGCGGCGGCCGCGTATTATGCGTCACCGCGCTGGGCCACAATACCCGCACCGCCCAGCGCCGTGCCTACGAAATCGTCGACCTGATCAGTTTTGATGGCATGCAATGCCGCCGCGACATCGGCCATCGTGCGGTTACTGCGGGTCGCAAGTAGACCACCGAGCAGCCACCACCAGACCCTGTGATGGATATCGCCGCAGTCAAAAATTATCTGACCGGTCTGCAGCAGTCGATAGTTGACCGGCTGGCCGCCCTGGACGGCGGCAGCTTCCTGCGCGACGAGTGGCAGCGGCCGCAGGGTGGCGGCGGTATCACCCGGCTGATCGAAGGCGGCGCGCTGTTCGAACGCGGCGGTGTCGGTTATTCACATGTGTTCGGCGATAACCTGCCGCCGTCGGCCTCTGCCGCCAGGCCGGCATTGGCCGGACGTTCTTTCCAGGCGATGGGTGTGTCGCTGGTACTCCATCCACGCAACCCGTATGTGCCGACAGTGCACCTCAATGTGCGTTGTTTTGTCGCTGAAAAGACGGGCGCGGCACCGGTATGGTGGTTCGGCGGCGGCATGGACCTGACGCCGTATTACGGCTTCGAAGATGACGCGATTCATTTCCACCGCAGCTGCCGCAATGCGCTGGCGCCGTTCGGGGCGGAATATCATCCGCGCTTCAAACAATGGTGCGACCGTTATTTTTTCCTCAAACACCGCAATGAACCGCGCGGTATCGGCGGCATATTTTTTGATGACCTGGCCGAACCGGATTTTGCGGCCTCATTTGCACTGATGCGCAGCGTCGGCGACCATTTCCTGCCGGCCTATGTGCCGATTGTCGAACGCCGCCGCGATCTGCCGTACGGCGAACGCGAGCGTGACTTCCAGGCTTATCGCCGCGGCCGTTATGTCGAATTCAATCTGGTGCATGACCGCGGCACGCTGTTCGGACTGCAGTCCGGCGGGCGCACGGAATCCATCCTGATGTCCCTGCCGCCGGTGGTGCACTGGCGTTACGACTGGAAACCGCAAGCCGGTACGACCGAAGCACGGCTCTACACCGATTTTCTGGTGGGCAAGGACTGGATCTAAGGACTGAGTCCGGCCGGGGCGTCAAACAGCCGGCGTCAGACACCAAGCCAGGATTTGATCGAACGCAGCCGTTCGCGTAACTGGCCGAGCATGGAGGCATCGGATGATTTCGCCGCCGCGACCTTGTGCTGTTTCAGCAATTTCGGCGTTTTGCGGAAAGACTGGTAACGCGCCAGTGCGGCATGTACATGTTGCTGCAGCAGTTTAAGGTTCAGCGGTTTGCTGAGGAAACGGAACACCTGGGCTTGGTTGATCAGGTCAATCACCAGTTCCGAATCCGAGGCCTCGGTGGTCAGGATGGCGAGGATTTCCGGATGATCCTGCTTCAGCAACTTGAATGTAGCGACCGATTTCTGGTCGCCACTGCGGATGTCGGCGATGATCACGGCAATTTCATGTTCGGCGAGGATGGTCAGCCCGCGCTCCATGTCCGGCGCGTAGAGCACCGGGCAGACGCTGCCCATCAGTTCGTTGACGGCGCGGAACACGCTCTGATCCGGGTTCAGCACCAGAATGCCGCTGCCGAGTTTGTCAGGAACAATGACCGGTGCCGATGCCATGTCGGCAAGCTCCAGCGCAATGGCTGCGGCTTCCCCGATGGTTTTCTGGATTTCGGTGTTGTCCCAGGGTTTGCTGATGAAGCGAAATACTTCGCCGTCATTGATTGAGCCGACAATGGAGGCAAGGTCTGAATAGCCTGTGAGAAGAATGCGCACTGTCTGTGGCGCAAAATCCTTGACCTGACGGAGAAATTCGACACCGGTCATTTCCGGCATGCGCTGGTCGCTGATCACCACGTGCGGGCGGAAACGCTTGAGGAATTCCATCGCCTCAGGGCCGCTGCTCGCGGTGAACACGTTGTACTGGTTGCGGAACACAGAACGCAATGCATTGAGGATGCGTTCTTCGTCATCGACAAACAGCAGTTTTGCCTTTTTTCCGCTGGTGTCGAATGCCGCGGCGACCGGCGCAGTTGCAGCTACCGGCGTTGCTGCTTCCGCGCCTGCCGTGGCCTGGGCCGTCCTGGCCGCCTGCATGCCGGAAATCATCCGCGCCGCTGACACCAGTTTCGGGTCGAGGCGTTGCGTCGGCATTTCGGCGGCCTCCTCGGATTCGGTCATTTTTTTGGTGCGCAGGCTGGCGGCGATGCCCTGCACAAAAGCCAGTGCAAATTCGCGCGCGTTCTGGAAGCGGTCTTCGCGTTTTTTTGCCAGCGCCTTGTGTGTGGCCCAGTCGAGCTGCACCGAAATCTGCGGATTGAAGTTCGACGGATTGGCGGGGCGCTCGCCGATCACCTGGCGCATGATCTCGACATTGCTGCCGATGAATGGTTTGCGGCTCGCCAGTAATTCGTAGGCGATCACGCCGGCGGCATAAATGTCGGTGCGCGCATCCGGTTCATCTCCGGTGAATTGCTCCGGCGACATGTAACCGGGAGAACCCATGATTTCGCCGATCTGGGTCAGCGAGGATGAATCAAGGTGAGCGATGCCGAAGTCGCTGATCTTGATCCGGCCGTCGTCATTGATCAGGATGTTGGAGGGTTTGACGTCGCGATGCACCACGCCCTGCGCGTGGGCGTAACCCAGGCCATCGAGCAACTGGCGGATGATTTCACCGATTTCCGCCAGTTCGAACTTGGCCTTGTTTTGCAGGTGTTCGTAAAGCGATTTGCCATTGACCAGCTCCATCACGATGTAGGCAATATCGGCATCTTCTCCATAGTCGAAGATGGCGGCGATGCGCGGATGTGTCAGCCGGCCGACGGCCTGTGCCTCATGTCGGAAACGCGCGATCGCGTACTGCAGCTCCGAGGGATCCATTGCCGACTTGGTGATGGTCTTGATCGCCACCTGGCGGTGGATCGCCGGGTCGAAAGCCTTGTAGACCACACCCATGCCGCCGCGGCCGAGGATGCCCTGCACCTCGTATTTGCCGATTTTTTTTGGAAAGCCGGTTGTCATTGCGGGTCGTTTAAGGTTGCCGTTTCCGGAGGAGTCAACGGCAGCACGATCGTGAAACGGGTGCCCTGTCCTACAGTGGAATCAACGCTGATGCTACCACCGTGCTGCTCAATAATCTTGTATGAAATCGACAGCCCGAGGCCGGTACCCTTGCCGACGGCCTTGGTGGTGAAAAACGGATCAAAAATCTTGGACATGATTTCCGGCGGAATACCCTTGCCGTTGTCGGCGATTTCAACGGCAACATGGTCGGCACCTTCCATCCGTGTGACGAGCGTGATTTCCCCGGCGCCGCTTTCGATGGCTTGCGCCGCGTTGTTGATCAGGTTGAGAAACACCTGGTTCAGCTGTGAAGGTGAGCAGGTGATGGCGGGGATGTCGCCGAATTGTTTTTTGATTGAAAAGTGTTTCAACTCGTGTTTGGCGAGTATCAGTGCGCTGTCGAGGCCCTCGTTCAGGTTGAAACTCGATACCTTGCTGCGGTCGAGGCGACTGAAATTTTTCAGGTTGAGCACGATTTCCGATATCTGCTCTATGCCGTAGAGGCCGTCGTTCGCGAGCTGGCCGAGCTCGGCCAGTGCCTGCTGCTCGGCGAAATGTTGGATCAGGCCGCGCACTGCGGCATACTTGGCCTGCAGCCGTGCCGGGTCCGGGCTGGGGTCTTCCATCAGCCGCAGCAGCTTGTTGGTTTCGACAATCAGCTGTTTGACATCGGGAAGCTTGCCCGCGACCGAGCCCAGACTGTTCTTGACGTAGGCCAGCGGCGTGTTGATTTCGTGGGCGATGCCCGCGACCATCTGACCCAGCGAGGACATTTTTTCTGTCTGGATGAGCTGCGACTCGGACTCTTTCAACTGCCGCAGCGCGTCCGTGAGTTCACGTGTGCGTTCTTCAACACGGGATTCAAGGATCCGATAACTGAGCGCCAGTTTTGACAGCAGCCAGCCTATCAGGATCAGCAGAGCGCCGGCATAGGCGATCAGGTAAATGCGGTAACGTTCGCTGTCGGATTGCACATCAGCGCTTTCCGTACTGAAAGCGTCGGTCAGGCTGTCGATGCGCGGCCCTGCTGAAGCCATCGTGATTTTCTGGAACAGTTCGTTTTCCACCGGTTTGGCGCCAAGAATCTCCTCCACCGTGGTGTCGACACGGGAGAGGCCTTCGTGCAGCGCCTGCGGCACACCGATGCCGGCCTTGCGCAAGTCGGCGGCGAACAGCTCGACATTCTTGCGTTGCAGGTCAGAAGGGTCGGTGACGTACCGCATGACCTGGGCGAACAGCAGCGCCGAAGTGCTTTCCACTGCGACCAGGCGGTCGCGTTGCGCAAAACCCGCCCACGCCCCCCGCACCAGCCCGGCAATTTCGTTATCGAATTCAACCATGCGCCCCAGCGATTGTGTGACCGTGGCATTGGCTGCGCGAAATCGGTTGATCAGTTCGATTTTCTGTTCGAATGCCTGCACCAGCGCCGGCAGGCTGCGGTTGAGCACCGGACTTCCGGCTTCAGCAGCGGACTGCTGCAGACGTTTCAGCAGTTCGGGCGCTCGCGCACCCCGGTCATCCAACGGGCGCAGCTTGCCGGAAGCGCCTTCGACCCGCGCGCGGAGTACTTCAAGGTCCCAGCGGGCATCGATTTCCCGCAGGTCGCGCAGGTAGCTGAGGATTTCATTCTGCCGCCGGTAGTCGACGCCCTGGCTCTTCAGGTAGAGAAAACCCAGCAGCGCAACGAGCGCGGCGGCAACCAGGACGGTCAGCGGGGTCCTTGCCCGGCGCGACACCACAATCCGCTGCAGGCGCGCCAAAGGCGCGGCTACGGGCGGTTTGCCGGTCTTGGCATCGGGTTTGATTTCGAAATTATTCTCCAAGATACGCTTGCCTCACTTGTGGACTGGACAACAGGGTCTTCGCATTGTCGGCGAGTACGATGGCGCCGCTTTCCATGACATAACCGCGATCACAGGTTTCAAGCGCCAGCTTCGCATTCTGTTCGACCAGCAGCATGGTCACCCCTTCTGCAGCCACTGCGCGTACTGTCTCAAATATTTTCTGCACCATCAACGGCGCCAGTCCCATGCTCGGTTCGTCGAGCAACAGGAGCCTGGGCCGGCACATCAAGGCACGCGCCATGGCGAGCATCTGCTGCTCACCGCCGGACAGTGTGCCGGCGGGCTGCGTACGGCGTTCAGCCAGCCGCGGAAACAGCGCGTAGGCGCGCTCGAAATCGCGCGTTATGGCGGCCTTGTCATCATGGATGTAGGCGCCCATCGCCAGATTTTCCGCCACCGTGAGTCGTGGAAACACGCCGCGCCCTTCGGGAACCATGGCCAGACCGCGCCGCACCAGATGATACGCCGGTTTACCGGTGATCTCGGTGCCGTCATAGTCGATGCGGCCGGCGCTGGGTTTGAGCATTCCGGACAGCGCTTTCAGCGTGCTGCTCTTGCCGGCGCCATTGGCGCCGATCAGCGCCACCAGTTCGCCGCGACCGACAGTGAGATCTATGCCCTTGACGGCTTTGATGCCCCCATAAGCAACTTCGAGTTTGTGCACGTTCAACATGGCAGGCTCAGGCCACTGTGCCGCCGAGATAGGCGGCAATGACTTTGGGGTCGCGCTGCACCACTGCGGGTTCACCCTCAGCGATTTTTTCTCCGTAATCGAGCACCGCCACGCGGTGCGACAGGCCCATCACCAGCTTCATGTCGTGTTCGATCAGCAGCAGAGTGACGCCGTCGCCCAATATCCGTTCCAGCAGTTTGCGCAGCGTGGTGGTTTCGGTAGCATTCATCCCCGCCGCAGGTTCGTCGAGGGCCAGCAGCTTGGGTTCGGTGGCCAGTGCACGGGCAATTTCCAGCCGCCGCTGGTCGCCGTAAGGCAAATCGCGCGCAAGGTTGCCGGTGCGTGCCGCCAGCCCGCAATAATCCAGCAGTTCAAGGGCACGCTGCGTGATCGCGCGTTCTTCGGCAGCGGCACTGCGCGTACGCAGCACCGCCCCCAACACACCGGTCAGCGTGCGTACATGGCGACCGACCATCACGTTTTCCAGCGCGGTCATGCCGCCGAACAGGCGGATGTTCTGGAAAGTTCTTGCGATGCCGTGCTGCGCCACGCGATGCGGCTTGCTGCCGGTGATCGGCCGGCCGTCAAAAGCCAGTACGCCGGCATCCGCGGAATAAAGACCCGTCAACACGTTGAACAAAGTTGTCTTGCCCGCGCCGTTGGGCCCGATCAATCCGAAAATTTCGCCGCGGCGTACGCTGATGGACACGTCGGTCAGTGCGGCGAGTCCGCCAAAATGTTTGCTGATGCCGGAGGCGGCAAGAATGGTCTCAGCCGGCGGCATGCTGTTTCTCCGTCATGCTCTCTGCCCTGCGCCGCCGCGCCGGCCAGATCCCCGAAGGCCGGAACAGCATCATCAGCACCAGCGCCAGGCCAAACAGCAGCATGCGCAAATCCGAGGGGTCGATAAACACTTCGCCGAACCAGCGCTGCTGCAGCGGGCCGATGTAACGCAGCGCTTCCGGCAATGCGGTGAGCAGCACTGCCCCGAGTACGACCCCGGCGACATTGCCCATGCCGCCGAGCACGACCATACACAGCACCATGATGGAATCGATCAGGTGAAAACTCTCCGGGCTGATGAAGCCCTGGAACGAGGCGAACAGGCCGCCGGCAACACCGCCGAAAGTTGCGCCCATTGCAAAAGCCAGCAGTTTCATGTTGCGGGTGTTGATGCCCATCGAAGCTGCGGCGAGTTCGTCCTCGCGGATGGCCACCCAGGCGCGGCCGATGCGTGAATCCTCCAGCCGCCGGGAGATGATGATCGACAACACGGCGCAGGTGAGAAACACAAAATAATAACTGTGCAATGCCGTGAAAGTCAGACCGGCAAAGCTGTGGGTCTGCGCCAGCGAGAAACCGCCGATCTGCAGCGGGTCGATCAGCGTGATGCCCTGCGGGCCGTTGGTGATGTTGACCGGGCGGTTCAGGTTGTTCAGCAGCACACGGATGATTTCACCGAAACCCAGCGTGACGATGGCCAGGTAGTCGCCGCGCAGCCTGAGGGTCGGCGCGCCGAGCAGGATGCCGAAGACCGCAGCAACCAACGCGCACAGCGGCAGCAGCAGCAGAAAGGGCCAGTGTATTGCCAGCTGCGGCGAGGCGAGCAGCGCATAACAGTAAGCACCCACTGCAAAAAACGCGATGTAGCCAAGATCGAGCAGTCCGGCAAAACCAACCACGATATTGAGCCCAAGCGCGAGCATGATGAACAACAACGCCACATCGGCGATGCGCACCCAGGCGCGGCCGAGTGTGGCCTCGATCAGAAACGGCGCGGCGAGCAGCAGCAGTGCGACGATCACCCACAGCAGCCAGCGCCAGCGCGACTGCGTAATACTCATGCGCGCTCTCCGCTGGGTTGTCCAAGCAGTCCGGCCGGCCGCATTACCAATACCAGCACCAGCACCAGGAAGGCGAAAATGTCACGGTAATTGCTGCCCAGCACACCGCCGGTCAGGTCGCCGATGTATCCCGCAGCCAGACTTTCGATGACGCCCAGCAGCAGTCCCCCCAGCACCGCGCCGCCGACATTGCCGATGCCGCCGAGCACCGCTGCGGTGAACGCCTTCAATCCGAGCATGAAACCCATGAAATAATGGCCCAGCCCGTAATAGAGCACGACCATCAGCCCGGCGATGGCGCCGATGGCCGAACCGAGCACGAAAGTGAAGGCAATCACGGTGTTGGTGTTGACACCCATCAGTCCGGCAACGTCCGGATTCTGTTCGGTGGCACGCATCGCGCGCCCCATGCGGCTGGTTTTGATGAACCACAGCAGGCCCGCCATGATGGTGCATGCGAGCAGGAATATCGCCGCCTGCAGGCTGGTCAGCTGTGCGCCGAAAATGCTGAACTGCCCGGGCTCGATGATCTGCGGCAGCGAGATGTATTGTTTGCCCCAGATCAGCGCCGCGGAATACTGCAGCAATATCGATACGCCGATGGCGGTGATCAGCGGTGCCAGCCTTGGTGCGCGGCGCAGCGGCCGGTAGGCGATGCGTTCAATCGACAGGCCGAGGATTGCGCAGACCAGGACTGCGGTGCCGCCGGCGAGTACGAGTATCACGGGCGCCGGAACCCCGGCAGCGGCCAGCA
>Ga0105090_10000191_pt1 | contig 27370 bp, 25 predicted proteins | sample PPLLak3March2015_FD_79110 | JGI IMG/M metagenome (GOLD analysis project Ga0105090, IMG submission 79110) | Freshwater sediment microbial communities from Prairie Pothole Lake near Jamestown, North Dakota, USA - PPLs Lake P7 Core (1) Depth... | ecosystem: Environmental > Aquatic > Freshwater >...
CACCTTGCGCTCCTGAAGAGAGCCGCAAGCGGCATGGATGGCCTGCCCGAACCTAGACATCCCGGAATGTCTCGCATAGGCCCATAAGAAGCCACCCGTGGTGGACCCCTCAGTGGACCCCTAGAGGCCCAGAAAGACTAAAGGGTCAGTAGGCGCTAACCTACTGACCCTCGTCTTTACTGGTGCGGCTGGCAGGAATCGAACCCACGACCCCTTGGTTCGTAGCCAAGTACTCTATCCAGCTGAGCTACAGCCGCGAAGCTTCAAATTATATCAGCGGCAATCAGCCCGGATTCAATCGATCGCCGCTGCCGCGCGTTCGCACTGCTGGGCACGCAGGGCGTCGCCTTCCTGCTGGGCGAGCTGGGCCAGCGACCGCCAAGCACGGCGCCGGGCCTGGGCGCCCAACCCCTCGGCGGTGGCGGCCTGCTCGAGGGGACGGCGTGCCTTGCCCCACAGCTGCCGCTCGACCATCGCCGTACCCACGGCGACGGCGACGGCCGGATCGTTGGGCAGCGCCAGTGCGGCGTTCTCCAGCCGCGGCAACCAATCCGACAGCAGCCCCGGCACCGCCTCCAGCAGGGCCAGCGCGATGCGCTCGCGCTCGTCGGCCTGCAGTTCACCGATGCCGTCCCAGAAGGGACGCAGCCAGGCCCGCGCATCGTCGTGGGCACCGAAAGCAGCAGCGCGCGTGGCCGCGCGGGCGGCCAGCGTGGCATCGCGGCGATCGGCCGGATCGAGTTGCAGCCACACCCGGCGCAACGCGTCGGCATCGTGCGCGCCATCCAGCGCCTCGCCGGCCAGCGTGCGCAACAAGCTGACGGCTGCGGTCGGGGAGAACGCCTGGTGCTTGGCCAGCAGCCGCGCCGTCTGCAGCGCCGGCAGCGGTTGCAGGGTCAGACGCTGCGCCAGCAATCGCAGTCGCAGAGCCTGGGTGCGCCGGGCCACGCCGGCGGGCAACTCGCCCAGCAGTTCGATCGCACGCGGCGCGTCGCGGTCGTCGATGGCCCATTCGGCGGCCAACAGTCGGGCGCCTTCGTCCACCGGCCGCATGCTCCAGCCCTCGCGCGACTTGCGCCGCAGCTGGCGCATCAGATCGTCGCGGCGCGTGCGGTCCTGCATGCGGTGCAGGCTGGCTGCGGCCAGCAGGTGGGCGAGTACACGGAATTCGCCATCGCGGCGCAGCACTTCGGTCTCGTTGCGGATGACCAGTGCTCGCTGCGCCGCCCGGTGCGCGCGGCTGTAGCGCGCGGCGAAGTACTCGGCCAATGCCTCGCGCAGGGCTGCCTGCGCCGCGCGCTCGCGACGCAGCTGGCGCCATTCGCGGGCGCGCTGCGGCAGGCTGATCAGGCTGTTGATCGAGCGCGCTGCGGCCATCAGCACGGCGCAGGTGGCGAGCACCAGCAGCACGAACAGGTTCAGAGACAGGTCGGTGCGCCAGGCGCCGAAGTAGATGCTGACCAAGCCGTCGTTGCGGCCGAGCGTGGTCGCGGCCACCACGGCCACGATGAAGAGCAGCACGAGCCAGATGATGCCGCGCATGGCGTGGCCCGGCTCCCGTCAGCGCACGCCGGCCACGGCGGCAATGGCGGCCAGCGTGGCGTCGGGGCGCGGCACCACCACCTGACGCGCCTGGGTGCTGACCTGCCGCACCAGGTCGATCGCACTGGTGGTGCGTCGCGAGTTGCGGTCGAAATACCGCTCCAGCACGGACAAGGCCTCACGCAGGTCGGACTGGGCGGTGTCGAACTGCCGACTCAGCAGCGCCAGCCGGGCATTCAGCAGTCTCAGCTTGAGGTTCTCGCGCAGGAAAAAGGCCTGCTCAGGCGCGATCAGCATGGCCTCGGGCTGGTCGATCGGCGTCACCCGGATCAAGCCACGCACCTCGGCCCAGAGGCGCGCACCCAACCCGGCCCAGCGCTCGCCCAGCACCTCGGTCCAGGCCGGGTCGGGCGGTGCCGAGGCAGCTGCCGTTGGCGGCGCGGCAGCCGAAGCACCCGAAGCCACCGGTGCCGCGCCGCGCTGCGCCGGCCTGGCGGCGGCGCGCTGCGCCTGCGGTGCAGACAGCAAGGGCAGCTCGTCGACCAGGCGAACCACCTCGTCGAGCCGGATGGCCAGCGTGGACACGTCCACCGCACCGGCCGCGCGAACGCGCTCCAAGTCCTGCACGATCGCGCGGCGCACTCCGTCCAGACGCGGCTGGTTCTGCCGCGCCAGCCGCTCTTCCGCCTGCTTCATCGCGATCACCATCGGTTCGGCGCTGCCGGTGATTGCCGTCTGCTGCAGCGCCACGCGTATCGATGCTTCGATGTCCGCCAGCACGTTCTCGTCGCGCGAGCGTGACATCGACTGGATCAGCTCTTCCAGCTGGGTTCGCTGCAGCGAAACCTCGGCCACGCGCGCCTCCAGCAGTGCCAGCTTGGCAGCGGCATCGCGCGAACTCTCCTGGGCCTGCTTGGCCAGCATCTGCGCCTCGGCGGCCTGCGCGCCGCTGTCTTCCTGGCGCTTGACCATCTGCTGCTCCAGGCCCTTGACGCGCTGCTGCGTGTTCCACGCATACATCACGGCCGCGGCACACAGGGCGGCCAGCAGCACCGCGCCGGCACCGATCCAGCGACCCGGCAGCGCATGCAGGTCACCCTGCGCGTGGGCAGCGGAGGCCGGGCTGGCAGCGGCTGCGGGTGGGGTGATGGGCTCGGTCACGGAGCCGACGATTGTATCGGCCGGCCCTCGCGAGCTGCGGCCGCCAGTGCCTCCGCGCCGACCGCCACCAGACGCACCCGGCCGAAGCCCAGCCGCTGCAAGGCTGCGACGATGCGCGGGTGCGGCGCCACGGCGGCAGAGGCTGCCCAGTCGCCGCCGGGCCACAGCAACGCCAGGTTGTCCACCGCCTGCGAACTGCTGAACAGCCACAGGTGTTGCTGCGGCTGCGCCTGGGCTGCATCCAGCATCGCCCGTGTGTCGGTGTCCAGTTGGGGTAGCGCCCGCTGGTACGCCGCGACGAACTCGACCCTGGCACCCGCCCTGCCCAACTGCTCGGCCAGCCAGTCGCGGCCACCTTCACCGCGCAGCACGCGCACTTGCCGGCCGTGCCAGTCGCGCTCACGCAGTTGCTCCCAAAGCGCCTCGGAATCGAAAACCTCGCCCTGCGGCTCGACCAGCGAAGGCTCGGGAACGCCGGCCGCGCGCAGCGCAGCCGACGTCCCCGGCCCGGTGGAACCGGCCAGCAACTGTGCCGCCCAGGCGCAGCCCGGTGGCCGCAGCCGCATGAAGTGCAGCACCGCATTGGCGCTGACGAACATCAGCAAGTCCAGCGAAGGCAGATCGCGCCAGACCTGCTGCAGCGGCTGCGGGTCGGGGATCGCCTCAATCTCGATCAGCGGCAGCGCCACGGCGTCCACCCCGCGCGCACGCAACTCGGCCACCAGGGCATCGGCCTGGGCCCTGGGCCGGGTGACGAGGAGTCGCATCGAGTTGGGCGGCCGGGCGAACAGCCTCAGACGGCTGCGCCGAGATAGGCCTCGGCGCCAGCGGCGCGCAGCTGCGCCGCGGCGCGCTCGCCCAGCGCGTTGGCCTCGGCATCGCTGACCACGGCCGCGCGCAGCTGCGTGCGCATCAGCGGGCGCGACAGCTCCTGCGCATGGCCCAGAGCCACGTCGATGCGCAGCTGATCGCCTTCCCACACCGCATGCGCGGCCAGCGGCATGCTGCAGCTGCCGCCCAGCGACCGAGATACCGCGCGTTCGGCATGCACCGCCAGCCAGCTGGGCCGGTGCACCAGCGCGGACAGCTTGCGCCCCAGTTCGGCCGCATCCTCGCGATGCTCGATGCCCAGCGCGCCCTGTCCTGCCGCCGGCGTCATCTTCGCAGTGTCGAAAAACGAGGCGATGCGCTCGCCCAGGCCCAGCCGCTTCAGCCCGGCGGCGGCCAGCACGATGGCGTCGTAGCCACCGCCGTCGAGCTTGCGCAGCCGCGTGTCGAGGTTGCCGCGCAGCGGCTCGATGCGCAGATCGGGACGCAGGCTGAGCAGCTGCGCCGCGCGGCGCAGACTGGAGGTGCCGACACAGGCGCCCTGCGGCAGCTGCTGCAGCGTGGCAAAGCGCGGGCTGACGAAGGCGTCGCGCGGGTCCTCGCGCTCCAGCACCGCGCCGAGCGCGAAGCCGGCCGGCAGCTCCATCGGCATGTCCTTCAGCGAGTGCACGGCCAGGTGGGCGCGGCCGTCTTCCAGCGCGGCTTCCAGCTCCTTGACGAACAGGCCCTTGCCGCCCACCTTGGACAGCGCGCGGTCGAGGATCTGGTCACCGCGCGTGGTCATGCCCAGCAGTTCGACCTGCAGACCGAAACGCGAGCGCAACAGGTCGCGTACATGTTCAGCCTGCCAAAGGGCAAGCCGGCTTTCGCGCGTGGCGATGATGGTGGTGTCAGGCATGGTGCTTGCATTATGGCCAGCCGGCCAGCGCAGCCCGCCACACCATGCCGCGCACCGACGCCTCGCCGGCTTGGTAACATAGTTACGCAATTCTGGAGTCTTCCATGCCCATCGCCCCTCGTGCCTCCGCGCCCGCCCGCAACCGCGCGAGCACGTTGCGCAGCAGGGGCGATAGCGATGCCGCGCTGAAAAACCAGGCTTTGGTCGAAGATATCCGGTTACTGGGTCGGATCCTCGGCGAGGTGATACGCGAGCAGGAAGGCAAGGACGCCTTCGAGCTGATCGAGCGGGTGCGCAAGCTGTCCGTGGCCTACCGGCTGAAGCAGGACGCGAGCGCCGGGCGGGTGCTCGACCGGCTGCTGAAGAACCTGTCGGCCGACCAGACGGTGAGCGTGATCCGCGCCTTCAGCTACTTCTCTCATCTGGCCAACATCGCCGAGGACCGGCACCACGTGCGCCGCCGCCTGCAGCACGAGCGCGCCGGCGACCAGCAGGAGGGCTCGCTGGCGGTCAGCTTCGATCGGCTGCACCGCGCCGACCACCGCTCGGCCGACATCGCCGCCATGCTGAAGCGGGCCTACATCGCGCCGGTGCTCACGGCCCACCCCACCGAGGTGCAGCGCAAGAGCATCCTCGATGCCGAGCGCGCCATCGCCGAGTTCATTGGCGAGCGTGACGACCTGGCCGGCGAGCGCGAGAAGCGCGAGAACGAGGAGCTGATCCGCGCGCGCATCACCCAGTTGTGGCAGACGCGCATGCTGCGCACCGCCAAGCTGACAGTGGCCGACGAGATCGAGAACGCGCTGAGCTACTACCAGGCCACCTTCCTGCGCCAGATCCCCAGGCTGTATCGCGAGATTGAGCTGGCCCTGCCCGGCCACGAGGTGCCGCCCTTCTTGCGCATGGGCAACTGGATCGGCGGCGACCGCGACGGCAACCCGAACGTCAGCGCCGAGACGCTGCGCATGGCGCTGGCCCGGCAGTCCGAGACCGCGCTGCGCCACTACCTGACCGAGGTGCACCAGTTGGGTGCCGAGCTGTCCACCTCGCACATGCTGGCACCGGTGAGCGAGGAGATGCTGGCGCTGGCCGCAGCGTCGCCCGACCACAACCAGCACCGCAGCGACGAGCCCTATCGGCGCGCGTTGATCGGCATGTACGCGCGCCTGGCGGCCACGCTGCAGGTGCTGACAGGCACCGAGGCGCTGCGCCACGCGGTGGCGCCGCAGAACCCCTACTCAAGCGCAGCGGAGTTCCTGGCCGACCTGCGCATCATCGAGCGCTCGCTGAAGACGCACCATGCGCAGGCGCTGATCGGCCCGCGGCTGGCGCCGCTGATACGCGCGGTGCAAGTGTTCGGCTTCCACCTGGCTACGGTGGACCTGCGCCAGAGCTCCGACCAGCATGAAGCCGTGCTGGCCGAGTTGCTGAAGGTGGCGCGCGTCGAAGCCGACTACCGCGCACTGGGAGAGATGCAACGTCGCGAACTGCTGGTCAGGCTGCTCGACGACGCCCGCCCGTTGCGCGTGCGCGGCGCCGAGTATTCGTCACTGGCGCGCAGCGAGCTGGCGATCTTCGAGTCCGCCGTCGAGATGCGCCAGCGCTACGGCGAAGACGCGCTGCGCCACTACATCATCAGCCACACCGAAGACGCCAGCGACCTGCTCGAGGTACTGCTGCTGCACAAGGAATGCGGGCTGATGTGCGGCACGCTGGACGATGGCGCGCGCAACGACCTGATCGTCGTGCCGCTGTTCGAAACCATCGACGACCTGCGCAATGCCGCACGCATCATGCGCGAGTTCTACGAACAGCCGGGCGTGCTGCCGATGATCTGCCGCAGCGGCGCCGAGCAGGACATCATGCTCGGCTACAGCGACAGCAACAAGGACGGCGGCTTCTTCACCAGCAATTGGGAGCTGTACCGCACCGAGAACGCGCTCGTCGAGTTGTTCGAACCGCTGGAGCGCGAGCACGGCCTGACCTTGCGCCTGTTCCACGGCCGCGGCGGCACCGTGGGCCGCGGTGGCGGACCCAGCTACCAGGCCATCCTGGCGCAGCCGCCGGGCACGGTGAAAGGCCAGATCCGCCTGACCGAGCAGGGCGAGGTCATCGGCTCCAAGTACGCCAACCCCGAGATCGGCCGGCGCAACCTGGAGACATTGGTCGCGGCCACGCTGGAGGCGACGCTGCTGCACCCGACCAAGAGCGCGCCCAAGGCCTTTCTGGAGGCGGCCGACCAGATCAGCCGGGCGAGCTTTGCCGCCTACCGCAAGCTGGTGTACGAGACGCCGGGCTTCGCCGACTACTTCTTCGCCTCGACGCCGATTCGCGAGATCGCCGAACTGAACATCGGCTCGCGCCCGGCCTCGCGCAAGGCCAACCGCGCGATCGAGGACCTGCGCGCCATCCCCTGGAGCTTCAGCTGGGGCCAGAGCCGTCTGGCGCTGCCGGGCTGGGCCGGCTTCGGCTCGGCGATCGAATCCTTCCTGGCCGATGCGGCCACGCGCAAGGCGCGGCTGGAACTGCTGCAGCGCATGCACAAGCAATGGCCCTTCTTCCGCACGCTGCTGTCCAACCTGGACATGGTGCTGGCCAAGAGCGACCTGCGCATCGCCGCGCGTTATGTCGAGCTGGTGGAGGACAAGAAGCTGGGCAAACGCATCTTCGGCGCCATCCGCGCGGAGTGGGAGCGGGCCAACGCGGCGCTGTCGCAGATCACTGGCGAGACGCGGCGCCTGCAGTCGAACCCGTCGCTGGCGCGATCGATCGAGCACCGATTCCCGTACCTCGATCCGCTGAACCACCTGCAGGTGGAGCTGATGCGCCGCCACCGCCGCCCCGGCGCGGACCCGGCCGATGCCACCGAGCAGCGACTGCGCCGCGGCATCCACCTGTCGATCAACGGCATCGCCGCGGGGCTGCGCAACACAGGTTGACGCCGGGTCATGTTCGACGCTCGGACATCCAGAGGCAGTTGATGGCGCGCTGCCGCCGGACGCGAACAGCATTCACCACGGGGACGCAGAGGTTCGCAAAGAGGACCGAATGATCAAGATTTCTTCTGCGCAGTCTGTGCACCCTCCGCGTCGCCGCGGCAAGTGGGATGGGCCGCTGAGTCAACAGCCGTGACGCGCCGCCAGCGGCCCCCGTGCAGCTGAATGCAGCCGTCCGTCAGTTGCTGGCGAAGCAGTACAGCCGCCCGGAGCCGCCGGTGCGCACCAGCGCCTCCTGGCTGCAGCCGGCCGACTGGTGCGAGAAATTCCAGCTCTTGGCCCAGTTCTCGGGCAGCGGGCCGATGCGGTCATGGTGGCCGACGATGGCCGAGCCGTCGGTGCTGCTCGTCCAGGCCTTGCAGGTGGTGTCGGTCTGCGGCGCGAAGGCCGTGCCGTCGGCGCGCGAGCCGGTCAGGATGTCGTGCTCGTTGGGCGTGTCGCCGCGGCCCTTGACGGGGTTGCCCTTCTCGTCCAGGGCCGTGTCCTTGTTGATCTGGTTGCCGTTATGCAGGTGGCCCAGGTCGCGTGCGATCAGTTCGCCCTTGGCGTTGTACCAGGGGCCGGAGCCAATGCGGTCGCGGGCGTTCACCGAAGCCACGCCCTGCGGGTTGGCCTGTGACGGGAACGCGCCGGGGGCGCTGAGGTAGGCGCGCCAGGTCTTGCCACCGGCACCGGCCGATGCGGCCAGTTTCTGGCACAGCGCGTCCGCGCCGGCCAGACCACCGAGGTCTGCACCCTTGCCGCTACCCGTGCTGGAAACGAAGAAGCTCATCGGCTCCTTGCCCGTCATCGACGCACAGGAGGCAAGCAGCAGGCCGGCGGTGGCCGCCATCGTCAGGACACGGACAGGACGCATTGGGATGACTCCAAAGGGTTGTGTGGAACAGGGATTACGTACGAAAGCCCTGTTTCATGCCTCGGGGTTTTCAGGGATCGACGGCGACAACCGACATGCGCCTGCCACAACAAGTTCAAGCTCCCGTCACGCATCACGCGCAAGCTGATCGGGCTGGCAGTTGGCCGACCCGCAGCGGGTTCGGTGCTGCGCTCCAGGAGCTGTCGTGCGGCATTTCGGCACCGGAGTTGCGTTGGCGGCGATGGTCACCGCGGTGCTGCCGCCGATGGCACTTACCGCCGAAGACCCGGCTGCTGTCGATTTCGTCAACAGGTTGCAGCAAATGGGGCCCGCCTGGCCATTCGGACGGGCGTTGGCGCTGCAGTCATCGGTGCGGGGCGGGCAGCAGATCATCCAGCTCGAGGCGCTGATCGATCGCCCGTTCCGGGACCTGCAGGCCGCACTGGCCGACCCGGCCCAGTGGTGCGCCACGATGATCCTGCACATCAACAACATCGGCTGCCGCGCCGAGACAGGTGCTATGGCAACGACGCGAATCGTGCTCAAGGTCGCGCGCGGCCCGGAACAGCCGGCCGACCAGGCCTACGACTTCGAGTTCCGCTATCAGCCGCTGGCCCTGCCGTCGCTGCCGTTGGCCGTGCGGATGAGTGCGGCCCGGGGGCCCTTGGGCACGGCGGACCACGAGTTGGTTCTGGCGGCCGCGCCGGCTGGCGGCTCACACACGGCGTTGCGCCTCAGCTATGGCCATACACGCAGCGCCTTGGCCGACTGGGCCATGAATCTGTACCTGAATACGCTGGGCCAGGGCCGCGTCGGCTTCAGCAGCGCCAGCGATGCGCAGGACCCGCAGGCCTCGCGCGTCGGCGGCGTACTTGGCCTGCTCGAGCGCAACCTGGTGCTGTACCTGTTCGCGATCGAGGCTGCTGCCTTGACACCGACGCTGCGCGACGCGCAGGACTACAAGCAGCGGCTCCTTGCCTACTTTCATGCCACCGAACGCCACCCGCGCCAGTTGCGTGAGGTTGATCTGCAAGCCTACCTGGCGCTGAAGCAGCCGCTGGCACCTATCGGCAAGTGAACTCGGCTTGCCTGGCCCAAGTCGCGCAGAAGGGTCGCCGGCCCAGATCCTGAACCGTCAGACCCACCAAGAACCCCGCCGCAAGGCCTGGACTACATGCGCCCACGCGGGCCATATCCCGTCACGCTGGGCTTCTGTGCCTGCGCGAAAAAGCGGCACCGACCACCCCCACGCAGAGCAGGGCGAGCATCGGTGGCTCGGGTATGACAACGACATCGCTCGAATTGAAGTTGGCGCGAATGAAGTCTTCACCGTCATAGACGCTCAACGACTTGTTCCCCCCGATCTCACCGGAAAAGAGTGCCGCCCCGTTGTCGTAGAGTATGTAGGAGGCTGTGAGCTCCTTCGCTCCCGCCTCCTTTGAAAAGAGCAGTTCGATTTGATCGGCGTCGGCCAGCCACTGCTCGATAGAGATTCCGGCGAGCACGGTGCTCACATTCGTCTCGTAGTTGTTGAGACGCAAGGCCACGACCACCTTCCCCGTATTGATTCCCTCGTTACCGAACCCGACGAATAGCACGTAGGTCTCGTTTCCAAGATTGCCCAAGCTCGCAGCGCGGTCGCTTGCGTTGATGCCGAAACTTTGACCTGAGATCTGGGGTACGACCGACATGTCGAAAAGCCCATGTATCTCAAACGAACTGTCCTGACCAAGGAAATTCGGGTTTGCGGGGATGGTCGCCAATTGCCTCAGCGCCGCCGTGCCGTATTCGGCATAGACGCCCGAGATGCCAATGGGTGCGCCAAGCGCCGGCGTCATCGTGAGCTTGCCGCCCGACTCACCGGTAAACCCCCCAGTGCCCGTGACAATGTAGGTATTCGGATTCGGTTTCCCATCGTCTGGCCCACTCGGCGGAAGCTTTCCATCCGCAAACGAATCGCGAAAGATCTCCGCGCCGCCCTTCGTGATCCAGAACTCGTCGATGGCCGTTGTGAAAGGACCAGCCAGCGCCGCGGCCGAGGCCAAGAAGAATTGAAGCCCGACCCCGATGAGTGCGAACCTGCGGATCACAGCATTCATGATTACTCCCACCTAGACTCCAGACCAGAAACCCACAACCAGTGCGCCCGGAAGTTGCACCCTCGATGCGGCGAATCTAGTCTGGCCCCTGAGGCTGTCAAGACCCCACTCGCAAGAGATTGACTACGCGCAATTGCTCAGCGCGGCCGGCTCAACGCCGCGATGCGCTCCAGCAGCATCTCGCTGGACCCGTCGACGAAGGACGCCACACGCGCGCCGGCCAGGTGCCGGCCGAAGCAGTGTTCGCGACGCAAGCCCTCGGCGCCCATGGCCTGGGCCAGCACCGGCAACTGGCGCTCGGCCAGCCGGGTGCTGACCAGCTTGGCCTGGGCCGACAACAGTTGCGCGTCGGCACCCGCTTCCACTTGCACCGCGGCCTGGGTAACCAGCAGTCGGGCGGCGGCCAGTTCGGCACTGGCCTCGGCCAGGCGCCAGCGCCAGCCTTGGTGGTCGGCCAGAGGCTGGCCGAAGCTGTGGCGCTGTGCTCCGTAGGCCAGCGCCGTGCGCAGCGCCTCGCCGACCATGCCGTTGCACATGGCCGCGATGTAGCAGCGCGCGCCGTTGATCGAGCCCAGCGCCGACTTGAAGGCCCGGCCCGGCGGCTGCAGCATCTCGTCGTCACGCGCCAGGTAGCCGTCCAGACTGAAAGACCCGGCGCCGATGGCATGCTGGCCGGTCAGCGCAAAGGCCGGCTGGCGGATGAAGCCCTCGCGTCGGCCGTCGACCACGAAGCAGGCGATGCCGCGGCCGCCGCTGCCGGCTTCGGTCTGCGCATAAAGCACCATCACGTCGGCCTCGGCGGCGTTGGTGATCCAGGCCTTCTCGCCGTCGATGCGCCAGCCCTGCGGCGTGCGCGTGGCCATGGTGCGGATGGCGGCGAAGTCCGAGCCCGCCGAGGGCTCGGTCAACGCAGTGCAACCCAGGCGGCGGCCGGCCAGCAGGTCGGGCACGTAGCGCTGCGCCAGCTCGGCAGGCGCCTCGCGGGCCAGCTTGGCCGCCACGTTGTGGGTGTTGATCAACGACATGGTGAAGCCGAAGTCGGCCGCACCCAGTGCTTCAGCCACCTGCGCCTTGATGGCGAAGCCCAGGCCCAGGCCGCCCCATGCAGCGGGCACCTCCAGCCCGGTCAGGCCGATAGCGGCCGCGGCCTCGACGGCCTCGCGGCCGATGCGTTGCTCGGCCTCCCAGCGCGGCGCGCCGGGCATGACCACGTCGCGCGCGAAGACCGCAGCGCGAGCCAGCAGCGCGTCAGCCGCGCTCATCGCTGGCTGCGCGCCTTGCGGCCGTCGATCTGCGCGAACTGCGCCTTCAGCAGCAGCTGCAGCGTGCGCGCCGATTCCTCGCTCAGGCTCAGCCAACTGGTCGGCGCCGCGTCCTCCTTGGTGATGGCCGGCAGCACCGTGGCGTCGATCTGTGCATGCAGCATGCCGTTGGCGTTGGACATGCCCTTGATGCGTTGCACTTCGATGCGGTAGGTCTTCATCGGAACAGCCGGCTTCGTGATCGATACCGCCAGACTAACCCAGATGCCACAGGCCGCGGCGTTAGCATCCGCGCATGCACCTGCCTACCCTTGCCGCGGCCGCGCTGATGGCGCTGGCGACCGCGCTGCCCTCCGCGGCGCAGAACTCGATCACGGTCTACGGCGGCTACCGCGGCGGCGGCAGCTTCCAGCAGGACATCAGCCCCGTCGAAACGCTCAGCCTGAAGAGCAGTGCCGCCGGTTCGATCAGTCTGGACTTCGGCCTGGACGCGATGCGCCAAGTGCAGGTCTTCGCCTCCTATCAGTCCACCGAGCTGGAGTCCACGGCCACCACCCCGGCGGTGCCCATGACGGTGAGCTACCTGCACCTGGGCGGCACCAACTTCTTCGAAGGTGCGGTCGGACGCGGCGCCTACGTGGTCGGCGGCCTGGGTGTGACGCGCCTGTCGCCGGGGCTGTCCGGCCTGTCGGACGAATACCGTCCGTCGCTGAACCTGGGCCTGGGCTATCAATGGCCGATCGCCGGCGCGCTGTCGCTGCGCGCCGAGCTGCGCGGCTACTTCACGCTGATCAACAGCAGCGGCGGCCTGTTCTGTTCGGGCGGCTGCGTGGTGGCCGTCAAGGGCGACGGGCTGACGCAGGTGGAGGGCCTGCTCGGGTTGAACCTGGCCTTCTAGGCACCACAATGGCGCTGCCCTTCACTTCACGGACCCGAACGATGCGACTCACCCTTCTGGCCCCTGCCCTGTTGCTGTGTGCCCTGGCCGCCCATGCCCAGTCCGATGCTGCCGCCGCCGCGGCCAAGGAGCCGGGCGCAGTGCTCAAGCCCAGCGGGTTGGTGTTCCTTTCGCTGCGCGACGGCAGCGGCCCCAGCCCCGGCCCCACCGACACCGTGAAGGTCAACTACCGCGGCACCTTTCCCGACGGCAGGGAGTTCGACAGCTCCTACAAACGCGGCGAGCCGATCGAGTTCCCGCTCAATGGCGTGATCAAGTGCTGGACCGAAGGCGTGCAGCTGATGAAGGTTGGCGGCAAGGCCAAGCTCACCTGCCCGCCCGGCATCGCCTACGGCGAGCGCGGCGCCGGCAGCGCGGTGCCGCCGAACGCGACCCTGCATTTCGAGGTGGAGCTGCTGGCCATCAAGGGCAAGTAGGCCAGGCCGCACTCAGCCTTGCAGGCCGCGCCCTCGCTCAACTTGGGCCGTTCGTGAGGCCTCGGCCCGTGCGCAGGCACGGTCCGAGGTCCGCACTCACCCCCAACGGGTGTCGCTGCTGATGCGAATGCGCTTGCCGGTCTGGGCCGGGCGTTCCGGTTGGGCCGCTTCGATTGGGCGGGTCAAGGCGCTTTCCATCATGTGGCCCCAGGCGCCTTCGCTGGCACTGGCGGCCAGCTCCAGTTCGCGCTGCACCACACGGCGGTCGAAATCGTCCGGCGAGCGTTCGGGCAGGCGGTCGAGCGCGCGCTTCGGGTCCTGGCCGAAGTGCAGCGCGGTGCGCTGCACCAGCGCCTTGAACATCTGCGACACGCGCGACGGCGTCACCTTCAGTTCCGCCGCCAGTTGCGCCGGCGTCAGGCCGATGCCCATGTAGGCGTCGATGACCTGGCGCTCGCGTTCCGGCAGTGCGGCGAAGAATCGTTCCAGCCGACGCATGACGATGGCGGTGTCGACCCGCGCCTCGACCTCGTCGTGCGGCGTGGCGGCGCGGTATTCGGCCGGTTCCTCGTCGCCATCGGCCTGCGGTGCGTTGCTCTTGGCGCGGCCTTCCAGGTCGGCCTGCTCCAGCCGCGCCATCTCGTCGATGCTCATGTCGCACAGCTCGGCGAGCTGGGCCATGCTCGGCTCGCTGCCGTGGGCGCCGCGCCAGCGCTCGCGCGCGATCTGCAGCGCCTTCATCTTGCGCCGCTGGCCGCGGCCCAGGTGATCCATCTGGCGCAGCTCGTCGAGCATCGCACCCTTGACCCGGGCTCGGGCGTAGCGCAGGAAGGCCTCGGTGGCCTCGGGCGTGTCGCGGTCGCCCTCCCACTCGAAACCCAGCGAGGCCTGCGCCACGGCAATCAGGCCTACCTGGATCAGGTCGGCCTTCTCGACGTTGGACGGCAGGTGGCGTGCCAGCGCCTGGGCCTGCTTGCGCACCCAGGATTCGTTCTTCGCGATCAGCGAAGACGGCACCCCTTGCATCGAAATCATGCGCTGATGCTATGCGCCTGCGGCCCTGCAGAGGGCGCAAAAACTACCGCAATCGGAAGACAACTGCGGTTTTCAACCGGCCTTGCGCCACTTGCTGACGCCGCTTACCAACAGCAACCCCAACGCCCCGGCAATCACACCCACCGCCGCGTCCGCCAGGCTCGGGGTCAGCGCGGCCAGCACCGGCCCGGCTGGCAGCCGCGCGGCCACTTCGGCCAGAGCCTCGATGCCATGGTGCAGCGCCGGCACGCCATGGGTGAGGATGCCCCCGCCGACCAGGAACATGGCCGCGGTGCCGGCCACCGACAACGCCTTCATCAGCCAGGGCGCAGCGCGCAGGATGGCGCCACCGAACGCGCGCTTGAAGCCGGCCCAGGCGTCGGCGCCGGCGCTGCGCGACAGATGCAGCCCGGCATCGTCGAGCTTGACGATGCCGGCGACGAAGCCGTACACGCCCACCGTCATCAGCAATGCGATGCCCACCAGCACGGCCACGCGCGTGCCGAAGGCGGCTTCGGCCACCGTACCCAGCGTGATGGCGATGATCTCTGCAGACAGCACGAAGTCGGTGCGGATCGCGCCCTTGATCTTGGCCTTCTCGAAGGCCACCGGGTCCACTGCCGGGTCGGCCAGCGCCCGCGCCAGCTCGGCATGCTGCGCCGCGTCTTCGTCCTTGCTGTGCAGGAAGCGGTGCGCCAGTTTCTCGAAACCCTCGTAGCAGAGGAAGGCGCCGCCCACCATGAGCAGCGGCGTCACCGCCCAGGGCGCGAAGGCGCTGATGGCCAGCGCCAGCGGCACCAGGATGGCCTTGTTCAGCAGCGAGCCCTTGGCCACCGCCCAGACCACCGGCAGCTCGCGTTCGGGGCTGACGCCGGTGACCTGTTGCGCATTCAGCGCCAGGTCGTCGCCGAGCACGCCCGCGGTCTTCTTGGTCGCCGCCTTGGTAAGCACAGCCACGTCGTCCAACACGCTGGCGATGTCGTCGATCAGCGCGATCAGGCTGGCACCGGCCATGGCCGTCCTCTCTCAGGAAGCGATGTTCAGCGCTGCCGCGCGCCGATATAGCGCTGCTGCATCTGCTGCGTTTCGGGGTCGCGGTAGGCGGCCAGCAGCGCATCGGCGTCGGCCTGGCTGTCGGCCGCCGGGCACAGCGTCTCGGCCGCGGCGGAAAAGCGCTGCTTGGTGGTGCGCAGCGCATTCAGCGGGCGCTGGGCCAGGCGTTGCGCCCATTCCAGGCCGCGCGCGTCGAGCTCGTCCACCGGCACCACGCGGTTGACGAAGCGCCAGGCCAGCGCCTGCGCGGCGTCGAAGGGCGTGCAGTCCAGCACCAGTTCCATCGCCACCGTCGGCCCGACCTGGCGGATCAGCCGCGGCACGCCGCCCCAGCCCAGCGGGATGCCGATCTCCATCTCGGGGATCGAGAAGCGCGCATCGTCGGCGGCGATGCGCAGGTCGCAGGCCGCGGCCAGCAGCACGCCGCCACCGATGCAGTGGCCACGCACGGTGGCCAGCGTGATGGCCGGGATGGCCTCGAAGGCCTCGATCATCTGCCGGCCCAGGTCGGTGGCCTCACGGTCCATAGGCCGCCGCGCGTCGCGCATGGCCTGCAGGTCGAAGCCGGCGCAGAAGGCCCGGCCATTGCCGCCGAAGACCAGTACGCGCAGCTGCCGCAGCGTGGCCAGCCAGCGGCTGGCTTCGATGATCTCGCGCATCAGCTCGGGCGACAGCGCGTTCAGCTTGGCCGGGCGGTTCAGCCGCAGCTGGCCGATGCCGCCGCGAATGTCGAGTTGCAGCGATTCGAAACGAGGGGTCACGGGCTCTGCGATCATGGCGCCATGATATTCGGCATCCCCACAATGGCATGGACCGCTACGACGTCGTGATCGTCGGCGGTGCGGCCGTGGGCGGCGCCGCGGCCTGCTTCCTGGCAGCGCACCCGCAGTTCGACGGTCGGCTGCTGGTGCTAGAGCAGGACCCCAGCTACCAGCATTGCGCCACCGCGCGCTCGGTGGCTTCGGTGCGGCACCAGTTCTCGACGCCGGAGAACATCCGCATGTCGATGTTCGGCAGCGAGTTCTTCGCCGACGCCGGCACGCGGCTGGCGGTGGACGGGCAGGCGCCCGACCTGGGCTGGCGCGAGGCCGGATACCTGTTCCTGGCCAGCGAGGCAGGGCTGCCTGTGCTGCAGGCCAACCACCGCACGCAGCGCGCCGAAGGCGCGGCCGTGCAGTTGCTCGACGCCTGCGCGTTGCGTGAGCGTTTCGACTGGCTGCGTTGCGACGACCTCGCCGGCGGCTCGCTCGGCCTGCGCGGCGAAGGCTGGCTCGATGCCTATAGCCTGATGACCGCCCTGCGGCGCAAGGCGCAGTCGCAGGGCACCGTCTTCAGGCAGGCGCGGGTGACCGGGCTGCAACGCGAGGGCCGGCGCGTGGCGGCAGTCGCTCTGGCCGACGGCAGCCGCATCGGCTGCGGCACGCTGATCAATGCCGCCGGCACCGGCGCGGCGGCGCTGGCACGCAGCGCCGGCATTCACTTGCCGGTGCAGCCGCGCAAGCGCTGCGTGTTCCACGTGCGCAGCCCGGCGCGCACACCCGGCTGCCCACTGGTCATCGACCCGAGCGGCGTGTACTTCCGCCCCGAGGGCGAAGGCTGGCTGTGCGGCGTGTCGCCCCCCGAGGCACAGGACCCACCGTGCGAGGACTTCGAGCCCACCCATGCGCTGTTCGACGAGATCATCTGGCCGGTGCTGGCCGTGCGCGTGCCGGGTTTCGAAGCGCTGCGCATGCAGCAGGCCTGGGCCGGGCACTACGATTTCAACCTGCTGGACCAAAACATGATCCTGGGCGCGCATCCGGACATCGACAACCTGCTCTTCGCCAACGGCTTCAGCGGCCACGGCCTGCAGCATGCGCCCGCCGTCGGCCGGGCCTTGAGCGAACTGGTGGTGCATGGTGAGTTCCGCAGCCTGGACCTGTCGCGGCTGGGCTGGGCGCGCGTGCTGCAGAACCGGCCGCTGCGCGAGCTGAACATCGTCTGAGGAATCCACGTCCCATGCTGCAAGGCACCGTCGAATGGCCCGCCGAGTTTGCCGCCCGCTACCGCACTGCAGGTTGCTGGGACGGCAGCACGATTTACTCGGTGCTGCAGGGCGCTGCCGCGCGCTGGCCCGACAAGGCCGCGCTGGTGGCCGGCGACATCCGTCTGAGCTACGCCGAACTGCAGGCACAGGCCACCCGGCTGGCGGCGCGGCTGCTGGATACGGGCCTGCGGCCGCGCGATCGGGTACTGGTGCAGCTGCCGAACATTCCCGAGTTCGCGGTGCTGTACTTCGCGCTGGTACACATCGGCGCCATCCCGGTGATGGCGCTGCGCTCGCACCGGCATGCCGAAGTGCGGCACTTCCTGAAGGCCTCGGGTGCGGTGGCCTATGCGATTGCCGACTGGGTGGGCGGCTTCGACTTCCGCGAGATGGCCGAATCGTTGCGGCCCGACGCCCCGGCACTGCGCCAGGTGCTGGTCGTCGGCGACCCGCTGCCCGGCCAGTGGGCCTGGGTCGAGCTGCTGCGCGACGGCCCGGTCGACGCGCCGGTCGTGCAAGTGGACCCGACCGAGGTGGGCACGATGCTGCTGTCCGGCGGCACCACCTCGATGTCGAAGCTGATCCCGCGCACGCACCAGGACTATGTGCTCAACGCCCGGCTGTGCGGACGCGCCGCAGGCTTCGACGAACACACGGTGTTCATGGCCATCCTGCCGCTGGGCCACAACTACAACCTGGCCTCGCCGGGCCTGCTGGCCACACTGCTGTACGGCGGCACCGTGGTGCTGGCGCCTTCGACGCAGACCGACGAAATCTTTGCCACCGTGCAGCGCGAGCGCGTCACGCACATCGCCGCCGTGGTGCCGCTTATCGCCACCTGGCTGGCCAGCGACGTGGAGCGGCGCTTTGATCTGCGCTCGCTGCGGGTGGTGCAGAACGGCGGCGCACGCCTGGCCCCGGAGCTGCGGGCGCGGCTGCGCGAGCGCTTCGGCTGCACCCCGCAGGAAATCTACGGCACGGCCGAGGGGCTGATCAACATGACGCGCCTGGACGATGCCGACGAGCAGCTGCTGCACAGCTCCGGCGCGCCGGTGTGCGACGACGACGAGATCCGCGTGCTCGACGAGCAGGACCGCGACGTGGCCGATGGCGAAAGCGGCGAGCTGGTGACGCGCGGGCCTTACACCATCCGCGGCTACTACAACGCGGCCGACAAGAACGCCGAGGCCTTCACCGCCGACGGCTTCTACCGCATGGGCGACATCGTGCGCAAGCGCGGTCGCTACGTCTATGCCGAAGGCCGGCGCAAGGATTTCATAAACCGCGGAGGCGAGAAGATCAGCTGCGACGAGATCGAGAACCTGATGTTCGCTCACCCCAAGGTAAAGACCGCCACGCTGGTGGCCATGCCCGATGCGATGTTCGGCGAGAAGGCCTGCGCCTTCGTAGTGCCGCACCCGGGCCAGATGCTGAGCTTCGACGAGCTGATCGCCTTTCTGCGCAGCCAGCAGATCGCCAGCTTCAAGCTGCCCGAGCGGCTGGAGATCGTCGACGAGCTGCCGGTCAGCCCGGTGGGCAAGATCCTCAAGCGCCAGCTGCGCGAGGCCATCGCGCTGAAGCTGCAACAGGAGCAACGCGCATGAACATCCTGATCGTCGGCGCCGGCCCGGCCGGCCTGTACCTGGCCTACCTGCTGAAGCGACAGGATGCGCGCCACCGCATCCGTATCGTCGAGCAGAACCCGCCGGACTCGACCTTCGGCTTCGGCGTCGTCTTCTCCGACCGTGCACTGGACTTCCTGCGCGATGACGACGAAGAGACCCATGCGCTGATCGTGCCCGCCATGCAGCGCTGGCAATCCTTGAGCCTGGTGCACCGCGGCCAGCGCATCACCATCGACGGCGTCGGCTTCGCCGCCATCGGCCGCCTGCAGTTGCTGCAGCTGCTGCAGCAGCGGCTGGCCTCGGTGGGCGTGCAGCCGCAGCACCACCAGACGCTGGGCGACGCCGCGGCGCTGGCCGGCTACGACCTGGTGGTCGCCGCCGACGGCGCCAATTCCTTCGTGCGGCGCACGCACGAGGCCGCCTTCGGCACGGTGATCGAAGCGCTGGCCAACCGCTTCGTCTGGTACGGCACCACGCAGCCCTTCGACACGCTGACGCAGACCTTCGTGACCAGCGAATTCGGCTGCATGAACGCGCACCACTATCCCTATGCGCCGGGCATGAGCACCTTCATCATCGAGTGCGACCCGGCCGCCTGGCAGCGCGCCGGCTTCGACCGCATGGACGAAGACCGGACACGCAAGCAGCTCGAACAGGTTTTCGCCGAGGCGCTGGGCGGCCGGCCGCTGCTCGCCAACAAGTCGATCTGGCGGCAGTTCCCGAAGATCCGCAATGCACACTGGAGCGCAGGCCGCAGCGTGCTGGTGGGCGACGCGCTGCACACGGCCCACTTTTCCATCGGCTCGGGCACGCGGCTGGCGTTCGAGGACGTGATCGCGCTGGCCAAGGCGTTGCGCGACTGCCGCGACGATGTGCCGGCCGCGCTGCAGGCCTACGAGGCGGCGCGCCGGCCGGTGGTGGACAAGCTGGTGGACGCCGCCAACCGCAGCGCCGACTGGTACGAACACTTCGTCGAGCACATGCAGCTGCAGCCCTGGGCGATGGCCTGGAGCTACATCCATCGCAGCGGCCGGGTGGACATCGACAAGCTGCGCCAGGTGTCGCCGCGCTTCGTGGCCGGCTACGAAGCCTGGGCTGCCGATAATCGGGGATGAACCCCTCCCCCCCACCCGACCCAAATTCCTTCGCCAGCCTGCCGCTGCCACCGGCCACGCTGCAGAACCTGCAGCGCCTGGGCTACGACAGCATGACGCCGATCCAGGCGGCCAGCCTGCCGCTGGCGCTGGCCGGGCACGACCTGATCGCCCAGGCCAAGACCGGCAGCGGCAAGACCGCCGCCTTCGGCCTGGCGCTGCTGGCCAACCTCAATCCGCGGCGCTTTGCAGTGCAATCGCTGGTGCTGTGCCCGACACGCGAGCTGGCCGACCAGGTGACACAGGAGCTGCGGCGCCTGGCCCGCGCCGAGGACCACATCAAGATCCTGACGCTGTGTGGCGGCGCGACGATGCGCCCGCAACTGGCCAGCCTGGAACATGGCGCACACATCGTCGTCGGCACGCCAGGCCGCATCATGGACCATCTGGAACGTGGCAGCCTGGACCTGCAGGCCCTGAACACGTTGGTGCTCGACGAAGCCGACCGCATGCTCGACATGGGCTTCCACGACGACATCGCGACGGTGGCGAAGCAGTGCCCGCCTCAGCGCCAGACACTGCTGTTCTCGGCCACGTACCCGGACGGCATCGCCAAGCTCAGCGCGGCCTTCATGCGCCAGCCGAAAGAGGTCAAGCTGCTGCAGAGCCATGCCGCAGCAAAGATCCGCCAGCGCTTCCATGAAGTGGGCGAGGAGCAGCGCCTGCATGCGGTGGCCCTGCTGCTCAACCACTACCGGCCTATCAGCACGCTGGCCTTCTGCAATACCAAGCAGCGCTGCCGCGAGCTGGTGCAGGTGCTGCGCAGCATGGGCTTCGCCGCACTGGAACTGCACGGCGACCTGGAGCAGCGTGACCGCGACCAGGTGCTGGTGCAGTTCGCCAACCGCAGCTGCAGCGTGCTGGTGGCCACCGACATTGCCGCGCGCGGGCTGGACATCAGCGGACTGGAAGCCGTGATCAACGTCGACATCACACCCGATGCCGACACCCACACGCACCGCATCGGCCGCACCGCGCGCGCCGACGCCTCGGGCTGGGCCTTCAGCCTGGCCAGCATGGACGAGATGGGCCGCGTCGGCCAGATCGAGCAGGCCCTGGGCTTCAGCAGCGAATGGCACCGCCTGGACGAACTCACCGACGGCAGCAGCGAGCCGCTGCGCCCGCCGATGCGCACGCTGCAGATCCTGGGTGGGCGCAAGGAAAAGATCCGCCCGGGCGACGTGCTGGGGGCACTGACCAAGGACCTGGGCTATCCCGGCGCGGCGATCGGCAAGATCAACGTCAATGAGTTCTCCACCTACGTGGCCGTGCAGCGCGAACTGGCCGACGAGGTACTGCGCCGGCTGTCGTCGGCCAAGGTCAAGGGGCGCAGCGTCAAGCTCAGGCTGCTGCCCGGCTGAGCACACGATCGACGCTGTGTACGATAGGCGCCACTACGGTAGACAACTTGACAGGAGGAAGACGATGACAACCAGTCTGAAGCAGTTGCTGGACGCCGCCAATGCCGCGGTGCCGCGCATCGCACCGGCCCAGGCCCAGGCGATGGTGGCCTCGGGCGCGGCGATGATCGTCGACGTGCGCGACGCGCCCGAAGTGGAAAAGAGTGGCAAGGCCGCCGGCGCGCTGCATGTCTCGCGCGGCATGCTCGAGTTCCGCGCCGACCCCGATTCGCCGTACCACGACAAGCACTTCCGCAAGGACCATCCGGTCATCCTGTACTGCGCGTCCGGCGGCCGCTCGGCCCTGAGTGGCAAGCTGCTCATGGACCTGGGCTACTCAGAGGTCTACAACCTTGGGGCCTTCAAGGACTGGGTCGAGAACGGCGGCGACATCGACAAGCCGATCGAACCGGGCATGTAGAAGCCATCTACTTCTCGACCAGCCGGTCGCGGCCCGAGGCCTTGGCTTCGTACAGCGCGTGATCGGCGCGGGCCAGCGCGTCGCGCAACGGCTCACCGCCGCGCCACGCGGTCAGGCCGGCCGAGAAGCTGACGCGCATGTGGGCATGTTCGCCCCACGCATCGTCGCGCGACAGCAGGCGGCGCAGGCGTTCGAAACCCGTGCGCGCCTCGTCCGGCCGGGTGTCGGGCAGCATCACCAGGAACTCCTCGCCGCCCCAGCGAGCCAGCACGTCGGTCTCGCGCATGGACGCGGCCGCGTGGCGGGCAAACAAGCGCAGCACCTCGTCGCCGGCGGCATGGCCGTGGTGGTCATTGACGCGCTTGAAATGGTCGATGTCGACCAGGCACAGGCACGGCAGGCTGCCGCTGCGCAGGGCCCGGCGCTGCTCCATCTCGGCCAGTTCCTCCATGTGGCGGCGATTGATCAGCCCGGTGAGGTCGTCGCGCGTGGCCAGCCTGTGGATGCGCGCAAGCGCGGCCTGCAGTTCGGTCTTCTGCAGCCGCAGACGCGAGCGCATCTCCGAAAGGTCGCCAGCCAGCATCGAGATCACCGGCAGCACGACTGCGGCAAAGACGAAGTGGATTCTTTCGACCGTCGGGTCGAAGGTGTTTGGCGCATGCGTGGCCATGGCCAGCATCACCAGGCCCAGCACGGTCACGGCGAACAAGCCCAAAGCGCGCGACGCCTTCGGACTGAGCGTGAAGGCGGCAAACATCAGCACCAGGGCCACGATCATCAACAGCATGCCGCGCACCGGTGGGTTGATGACATAGGCCGCAGCCATCGCGACGATGGCAAAGACCATCTGCTGCATCGTCAGCGCCGGGTCGGCAAAGCGCAGGTTGATGCCGGTGCGCATCAGCAGGAAGAAGCCTAACAATCCAGGCGCCAGGCAGACGATCAGCCAGCGCGCCAGGTCGGGGTCGGCCAGGCCGTGGCCGACCGACCACCACTGCCCCAACGCCGCCAGGAGGTAGACGGCCGAAGCCACCAGCGTGCGACGCATGCGGATTTGCTGCTTGCGGTCGGCACCGAACAGCCAGTCTTCGGCGTGATGAGGCAGGGCAAGTTGCATCTTGGGTGGCGCGCCTGAACCTCGGGCTCAGGAAGAAGCGCTTCCGGCTTATCGGAGCCCGCTTCCGGGACTTTACGCACCGGCCGCACGTCAGCCCCGGCAATGCGGCACAAGTCAACGGAAGGCCGGCGGCACCGTCAGCACGCGCTCGACCGCCCCGGCCGTGCCCGCCGTCGGGTCGATCGGCGCATCGCACTCGCCCTCGTCGTCGACCAGGAAGCCGCCACTCTGGTGGGCCCACAGCCGCGCGTACAGCCCGCCCGCCTCGAGCAGGCTGCGGTGGTCGCCCATCTCGACGATGCGTCCCTTGTCCAGCACCACCAACCGGTCCATCGCGGCGATGGTCGACAGCCGATGGGCGATGGCCACCACCGTCTTGCCTTCCATCAGCCGGTACAGGCTGGCCTGGATGGCGGCCTCGACCTCGCTGTCCAGCGCGCTGGTGGCTTCGTCCAGCAGCAGGATCGGCGCGTCCTTCAGCATCACGCGGGCGATGGCGATGCGCTGGCGCTGCCCGCCCGACAGCTTGACACCGCGCTCGCCGACGTGGGCGTCGTAGCCGGTGCGGCCGGACGGGTCGGTCAGGCCGAGGATGAAGTCATGCGCCTCGGCGCGCTTGGCGGCGGCCACCATGTCGGCTTCGGTGGCATCGGGCCGGCCGTACAGGATGTTGTCGCGCACCGAACGGTGCAGCAACGAGGTGTCCTGCGTGACCATGCCGATCTGCGCGCGCAGGCTGTCCTGCGCGAGGCCGGCGATGTCCTGGCCGTCGATCAGGATGCGGCCCGACTCAACGTCGTGGAAGCGCAGCAGCAGGTTGATGAGGGTGCTCTTGCCCGCGCCCGAGCGGCCCACCAGGCCGATCTTCGCGCCAGCGCGCACCTGCAGCGTCAGCCGGTCGACGACCTGCGGCCCGCTGACGGCGCCGTAGCGGAAGCTGACCGCGTCGAATTGCAGTTCGCCGCGGCTGACCTTCAGCGGCACCGCATCGGGCCGGTCCAGCACCGCCTGCGGCCGCGACAGCGTGTTGATGCCGTCCTGCACCGTGCCCACCTGCTCGAACAGGTTGGCCATCTCCCACATCACCCAGTGCGAGATGCCGTTCAGGCGCAGCGCCATGGCGGTGGCCGCCGCCACCGCACCAACGCCCACATGCCCTTGCATCCACAGCGCCAGCGTCACGCCCGCGGTGGCCAGGATCAGCGCGATGCCGAGCAGGTGGTTGACAACCTCGAAGCCGCTGACCAGCCGCATCTGCGCATGCACGGTGACCAGGAACTCCTGCATCGCCGAGCGCGCATAACCGGCCTCGCGCCCGGCATGGGAGAACAGCTTGACGGTGGCGATGTTGGTGTAGGCGTCGGTGATGCGCCCGGTCATCATCGAGCGCGCGTCGGCCTGGGCCTTCGCGGTGCGCGCCAGACGGGGCACGAAAAAGCGCAGCGCGGCGATGTACAGCGCCGCCCAGGCGACGAAGGGCAGCAGCAGCCAGGCGTCGAAGCCGCCGACCACCGCCACCATGGTGACGAAGTAGATCAGCACGAAGACCAGGATGTCGGCCAGGATCATCCACACGTCGCGCACCGCCAGCGCGGTCTGCATCAGCTTCGTGGCAATGCGGCCGGCGAACTCGTCCTGGTAGAAGTGCATGCTCTGGCGCAGCAGCAGGCGATGGAAATTCCAGCGCAGGCGCATCGGAAAGTTGCCCGCCATCGCCTGGTGCTTGAGCATCGACTGGCAGGCCACCAGCAGCGTGCTGCCCACCAGCACGGCGGCCAGCAGGAGCAGCGTGCTGCCGTGCTCCGCCCACAACCGGCCTGGCTGCAGCGGGCCCAGCCAGTCGACGATGCGGCCGAGCATCGCAAAGAGCAGTGCCTCGAAGACGCCGATGGCGGCAGTCAACAGTGTCATCAGCGCGATGTAGCGGCGCAGCCCGTGGCTGCAGGCCCAGACGAAGGGCAGGAAGCCCCGCGGCGGCAGCACCGGCGCTCCTTCGGGATAAGGCTGGACGAGTCTTTCGAAGGCGGCAAACAACGCTGTCTCCATGCGCGCGGCAAGGCCGGCAAGGGTAGCGGATTCACGCCGCAGCGGCCGCAGCAGGGCCAGTCCACAGTGCCACGCATGGACAACGGCGCGAGGCTGGCGCAGTACGGGGCTGTGCCTTCGTCTTCGTCGGCACCATGGCCAAACGCTGCAGGCGAGCTTCCCGTCGCTGGCCGGGCGCATCGGCTGGCTGCGGCCGATGCTGCAACGCCACCCGAATGCCGCGGTGCTGAGCGTGCGCTTCCTTTGCGGCCTGCGCGCCACCGGGCGGATCGCGATGGATTCGCTGAGCCTGCCGCGATGGCGCATGGCGCTGCTCGACATTCTGAGTGCGGCCGCGATCTGGGCGCTGTGGCGGCGGCCGCGCCGCAATTGAATCAGCGCTACGCTGTGCCATGGTGGAGTTCGCCTATTCGCTCTTCGATACCGCATGGGGCTGTTGCGGCGTGGCCTGGGGCGAGCACGGGCTGCGCGCCGTGCAACTGCCCGAAGCCGATGCCGCAACATCACTGCAGCGCCTGCTGCGACGCGCACCCGGTGCGGTCGAGACAGCACCGTCCGCGCTGGCGCAAGAGGCGATCGACGGGGTCACGGCCCTGCTGGCGGGCACGCCGGTGAACCTGTCGCCGCTGCCCTTGGACCTTCGCGGCGTACCCGAACTGCATGCGCGCATCTACGACTTCGTGCGCCGCATCCCCTGCGGCAGCACGCTGAGCTACGGCCAGGTTGCCGAAAAGCTGGGGGATCGGCGACTGGCGCGCGCGGTGGGCCAGGCAATGGCGCGCAACCCCTTCGCGCCAGTGGTGCCGTGCCACCGGGTGCTTGGCGCCAACGGGCAACCCGGCGGCTTCTCGGCCCGCGGCGGCCTGCGCACCAAGCTGCTGCTGCTGACGCTCGAGTGTGCCCGCCTGTCGGCCGAGCCCGACCTGTTTACCGACGCACCTTGAGTCCCGGCAGCGCCTGCCACGTGCAATTGCGCGCAATAGTTGACGCCCTTTGTTGCAGCCCCAGTGGCATCATCCCCTTGAGCGCAGGCTCTGTGGGCGTCGTTCGGCGGCGGCTGCTGGAAAGCCTGCGCAACGGCGAACAAAGCGCCGTCGGCCGATAGGCCGCCGGCAAGGACAACGCGAAGCGGGCCGACTGGCGGAGCCCGACGACGCCGCAACCGAGAAGGTGCGCTCTTGGGCGTGGGATCAAGGCGATGAGCGAGATTGTGCGCAGCAGCGCCCAGGCCGGCCGTGCCGGCACCTCCGACCCCGACGAGTTCCAGCTGCCGGTGCCGGGCCTGTTTGCCGACCTGGAACTGGGCCGCGGTTCGGTGCTGCTGAGCGACGAGTTCCTTCATTGCCCCAGCCTGGTGAAGCTGCAGCTGCTGCGCGACTGGCAGCGTTCGCTGGCTCGCTACAGGAACGACGCGATGGCGCAATTCGCGCACGAGCTCACCGGCGGCTCACCTGGTCTGGCCCCGGGCGAGCGCCTCGCTCTGCTGCGCTCGACCTGCGAAAACCTGCGCATCGAGGTGCCATCTGGCTTCGATGCAATGCTCACCGAGCCGTGAACAGCGCGCAAAGTCCGTCGTTCCCGACCCAGGGTGAATTGGCAGGGCCATTTAGGCGCTCACATCTGGGTGAGCGTTTCGGCTTGAAGCTCGACCCCGCTCTGCGCGCAGAGGTCAGCAACGAGCAGCTCAACATGGTGCTCGGGCACACGCGTCTGGGCACGCTGGTGGCCACGGCCTTCGCCGTGTTCCTGGCCCTGCAGTTGCGCGGCGTCGCCGTGCCCGCCTGGTTGGTCGATGGCTGGCTGGTGGTGAAGCTGGTTGTCGCAGCGGCGCGCATCTATGTCAGCGTGCGCCATCAGCGCCTGGGTCGCCCAGGCGGCAAGGGCTGGGCTCGCACCACCGACGCCTGGCTGCTGGCCGACGGTATCGTCTGGGGCGCTGCAGGTTTCATGCTGATGTCGTCACCGGTGCAGCTTGCGGCGGTCGTCTGTGCCGTCATGGCCTGCGTGTCCTGCGTCGCCACCTTCGGGCTGCAGTTCAGCAAGCGTTCGACCGCAGCTTATGTGGCTCCGATCCTGGCCTTGACCTCGATCGGCCTGTTCCCGCGCGGCGACGAACTGGGCACCATTGGTGGCACCGGTCTGCTGATGCTGCTGGGGCTGCTGCTCGCCACAGCGACGGCCTCGGAGAAGCGGCTGGTCGATGTCCTCATGTTGCGCCTTCGCGCACAGGCGCTGTCGGTCGAGAAGGACGAGGCGTTGAAGCTGGCACTGCGCCAGAGCGCGGTGAAGACGCAGTTCATCAGCAACGTCAGTCATGAGTTGCGCACGCCGCTGCATGGCATCCTGGGAGTGACCCGCCTGCTGCATCTGGAGGCCGGCGACAGTGCCGTGACGCGTCGGCTCGAGCTGATCGAATCCTCCGGCACGCATCTGCTCGGACTGATCAACGACCTGCTCGACATCTCGCGCATCGAAGC
>Ga0105090_10000192_pt1 | contig 27363 bp, 21 predicted proteins | sample PPLLak3March2015_FD_79110 | JGI IMG/M metagenome (GOLD analysis project Ga0105090, IMG submission 79110) | Freshwater sediment microbial communities from Prairie Pothole Lake near Jamestown, North Dakota, USA - PPLs Lake P7 Core (1) Depth... | ecosystem: Environmental > Aquatic > Freshwater >...
ACCGAAGTTGATGCAAGACTTTCTTTCGACACTGACGCTACCGTTGCAAAAGGACGTGAATTGATTGCACAATACGAAGCGCATAATGTGTCTCGTGACCGCGTGTTAATTAAAATTGCTGCTACGTGGGAAGGTATTCAAGCTGCTGCAATTCTTGAAAAAGAAGGTATTCACACTAATTTGACATTATTGTTTGGTATCCATCAGGCTATTGCTTGTGCAGAAAATGGCATCACTTTAATTTCTCCTTTCGTGGGACGTATTCTTGACTGGTATAAAAAAGATACCGGACGTGATTCTTATGCACCAGCAGAAGATCCGGGTGTAGTTTCAGTTACTGAAATCTATAATTATTACAAAAAATTTGGCTACAAAACTGAAGTGATGGGCGCCAGTTTCCGCAATGTCGGTGAAATTACAGAATTAGCTGGTTGTGATTTGTTGACAATTGCTCCATCTCTGTTAGCAGAGTTGCAAGCAACGGAGGACAATTTACCACGTAAACTTGATCCAGTAAATGCAGCTAAATTGTCAATTGAAAAATTATCTATAGATAAAGCTACTTTCGAGCGTATGCACGCTGAAAACCGAATGGCTACTGATAAATTGGCTGAAGGCATCAGTGGTTTCGCAAAAGCATTGGAAGCACTCGAAGAACTTCTCGCCGCTCGTTTGGCCAGCCTAGAGGGTTAAGAAAGTTCCAGGCCATTCAGTAGCGGATAGTTTTCTTAACCATTATCCGAATGGCTTCGACTTTATCACCCTCAACGTAATAGACTGAAACAGGATTCCTAAATGTCACAAAAAATTTTAGATGTAGTTAAACCCGGTGTTGTAACCGGTGAAGATGTACAAAAAGTCTTTGCGATTTGCAAAGAAAACAAGTTTGCAATGCCGGCTGTTAATGTTATCAATACAGATTCAATCAATGCTGTATTGGAAGCCGCAGCTAAAGTTAAATCACCGGTAGTAATCCAATTCTCAAACGGTGGTGCTCAATTTGTTGCTGGTAAAGGCCTTAAGCTGGAAGGGCAGCAAACTGCAATTCTGGGCGCTATCTCAGGTGCCCAACATGTACACCTGATGGCAGAAGCTTACGGCGTGCCAGTTATTTTACACACAGACCACGCGGCAAAAAAATTGTTGCCCTGGATTGATGGTTTGTTAGATGCCGGCGAGAAACATTTTGCTGAAAAAGGTAAGCCACTATTCAGCTCGCACATGTTGGATTTGTCTGAAGAAAGCCTGAAAGAAAACATCGAAATTTGCGGCCAATATTTAAAGCGCATGTCCAAAATGGGTATGACGCTTGAAATTGAATTGGGTGTTACCGGCGGTGAAGAAGACGGTGTCGATAACACCGATATGGATCACTCTTTGCTGTATACACAGCCTGAAGATGTTGCCTATGCTTATGAAGAATTAAGCAAAATCAGCCACCGTTTCACTATCGCGGCTTCTTTTGGTAATGTGCACGGGGTATACAAGCCTGGTAACGTTAAATTGACACCAACCATATTGGACAATTCGCAAAAATACGTAACTGAAAAGTATGATGTGCCTGCAAATACATTGAATTTTGTATTTCATGGAGGATCAGGTTCTACAGCTGCGGAAATAAAAGAATCAATCAGCTACGGCGTAGTTAAAATGAACATCGATACTGATACCCAATGGGCTACTTGGGAAGGCATTATGAACTACTACAAGCAAAACGAAGCTTATTTGCAAGGTCAAATCGGTAACCCCGGCGGTGATGACAAACCTAATAAAAAATACTACGACCCACGTGTATGGCAACGCGCAGGTGAAGTAGGTATGGTAACCCGTTTAGAGCAAGCATTCCAGGAATTGAATGCTGTAAATACGCTGTAATCCACGCAGACGAGTCAACAAAAAAGCCGATGTTTTGCATCGGCTTTTTTGTTTCTGATATTAACATGCTTTTAGAATAGAACGGGTAGTTCATAGGTTGGGTTAGCTGCTCTGTCGCTTAACCCAACCTATAAGCTGCGATTTACCCTCGCCGCCAACTATGGAAACGTGCTATCCACCGTAATAACAGCTCGGGCTGATGGTTCCGTTTCCAGACTCCGGCGACGTATTTATTTGCTTCAGCCAGGGTAGGGTAGATATGAATGGTGCCCAGTACTTTATTGAGCCCAATTTTGTACTTCATTGCCAAAACATATTCTGCAATTAAGTCGCCGGCATGTTCACCTACAATCGTTACACCGAGAATTTTATCCTTGCCCGGCACTGTTAATACCTTTACAAAGCCATGCGCCTCACTATCGGCAATAGCTCTATCCAGATCTGCTAGATCATAGTGGCTAACTTCATAAGCTAATCCCAAGGTTTTGGCTTCTTGCTCGTTTAAACCGACACGAGCCACTTCGGGATCTGTAAACGTTGCCCAGGGAATCACTGAATAGTCAGTACGAAATCTTTTAAAGATGCCAAACAAAGCATTTACTGAGGCATACCAAGCTTGATGCGCAGCAGTATGGGTAAACTGATACGGGCCAGCAACATCACCACAAGCAAAAATATTAGGGTAATTGGTTGCTTGAAAAGCATCTACTTGAACCGTTTTTCGTGGCGATAGTTCTACGCCAATTTCTTCAAGGCCGTAACCTTGGGTATTCGCAACTCTCCCGATAGCCACTAATACCTCATCAAAAGTAATGGGCACTTCTTTACCAAGATGTTCAGCGATAAGGATTTTTTCACCGTTTTCAATGATAAATCGTTTTGCAGTATATTCCAGACGAACATCAATGCCTTCTTTACGAAACCGTGCAGTTACACAATCTGATACTTCGCTATCTTCACGAATTAATAAACGTGCAGCCATTTCAACCAGGATGATTTGCACGCCCAATCTGGCAAAACACTGTGCTAATTCGCAGCCGATAGGGCCTCCGCCTAACACGACCATGCGTTTGGGTTGTTGGCGCAAATTCCAGATATTATCGGAAGTCAGATAGTCAATATTTTCAAGACCTGGAATCGGCGGCACAAAGGGGCGCGCACCTGCAGCAATAATAATTGCAAGCGTAGTGATTTTTCTAGTGCCTGTAAAGCTTGTTACTTCGACTTCCCAGGGTGAAATAATCCTGGCTTTACCTATTAAAATATCAACGCCAAGTTGGTTATAGCGCTCTATCGAATCATGTGGTGCAACGGTATTAACGATTCTTTGGACACGTTCCATAATGTCTACAAAATTAAATTCTGCTTTAATATTTTTAATACCGAATTCAGCTGAGCGACTCAGTTGAGCTAATAACCGAGTTGAACGAATCAATGCTTTGGAAGGTACACAACCGGTATTCAGGCAATCCCCACCCATTTTATGTTGCTCAATCAGAGTAACTTTTGCCTTAACTGCAGCGGCTATGTATGAAGCTACCAATCCACCTGAGCCGGCGCCTATAACTACCAGGTTGGTGTCAAATTTTTTTGGCTTTGTCCAGGGATGATGGCCTGTGGTTTTGGTTTTATTGGGCATGAGGGAAATATTCCACGATTTTCTTGGCAATGATAGGGAATACCCCAATTAAAGCGAAGGAGCCGACCAATGCAGGTGACAAAATGCCGGACAAAGATTCGATTTTAGCCAGCTGTGTTCCTGCATTTACATAAACCAGTGTTCCGGCCAACATGCCTATTTGACTAACCCAGTAGAAAGTACGGGTTTTTAGAACAGTTAATCCCATCACAAGATTGATAACAAAAAAAGGAACCAGAGGTACCAATCTTAAAGTGAATAAATAAAAAGCACCATCGCGGGCTATGCCTGTATCGATTTCTTTGAGATGAAGATTGAACTTGGCATTGACGGCATTACGGAATAGAAAACGTGCTGCCAGAAAAGCAAGCGTCGCACCTATACTGGATGCAAAGGACACAATTAGCGTACCCCACAATAACCCGAATACCGCACCGCCAGCAAGTGTCAAGATTGTAGCACCGGGTAGTGATAAACCGGTGACTGCGATATAAACAATTGCATAGATAGTAGTCGCCAGCAATGGATGATCATTACGATAAGTTACAATAGTTTCCTGTTGAGACTTTAAGTTATCCAGCGTGAGAAGTTGCTGCAGATCAAAATAGAAAAAAATGCCGATTAATAGTGCGATAATTATCGATAAGTAGATGCGTGCATTGGGCATAGGTTTAAACCTCGGGCAAAAGTTTCAGCGAAAATAATCGGCATGTTTATTTTTGTACTTTGCACTTTACACCTGTAGTTAGGTTTTTTAAATAGTCTTTCTATTAAGAATAGCTATATGATGAGTTAACAAGAGCACAGGGGAGCGCTTCTATATAAGTGAAGATGGACTTAACTTAATGGCAGTAATCTCATGGCTCCTGCCATTAACCGAGTATTCAAAAATTAATATTGCCCTGCACCCAGATTTTCTGGGTATCTGTACTGTACTGATCGGCATCGTAATAGGCATATTGCGCTAATAGCGAATAATGTTTGCCGAATTTTTTGATAGCCCTAAAATCCCATTCCTTGCCGTAATGAATATTTCCGGTGTCATCATAAAAATTGTGGTAAATTCCCATTAAGGTAATATCCGCGCGATTCAGTGTCGATATTATGGTGCCGAACACATCACGAATACCATCGTTAGGGGTAACCAGGAATTGATCTGCCCAGCCCTGAAACGCAAAATTTGTACCCAGTGGAGTTTGAAAAGCCTGATTTTGACCAACGCCGTCAAGTTGCTCCATCGCGCCTTGAAAGGTGAAATTATAGGCAGTAAAGCCGCCCATCAGATTGTAGCGGTTTACCGTATAGTCTCTTGGGCTGTTTTGGTAATCCGATTGGATACTCCATTCAGCGGTATAAACCAGACCATAGTTATCACTTAATTTGAACGAATCACCCGGTTTTTGAAAATTTGTCAGGCGAATGCCATAACTCTGGTTTGATTTGAAATTGACGTCCGGATCGGTAAAATCAAGCCAGTAGGCATAGCCGACCAAGTTGCCGTAATCGCCGAGTTTATAATTGACATTAAGTATCGGCGCAGTCAGTCCTTCGGTTGTACCCGTAATCGTTTTTGACCTGCCAATATAACCGGCATTAACGGTCAGACCGAACAACTGTTGATTGTTGTGCGTAATTAGCACCGAATCATAGGTTTGTTGTAATTGCCGCCAGCCCACGTTGCCGATAAAACGTTGATCATCCAGCTGGATGACTTGCCTGCCTCCCTTGATGAGCGTGTCCGGAATGCCTGCATAACTTATCCATAACTGGTCGAGTTCATTTACGTAAGGATCGGCAATGATTGAGTATCCGGTTTTACCGTTACGGGTACTGTTGTAATCCGATTGCATCGCATAAAGTCCCTGGTATTCGGCATAACCCTGCAGGCCATGAAATACCGGGGAAAGCAGACCCAGGCGCAAGCGCACCGTGTTGGCATTGGCCGTATCCGGCTGTCTTGCATCGGGTAGAGGTATTCCTCTGAGTGGCGGAACCCTGACGTTATCCTGGTTAACGTTTTCATAGCGGTAATTCAGATCAATCTTTACTGCTCCGTTTTTACCATAATGATAAAAGTTAAGCGCGTCTTCAACTTCCTTGGTAACATCCGCCACTACTGATTGACTGATTACCGTCAATGACAACAGTGCGGCGGATATTGGAATTTTTCTTTGTTGCTGTGGCATAAAGCCCCCATAAGTTTTTAATTAAGATGTATGGATTTGTGAATCTGGAGCCGTGGAACGAGCGTAACCCTGCACATTTGCGCCTTACGCCTAATGCGTATGCTCACATTCAGCCAGAAAAGTCAGTAAACTTTCGCGGTATTTGTAATAATCAGGATGTGCGAGCAGTGCTTTGCGCGTGCGTGGTCTGGGTAAATCAATTTCTTCGATTTTGCCGATTTTTGCATGTGGGCCATTGGTCATCATCACTACGCGGTCTGCCAGCAAGATAGCTTCATCAACATCATGCGTTACCACGATAGCGGTTACATGAGTCCGTTCCCAGACTTCCATCAATACTTCCTGCAACTCCCAGCGGGTTAATGAATCCAGCATGCCGAAAGGTTCATCCAGTAACAGCAGTTTGGGTGATAAAGCGAAGGCGCGGGCAATGCCGACACGTTGACGCATGCCATTCGACATATCCCCGGCTTTTTTATGCAGAGAGTCTCCCAAACCGACACGAGTCAGATAGTATTCGACAATGTCATTGCGTTCTGATTTGGAGGCATGTGGATAGACTTTATCAACCCCCAAGGTGACATTTTCAAATGCAGTCAGCCATGGAAACAGGCTCGGTGCTTGAAATACGACGCCCCGATCAGGCCCCGCGCCGTCAATTTCACGGTTATCGAGAACAATACCGCCTTCGGAAATGCTGTTTAAGCCGGCGGTCATTGATAAAACCGTGGATTTGCCGCAACCGGAATGGCCGATAATCGAAATAAACTCGCCTTTTTTCATTTTCAGGTCGAAACCGTCAACGACTTTAACAGTGCTGTTGCCATCGGGTGTCGGATAAACTTTTGACAGTTGCGAAAACTCCAGATAACGAGGTCTGCCCAGATCATCTTTACTTGGTTTTAATGCGGAACTGTCCAGTTTCCAATCGTTGCTGGTATTGGGCCGGACTTTGGGTAACGTAATTTTATCAGGGCTTAGGTCCTGAGTTTTTTCCATACCGATAGCCATTAGATATTGGGTAATTTCGGCACGACATTTTTTGAACGTTTCGTTATGGTTTAGCGCAGTTCTATCACGTGGTCGTTCGATATTAATATGAAAATCGGGACCAAATGTTGCATCCGGTCCAGGATTTAAGGGAATAACCCGATCAGCCATATAGATCGCTTCATCGACATCATTGGTAATCAGGATGACGGTTTTCTTTTCCTGCTCCCAGATTTGCAGAATTTCATCCTGCAAGTTGCCGCGTGTCAACGCATCGAGGGCACTGAGCGGTTCATCCAGCAATAAAATATCCGGGCTGGCCGCGAGTGCTCGGGCAACATTAACCCGCTGGCGCATGCCACCCGATAATTCAGCGGGTTTCTTGTCCATGGCTGCGCCCAGATTGACCATGCGGACATATTTTTCTGTGTGCGCTTTACGTTGTTCGGCAGGCCAGTCTTTAAAAATTTCATCAACCGCCAATGCCACGTTTTCATAGACCGTTTGCCACGGCATCAGGGAATAGTTTTGAAATACCACGCCACGGTCCGGTCCAGGAGCGGTAATTGGTTTCCCCTGTTTTAATACTTCGCCGCTGTCAGCCTCAATCAAACCGGCAATGGTTGAAATCAGTGTGGTTTTGCCGCTGCCGGAAAAACCGACGATGGCGATAAATTCACCTTCTTTAACCGTTAAATTGATATTTTTGAGAATGGATATTTTATCTTTACCTTCACCATAGGCTTTACACACATTCTTTAATTCCACCAGGGGCTGGTAAGGATCATTTGATGGCAATGGCTTACCGGTGACAGCGTTAATATCAACGAGTTTAAGTTTTACGGCTGGCATAGTAGGCTCCTTATTAAAGTTCTCTTCCGAAAGAGAATACTTTTTGTAATGACTGCATGATGCGATCAAGAACAAAACCGATGATACCGATGGTAAATACCGCTACCATAATTCTGCCCAAGGAATTTGAACTGCCGTTTTGGAACTCATCCCAGACGAATTTCCCCAGTCCCGGATTTTGTGCCAGCATTTCCGCAGCAATTAAAACCATCCAGCCAACTCCTAGCGATAACCTCATACCGGTGAAAATAAAAGGTAATGCCGACGGTAATATGATTTTTTTGATCTGCGTGAACCAGCTTAGACGTAATACTTTCCCTACGTTAACCAAGTCTTTGTCAATCGACGCTACACCAACCGCTGTATTAATTAAAGTAGGCCAAAGCGAACATAGCGTTACAGTTATGGCGGAAGTCAGGAAAGATTTCTCAAACCATGAATCTTCCGTGGTTACATAAACAGCGCTGACAACCAGAGTAACAATAGGTAACCAGGCCAAGGGCGATACCGGTTTAAAGATTTGAATCAGCGGATTAATAGCGGTATTAAAAACCGGGCTCATGCCGCATAAAAGACCCAAAGGTACGGCAATCAGAGTGGCAATCAAAAAACCTGCAAAAACTGTGTAAAGGCTGGTGAAAATTTTATCCAGATAAGTCGCTTGACCGTTGTAGGGACGGGTTTTAATTTCAGCTGCCGGATTTTCTGCCAGTGTTTGTGCGTTGCGCTCTTGCTGACGTTGGTAATACTTGGATTCTCTCTCTTTTTCTGCGAAATGTTCTTCCAATAATCCTCCTGCCTCATGCCAAACCGCCACAGGACCCGGTATGGCTCCCAGGCTGGTGTTGACTTTGGAAGCGGAAACACTCCAAAGACCCAGAAACAGGGCGAAGGCAATAATCGGCACACCCATAATCAGAAACAGCTGACGGGCTTGTTGGGCAGGGTTTTCACCCGCAGCAAGTTTTACCAAAGGAACAAACCAGGTTAGCCCGGTTATGTTAAAAAATTTGATGATTTGATTGTACATATTTGACTCCTAAATTTTACCGGTAGTAATAATGGATGCGTTCTTGCACACCAACTAAACGATTAGTTCACCTGTTTTTTCATATCGTTGCTTCCTTAAATAGCTTGATATCCGGCGTCAGCAGGCGAGACAACCGAAATAAACACCAAGGGCTCGGGGTTATCGTTAAATACCCCATGGACTTCGCCGTTATGAGCTACGACTACATCACCTGCCATAATGGGTCTGGTGGTTCCATTGTTGTCCAGATAATAGTGGCCCTTGCCTGTTAATAGGGTCCAGGTATCTTGCCCTTGAGGGTGAATATGCAGGGGAATTTCCTGCCCCTGCTTAATGTACCAAGCCACTACTACCGCATCTTTAGATTGTGTTATCAACGAACGAATCGGCTCACCGTCAGTCGGTTGAAAAAAATCGGCACTGATAAATATTCTCGACGTTGTCATCTTTACCTTTCCCCCAACTTCACTGATTTTTGCTGGTTCCTAAGCTCTTGCTTGGTCATTCGGTCCGGGAAGCTGGAGCTTCGGCAACCTGGTTCCCAAGCATGAGCTCTCGTCGTTATACACATGTTTGTTAAAGTCCGTCATTCCGGCAGGGATTGCTGGAATCCAGACTACATGGATGTATTTGAGCTCGCCATCCATGGCACTGGATACCCGCTTCCCGGCGGGTATGACGAATAACGCACGTACTTGTGTATAACGATGAGAGCGGGAGCTTGGGAACCGGCGGATCTCCCTCAGCTGGCACAAGGCTCAGCCTTTACTCAACTACCTTGCCGCCGACGACTTTTTGTTTGCCTTTCAAACCTATAGGGAATTTGGTCAGATAGTCATTCGGTTTGGTAGCGTCAAAAACAATACCGTCAATGTAGTCGGAACTTGGTGCTTTAAAGCCGGTTTCCTTATCGGAAGGGAAGTCGCTTGCTTTGGCTTTGCCTTCGGCAATCAGAGCCTTGGCTGCGGCCATGTAAATATCGGGACGATAAACCTTCTTGGCAGTTTCCAGATACCAGGCATCCGGTTTCTGTTCGTTGATTTGTCCCCAACGGCGCATTTGGGTCAAACTCCATACGGCATCACTGTAGTAAGGATAAGAGCCGTTATAACGGGAAAATACGTTGAAATCAGGTAATGCCCGTTTATCGCCTTTTTCGTATTCAAAGGTGCCGTTCATACTGTTGGCAATAACATCGAAATCAGCGCCGACATACTGCTTTTGCGACAGCATTTCCACGCCCTCTTTACGGTTTTTGTTGTTTTCGGCATCCAGCCACAGGGATGCGCGAATCAGGGCCTTGATTACCGCCAGATGGGTTTTGGGATTTTTATCCGCCCATTCTTTGGATACACCAAAAATTTTTTCAGGACTGTTTTTCATCAGTTCATAATCGCTGATGACAGGTACGCCTATACCTTTAAAGACGGCTTGCTGATTCCAGGGTTCGCCGACGCAGTAACCGACAATAGTGCCTGAATCCATAGTGGCGGGCATTTGGGGAGGTGGCGTTACTGACAGCATGGCTTCGGCATCAATTTGGCCGGACGTGTCTTCGGGTGGCGCATAATAGCCGGGCTTGATACCGCCGGCCGCCAGCCAGTAACGCAATTTCATGTTATGCGTGCCGACCGGGAAGGTCATTGCCATATTGAAAGGTTTGCCTGCGCTTTTGTATTTTTCCAGAACAGGTTTTAAGGCATCCGCTTTGATAGGATGTACCGGTTTACCGTCTTTCATAGGTATTTGTGGTTTCATTTGCTTCCAGACATCATTCGATACCGTAATCGCATCGCCATTTAAAGTCATGGTGAATGCACTGATTATGTCCGCTTTAGTGCCATAGCCAATGGCGGTTCCAAATGGCAACGTTGCCAGCATGTGCGCGCCATCCAATTCGCCATTGATGACCCGGTCTAATAAAACCTTCCAGTTGGCTTGGGCTTCGACTTGCACGGAAAGACCTTCATCCTCGAAATAGCCCTTTTCATAAGCAACGGCTAAAGGCGCCATATCGGTTAATTTGATAAAGCCCAGTTTCAGGCTTTCTTTTTCCAGTTTTTCAGCTGCGAAAGCACTGGATGCAAAGCTTAAAGTTGTAATTGCGGCTACAGCAGAGAGCGCAGTAACCAGTTTTTTAATAGTGAATTTTCCAGTTTTTTTCATGATGGCTTAATCCTATACAGATATTAAGGGCAAAAAAAAACGTCGCAAAACCGAGTGTCAATAACGACACAATGATTTAGTCGACGCCTTTGTCTTTGTGCTCAACTTTGAGCTTGGAATTGTGACTCCAACTTTGGAGCCTCTGTAAGTGTTAAAGCATAAGCTGTGCCAAATACTTTTAACCAATATTCTTTACTTAAAGAATACTAATAAATACAGGCGTTTGTAATATTTATATGAAACTGAAATGAACGTTGATTGCAATAATCAGGGGCAGGGAAGATAAATGCTGTGCTCTGGTAATGTGCGGTACAGATTGTGTTTTGCACCAAAAAGGAACTGTTTGGATGGGTTAAATTTAAAACAAAAAACTGACAATCGCTTTTAATCGGCCATTTTTTATTACTGGTATGGCTAACATACTGCTCAGGTTATCCAGTTCGGGGTTGTAATCAGGTTCATGATTACCAGTGATGACCGGCATACCGGTCAGCCAAACCCGGCCAAGCGCGCCGACCCCCTTGTTAACGGTAATCGTTTCAAATATTTCTGCCAGATCATTGCTGTTTTTACTATAACCCTGTTGGCAGATGAGTTGTTTACCGTGTTGGTCAGGAATCCATATTTGGATTCGTTTGGCAAGGGGTGTGGCTTTAGCCGATAAAAAGGTCATGACGTAGGAATGTCCGGGATTATCGGAAACAGGAATACCAATGCCCATGCTAATGCCCGCTTGTTGTGCGTCGGAGGCCCTGATGAACGTATCCGCCTTGCTTATATCATTGACAAGAACCGGCAAGCCCGTTTCCCAGGCCAGTCCTGCCAAACCTTGGCCTTTAGGCATGCTAATTTGCCGGGAAATAGCTTCAAAGTGTTGCAGTGTGCCGTAATAACCGTCCATAACGTTAAGCGAGTTTTCCGATAGCGGATTATTACGCCAAACTTCGATAGCGCCGGCATGGTCTTCATCATCGCCACATAAAAAAACGACAACGGCCATCAGAAAGTCGCCGGAAAAAACGGGTATGGCAATACCGCAAGTCAATCCGGCTTTTTTTGCCGCAGCGGTTCGCTTGAAATAAGAATGTTCAAATTTTGTCAGTACAATCGGATGGCCCGCAGCCCAAGCCTTGCCGGGTAAACCTTCGTTATAAGCAAACAGTTGTTGTTCGCTGGCTGCTTTAAAATCGATTAGTCCGCCATATAAACCGGAACCAAATTCCAGCTGAGTACGTTCTTTGTCTGGAACCCATATTTCAGTGACTTTGATAAACGTTTTCATGGCTTTTAGGCTTAGTTGAGGCATTTTTATTTAAACAATTCCGACATGGCAATAACGTTTTTAGCCATTTCACCCAGGGTAATATTTCTATCCATCGCCAATTTTCTAAGCGTGTGGTAGGCATCGTCCTCGGTAAAGTTTTGTGTTTTGATTAATATGGCTTTAGCACGATCTATCTGTTTTCTGTCTTCAAGTTTTGCACGTGCTTCTTCCAGTGCATTGTTGAGAGATTGTTGATGTTTGAATCTGGCGATAGCAACATTGATGATGCTGTTAATGCGGTTGTGCTCAACACTATCGACTATAAAGGCACTGACTTCTGCTTTAATTGCCTGATTTATAGTGTCGATATTGCTGTCACCGGCAAACATAATCACAGGTATAGGGGACTGTTGATTAAGAGTTTGCAGATCAGTCAGCAATTTTTTTGAAGGGGTATCAAGATTAAAAATAATGATATCCGGCGTGATTTCTTTGGTTAGCGCTAAAAATGCAGGGCTGTATTTAGATTTTAGGTATCTGAAACCATAGTCTTTAAGGCTATTTTCCAGCAATGTATTATCAAGATCGTTTTCAATCAATAATACATTAAGCATATTCATGATATTACATCAGTATAAGGTAATAGTATCAAACATTTTGTTTTCAAAAAGTCGTTGGTGCACCAACGATAGAGCATTTGAAAGCGTGTTTATATTTAATTAAGCATGTACTATGCCAAAATTAATAAAATGATTTAAATGTAACTTTTTATTCAATAATTATAAGTAGTTATAAAATATCTATTCTGCAAGGAACGTGTTAACAAGGTTATTAAACGACTGAAAATAATGCATTAAATTTGTGCAAATGATTGCGAGTTGCACCATTTTTGTTTTTATTTATGTTTAAGTACGTAAAATTTACCCCGCTATACGGAAGTTGTAAAACTTAATACGATAGACAAGCGGAATAAATTGCTGGGAATGAAGATAATACATCGCTTTGAATAGTAAGTTATAATTTACGGTTTTCTTAGTAAATTCAATAAATCAAGCATGTCAGAAATACAATCAGAACTGCAACGGCGCCGTACATTTGCCATCATTTCACATCCTGATGCGGGTAAAACCACCATTACCGAAAAACTCTTGCTATTCGGTGGAGCCATCCAACTTGCAGGTTCAGTAAAAGGGCGTAAGGCTGCGCGCCACGCCACTTCTGACTGGATGGAAATGGAAAAAGAGCGGGGTATTTCGGTGACGACCTCTGTCATGCAGTTTGAACATAAAGATTGCATTATTAATCTCCTCGATACTCCCGGTCATGAAGACTTTTCCGAAGACACGTACCGTACTTTAACAGCAGTGGATTCGGCACTGATGGTGATTGACGTTGCCAAAGGTGTTGAAGAGCGAACCATTAATTTGATGGAAGTGTGCCGGTTACGTACTACGCCCATTCTTACATTTATTAATAAACTGGATAGAGAAGGGCGCGAACCGATTGAATTAATGGACGAAGTCGAGAACGTGTTAAAAATTAAATGCGCGCCGATGACTTGGCCTATTGGTATGGGCAAGCGTTTTAAAGGTGTTTATCATCTATATAAGGATGAAATACATTTGTTCAGCGCGCAGCATGGTGGAAGAATTGCCGAAGCCGAAGTTATCAAAGGTTTAAATAATCCCAAGCTGGATGAGTTGCTTAGATATCAGGCGGAAGAATTACGCGATGAAATTGATTTGGTTAAAGGTGCGAGCCATGAGTTTAATCTTGAGGACTATCTTGCCGGTGAATTAACGCCTGTATTTTTTGGTTCTGCCATTAATAATTTCGGGATTCTTGAATTACTTGATGCGTTTGCTGAATATGCGCCGTCACCCAGACCAAGACAAGCAGAACAACGTATAGTTGCTCCCGAAGAAGACAAGTTTACTGGTTTTGTATTTAAAGTTCAGGCAAATATGGATCCGTCTCATAGAGACAGGGTTGCATTTTTAAGAGTGTGTTCCGGTAAATTCGACAAAGGCATGAAGATCCATCATGTTCGCATCGGTAAAAGTATTCAGGTTGCCAATGCCATCACCTTTCAAGCCGACACCCGCAAAAGCGTAGAAGAAGCTTATCCCGGCGATATTATTGGGTTGCACAACCATGGTACTATTCAAGTTGGCGATACTTTTACCCAAGGTGAAACCCTTAAATATGGCGGTATTCCCTATTTCGCCCCGGAATTATTCCGTCGAGTAGTCTTAAAAGACCCATTAAGAGCGAAAGCCCTGCAGAAAGGACTGGTGCAATTGACCGAAGAAGGCGCAACGCAGTTATTCAAACCTTTAAAAAATAATGACCTTATTTTGGGCGCAGTCGGCATATTGCAATTTGACGTCACTGCCTTCCGCCTTAAAAGTGAATACAATGTTGAATGTGTTTATGATGCCGTCCCCATCTCAACCGTACGCTGGGTAAGTTCTGACAAACCAGCGAAACTTGAAGAATTCAAGAAGAAAGCTTTTGATAATCTTGCTGAAGATGGTGGAGGTTATCTGGTATATCTGGCCAATAGCCGGGTAAACCTGCAGCTGACTGAGGAACGGTGGCCTGATATAAAATTCAGTGCAACCAGAGAGTTGTAAATGCCTGTAAATTCGCATGCGTGACTAATCAACCCTGCAATTGTTCTCACAATCCCCAAATAACCGAAGCTCCAGCTTCCTGTTTGCCAGGCAGCTAAAGCTTCAAATGCGGAATTACCAAACAGACGCTTGGGTTTTGACGAAATAACTAACTAACTTCTACAAGGCCGAAGTGTATATAGGTTATTGTTCTATGGTGTAAACGGCTTAATCAGCTAGTCGCTTGCTTATGCGGCTATATGCTTCTTTGAGCTCTTCGCCAACAATTTTGGCCTTGGCTATAAACTCTTCAGATGTTTCTTTTGAATCGTCAGCGATTTCAGCGGCCTTGTTTTTTAGGGTATCCCAATGTTTATCCGCTTCTTCAAATTCTTCTTTGGCTTCCATTGATGCGAGATGCAGTTTCAACTTTAATTCATCACGCTCTACTTTCAGCTTTTCTAATAAATTGTCGAATTCTATTTTCATTGTCATGATTCACCTCATTATTACTTGATTAAAAATTCCTGGTATCAGGATAAAAAAGGCATTCGACTGAGGTAAATGCCTTTTGAGTATTAAAAAGCCGCTTGGTTATACATAGCCTTACACTATTTAGATTCTATCATAAGCCCATGGCTTTTGTATGGTCTTAGTCTCTTCCAATATGAAATGAGCCTGAAATAAACCGGGATTCTGTTTATGATGAGAGGATGAAAACTCTCATGAACGACACACAACTTGTAACACTTGACCAAGTTCGACAATTTCTGGAAGGTACCGGCAAGCACAACAAATTGTGGGTTGATATCGTCAGCGCTGGGTAATTGAACAGCTTTATCGCATCCTGAAAAAGCAAGGTCTCAATCTTGAATCGAGTCAACTGGAAGACGCACAAAGCTTGATGCTATTGCAGCCCCTTGTTTTTATTATGCAGAAATGTTGCGTAGATGCCTATGCGCCTAAAGTGGGTATCCAACATTATTTAAGCAATTCCCATACCGGTTTAATGTTCTTGGGTAAAGGTGCAAGTCTGCCTAATTCTGTCCATTGATTGACTGCGTTATGAAAGTCAGACCCCATTGAACCGGCCAATTCAAAACGTGTTGCATAATCCGCTACCAGTCTTATCTCATCGGCATTAATCCTGCTTGTTATAACCTCTATTCCTTGGCCGCCGGCATCCTTGAATGCCGTCAATAAGCGTTTCATCCAATTGGCTGACAATTTGTAGCGTAAAGGGTGCGCCAATACGGCAACACCGCCAGACTCGGTAATCCAGCTTACCGCCAGCTCAAGTTTAGCCCAGGAAGTGGACACATAAGCGGGTTTGCCTTTTGCCAGATAGCGGTCAAACGCTTCTTGCTGCGTAGACACATGGTTCTGCGATACCAGGAAATCGGCAAAATGGGTGCGGGTAATCATGCCATCGCCAGCGGCATTTTTGACCGCTTCCAACGCGTCAGGGATACGTTTTTTTTCCAACTTTAAGGCAATTTTTTCAGCCCGTTCCAGGCGAGTACTTTGCAAATTGCAAGTAGCTTCAGCCAAAGGAGCATAGTTTGGATCAATACCCAGTCCCACTATGTGAAAACATTTATCTTGCCAGTTTGTAGAAAGTTCAATGCCGGTTATTAACTTGACGCCTGTTGCATCAGCACACAACTGTGCTTCAGTGAGCCCGGCTGTGGTATCGTGATCCGTTAACGCCAGTGAGGTAACACCTTGCTGATGCGCACGTTGGACTAACTCGGTTGGCGATAATGCACCATCCGAGGCAGTTGAATGACAATGTAAGTCGTAAAGTTCAGTCATAAGTAATTAGGTTCAAGGTACAAGGTGAAAGGTTCAAGAAGATAGCTTTTACCTTGAACCTTTCACCTGCCTTATTGATATTCGCCATAAAGTTTGGCATAAAGACCCTTTTGGCTTATTAGTGTTTCATGACGTCCTTGTTCACAGATTACACCCTGTTCAAAAACATAAACATGATCGGCTTGCTTAACAGCACTCAGACGATGAGCAATAATAATGGTGGTGCGGCCTTTTAAAAATACTGCAAGTGCTTGATGTAATTTATGTTCAGTTTCGCTATCCAGCGCCGAAGTCGCTTCATCCAATATGACTATCTTAGGATTGGCAACAATCATGCGTGCAATGGCCATTCTTTGCCGTTGACCACCAGAAAGTCGCATGCCCTGGCGACCGACAATAGTATCCAACCCATTTTCAAGGTCTTTTACGGCATCTTTTAATTGCGCGATACTCAGTGCATTCCATAATACGGCATCGCTGGCGGGTTTACCCAAAGTGAGATTGGCGCGGATAGTATCGTTAAAGAGAACAGGATGTTGCAGCACCGTAACAACATTTTCTCTGACAACCTCCAGACCTATGCGTTCAATCGGAACATTGTCAAAGCAAATCCGGCCTTCACTGGGTAAATAGAGACCGATCAGGGTTTGAATCAAGGTAGACTTGCCGCCGCCGCTAGCGCCGACCAGGGCAACCTTTTCTCCGGCTTTAATTTTTAACTGAATGCCGTTAAGTATTTTTTCTTCGCCGTAACTGAAATGCAGATTATCGACATTTATAGCGACGGTTTTTTTGTTCCGAAACGGATTTTCAAGATGAGGATAATGCGGTTCCTGCTTCAGGGCATTCAATCTGTTGATACGGAATAATGCTGCTTTAGCGGCATAAAATGCATATTGAATACCCAATATTTCCTGTACGGGCGCCATCATAAACCAGAGATAGCCGAATACCGCAAGCATTTGGCCGATGCTGAGATCAGAATAAAATACCATCAGCATGGCGCAGGCGCGGAAAATGTCAAAACCGAACAGGAATACCAGAAAACTTAAGCGCGAGGCCGCATCGCTTTTCCAGGCAAAAGCAGCTGAAAAATCCTTAACAGATCGAGCGGATTCAATCAATTTCCGGCAATAATATTGCTCGCGGTTACTGGCACGAATTTGATGAATCGCCTCCAGTGTTTCTGTTAGCGATTGTTGAAAAACCTCATAAGCAGAATTTTCCCTGGATTTAAGATCTTTAACACGAGAACCGACCACGCGCGTGAAATAAATAACCACCGGATTTAACAGCATAATAAACAAACCCAGCTGCCAGTGCATCCATAATAAAATCGCCGCAGTACCAATAATCGTCAAGCTGGCTACCAGTAATTTGCTAACGGTAGTACCAATAAACGTATCAATCGTATCGAGGTCTTTAACCAGATGAGTAACGACCGCACCTGTGCCAAGACTTTCGTATTCAGACATGGAAATGGTTTGTAAATGTCCGATCAGATTTTTGCGAATACGGAAAATAATATCTTTCGAAATGCAGGAAAAGTGTCGAGCTTGAATAATGTTAAAAATGATTGCAATGAGTCTCAGTATTAAACTGGCAATCAAAATTACTGATATATAAAGAATAGGGAGATGCCATTCTGCGGGAAAAAGTTGATTTATGAAACCAATTGCCGCTCCCGGTTTATTGAGTAAAACTTCATCGACCAACAACGGCATCAGTAAAGGCACTGGAACACTGGCAATGGTCGCTAAAATAGCAATGAAATGGGAATAAATCAGCGCTTTTTTATGTTCTAATGCGATTTGATAGATACTGTTCCAAGTGTAAGATTGTTTAGCCTGTTTTGATTGCACGGGAATAGATTAACTATATTTTTATAAGCCGGTAATTGTAGCATCTCACTTTCATAATCCTAACATCGCATTTCTTCTATGTTCTCTTTGCCTGATAGCGCCAGGGTGACGAATTAATAACGAAAAATGATTTCTGCTTTTGTTTAGCCAACCACGGACTTCGAGAATTTTACCCAAATAATCATTAACATCAGGAAATAAAAATTGCCATTTGCGTTCGATACGTGCTTCAAACCGGCTGGAAAACACCAGGTAAATAGACTTTGGGGTATTACGAATATTAACAACCTTGCCCACCAGGCGCGTCCAACCCTGATGCCCCACTTCAGTAAGATTGTTAACGGGTATTGCGGCATACTCTGGCCGTTGCCAAATGCCCAATCTGTCTTGTTCCGCCTTATTCTCGGCTGCAAGCAACTCATTGACGTACAGCAGATTAGGGGGGTAAATGCTGATTGCCGCCAGTCCTGCCTTAACCAGAGACAAATTAATATGCTCTTTTTTTTCGCTGAACAGATGCGCTAAAGTTCTTCCGTATTTATCGGTTTTTTCCAAATCAAATTCCAGGCGAATCCTGGCGTGTTGCAGTTTATTGATCAGCCAGGTTTTGGCATCTTCTCCACCCGCGTCAGCCATCTTATCTTTATGTTGAACTTCCGGTGTATTGATACCCAACAATCGAATTTTACGCCCATCCTCCAACACGACTGTATCGCCATCGTATACCGATTTAACTCTATAAAAGACATAGCCCGGATTTATCTTGACAGTTTTTGCATCAGGAGAAAACCGATCAGAAAAATGCTCGCTGCCTTTTGCATCCTGCCATTGATAGATTTCTGAATTTACCCATGCGGGTAAACATATAAATAAAATCAATAAACCCTGTATTAACCTGGCTTTGTAAATACTAAGGAACGAGCATTTTAGAACTTGTTCAACTGGCTGGTAACAAGCGATGTAACCGTTGATACAACGCAGAAGCCTGATAATAAGACTGAATAAAGTGTTCAAGTTATAGAATTTTTATCTCTAAGAAACGAAACAATCCAATCCGGGTATATGTGATATCTAGCGACGATTTTCCAGCTCCATTTTCTGCCGTTCGTTACATCTATTCGAGATTGTTGTATTATTGTATCAGCAACCGCTTGAGTATCCTGAGTTATCTTAATGCGGATTGTGGAAAAACCTGATGACATATATATCAGTGTCTTCAATTAAATCTTTACACCTGATTTTTCTTAAAACATAACCATTATGAACAAATCAAATTTGATACTCCGTTTGTTAATAAGTCTTGTGTTGGTTTTTTCGTTAGCCGGTTGCGCAGGTGGAAGAACGTCCGAAAGTACAGGTGAATATTTCGATGATTCTTTTATTACTACCAAAGTGAAGGCTTCAATATTGGGTGATTCCAAGCTTAAAACTTTCCAAATTGATGTTGAAACTTTTAAAGGTATCGTGCAACTTAGCGGATTCGTTGATTCCAGTGAGATGGCCACCAGAGCCGCGGAGCTGGCAAGAAAGATCAAAGGAGTCAAAATGGTTAATAATAGTCTCATCGTTAAATAACCAAGCTCATCAAGAACGGCTTGACTTTAGATCAATTGGAGTTGTAAATGGGGGTCGCCGTTATCCGTGCATCGATCTGTTTTGATATTTCTTGATAGGCGGGGCTATCAACGGACTGGAAGCGTTGTTTAAATTCAGTTTCGTCCATATGTTCAGGAAGATCTCTGGGATCGGGCATGAAATCGCTGTAATCTTTTATTCCGGACATGGCTTTTTGAATCTTTCGAGCACTTTCAGGTGATGACGTCGCCATTTCACCAAAGCGCGTGCCGGCTTTGTCAGCGGCTAAATCAATAAAGCTGAAGCCACTGCCGTCCTTCGCGTCGCTTAATTCCTTTTCTTCGCCTGCAACTTTAGCTACCTGGCCGTTTAAAGAGGCTGTAATGGCTGCAGAACCGATGAAGTGTTGGGCGAGATCTATCCTTTTGTATAAAAAGGTGGAATAACGCTTTTCTGTTACTGGCTTTGATGCGGAAGAAGACAGAAGTTTCGTTGTTTCTTTTTTATTAACGTAATCATTGATCGCCATGATAGCTATCTTATTTTCTTCGATGGCATTTTCTAGTGTAGAGCGTTGATAGGCCAGTTCAAATAACGGCTTTAATAAATCGGCCAGTGACAAACGCCACTCCGGATCATGACGGGCCGTGATTTCGGAAAGTTTTTGCTGATAAATGTCAAGCTTAGGATTATCGCCACTTTGAGTCAGGAAATTTCGCGCTTGAATCAAGGTTTCCCTGCTGGAGTTATAGGTAATGGAGATTTTTTGCCGGTCAATTTTAACGGCTTTGATGGGGCGCGTTGCCAGAATGAAATAATCATTCAACGATGTATATCGAATGATATTGTCGATAACAAAAGCGGCAAATTTCGCAGGGAGTAATAATTTTCCTGCTTTAAATTTTGTGAGGCTGGGGAGTTCGCTGTCGTTATCGTTGCCCAATCTAAAACTAATGTTTAAATACTGGCCCAGCTTATTGTTGGGCAAAGTCATTGTCACGATGAATCTCAATGCGTTATTTTTTAATTCTATTTTGGCTGCACTTTCGCTGTACCGATTTAACAAATAATTGGCAGCAAGATTAAGGTCGGGTTGTGTTAACTCGATTGTGCGGATTTCGTCAGGTTTGGTTTTAGAGCCTTCATGAAGGATTTTTTTTGCCCTGGCAATGTCATCTTGGGTAAGCGTCCATCCCACGGCAATGTCGGGTTTGTCACTGACACCAAAAAAAACCAGCATGGCACATAACATCACTATTGTGCCCAGCAATAGTAAAAGAATGCGTAATAAGGTTTTCATAAAGTATTGATTAAGCAAATTCGAGTTTGAAACCTGCAGATTTAAGATAATCGGACTCCTGGATTAAATCAGCATGAGTCAAGGGGGACTGGGTTAGCCACGCACTTGGAAACTGTAAGTAAATTCTGGATTTTATGATCGCTATTTTAAAGTCAGGTAATTCATGTTCATGGCGATTGCGGTGTAGTAATACCGCCAGTCGCAAAACAAGAGTGAGGTGAGGTGCATAGGTATTCCAGGGTGACGGTAACTCATTGAAAAGAGCCAGTGAAAATTTGCGTCGATGTGATCTTATAATGGACGCCAACAAAATCTGATCCTGGTTAGAAAAGCCCGCTAAATCACCATTTTCAATAATATAGGCACTGTGTTTATGGTATTGGCTATGGGCGATATCAATACCGATTTCGTGCAAATCAGCTGCCCAGTCTAAAAATTGCGCACAGTTTTCGTCGTTAGCCCAACTGCACTCATTGCTTAATTGTTGCAGAATAACACTGATTGTTTGTTTGATACGCGCTGCGTGTTTTTTATCGGTACGATATCGATCGGCTACAGACTGAACCGTTGCAGATCGCATATCATGATTATAAATTCGCCCTAATAAATCCTGTATGAGGCCTTCTCTTAAGGCGCCATCAGCAACTGTCATCTGCTCAATACCCAGGCTTTTGAATGTTGCATAAACTATGGCCACACCACCCGCAAATACCGGCAGACGTTCGGAATCAAGTTCCGGCAAGTTAAGTTCATTAATATGATTGCACTGGTTGAGATGAGCAACAAGTTTCTCCAGTCCTTGCCGGGTTATACCGTTATTGCTCCAGCTTTTGGCTTGCAGAACTTTGGCAATTGAACGTAAGCTGCCGGATGCGCCAATGGCTTCATCCCAGTTTTTACATTGAAATTTTTTCTGGAATGGCTCCAGCTTCTGTTCGGCAAACAGGGTTGCCTGGTTAAATGCGTTTTTGGATAGCTGGCCATCTTTAAAAAAGGCATTGCTAACCGAGACGCAGCCCATGTGCAGGCTTTCTTTTTCTTTGGGGGTGTCGCCTGTGCCTATGATGTATTCGGTACTGCCGCCGCCAATGTCCATAACCAGACGCAAGTTGGCATTGCTGCTCAAACTATACGCTACCCCCAAGTAGATTAAGCGGGCTTCTTCTATACCTGAAATAATATGGATAGGATGATTTAAGGCTTGTTCCGCTTTAATCAAAAACTGGCCGGCATTTTTAGCGGTACGCAAGGTATTGGTGCCGACAATGCGAACGCTGCCAGGCGGAAAATTGCGGATTCTTTGGCCAAATCTCTCCAGACAGGCTAGCGCTCTATTTTGAGTGCTCTCATCCAGGATATTGTTTGCATCCAGTCCCGACGCAAGTCTGACCATTTCCTTAAGCCGGTCGATAGTTTGGAGTTTACCATCGTTTAGACTGCAAACAATCATATGAAAGCTGTTAGAGCCCAAGTCTACAGCGGCAACGATTTCAGGTGGTTTGATAGGCACGAGTTATCCAGTTTTGTCTATGAAGCGTGTTAATATCTGCTAGAATCACACGGTTTTTTGCTATCCATTTGAGCTTTTTTATCATGGATATTATATCTAATTTAACTTATTTTAAAGGCTTCCGTTAAGTGTTAGTTTCAATATGAATGCATTATCTATTCGTAACCTTCGAAAAACATATAATAATGGATTTGAAGCCTTAAAGGGTATTAATCTTGATGTGGAAGAGGGCGATTTCTTTGCCTTGTTGGGTCCTAATGGTGCCGGTAAATCGACCGCTATAGGAATTATTAGTTCATTGATTAATGAATCGAGCGGTTCGGTCAGCATTTTTGGCCATGATTTAAAAACGGATCGAGCAAGGGCTAAAAGTTGCTTGGGCCTGGTGCCGCAAGAAGTTAATTTTAATCAATTTGATACCGTAAAAAGTATTGTTTTCAATCAAGCCGGTTATTACGGAACACCTCGCAAACTTGCGCTGCAAAGAACGGAACAATGTCTTAAGCAGATGGATTTGTGGGATAAGCGCGATACGGTTTCCAGACGGTTATCCGGCGGCATGAAACGTCGCGTCATGATTGCACGTGCCATGGTACATGCACCCAAATTATTGATTCTTGATGAGCCGACAGCGGGCGTGGATATAGAAATTCGCCGGGCCATGTGGAAAATGATGCAGGATGTTAATCAACAAGGTACGACTATCATTTTAACCACGCACTATCTGGAAGAAGCAGAAAGCCTATGCCGCAATATCGCCATTATTGATCAGGGGCTGATAGTCGAAAACACAGATATGGCGAGTTTACTGGCGAGGCTGCATATTGATCATTTTGTCCTGGACCTGGCCGAACCCATAGCTAAAGTTCCTTATATCCCCGGTTATCAGATTGAACGCGTAGCAGACAAAGTGCTTAACGTTGCCGTTCCTAAAGAAATCGGGCTTAATCAATTCTTCAGTCAGTTAAGCGCACTTAATATCAAGGTTATTAGCCTCAAAAACAAGAGTAATCGCCTGGAGCAATTATTTATGGATTTAATAGAGTCAAAACCCGCCGGCGCTAAACAATGAATTATTCCATTGCTCTTAGAACGCTTGTGAGAAAGGAAGTTTTTCGTTTTATCCGTATCTGGCCACAAACATTATTGCCCCCGGCAATTACTACCGCACTGTATTTTCTGATTTTCGGCAAGTTGATTGGCGATCGTATTGGTACGATTAATGGCGCAACCTATATGGATTATATCGTTCCAGGCATTATTCTGATGTCGGTCATCAGTCATTCCTATGCAAATGTCGTCTCGTCTTTTTATTCGACTAAATTTCAACGCAATATTGAAGAGTTACTGGTTGCACCCGTGCCCAACTGGGTAATACTTGGCGGCTATGTGAGCGGCGGCATTATCCGGGGATTATTAGTTGGCTTGGTGGTAGCTTTAATATCTCTTTTATTTGCCGATATTGCAGTCAATAATGCGCTGATTGCCTTATCGGTTGCTGTACTTACGGCCACTCTATTTGCTTTAGCCGGATTTATCAATGCGGTGCTAGCGGAAAGCTTTGACGATATTTCCATTATCCCGAATTTTGTATTAACGCCATTAAGTTATCTGGGCGGCGTTTTTTATTCAGTAGAGATGCTTCCGGGAATTTGGCAAACTATTTCAAAGGGCAATCCCATCTTGTATATGATTAATGCTTTTAGGTACGGATTGATTGGTGTGACGGATGTCAATATTCAGTTAGCTTATATAATCACCGGCGGTTTTATTGTGACCTTGACGCTTTTTAGCCTGTTTTTATTGCATAAAGGCATTGGCATTAAAAATTAAGTTGTATTTTTTCAGACAAACACGGTGTAAATCTATATCATAGCCGGTTTTTTAATTACGAATAAGGTTTTATCATGCAAGTAGCTGACAATATGGCTGTTTCTATTCACTACACCCTGACTAATGATGACGGCGAAGTACTTGATAGTTCAATAGGTGACGAGGCGTTAGTTTATCTACATGGTGTGGGTAATATTATTCCCGGCCTGGAAAAAGCGTTGCATGGCAAAGTTGCCGGTGACAAATTTAACGTGCGCATTGCTCCTGAAGATGCTTATGGCGAACTTATGGAAGATATGATTCAGGTTATTTCACGGGATATGTTCGAAGGCATCGATAATATTGAAGTCGGTATGCAGTTTAATGCGGATGTGAGCTCAGGTTCAGGCGTGGTAACAGTGGTTAATATTGAGGATGATGATATTACTATTGATGGCAATCACCCGTTAGCAGGGCTTGCATTAACTTTTGATGTGGAAGTTGTTGATGTGAGAGCTGCAACTCAAGAAGAAACCGCACATGGACATATACATGGGGCTGGTTGCCATCATTAGTCTCGCGAATAAAGTTGAAAGACTGATTATTTAATCAATCGATCACGATGTGCGCTTTTTTGATCCCCCTGACCCTCTTCAGAAGGAAGGAAGGGAGAGGGGGACGAAAGCCGTAATCAGTACCCACTGAGTAGAGAGGAAAGGCGGCGGAACAGTTAAATTGGTGGTCAAACAAAAAGACGTTTGCCTACCTTATCTGGCTAACTGATTTTTTTAAGCCGAAGCAAACATTTTGGTAATTGCCGCACTTAAAGGGCTTTCCTTGTTACTTACGCACCATGCCCACATTTGCGCCAGCGTGTTTGTTTCTGCTGCGGTCTGATGAATTTTCAGGAATGTGCTGTAATAGGGGAAATCAGCAAATTCAGCAAGGAAGCCTTTTTTCTGCCCGGTCTGAATTTTTTGCTTCAAGGTGGCATCGGTAATCTGGTTCTGCCAGTTGTTGACCAGGGCGTTTTGAACCCAAAGCACATTAACTGAATAGGTCTGCGTTATACCCAGCAACGTGTTCTCGACGACTTTTAGTGTTTGCAGAAAAAAGGCGGCATCGGTTTTAGCACCGGCACCGTTAGCTGTATACAAGCCTTGTCGTAACTTATCAAACTCAGCATTGCTATTATCAAACACCTGTAAAAAACCAACCGGGTCGATTTGGTGGGTAAAAGGGTTGACGCCGTCTGGCAAATAATTTTTAAACAGCTTCAGGTTCTCATTGTAAGCAACGCCAAAAAGGCGTGCTATTTGGGTAGCTGCGATGACCTGCCCTTGTTTTTGTTCCAACACATCCTCGCCGTTAACAAAGGCTATGATATTGCTGACGGTTCCTTGCACTTGCGCTAGCAGACCTGCAACACCGGTATTCTCCAAATTGCCGCCATCGGTAAAATCAGTGTTTTGGTTGGCGGACGCACCTTGAGAAACCCGGCTAACCGGCCAGTAATTGTATTGCGGCACGAAGTCCTCTTTACTTAAGAATTTTAGTTCTTCATTCATAGCAGACAGTTTGCTGTGAATATCACTCAGAATAGGTTGTATATGACTTAGAATAAGTCCTGCCTCATTTTTTACGAAATTTAAAAAATGCGAGTGTAGTTGCAGGTTATTTTGTTCCATCATCTTTGCCATCATTTTCCTCATCAGCTCTATCAAGGTGGAGGCATAAAATGCGCTTGAACCGGCAGTGATATCTGCAAGCGTATATCTCCTGCGGAATTCGCCGGTAATTTCCGCGGCACCGGAAAGCAACAACAAGTCAGAGGTAAAAGCAAAAGACTCGACACAGCCGCCACCAACGTTATCTATAGTACATGGATTGGCGCCGTAAATTCCTGCTGCTACCGCTGAAACCTGGGTCGGAATTTGTATCGGTGCAGTCATATTATTGCCTGGGCAACTTTTTGCAATAATATTGTTATTGACGATCAGCATGGGGCAAGCAGGCTGACCATCCGAATCTGTTCGGGCATATACAAAGGCATTTTTAGGCGGTGCTTTCGCTTTGGAAAAAATATTGCTTGTGGCGTAGGCTTTAGACAGGCTGAAAAACTTGGCGTCGGGATATTGCCAGGGCGTTTCATGGGGTTTAAAAATTGAGTTTTTATAGGTGTAAAGGTCAAAATCGGCAAGTACATTTTCGCCTATGATATACGCCCACAGCCATTTTACTGAAGTGCTCAGGTGCATTCCCTTGAGAGCAGTGATAGTAATAAAATCGGCAATAATGTTTTTAAACGGATCGATCTCGAACAGATTAGAAAAATTTTGCGGAATTTTGCCCAGAGCTGACGACCCCATTTTACTGACGTTCAAACTGCCCGGTTTGTCCTGATCATAATATAGTTGTGACGGATTGTAACTGTTACCAAGAAATTCGGCATCGGTAAATTTCTCGGGGCGAAAGGTATACAAAACCGCCGCCCAACTGCCGCCTGAAACTGAGGAAATGTAGCGCACCTCATCTAAAAGGGGCTTGCCGCTTTCATCTTTTAAAGTGTTCAGTCCAATCAACTGACCCCAGGCGCACGTTAATGCACGTGAACCGCCGCCGGAAAAACAGACCGCAATGCTTTTACGGTTGCTATCGGCATGAGTGATAGTGGGATTGGTTACATTACCAGGATAAATATTGGCTTGATATTCGTTCATAACGTACTCCTACGGAAAGTTACAACGATGAAAAAAACAAGTATCGCCTTGAACTATACCGCGGCGATATTACATAGTGTAAATCCTCCAAATGTGGTCGGCAACAGTATTATTGCTGCCTGAATTATCAGCCGTAAACACGGCAACTGAAA
>Ga0105090_10000193_pt1 | contig 27358 bp, 27 predicted proteins | sample PPLLak3March2015_FD_79110 | JGI IMG/M metagenome (GOLD analysis project Ga0105090, IMG submission 79110) | Freshwater sediment microbial communities from Prairie Pothole Lake near Jamestown, North Dakota, USA - PPLs Lake P7 Core (1) Depth... | ecosystem: Environmental > Aquatic > Freshwater >...
CCATACGGTCGACCAGCAACTCTGCCGCTGGTTGTTGATGAGTATGGACCGCTTGCCGGGCAACGAACTGATCATGACCCAGGAACTGATTGCGAACATGCTCGGTGTGCGCCGCGAAGGCGTAACCGAGGCGGCCGGCAGGTTGCAGGCTAAAGGGTTGATTCAATACAGTCGTGGCAAAATCACCGTACTGGATCGCCCGCAGCTGGAAAAACGCGTATGCGAGTGTTACGCCGTTGTAAAAAAGGAGTTCGATCGTCTGCTGCCGGATCATCTCGAGAGCAAGGCGACCACTGCCAATCGTTGGTAGTTGCAATCGTTAAAAGTAGCTAATGTCCCTTCGGGGGACGCTTGGGCGCAGCATTTTACAAATGCAGGCAAGAGGAGGTCCGGGCGCGTGACTGCCTTGGCTATCGATGACTGCGCGCCATAGCAGGAATGTGACTCATGATCACCCGAAAAAAAATTCGCCCCAAAAAAATCGCCAGGAAATCACCCGTGGCGAAGCCAACTGCGGTAGCAATGGCTGTACCGGAGCCGGCAGTGCCGGCTGGCGCAGGGTTTCCCGTTGTCGGCATTGGTGCCTCAGCAGGAGGCCTTGCCGCATTCGAAGCGTTTTTTTCAGCAATCCCTAACAGCAGTGGCAGTGGCAGTGGCAGTGGCAGTGGCAGTGGCATGGCTTTTGTCATCGTGCAACATCTCGCTCCCGATCATAAAAGTATCCTGACCGACCTGATTGGCCGTTATACCCGGATGCCGGTGTTCGAAGTCGAGGACGGAATGGTGGTCAAGCCTGATTGCACCTACATTATTCCTCCCAACCATGACATGGCACTCCTCAACGGCGCTTTACAGTTGCTGGAGCCGATAGCACCCCGCGGTCAGCGCTTGCCCATCGACTTTTTTTTCCGTTCACTGGCGCAGGATCAGCGCGCGCAGGCGATTGGCATCGTGCTCTCCGGCACCGGTAGCGACGGTACCCAGGGAGTGCGCGCGATCAAGGGCGAAGGCGGCATGGTGATGGTGCAGAACTTCGAGTCCACCCAATACGACGGTATGCCACGCAGCGCGGTGGCCACCGGCATGGTGGATTTTGTGCTGCCGCCGGAAAAAATGCCGGCACAACTGATCGCCTATGTCCGCCATGCGTTCGGTAAGACCAAGGAAACATTTCACTCTTTCGGCCTCGAAGTTGATGAGGCATTGAAAAAAATCTTTGTGATGTTGCGGGCGCAGACCGGGCATGACTTTTCGCTCTACAAGCAGAACACCATCAATCGCCGCATCGAGCGGCGCATGGCCGTCCACCAGATCGAGCATGTGGACGACTACATCAATTACATGCGCAAGAATCCGTCCGAGGTGGAGGTGTTATTCCACGATCTGCTGATTGGCGTAACCAATTTTTTCCGCGATCCGGAAGCGTTCAAGGCGCTGGAGGAAGAAGGCATCGTCCGCTTGTTGTCGAACAAACCCGCCGGCAGCACGATACGGGTTTGGGTGCCCGGCTGCTCCACGGGCGAGGAGGCTTATTCCATTGCGATTCTGCTGCAGGAACGGATGGACGCGCTGAAGACCAGCCTCAAGCTGGTGGTGTTCGCGACCGACATTGACAGCCGCGCCATCGAGCATGCCCGCGCCGGCACCTACCCCGCCAGTATCGCCGCCGATATTTCGGCCGACCGGCTGTCCAGATACTTCACCGAAGAACCGGGCGGCGGCTTTTTCCGTATCAACAAACTGATTCGCGACATGCTGGTTTTTTCCGAGCAGGACGTGATCAAGGATCCGCCATTTTCCAGGCTGGATCTGATCAGTTGCCGCAATCTGCTGATTTATATGGGGCCGGAACTGCACAAGAAACTGTTGCCCTTGTTCCACTATGCGCTGAATCCCGGCGGGATTCTGTTTCTGGGGTCATCCGAGTCCATCGGCGATCATCTGGATTTTTTTGCCACGATCAATCGCACCGCGAAGTTGTATCAGCGCAAGGACGAATTTGTATCGCATCGCCTGTCCCTGGCCCGCTTTCTACCGCCGATAACGGGTGGTGTAAGCGATCAGCGCAAGCCCGGGAAATCCATGGGCGACACCGGAAGTCAGTTGCGTGAACTGACCGAGAGGACATTGCTGCAGCAGTACGCTGTCGCCGGCGCGCTGGTCAATGGCCGCGGCGATATTCTCTACCTGCATGGCCGCACCGGTCAGTATCTGGAGCCGTCGGCGGGCGAGGCCGGGCTGAATATCCTGAAAATGTCACGTCAGGGATTACGCCCTGCATTGGCTACGTTATTGCACAAAGTGACAACAAAAAAGGAGCTGATGTCCATAACGGATGTCCGCGTCAAGACCAACGGGGATTTCACCAGCGTGGATGTCAATGTCCGGCCGGTCAGTGCGGATGCTGGTGAGCAACCGCTGTTTCTGATCACTCTGCAGCCCGCTCAGACCATACCCGCGAGAGGGAAGGCCGCCGGTGGCGCGACAACTCGTTTTGACGCAACGGGGAACGCCAGAAAAATTGACTCACAGGTAGCGGCACTGCAGAAGGAATTGCGCGACAAGGAGGAGTACCTCCAGTCCAGCACCGAGGAACTGGAGACCACAAACGAGGAGCTCAAGTCCGCGAACGAGGAAATGCAGTCGATCAACGAGGAGATGCAATCCACCAATGAGGAGCTGGAAACCTCGAGGGAGGAACTGCAGTCGGTCAATGAGGAGCTGGCCACTGTCAACACCGAATTGCAGGGCAAGGTGAGTGATCTCTCACAGGCCAACAACGACATGAACAATCTGCTCGCCGGTACCGGCGTGGGCACGATTTTTGTTGATCACCAGCTGTGCATCAAGCGCTTCACACCAGCCATCACAATGGTAATCAATCTCATCGCGTCCGATGTCGGCAGGCCGGTGGGCCACATTGTCTCCAACCTGATGAATTACAACCAGCTGGTGGAGGATGTGCAGCGCGTACTCGATACCCTGATCCCCAATGAGATCGAGGTGCAAACCAAGCTGGGCAAGTGGTTTTTGTTGCGCATACGCCCCTATCGCACGCTGGAAAATGTGATTGAAGGCGCGGTGATTACCTTTTTTGACATCACTGAAATGAAAAAAGCGCGGGAAATAGCGGTGGAAGCCAAGTCGCTGAGCCGCCTTGCGGCCGTCGTGACCGATTCGCGTGATGCCATTCTGGCGCAGGATCTGGAGGGAAACATCCTCGCCTGGAATCCGGGCGCAACCCGCTTGTATGGCTGGACTGAGGCGGAGGCGCTGGCCATGAATATCCGCCAGATGATTCCGAAGGGCGGGCAGGAGGAAGCACTGAAGGTCATCGAGCATCTGAGTCGGGCGGAAATTCTACAACCCTATCAGATGGATCGGATCACCAAAGAAGGCAAAACCGTGCGCGTGGCGATGACTTCCACCGCACTGGTCAATGCATCCGGGGACGTGTACGCCGTTGCAACTACAGAGAGGGCGGTGGTCGATTGAAACGGGGAGCGGGCAAGGGCAAGGGAACGGAAGTTGACCCGGTGGAATTATTGCGCAAGCGGGCGGAAAAAATTGCCCAGGGCCGAAAAGAACAGCTGCCGCAAGACCTGACCACACTTCCGCCCGCCGCTGCGCAACACCTGCTACACGATCTGCAGGTGCATCAGATTGAACTGGAATTGCAGAACGAGGAACTGCGCCGGGCGCAGGACTTGCTGGAGGCCTCCCGTACCCGTTATTTTGATCTCTACAATCTGGCGCCGGTGGGCTACTTCACGCTGGATGAGGGCGGACTCATACTCGAAGCAAATCTCACCGGTGCGACAATGCTGGGCGTTGCGCGTGCTGCCTTGGTCGGGCAAGCGCTCAATCGATTTGTCCTGAGCGAGGATGCGGACGCTCACTACCTGCAACACAGGAAACTCTTCAAGACAGGCGAGCCGGCAGCGTTCGAACTGCGTTTATCGAGAGTGGACGGCTCACCCTTCACCGCGTGGATAGAGGCCATCATTGCGGTGGATGCCGAGGGCAAGCGGGTGTGCCGCAAAGCGATGAGCGACATTTCCGAACGCAAGCTGATACAGGAGAAACTGCGCCAAAGCCAGAACCTGCTGCAGACCGCCGGCAAGATTGCGCAGGTGGGTGGCTGGGCCATCCAGTTGCCGCATAACGAGCTGACATGGTCGGACGAGATCTGCACAATGCTCGATTTTCCCGTTGGGACCGTCCCGACGTTGACGGAAGCGCTCGCACTATATCCCCCTGGATCACATGAAATCATCGCCGGGGCGATAAAAACCTGCGCCCGTGACGGCACGCCCTTTGACTGCGAGCTGGAGATTTTTACTGCCAAACGTCGCAGGCGCAATGTTCGCGTTATCGGTCAGCCGGTAATGAATAACTACGGCAACATCACTGGAATCGAAGGAGCGTTTCAGGACATTTCCGAGCGCAAAAAAGCCGAACAGGCACATGCTTCGCTGGAGGCGCAATTGCGCGAATCGCAGAAAATGGAGGCCATCGGTACCCTGGCGGGAGGAATTGCCCATGACTTCAACAATATTCTCGGGACAATACTGGGCAATGTCGAACTCGCGCGCCAGGACGCCGCATCGAACTGGCAGGCGCTGGTGAGTCTGGATGAAATCCAGAAGGCCGGATACCGTGCCCGGGATCTGGTGCAGCAAATACTCTCGTTCAGCCGCCGCCAGCCCACCTCGCGACGGGCGATGGCCTTGGCTCCGGTAGTGGAGGAGTCCGTGAGTCTGCTGCGCTCGGCATTTCAGGGCGGCGTACGCATCGAGTCCCGCTGCGCTGCTGATACGCCGTCGGTAATGGCCGATCCGACTCAGGTGCAACAAGTGCTGCTGAATCTGGGCGCCAACGCCGCACATGCGATGGAGGGCCGCATCGGGAGCATTGACATTCGCGTGGAGGGCATCATCCTTGATGCGACTGCGACTGCGACTGCGACTCAGCACGCACTCCTCCTGCGGCCCGGCCACTATGCGCGCATCGTGGTCAGCGATGCCGGACACGGCATGGACAACGCCACGCAGCGGCGGATATTCGAGCCGTTTTTTACCACCAAGCCGGTGGGCAAGGGCACCGGATTGGGGCTGTCGGTGGTGCATGGCATCATGCAGACACACGACGGGGCGATCATCGTGCACAGCGAGCCCGGCAAAGGTACCCGGTTCGAACTGTATTTCCCGCGTGCAGAAGAAGCAGTTGATGCAATGACCGCAACTGCGGCGGGGGCCGGCGGCGGCAACGGCCAGCATATCCTCTACATCGATGATGATGATGCGCAGTTGTACATGAACAAACGCATGCTGGAGCGGTGGGGTTACCGCGTCAGCGCCTACCTTGAGCAACGCGAAGCGCTCGCTGCACTGCGCGCCGGCAACATTTCATTTGACCTCGTGGTGACCGATTTCAACATGCCCGGCATGTCCGGGCTGGAGGTGGCGCAGGCGGTTCATGACGCGCAACCGGATTTGCCGGTGATTGTGGTTTCGGGCTATATCACCGACGCCTTGCGCGCGCAGGCCGCCGCCGCCGGAGTGCGCGAACTGATTCCTAAAACACATATGGTCGAGGATCTCCTCGATGCGTTGCAGCGCGTGGTGCTGAAGTCTTCGCATTGAGAACTGCTGCCATCACGGTGGCTGCGGCAGGCGCTGGCATCTTCCTATTGAGAATTACATATGTACGTGACACGAGAACTGCGCCCCCGTCATCCCTGCGCGCCCCGAAGGAAGTCCCCTTGGGGGGCAAGCAGGGTCCTGGGGTTTTGTATTGAAGCGAAACTGGATTCCGGCTCGCGCTACGCGCGTCCGGAATGACGGTATCTTTGTCACTGAATTATGTAATCTTCAATAATGACTCGCCGCGGGGTGTCTCCGCCCTGTCATCCATAGTGCGCAGAGGGGCGTTTAAGGTGGATATCGGGCGGCCTTGGTGTAGTCTTTCTTGGCGTGCTTTATATAACCACTTGTTTTTATTGATTATTTAAGGGAACTTAACATGAAACAGATTATCGCCGCTTTTATTTGCGCGTTGTTTGCGCTGACTTCCGCCCACGCCGCTGAAAAGGCCGAAACCCAAAAGGCCGCACCTGCCGCCGAAAAAGCCAAAAAGGAACCCAGCGAAGCACAGAAAAAACAGCAGGAGCGCATGAGGGACTGCAACGCCAAGGCTGAAGGCAAGTCGGGCGACGACCGCAAGAAATACATGAGCACCTGCCTGAAGGGCGGAGACTCCGGCAAAAAAGAGCCGAGTGCCGCGCAGAAAAAGCAGCAGGAGCGCATGAAGGACTGCAGCGTCAAGGCTGAAGGCAAGTCGGGCGACGACCGCAAGAAGTTCATGAGCACCTGCCTGAAGGGCTGATCTCAGGGCTGAAAATCGCCGTAATAGGCCGCTGCATTACAGCGGTTTTAGTCCGAAAGTAAAAAGGGCATACTGGAAACGGTATGTCTTTTTTCTTTGGTATTGCAATCCTGCATCGCCATGCGGTCGCCGCCTTGCGCACCGGATTGGTCTGCATGGTTTGCGTCGGTGCGGGAGCGGACATGAATGCCGTCGCTGCGGAAGGTAACGATGCACGCCGCGCGCGCATGGTCGAAGAGGTCGCGCAGATGGTGCGTGACACGGCGCGCGAGACCGGGCGCGGCACACTGGATACGCGGGTGATGGAAGCGCTGGGCAAGGTGGAGCGCCATCGTTTCATGCCGCCGGCGCAATCAGTACATGCCTACGAAAACCGGCCCTTGTCCATCGGTCATCAACAGACGATTTCGCAGCCCTACATCGTTGCGCTGATGACGGATCTGCTGAACCTGAAACCCGGCGACAAGGTGCTGGAGATCGGTACCGGCCTCGGTTATCAGGCGGCGGTGCTCGCCGAACTGGTGCGCGCGGTGTACACCATCGAAATTGTCGAGCCCTTGGGCCGCGCGGCAGCAGGCGCGCTGGCCGCGGCAGGTTACCGGAATGTGCAGCCGCGCATCGGCGACGGTTACCGGGGTTGGCTGGAAGAGGCGCCGTTCGACGCGATCATGGTTACCGCTGCGGCACCATACCTGCCGCAACCGCTGATCGATCAGCTCAAGGCTGGTGGACGACTGGTGATTCCGCTGGGCGAACGCGGTGCGCAGTCTTTGTACGTGGTCGAGAAAGATGTCCGGGGCGGCGTGACACAACGCAAAGTGATCGATGTGCGTTTTGTGCCGTTCACCGGGGACGCCGTACGCCGCAAACCGTGACGGACTTTGGGCGAAGTTGCAGGATGTGAAATTTCCGTGAACGGTATACTGCAGTGCAGCAGAACGGGGCGCCCGGCACCAAAATAAAGCGAGCGTGCAGATGACTGCACCGATAGATGGCGCACCAATGCGGTTTTATTCTGCGTTTCACCAGTTACAGCCCCTGCGGGCACATGGCACGGGGGTTGCTCATTGCTATCGCGTAAACCACAGGTGCTACAGGCTGGAGGAGAAACGTGATGACATGGGCGCACATGATTGATGGACTGTCCGCAGGCCAGTCGCTGTCGGAGAGTGAGGCGGAGACCTTGTTCGCGGCGGTATTTGACCGCGGTGTTCCTGACCTCGAACTGGGCGGGCTGCTGGCACTGCTTGAGCAGCGCCAGATGTCGCAGCAGGAACTGGTCGGCGTGCTTGCCGCATTGTCGACGCGGGTGTTCCAGATGGCTGCGCCGGACACGCAATGGCGGCCGGTGCTGATGCCGAGTTACGGCGCGCTGCGTGAGCAGCCGAACCTGCTGCCGCTGCTGGCGATCAGCCTGCAGCGTTTGGGTATCCCGGTGCTGGTGCACGGCATGCTGAGCGGTGAACACGGCGTGGCCTCGGCATACATTTTCCGTGAAATGGGCATCATGCCCTGTGCGAGTCTGGCGCAGGCGCAGCAGGAATTGCAAGCCGGGCATCTTGCGTTTGTGCCGACCGGCGCACTGTCACCGGCGCTGGCTGATCTGCTGGCGCTGCGTGTGCGTATAGGCGGCGGCGCACTGGCGCGAGTGCTGGCGCGGCTTGCTGATCCGTTCGGCGGTGGCGCCCTGCAGTTGATTCCGGCGGAACACGGACATGAACGCGTGTTGCTGCAGTCGTTGCTGTGTGATGTGGAAAAAAGGGCGCTGCTGTTCGAAACCCGCGATGGCGATCCTGTCGTCGATGCACAGTGCCGGCCCGGCATCGAACTGGTGCGGGACGGCATGGTGCAATTGTTGTTTGATGCCGAAGTGACGCCGCGTTGCGCGCATCCTTTGCCTTCAGCACATGACCTGAAGGGCACTGCGCGATGGATCGGCGGCGTGCTGGAGGGCCGGATTCCAATGCCGGTGCCGCTTGCCAACCAGTTTGCCTGCTGCCTCTATGGTACCGGATATGCGCAGGATCTGAACCAGGCCAAGGCGATAGCCGCGGTCGAAACCGGCAGCCTCGCCGCCGCCTGACCTGTCTTGAAGTGCCAATGCGTGGCCATGCGTGAAGGTCCGGGTTTTTGCGCAATACCTTTATCCCACGCTATTTTCAGTTTTTCCCATATATGCAGCGTGGCTTTTGCCAGCGGCTTGTCCTGGACGCTGTGCTAGACTTTCAGCCGCTTGAGCGTTTGATCCGTTCGATAAAATAATTCATAACGAAAGGAGTTCACGCATGGGAGTCATATTCCAGTCTCTGGGCCGCACCGTCCTTGCCGGCTTCATCATCCTTGTTCTGATCATCATCGCTACCGGCGGCGCAGGTGCGCGTGGAGGTGACCACGCCTGGTGGGCCTTCGTGTTCCGCTGGCTGCATGTGATGTCCGGCGTGATGTGGGTCGGTCTGCTGTGGTATTTCAATTTTGTGCAGATACCGTCGATGCCGAAAATCCCCGATGAGCAGAAACCTGCCATCGGCAAGGTGATCGCGCCGACAGCGCTGTTCTGGTTCCGCTGGTCTGCGCTGGCCACCGTCATCACCGGCCTGATCGTAGCCAGCATGAACCGCTACCTCGGAAAGGCGCTGATGTTCGGCGAGGGATTCGTCGCCATTGGCATCGGCATGTGGCTGGCACTGATCATGGCCTTCAACGTCTGGTTCATCATCTGGCCAGCCCAGAAAAAGGCCTTGGGCATCGTGCAGGTGGATGCTGATGCCAAAGCGAAGGCAGCGCGCTTCGCCATGCTGACTTCGCGGGCCAATACCATGTTGTCGGTGCCGATGCTGTTCTGCATGGTGGCGCAGCAAAACGGTGGCCTGTAACTTTCGCACCCTTTTGCTGTCAAAAACGCCCGGGAACCCCCCGGGCGTTTTACTTGGACGTTTCCATTTTCACCGGCATTTTGCCCGACACGGGTTGGCCAAGGCGGCGACCTCCCGTATCATCGCCCTTTTGCGCAACCATCAAAGGAAACCCCATGCAACATGAACTGCCTAAACTCCCGTACGCAATGGACGCACTGGCTCCGCACATCTCGAAGGAAACCTTCGAATTCCATTACGGCAAACACCATCAGGCTTATGTCACCAACCTCAACGGCTTGATCAAGGGTACCGAGTTCGAGAACTCAAATCTCGAAGACATCATCAAAAAATCCTCCGGTGGCGTATTCAACAACGCAGCCCAGGTGTGGAACCACACTTTTTTCTGGAACAGCATGAAACCGTCCGGCGGCGGCAAACCCGCGGGTGCACTGGCGGCAGCCATCGACAAAAAGTGGGGCAGCTTTGATGCCTTCAAGGAAGCTTTCGCCAAAAGTGCTGTGGGCAATTTTGGCTCCGGCTGGACCTGGCTGGTGAAAAAAACCGACGGCAGCGTGGACATCGTCAATACGTCCAACGCCGGCACGGTGCTGACCACCGGCGACAAGGCGCTGCTGACCATTGATGTCTGGGAGCACGCCTACTACATCGATTTTCGCAATGCGCGGCCCAAGTTTGTTGAAACTTTTCTGGGCAACCTGGCCAACTGGGATTTCGCAGCGAAAAACTTCGCTTGAAATTCGTCGGCTGAACTGCGCTGTATCAGCGGAAGCAAACAAAAAAAGCCCGGCATGTCCGGGTTTTTTTTCGTGGTAACGCTCAGCGTGGCTGCGGCACTTTTTCCAGGCCCTCGATTTTCATGCCCGGCTTGATTCCACGATTGCGGAACCAGCCGAGATTCATTTCCAGCGCATATCGCGCGGGACTTTTTGCGCTGTGCGAGTCGCGGGTATGCGGCTGCATGTCTTCGATGTTGATGATCATGCCGGCATCGTCTACAAAGGCGACCGAAAGCGGGATGTAAGTGTTCATCATCCACATGCCGTGGTGGGCGATGTTCGGGAACACAAACAGCATGCCGCGGTTCTCCGGCAACATGCGCCGGTGCATCAGGCCCTGCATGCGGTCGGCATTATTGCCGGCGACCTCGGCGGTCAGCGGGTGTTTGTTGATGGTCAGTTCCACCTTCGGCATCGCGGCCTGCGCGACGGATGGCATCAGGCACAGTGCAAGGGTCAGCAGCAGGCGTTTCATGCGGAGGCCCCGGGAACGGCACCAACCAGCCAGTCGGCAATGGCATCGCGCAGGCCAGGCACGTCACCGATGGCCTGCAGCAAAGTTATTTTCAATCCGGGTTGTTGACGGCTGATTTCCGCCAGCAGATTAGGCACATCCTTTTTCAGGTGCCCGCCCTGTGCCATGAACAGCGGTGCGATATGGATGGCGGAGTGCCCGGCGCCCGCGAGTTCGCTGATGACATCAGTCAGCGATGGTGTTTGAAATTCAAGGAACGCGAGTTTGACCGTCAGATCCTTGCGGTCGGCGGCAACGCGGTCGGCGATGGCGCGGAAAGGCTCGGCCCATTCCGGATCGCGCGCGCCATGCGCAAAAAGTACCAGGCCGGTTTGCGCCACGGCGTCAGCCTTTACCCGTACTGCCGAATCCGCCTGCGCCACGGGTGGAGGCGGAAAAATCATCAACGATGTTGAATTCGACTTGCACGACGGGTACGACCACCAGTTGCGCCAGGCGTTCCAGCGGATTGATGGTGAATGCCGCATTGCCGCGGTTCCAGGTCGATACAAACAGCTGGCCCTGGTAATCGGAATCGATCAGGCCGACCAGGTTGCCGAGTACGATGCCGTGTTTGTGGCCGAGGCCGGAGCGCGGCAGGATGATCGCCGCCAGGCCGGGGTCGGCGATGTGGATGGCCATTCCGGCGGGGATCAGCGCGGTCTGGCCCGGCTGCAGTGTCAGCGGGGCTTCAAGGCAGGCGCGCAGGTCGAGGCCGGCAGAGCCGGGTGTTGCGTACTGCGGCAGCTGGTCGCGCAGTCGCGCGTCGAGGATTTTGACGTCTATGGATTTCATGATGCGTGAAGGAGTGAAGGGGTAAGGCGGCGAAAGGGTCAAGGGAACACTTGGAGCGAAGCAGAATGAGTAAAGGCGTGAAGGGGGTACCGCATTCACTAATTCACATCTTCAACTCATCACAACGCTTTGCGCCGCTTTGCGCCGCAAAGCTCCGCAATATGCGCAACGATTTGCCGTGCAACCACGGTTTTCGGTGCGCGCGGCAGGTGGTGGGTACCGGCATCGTCGAGTAGTGAAACTTCATTGTCGTCGGCGCCGATCGCAGACTGTGCGAGGTTGGCAATCATCAATTTCACTTTTTTGCGCCGGCGTTTTTCATCGGCATAGGCGTCGAGATTGCGGCTTTCCGCGGCGAAACCGACGCAGAACGGCGGCTTGGGCCGTGACGCGACCCAGGCGAGGATGTCGGGGTTTGGCACGAAGTCCAGTGTCAGTCCTTTGTCACCGGACTTTTTGATCTTGTGTTTGCGCGGTGCGCTGACGCGGTAATCGGCAACGGCGGCGACGCCGATGAAAATGTCGGCTTTGGCCGCGTGTTTTTTCACCGCATCGAACATTTCCGCAGCGGTCTGCACGCCTTCCATGTTGACGCCTGCCGGTGCTGCCAGGCTGACCGGTCCCGACACCAGCGTGACTTCGGCGCCGGCGGCAATCGCCGCACGCGCCAGTGCGTAACCCATTTTGCCGGAGCTGCGGTTGGTGATGCCGCGCACTGCGTCGATCGGTTCGAAAGTCGGACCTGCGGTCATCAGTACACGTTTGCCGGACAGTATTTTTGGTTCGAGAAATCCGCTGATGGCTTCGGCGAGTTCATCGGCTTCAAGCATGCGACCCATGCCGGTTTCGCCGCAGGCCTGATCGCCGCTGTCGGGCCCAAGTACGATTACGCCGTCGCGTTTGAGCTGTGCAACATTGCGCCGGGTCGCCGGGTGTTCCCACATCTGGCGGTTCATTGCCGGGGCGACGATCAGCGGGCAGTCGCGGGCGAGGCACAATGTCGACAGCAGGTCATCGGCGAGGCCGAGTGCTGCCTTGGCGAGGAAATCCGCCGTGGCTGGCGCGACCACGATGGCCTGTTTGTCCCGAGACAGTTCGATATGGGGCATGCCATTGGCGATGCGCCCGTCCCACATGTCGGTGTAAACCGGATGACCGGACAGCGCCTGCAGTGTCGCAGGTGTGATGAAGCCGCAGGCCGCGTTGGTCATCACCACCTGTACTTCGATGCCATGGTCGCCCAGCCGGCGTACGAGCTCTGCAGCCTTATACGCGGCGACGCCGCCGGTGAGGCCGAGTAGAACCTTTTTACCTTCACTTTTACTTTGCATATCAGACACCTAGCGCTTCCCGCTGCAAGGGGATGGCAAGTGTAACTGCAACCCAAGGACGGGTAAACCAGGGGATGGGTAAACCAAGGGCCGGCCGGCGCGTTCTTTGATGATCAACCTAGAGCAGGCTGCGATGGCAATCACCGACTGGCCGCTGGACGACCGCCCCCGCGAGAAACTGCTCGCCAAGGGGCCACAAAGCCTGTCGGATGCCGAACTGGTGGCGATATTCCTGCGCACCGGTATCAAGGGTAAAACCGCGGTTGAACTGGCGCGCGATCAATTGACCCGCTTCGGCTCATTGTCAGCCCTGGCCGGCGCTGCCAACGAATCCTTCTGCGCCGAACCGGGCCTTGGCCCGGCCAAATACGCGCAACTGCAGGCAGCGCTGGAGATCGCGAGGCGCACGCTGCGCGAAAAACTCGATGCCGGCGCGGCACTGTCTGCCCCCGGTGCCGTGCGCGACTATCTGCGACTCACCTTGCACGGCCGGCCGCACGAGGTGTTTGTGGTGGTTTTTCTTGATGCCCAGCACCGGGTGACGGCCTGCGAAGAATTGTTCCGCGGAACGCTGACCCAGACCAGCGTATATCCGCGCGAAGTGGTCAAACGTGCTCTGCATTTCAACGCAGCCGCGGTGATATTTGCCCATAATCATCCCTCGGGTGTTGCCGAACCCAGCCGTGCCGATGAGGCGCTGACCGCGGCGCTGAAACAGGCGCTGGCCATGGTGGATGTGCGCGTGCTCGATCATTTTGTTGTTGCTGGCGACAGCGCATTGTCGTTTGCCGAGCGCGGATTATTGTAAGTCATTGTTTTTATTGAAATAACTGTTTTTCGGGTCTTGTCATTGGTCGCCGGTATGGGTTGAGGCGGGTGGTGGTTACAGTGTATGATCGCGCCTTTTCTGAATTTGCGGAGCACTGCCATGCCTCGGGTCTGCGACGTCACCGGCAAAAAACCGATGACCGGGAACAATGTTTCCCATGCCAACAACAAGACAAAGCGCCGTTTCCTGCCCAACCTGCACAAGCGCCGGTTCTGGGTCGAAAGCGAAAAACGCTGGGTCAACCTTCGTGTCTCCACCGCCGGATTGCGCACCATCGACCGCAAAGGCATTGATGTCGTGCTCGCCGATCTGCGCGAGCAGGGCATGAACATCTAAGTAATAGCGCGACAAGGGGGCAACGCCCCCTTAGATATCCCCCAATTTTGAGAAAGCACTGCTCAGTGAATCAGTGCTTTCATAAGGACAAAAACCATGCGTGAAAAGATCAAACTCGAATCGACCGCCGGTACCGGCCACTTCTACACGACCACCAAGAACAAGCGCACGATGACTGAGAAGATGGAGATCAAGAAGTTTGATCCGGTCGCGCGCAAACACGTGGCTTACAAAGAAGCGAAGATCAAGTAAACCGCGCAAGCGGAAAATAAAAAACCCGCATTAGCGGGTTTTTTATTTTGTAGCTTATGCTTGATCAGGCGTAAGAGCGTAGTCTGCGCGAGAACTGCTCCAGCGCTTCAATGCCACTGTTCTCGGCGCGATGGCACCAGTCCTCAAGCTGCTTCACCAGCTGCTCCTTGGACGCCGTGGAGCGTTGCCACAGCTGTGCCAGGTCATCGCGCATGGTATAGACGGTGGTCAGCACGGTGCTCTGCTTGATGGTCGCTTCACGCTGCTCCAGTTCCGCAGCGGGCAGTGCGGTCTTGTCGATATGCAGCCAGCGTTTCAGCTTGCCGGTATCGACGCCAGCAGCCTTGCCCTTGAGCGTCTGCAGTTCCTGGGCGCAGGTGGCGCGCAGCGAAGCGGCGTATTTGGATACGACTTCGTAACGATGGGTCACCACCGCCTGCAGCGTGGCGAGATCGCAGTTGGTCTTGGACTTGTCGAGGATCAGCTTGGGGGCGATTTTCTTGACGCGGGCCAGTCCGAAGGTCTCGAGGATACGGATGTAGAGCCAGCCGATGTCGAACTCGTACCAGCGGTTCGACAGTTTTGCCGAGGTTGCGTAGGCGTGATGGTTGTTGTGCAGTTCTTCGCCGCCGACCAGAATGCCCCAAGGCATGATGTTCCTGCTTGCGTCTTCAGGCTGGAAGTTGCGATAGCCCCAGTAGTGGCCGATGCCGTTGATGACACCGGCGGCCAGGAACGGAATCCACAACATCTGCACCGCAAAGATGGTGATGCCGATCGGACCCACCAGGATCACGTTGGTGATCAGCATGATGGCGATGCCGTAACGGTCGTGGCTGTAGATGTTGCGCTCCAGCCAGTCGTCGGGTGTGCCGTAGCCATAACGCTCCAGCGTATCCTTGTTGCGGCCCTCCTGACGATAGAGTTCGGCGCCTTGCAGCAGCACTTTGCGGAGGCCGAAAATCTGCGGACTGTGCGGATCGTCGACCGTTTCACATTTTGCGTGGTGTTTGCGGTGGATGGCTGTCCAGTGTTTGGTCAGCATGCCGGTGGTCAGCCACAGCCAGAACCGGAAAAAATGCGCCACGATCGGGTGCAGATCCAGCGCACGGTGGGCAGAGTGCCGGTGCAGGTAAATCGTCACCGCAGCAATCGTGATATGGGTGATGACCAGCGTGTAAACCACGTAGCCCCACCACGGCAAATCCAGAATCCCTGTATACATTCAATATCTCGCTTTTATGGGAACAACAGCAATATCAGGGCGAGTGTACTGAAGAACAATAGCGGGGGATACCCTGTGGCCCGAAATATACCGGGAACTATCAGGGATTTTATTATATCTATTTGTTTTTATTAAGTAATTACTGATTTTCGGGGTGGTTTTTCGGAGTTTTGATTTCGCCGAGCATTCGCACTTCATGCTGCGGGAAGGGGATTTCGATGCCCTGTTCGCGGAACGCGCGCCAAATTTCGGCATACAGTTCCGAACGCAGGCGGGCAACGCCTTTTTCCGGGTCGTCGACCCACACGCCCAGTTCAAGGTTGATGCCGCTGTCGGCAAAGCCGGTGATCAGTGCGTCCGGTGCCGGGTTCTGCAGGGCGCGCGGGTTGGCTTTGGCGACATTGACCATGAGGTAGCGCGCGGCTTCAAGGTCGGTCGCATAGGCCACCTGTATCTTCAGCGTGATCTGCACCTTGCGGTCGCTGTAGGAGTGGTTGACGACGGCGGAGGTGATGATGGTCTCGTTGGGAATCAGTGCTTCAAGCCCGCCCGCGCCGCGCACCACGACATAACGCGCCGTCATTTTGGTCAGCGTGCCGCTGTGTTCGCCGATGGTGACCACGTCGCCGAGGCTGACCGAGCGGTCCATCAGGATGATGAAACCGCTGATGTAGTTGGCGGCGATTTTCTGCAGGCCGAAACCGATGCCGACCCCGAGCATGCCGCCAAACACCGACAGCAGCGTCAGGTCGATGCCGACCGCCGGCAGTGCAATCAGGATTGCCGCCAGCAGCAACACCACCTGCGCCAGCTTGGAGAACATCACGCGCAGGTTGGCCTGCAGGGTGACGGCGCGCATCAGGCGTGACTCGATCAGCCGTCCAAGCCACAGCGCGATCAGCAGTGTGGTGATGATCCAGAAGGTGCTCTGCAGCACCAGCAACAGCGAAAACTTCTGCTTGCCGACGCTGAAGCCGATTTCCAGCAGCGCGTCGCGGACGAACGGCCAAAGCCCCGTCAGGTAAACGGCGACCCCGATCCATGCCAGCCAGCTGATCCAGCGTTCCGATGCGCGCAGCCATGCGCCCTGGGCAAAGGTGTGGCGCAGTATGTAAATCGCGATGCGGATCAGTGCCATCGCCAGCAACAGGGTGGCGGCGACGTTGAGCAGATGGGTGCTGTGCCAGTGGCGCAGTATGGTTATTGCGATCATCACCAGCATCAGCGTCGACAGCGGGAACAGCAAGCGCTGCATGCTGCCGACCCCCAGCGCCTGCGTGACGTCCAGCGGGTCGTGGTTGTGTGCCCGGCGGTTGAAGCGCCGGGTCAATCCCCAGCCGATGAGGATGCAGACCGCCAGCGTGCCCACCTGCCACAGTACGTTGACGTTTTGCAGGTCGCGCCACAGATCAAGCAGCAGGGCGTGAAATTCAGCGGATGTGGACATTGGGGTTTCGCTGCGGGATGGTGTGCATGCAGGGAAATTCTAGCATCGCGCTCAGGCCGTGGTCGTGGTGCGTTCGATTGCCGCGGCAAAAAAACCGTCGGTGTTGTGGATGTGGGTCCACAGCTGAAGTTGTTCTCCGGTTTCGAGACTGATGTCCTGACGGCGAAGCAATTCGCCGCAATCCAGTGCCTTGAACTCCGGGTGTGTGTCGAGGAATGCCCGGATGATGTCCTGGTTTTCTTCGGCAAGCAGGCTGCAGGTTGCGTAGACCAGCCGGCCGCCGGGTTTGACCAGGCGTGCCGCGGACTGGAGGATCGCAGTCTGTTTTACGATCAGTTCGGCGACGGATTGCGGCGACTGGCGGTATTCCAGGTCCGGATTGCGACGCAGCGTGCCGAGCCCGCTGCATGGTGCATCGACCAGCACGCGGTCGATTTTCCCGGCGAGGCGTTTGACCTTGGTATCGTTCTCGTGCGCGATCAACAGCGGGTGCAGGTTGGACAGGCCTGAGCGTTTCAGCCGCGGCTTCAGGTTGTCGAGCCGCTTCTGCGAAACATCAAAGGCATAGAGCCTGCCCTGCGAGTGCATCAGCGCGCCCAGCATCAGTGTCTTGCCGCCGGCGCCGGCGCAGAAATCAACCACGAGGTCGGTGCGTCGCGGCGCCAGCAGGTAGCCCAGCACCTGGCTGCCCTCGTCCTGTACTTCGATGGCGCCGCTGGTGAACAGCGGGTGGCGGTTGATCGACGGTTTGCCCTTGACGCGGATGCCGACGGGCGAAAAGGGCATCGCCACGGCTTCGATGCCGCTGGCATTGAGGGCGGCGAGCACGGTGTCGCGGTTGCTGTGGATGGTGTTGACCCGCAGGTCGAGCGGCGCCGGGTCCTGCAGTGCCCGGCCGAGTTTGCGGATGAAGTCATCATCGTGCTGCAGCAACAGCCGGTCGACGATCCACTGCGGTAGATCGGCTTCGACATTCAGGGGTAGTGTGGTCGACTGCGCGCGCGTGGCGTTGAGCCACTGGATTTCGTCAGCCTTGCACAGCGGGGTCAGTTCGCGGCTGCTGAAACCGGCGATGCGCGCCAGCCACAGCAGCACCAGCTGCCGTGGTGTGGCCAGCGGCGCCACATGATCAAACAATTCCTTCCGCCGCAACACACCGAAAACGGCCTCGGCGACGAAGGCGCGGTCCTGCGGACCCAAGGCATGGCGCTCGCGGAAATAGCGGCTGAGCACGGCATCGGCAGGGTAGGTGAAGGTCAGTACGCGCGACAGCGCGGTCGTGGCATCGGCAAGGCGCAGTGTATTGGGGACACGTGCGGGGGCGGGTGCCGCCGTAGGTAACGGGACGGCGGATTTTTTTGCTGCGGGTTTAATGGCAGTTTTCATTGCTCGCTGACCTGTATCGCGTTGACCAACTGTTCGCCTGACAGCTCGCCGTCGCGGTTGAAAAAGCGGATGCGGACCGGCAGGTTGCGGTATTCCGTTGCCAGCCATACGGCCAGGCTTTCACGTCCGCTTTCGCGGGTCTGGATCACCGGCACGGCACGCAAGCGACCCAGCGGAGTGTCGATGGTTTCCGCAGGCAATACGTCGAAACTGGTGGCTTCCAGCTGACGGCCGCGGGTGAACGGCAAGGTGATGCGTCCGGTTGCCGGTGGCACCAGGGCCAACTGATACATGAAGCTGATGATGTCTTGGCTGCCTGCGGGCAGGGACATCGTGGTTTGTTGCGGCAGGCGACCCAGACGCACCTGGCCCTGTTCCCAGTTGAACACCGCCAGCGACTCCTCGCTGCGGCTGCCGCGTTTGACGCTGGCGAGGAAGCGCTCGGGTCGAAGTCCCTGGTCAGACACCGTGCCCTTGCTCAGATAGTAATAACGGTGTGGCCTGAACATTTCGATCAGGCCGGTGCTTTCCGACTGGCTGCCCAGCGTGTATTGCGTACCGTCAAATTCCCAGGTCTGTACCGTGCGGCCGACCGGGGTCTGGTCGGCGCCCATGGTCAGCAGGTAAGTGATGCTGCCCTTGCGCGGGAAACTGGGCAGGGGAGGTGCTTCAGGCGCCTGGAATACCGTGGGCGCCGCGCTGGCGATGACCGTGGTTTCGGGGGGCGCAGCTTCAGCCACAGGTTCCGGAACTTGCACGGCAGGTATGGCAGTTTCAGGGACGGCTTCAGGTTGCGGTGCCGTGGGCGGCACGGCAGCCGGTGCGGCTGTGATGCGTTGCGGTTGCGGCTTTTGTTGTTTGACGGTGCGGTGTACGGCGGCTGGTGGCGGGGGCAGCGGCTGCAGTCGTGCCTGCAGCGGTGGCAGTTCAGGTACCTCTTCCGGCTGTGGCAGCCAGGAACCGGCGAGCAAGGCAGCGTGCGCTGCCACGGACAGCGCCACAGCAGCGAGCAAACGCATCGCGGGGCCGCGTTTCACCGGATTTCCAGGCGGGAGATGACCTGCTCGTAGCGCTTGCCGTCGTCTTCGACGATGCGCATTTTGGCCGGCATCAGCCGGTGTTCTCGCGCCAGCCAGATTTCGGTCGCGGTTTCACCGGCACTGTGTTGTTTGACCAGATGGATCACCGCCAGCCGGCCCAGCGGGGTGTCGATCGCGGTGTCGGGGCCGAGGGTGTAGCGGTATTGATCAAGTTTTCGGCCGTTGGTCATCGCGAATGCCAGGCCTTTCAGTTTTGCCTGATCCAGGAAAAGGAACTGATACATCACCGACAGCCTGTCCTGTGTGCCCGGCGGCAACTTCACGGTTTCGCTGCTGCCGTCATGGGTAAACGTCAGCATGCCCGCGTTCCAGTCAAACTCGGCGTGTACCCGCCGCGCATCACCGGTGCCGCGCGTGCCGTCAAATGTCTTCGGACGCAGGCCGCTGCTGCCGACTTCGCCGCTGCTGGTGACGCGGCCGGGGCGGCGCTGTATCAGCGCGAACAGGCCGATGGCCTTGGTTTCGCTGGCGGCCTGATAACTTCCGTCGCGGATTTCGAAGGTTTCCTGCATCACCGCGATCGGGGCGCCGTTCAGTGACAGTTCGTATTGCGCCTGCACGGATTGTGGCGGAGTGACCGCAGCGTAAGCGGGCAGCGCGAATGCAAGCAATAAAGTGAAGAGTGTCTTAAGCATCCGGGGCGGGGGAGAGCAATGCGTGTGCGGCAGCAGTTGCACCGCTGATGTTGACCCGGCCGTCAGCTGTCAGTGTGACGCGGTCTTCGCACAGCCAGCGTACGGCCTGTGGATAAATGCGGTGTTCTTCGGCGAGCACTCGTTTCGCCAGCGTGTCCTCGCTGTCACCGGGCAGCACCGGCACTGCGGCCTGGATGATGATCGGGCCATGGTCGAGCTGCGGTGTGACGAAATGCACCGTGCAGCCGTGCACACGCACACCCGCGTCCAGCGCCTGGCGGTGAGTGTGCAGGCCGGGAAACGCCGGTAGCAGCGAAGGATGGATATTGATCAGGCGGCCGTGGTAACGGTTGACGAAGTCCGCGGTCAGCACGCGCATGAAACCGGCCAGCACCACGAGGTCGGGTTTTGCTGCGTCTATGGCCCGCGCCAGCGCCACATCAAAATCCGCGCGCTGAGCGTAATCGCGATGATTGACCACTGTGGTGGCAATGCCGTGGCGTGCCGCGGTGTCCAGGCCTTTGGCAGCGGGGTCGTTGCTGATTACCGCGCAGATCTGCGCCGGCAGCCCCGCGGCGAGGAGGGCTTCCATGTTGCTGCCGCGCCCGGAAATCAGTATTGCAATGCGTTTCAGGGCCAGTCCTTTCTATTGATTACACTACAACTGTCTGTGGTTCATTGCCGCGACGCTTGCGTACACTGCCGATGCGCCAAACCTGTTCGCCGGCGCGTTTGAGCATTGCCTGCGCGCGGGCTGCATCTTTCTCTGCCACCACCACCACCATGCCAATGCCGCAGTTGAACACGCGGTGCATTTCATCATCGGCGACATTGCCCTGCTGCTGCAGCCATTGGAACAGCGGCGGCAATGGCCAGGCATCACGGCTGATTTCCGCGGTCAACTTGTCGCCGAGCACGCGCGGTACGTTGTCCAGCAGTCCGCCGCCGGTGATGTGTGCCAATCCTTTGACCGGCAATTGCTTCATCAGTTTCAGCAGCGGTTTCACATAAATCCGTGTCGGCGCCAGGATCAGGTCTTTTAACGCGCGGCCGCCGACCTTTGAGGACAGTTTGACGCCGCGCTGCGCGATGATTTTGCGGATCAGCGAATAACCATTGGAGTGTGCGCCGTTGCTGCCGAGGCCGAGGATCACGTCACCGGGGCGGATACTGCGGCCGTTGATGATGCGTTTTTTCTCGACCACACCGACGGCAAAACCCGCCAGATCGTATTCGCCCGGCGGGTACATGCCGGGCATTTCCGCGGTTTCGCCGCCGATCAGCGCGCAGCCGGCCATTTCGCAGCCGGCGGCGATGCCCTTGACCACGTCGGTGGCGGAATCGACATCAAGTTTGCCGCAGGCGTAATAATCGAGGAAAAACAGTGGTTCGGCGCCCAGGGTCAGGATGTCATTGACGCTCATCGCAACGAGATCGATGCCGATGGTGTCGTGGCGTTGCCACTCGAACGCAAGCTTGAGTTTGGTGCCGACGCCGTCGGTGCCCGAAACCAGCACGGGTTCGCGGTAGCCGCGCGGGACTGCAAACAGCGCACCAAAGCCGCCGATACCAGCCATCACGCCCGGACGCAGGGTGCGTTTTGCATGCGGTTTGATGCGGTCGACGAGGGCGTCGCCGGCATCGATATCAACACCGGCGTCGCGGTAGGTCAGTGCTTTTCTTGACGGACGTGAGGGGCTTTTGCGTTTCAAGGGAGTCCTTGCGGTTTGCGGCGGCCGCCTGTGGCGGCCTGCTAAGATAGGGGTTCGTTCAATACGTCTTCTTTACGTCTTCAGCAACATCCATCAGCCGATGCGAATTTTATCTTAAATGGATACTCCGGACCGCAATCTGCGGCACCTGTGGCAATGGCTGGCCGTTGCCGCATTGGTCGTTGCCGCCGTGTATTTGCTGAGTCCGATACTGACACCATTTCTGCTGGCTGCGATTCTCGCCTACATCTGCAATCCGCTGGTCGAACGCATGACCAGCCGTCGGGTGCCGCGAACGCTGGCGGCGACACTGGTGCTGATCCTGCTGGTGATGGTATTTGTCGTGCTGCTGCTGGTGTTGTTGCCGCTGTTGATCCGGCAGGTGCGTACGATTACAGAGCAGGCACCGGTTTACATCGACTGGTTGCGTAATGCGGTGGGACCGTGGCTGGAGCAGTTTTTCGGCATACAACTGGAGACTGCGATGGTGCGCGACTGGGTTGCCGAAAACGTGGTTGAAATCCAATCTGTCGCAGCAAAAGTTCTGCCGTCTCTGAAGACCGGCGGGCTGGCCATCATCGGTTTTCTGGTCAATCTTGTGCTGGTGCCGGTGGTGGTGTTTTATTTTCTGCGCGATTGGAATGCCATCGTGGCCGGCATTGACCGCCTGGTGCCGCGGCGCATGCACGACCGGGCGAGCGCGATCGCCCGCGAAATCGACGATGTACTCGGACAGTTTTTGCGCGGCCAATTGCTGGTGATGCTGGGCATGGCGACGTTCTATACAGTCGGCTTGTGGCTCGCCGGGCTGGATTACGCTCTGTCGGTCGGCATGTTTGCCGGTCTGGTCACTTTCGTGCCTTATCTCGGAGTCATCATTGGTGTCGTGCTGGCGACGCTGACCGGATTGTTGCAGTTCCAGGATCTGACACAGCTGGTCTGGGTGTGGGCGGTATTCCTCGCAGCCCAACTGATCGAGGGGTATGTGCTGGTACCTTGGCTGGTCGGTGATCGAATCGGTCTGCATCCGGTGTTGGTGATTTTTGCGCTGTTGGCTTTCGGCACCCTGTTCGGTTTCTTCGGCGTGCTGCTGGCGCTGCCGGTCAGCGCTGCGCTGCTGGTGTGGGGACGCTACCTGCGGCGTGATTACCTGGCGAGCGGGATGTATCAGGAATGAAGCGCGGGGAATGAGATGCGGGCAATGAAGCAGCTCGCGCTGGAATTGACGTCTCCGCAGGCGCAGACGCTGGACAATTTTGTCATCGGTGAAAACGCGGAGGTCGTCGCTGCTGTTCACGCATTGGCGCGTGGTGACGGCAGCGAACGTTTTATTTACCTGTGGGGCAGCAGCGGCAGCGGGCGTTCACATTTGCTGCGTGCGGTGTTGCGCGAGTGGCTTGCCGCCGGGAGGGCGGCACGCCTCTATGCACGCGATGAATCGCCGGTCGCTGCTGCAGTGGCGCCGACGGATGCCGTCGCGGTGGATGATGTGCAGCAATTGTCACCCCAGGCCCAGATAGAATTATTCAATATATACAATGCGTTGCGAGATTCCTCCGGGCTCATGCTGGTTGCCGGGGATGTGCCGCCGGCGCGGCTGCCGTTGCGCCCCGATCTGCTGACGCGGCTGGCCTGGGGGCTGGTGTATGAAGTGCGCACACTGAGCGAGGAGGATCGCCGCGCCGCGTTGCGTGACTACGCCGCCACCCGCGGCTTTGAACTGCCGCACGAGGTGACCAGCTATCTGCTCGCGCGCGCGCCGCGCGATCTGAGTTCGCTGCGCGCGCTGGTCGATACGCTGGATCGCCTGTCGCTCGAACAAAAACGCGCGATCACCGTGCCGCTGGCGCGTGAACTGCTGCAGGCGGCGCAGCCGCGTACCTGAATACCAAGGAACGTAAACACGAATGAACCTGGCTTTATTTGACCTCGACAACACCCTGCTCGCCGGTGACAGTGATTTTGAGTGGGCGCAGTTCCTGATCGACCGCGGCGTGCTTGACCGTGAAGTCTACGAAGCGCGCAATCAGGAATTTTATGACCAGTACAAGGCGGGTACGCTGGATATCCGCGAGTTCCTCGACTTCCAGCTGAAACCGTTGTCGCTTCATCCGCGTCCGGTACTGGATGCATGGCATGCCGACTATATGAACGAACGCATCCTGCCGATGATCCGCGATTCGGCGCGGGCGCTGGTCGACAAACATCGCGGCGAGGTGCGGGTGATCATTACCGCCACCAACAGTTTCGTCACTGCGCCGATTGCGCGCGCGTTCGGCATTGAGCACCTGATTGCCACTGAGCCCGAGGTGCGCGACGGCGCATTCACCGGCGGCGTCAGCGGTACGCCGTGTTTTCGCGAGGGCAAAGTCGAACGCCTGGAGGCATGGCTGGCCGGGCGCGGGGCCGGTTTAAAAAGTGTTTTAAAATCAACATTTTACAGCGACTCTCATAACGACCTGCCGTTGCTGGAGCGGGTTGGCCATCCGGTGGCTGTGGATCCCGATGACGCGTTGCGCGCACATGCTGTAACACGTGGCTGGCCGGTGATAAGTCTGAAATGAGCAGTCTCAACTGAGCAGGCTGCGTTGAACAGCCTTGGCTGACTAACCCAAAACACGGAGGCAGGCTAGAAGATAGTGGGCAAAGTGCGGCCATGTATAATCGCGCGGTTTTCTTCTGCTGCGGCGCGTGGATATAAGTCTTATGCCGGCCCTCTCTGAACGCGCTGAACGATGCTCTGAACGACTTTTCCGCATGATTTTCGCATGATCACCAAGATGCTCGGCCGCGTGTTTTGGGGCCGTATGTTCAAGTCCGCCAAACCGCGCATCATCGCGGTGCGCGAGCATGGCATCACCCGTGACCGCATCGGCAGTTGCGCCCTGCGCACCTGTGATGCGCTGCAGGAAGCGGGTTACTCCGCATTTGTAGTCGGCGGTGCGGTGCGTGATCTGATTCTCGGCCGCAACCCCAAGGATTTTGACGTCGCTACCAATGCGACACCGGAGGAAGTGCGCGGCATTTTTCGCCGTTCGCGCGTGATCGGCCGGCGTTTCAAAATCGTCCACGTGTTATGCGGCCGCGACATGGTCGAGGTGTCGACTTTCCGCGGCCCTGCGGTTGATGCCAGTGCAGGTACAAGCGTCGAGGATGAGCACGGCCGCCTGTTGCGCGACAATGTCTGGGGCGATCAGGCGCAGGATGCGACGCGCCGTGACTTCACCATCAATGCGCTGTTCTATGATCCGGCGCGTGAGCAAGTGTGGGATTACCACGGCGGTGTTGCCGACCTGAAACGCAAGCGTCTGCGCATGATTGGTGAGCCGGCGCAGCGTTATCGCGAGGATCCGGTGCGCATGCTGCGCGCGGTGCGTTTCGCGGCGTCCTGCGGCCTTGAAATCGACGCTGCCACGCGCAAACCGATCAAGGCGCAGGCCACCCTGCTGGCCAATGTGCCGGCGGCGCGCCTGTTCGATGAAATGCTCAAGCTGCTGCTCTCCGGGCATGCCGCTGAATGCGTGAAACGTTTGCGCAAGGAAGGTTTGCACCACGGCATGCTGCCGCTGCTCGACGTAATTCTTGAACAGCCGCTGGGTGAGCGTTTTGTGATGCTGGCACTGAAAAACACGGATGCCCGTGTCCTTGCCGGCAAACCGATATCGCCGGCCTTCCTGTTCGCCGCGCTGACCTGGCATGAAGTGCTCGCGGCCTGGAAAAAAATCGAGGCCCGCGGCGTGCCACCGGTGCCGGCCTTGTACGAGGCGATGGACCTGATCATCACCACGCAGACCGAGCAACTGGCGATCCCGCGCCGCTTTACATCCGACATGAAGGACTTGTGGGCACTGCAGCCGCGCTTCGAGCAGCGCGCCGGCCAGCGTCCGTTCCGCCTGCTTGAGCATCCGCGATTTCGTGCCGCGTATGACTTCCTGCTGCTGCGCTGCGAAAGTGGCGAACTGGACATGGCCATCGGCGACTGGTGGACCAGATTCCAGGATGCCGATACCGAGACCCGCGAGTCGATGCTGGTGACGGATAACGCCGGGCCGGCAAAAAAACGCCGCAAGCGTCGCCGGCGCAAGCCTGGCGCCCAGTCGGTGCCGGCTGCGGACTGACGTCGGTGGCGGCGCAAACGCATACCGCCTGTGTTGCGCTGGGCGCCAACATCGGCGAACCGCTGCGCCAGATCGAAACTGCATTTGCCGCGCTGGCAGCCTTGCCCGGCACCCGCGTGCTTACGCGCTCATCACTTTATCGCAGCGCGCCGGTCGGATACGCCGACCAACCGGATTTCATCAATGCAGTGGCGATGATCGAAACCACGCTGGCGCCGCATGCGCTGCTCGATGCGGTGCTGGCCATCGAACGTGCGCATGGCCGCATCCGTGAATTTCCCAATGCGCCCCGTACCCTGGACCTCGACATCGTGCTCTACGGCGATCTGGTATTGCAGGAGCCGGGACTGACGATTCCGCATGCGCGCATGCTGGAGCGGGCATTTGTAATGGTGCCGCTGGCAGAAATTGCGCCGGATACATTGGTGCCCGGACACGGCAAGGTTAGTGATCTTGCCGGGCGTGTTGATGCTGGCAGCGTTGCGCAGTTGCAGAAAATAATGGGAACGGCGTCATCATGATGTGGACGGGCGGCATGAAGCTCGCCGCAGCAGAATTTGGACGTGCGGCATGACTCTAGCCGCGGCTATTGGAGGAGCGGCATGATTCTCGCCGCAGAATGTGGACGGGCGGCATGAATCTAGCCGCGAAGTACCGCTATATCGTGGTTGAAGGCCCGATAGGTTCAGGCAAAACCACGCTGGCGCGACGCCTGGCTGCACATCTCGGTGCGGCCACGCTGTTCGAAGACCCGGATGCGAATCCTTTCCTGCCTGGCTTTTATCAGGATCCCGCCCGCCATGCGCTGCCGGCGCAGTTGTTCTTTTTGTTCCAGCGCCTGAACCAGGTTCGGGATCTCGTGCAGTCGGATCTGTTTCGCAGCGTCACAGTTGCTGATTTCATGCTGGAAAAGGATCCGCTGTTCGCGCAGCTGACACTCAATGATCACGAACTTGCCTTGTACCGGCAGATCTACGACCACTTGAAGCCGCAGGCGCCACAGCCGGACCTGGTGGTGTATCTGCAGGCCGGCGCGGAAACCCTGGTGGAGCGGGTGCGCAAACGCGCAACCTCTTACGAAAAAACCATCCCCGACGAATATCTTGTGCGCCTGGCCGATGTCTATGCGCGGTTTTTTCACCATTACAATGCGGCACCACTGCTGATCGTGAATTCGGAAAATCTGAACTTCGTTGATTCTGCGGCGGATTTTGATTTATTGTTGCAACGGGTCAATGCCATGCGCGGTCCGCGCGAGTTTTTCAGTCTGGGCAGTTAAAACGAATCGAGGGAAATGCCATGCGCATTACGTTGAGCACGCTGCACAAGATGATGCGGGACGGCGAGAAGATCACCATGCTGACCTGTTACGACGCGAGTTTTGCGACGCTGCTGGACGGCATCGGGCTAGACACGCTGCTGATCGGCGATTCGCTGGGCAATGTGCTGCAGGGGCATGAATCGACGCTGCCGGTGTCCTTGCGCGACATGGTCTATCACACGCAATGCGTGGCGCGTGGAGCGAAAAGCGCTTTCATCATCGGCGACATGCCCTTCGGCACTTTTCAGGTCAGTCCGCAGGACGCCTTCCGCAATGCCGCCGAAATCATGGCAGCCGGTGCGCACATGGTGAAAATCG
>Ga0105090_10000194_pt1 | contig 27331 bp, 22 predicted proteins | sample PPLLak3March2015_FD_79110 | JGI IMG/M metagenome (GOLD analysis project Ga0105090, IMG submission 79110) | Freshwater sediment microbial communities from Prairie Pothole Lake near Jamestown, North Dakota, USA - PPLs Lake P7 Core (1) Depth... | ecosystem: Environmental > Aquatic > Freshwater >...
ACGGCGCGACCGCGACGCCGCGGAAGCGCCCGCGCGTGTCCAGCTGCCCTTCGCGCCAGGTGAAGCCGTCGACCTCGGCCTGCGCACCGCCGCCGGCGAGCTGCAGCGCGCCGACGACGGCGCTGTCGCGCGCGAGCTCGACGTCGACGGGCGCGACGAGCACGACGCGCTCCAGCCCCGGGATCCCACCCGCCGCCAGCGCCTGCACGCTGCCGCGCCAGCGCGGCGCGGACGCGAGATCGACTGCGCCGCCTCTTCCGCCCAGCTGCACCGACTGATTGCCGAGCGTTGCCGCCAGCGTGAACGTGTGCGCCGCCGCCGAGCCGGCGAGCACGGCCTGCACCCGGTCGAGGCGGCGCCCCGGCGCGGCGAGTCCGGTCGCGGCGAGTTCGAGGGTCGCGCCGCTGATCGCGTCGACGCTTGGCGAGGCGAGCGGCGCATCGTGCAGCCCGCGCCCGTTCGCGCGCAGCGTCGCGATCGCGTACTCGTCCACGCGCAGCTTCTCGCCGCGCACCTCGACGGTGAACAGCGTGCCGCGCTCGCCCGCCTGGAGGCGCACGCGCGCATCGAGCGATCCGGCGAGCTTGGGCGCGGCGTCGGGCAGGAGCGGGGCGAGTTCGGCCAGCCGCGACGACGCGAATTCGATCGCCAACGCTTCACCCTTGCGTTGCACTGCGCCGCTTGCCGCGAGCCGCGAGGAGCCCAGCGTCAGCCGCGCGTCGATCGCCTCGGCGTAGGCCTCGGCAACGCGGCCGCGCACGCGGCCCTGCAGCGGCAGCCCCGCCAGGCGGCTGCCTTCGGCGAATGTCGCATCGACCTGGACCACCGGCGCCGGCGCAGCCGTGCCCTCGGCGTGGATAGTCGCGTCGATCGAGCCCGGCGGAAACGCGCCGAAGCGCGACGGATCGAAGCGTTGCGCGCGCGCGTCGACGATAAACGGGCGCGCCCCGGCGAGCGCGATGCGCCCGCTGCCGGAGAGCGAGCTGCCGCGCGCCTGCGCGGCGAAGCGCTCGGCGACGAGCGTGGCGCCGTCGTAGCGCGCGTCGAATGCGAGCTGCAGGTCGTCCTGCGCGACCTCGGCGCTCACGCGTTGCACGCCGCGCTCGACATCGGCTTCCATGCGCCCGGCGAGCTTCGTCGGGTGGAGCGACGTGTGGATCTGCGCGAGGTCGAGGCCGGTGACGGCAAGCTTCCAGCGGTTGCGCCAGCCGTCGAGCGCGACCGTGCCCGACCCGGCGAGCGAGCCGCCGCCCGGCAGCTGCGCCTCGAGCGCGTTAAGCTCGAGTACGCGCCCGCGCAGCGCGAACGTCGAGGCGACGCGAGCGAGCGGCACGCGCCCGGCGTCGATCGCGCCGGCAATCGCGTTGCGCGCCTCGAGCCTGCCGGCGTAGCCTCCCGGTGCGGGCCTTGCGTCCACGACGACGTCGAGCCTCGTCGCGGGCCACGCGCGATCGAGCGCGGCGAGATCCAGCGCGCGCGCCTCGATGCGTCCGCCGACGACGGATTGCGCGGCGAGCGGCGTGAGGTCGATGCGTGCCCGCGCGTCCACGCCGGCGAGCGTCGACGTGGCCTCGACGACGAGCGCTTCGAGCGATCCCTTGCCCACGGCCTCGACGCGCCCGGCCGGATGCGGCGCGGCGAGGTCGAGCGCCACGCGCGCATCGACCGGATACGGCCTGCGCGCACCGACGCTGACCTCGCCGGCGAGACTTGCGCCTTGCGCCGTCAAGCGTACCTCGCTCAGGCGATGGCCGCGCGAGTTGCCGGCGTAGGCGAGCGTCGCGCCCGACAGCGTCCCGCTGCGCGTGCCCTGGCGCCAGTCGATCGTTTCGACGGCAAGGCGGTCGACGTCCACGGAGAGCGGCGGCGCGATCGAGTCCGCCAGCAGGATCACCGCATCGGAAAAGTGCGGGAGTGTCGCTGCGACCCGGCGCACGGTGGCCTCGTTCACATTGACCTGGCCGTACAGCAGGTGCGCCGGCGAGAAGCGCAGCACGACGTCCTCTGCGACGATCTCGACGGCGCCGTCGGCCCACGCGATTCGAGCGAACTCGAGTTGCCCGGTCAAGGTGCCGCGAGCGCCGTCGAACGCCAGACGGCCGTTGCTTTGCGCGACCGCCATGTCGAGCACCGTGTCGAGCGCGTGCTGCGACGCGAGCCAGGTGAATGCGGCGACGACGCCGAGCGCCGCCGCGATCGACACGCCCAGACCCCACATGACGACGACGGACGGCCGCCGCCGGCGCTTCGTTGCGGGCGGGCTGGGCGGCGGTTGCGTCGAGTTGGCGTCGGCCATGGCGTTGACGGGCCCTAGAACGAGACGCCCACGGAGAAGTGCAGGCGCACCTCGCGCGTGCGCTCGCCGTAGGCGACGTCGAAGCGGAACGGCCCGATCGGGGTGCGGATGCGCGCGCCGAAGCCGGCGCCGAGCGCGACGTCGAAATCGCCGGTGCGGTCGAACGCATCACCGGCGTCGACGAACGCCGCCACGCCCCAGCTCTCGCCGATCCAGCGGATCGCCTCGACGCTGCCTAGGGCGAGGTAGCGCGCGCCGACGGTCGCATCGCCCTGGCGCAGGCCCAGGCTGCGGTAGGCGTAGCCGCGCACCGAGGTGTCGCCGCCGGTGCGGAACAGGAACAGCGACGGGATGCCGTCGCGCTCGGAAGCCACGACCGCGCCAGCCTCGCCGCGGAACGCGAGCTGCGTGACGCGGTTGAGCGGCCACCACGCCGCGGCCTGCACGTGCGCGCGGCCGAAGCCGCGCGTCGACAGCCCCGGGATGCCGGCGCCGACGCGCGCGTCGACCATGTAGCCGCGCGTCGGCTGGAAGAGGTCGTCGACGCGCCGGCGCACGTAGCCGGCCTGCACGTACGTCGCGTGCGAGGTCACGGTCGCGGCCCCCTGCGGCTCCTGGCGGTCCCAGTGGAACGACGCGCCGTACAGCGGCGTGTCGCGCTCGTCGACGCCGCGGCGTTCGAACTCGACGCCGGCGGTCGTCTCGATCGTGTTCTCGATGTCGGAGCGTTCGGCGCCGACGGCGACCGCATCGATCCAGCGTCCCGCGTTCGGCGGGCGCGTGAACGTGGCGCGCGCGAGCTGCTCCTTCGTCTCCAGCCGCGCTTCCAGGCGCATCTGCAGGCCGGCATCGTCGAGGTTGACGTTGGTGTACGTAGCGCGGCCACCGAAGCCCGTGTCGGTGGAGAACGACAGCGCGCCCTCGAAGCGGTGGACCGGAGCCTCGATGACCGCCACGTCGAGCAAGGCTTGCGACGGATCGAGGGACTGCGGGTCGATCGACGCCTGCACGCTGCCGAAGTAGCCGCTGGCCGACAGTCGCCGGACGTACTGGTCGATGGCGGCCTCGGTGTAGGGCTCGCCGGGCTCGATGGTATTGAAGTTCACGACCAGGCTCTCCGGATAGCGCTGCAGACCCTGCACGCGCTGGCCGCCGAAGCGGAACGGCGGCCCGCTGTCGATGCGGAGTTCGAGGTCGGCCGAGTGCAACTGCGGATCGACGCGTGCCTCGCTGGCGAGGATGCGCGCGGCCGCGTAGGGGGAGCGGCGCAGCTCGCGCAGCGCGCGCTCCTTCGCGGCGGTCCAGTCGGCCTGCCGGAACACTTCGCCGAGCGGCAGCCGCCAGCCCTCGCGCGCCTCGGCGATCGCCCGCGTGCCGAGCGGCACGTCGTTCGCCGCGGGGCCCACGACATCGACAACCACGCTGCGCACGAGCGTCGGCGGCCCGGGCTCGACGGTCAGGGTCACGACGATCGGCTGCGCGTCGCGGTCGATCGCGACGCGCGCCCGCGCGTCGTAGAAGCCGTGCACCGCGGCGATCGTGACGGCCTGCGCGGTGCTCGTGCGCGCGAGGCGCTCGAGCAAGTCGAGCGTCATCTCCTCGTCGGCCTGCCAGCGCGCGAGGTCGAGCCCCTGGGCGAGTGCCGCGCGCGGCGGGTCCGGGGCGTCGACGACGAGCGTATAGCGGACGCCCTGCGCGGCGACGGGGGTCGCGCCGAGCGCGACGAGTGCAAAGAGGAGGGGGAGGACGGCTCGGGTCACGCGGGGCGGCAGCGCCCCACTACGCAACCGCGGTCAGCGAAATGGCGAGCGGGGGCGGCAGGCTGGTTCGGCTGCCAGCTTACCCGAGCGGGCGCGCGCTTGGCACGCTGGCCTTGGCAGCACGATGCACACGCTCCGCAAGGGGCTGGATGGTACGCACTGCTCACGGTGTTGCGTGCCGTTTCCGCCGCGCGCCAATGGGCCGCGACGCGAGCGGCCGGCGCGGGGCCCCGTTGCAGCGTAGCGCAACGGGGATCGACGGCCTGCGCAAGTCGGCGCTTGCTGGCCGACGCGGACCGCTCTCCCCTAGTACAACGACGCAATGAGGCCGGCGCCCCAAGGCGCGCGCTCTGTCTCAATCCCGACGCAAAAGGCGCGGCGCTGACGCCGCGGCCTTGCGCAAGCGTTCGACCGCCTTTTGCGTCGGCAGGTTACAGCGGCGGCCAGCCCAGCGCCGGCTCGACCGACGGCGGCAGGCGATCCGGGATCAGTTCCGTGCGCATCGGCCGGATGTAGGGCAGTTCCGCTGCGGGCCAGTCGCGTGGCCGCTCGAACTCCGCGCCCATCAGCGACAGCAGCGGGTCGCGTCCGGGGACGTAGAAGCGGTCGTTCCACGCGAGGTAGCGGTGGTCGATGGTCGTGCAGCCCGACGTGATCGCAACGGCCGCGGCGGCGAGCAGCGTGGCGGCAAGGCGGCGTGTAGTCATGGCGTTTCGCTTTCGTCGTGAAACGGGTGGCGCGTCGCGGTCGTAGCGGGCGAACCAACCCCGCGCACGGGACGAGCTTACCACCGGGAAGCAAGTTCGAGGCCGGACCGCCTGTCGCCACGCCGGACGGGCGCTGTACCGCGAGCGAACGCTCGCGCAGCGTTGCCGTCGCGGCAATGGCTGCCGCGCGGCGGCAAGCCGGGACGCTGATGCCGATGGCATGAAGTTGTCCGGTGGTCGGCGACGCGCGCATCCCGCTTCCTGCCTCCCGCGGCGGAGTCGCCCCAGGGAGTACGACGCCACGCCGAGCGGCTCTCGCGAACGAACGTGCGATGGGCGGCGCCTTGTGGCGCACAACCATGAGAGAACACTTCCAGATACGGCATTAAGTCATTCTTTTTTAGGCAATTTGCGCGTTTGGTCACAGCTCCGCTAAGTCGTTGTTCGGGCAGCGTAAAGCGGTTGACCGCCACTCGCGGCCGAACGTATAGTGGCGAGCAGTGGAGAAAAGTGGGTGAAAGTGGGGCAAATGTCCCCTGATGCTCGTCCCTGCACGCTGGGGAACGGCAAGAAGTGAATAAGCGCTCACCTGCACGGAGGACGGGTTTGGCTCAAGGGAAGGGGATGGATGGAGCGGGCAACGACGCTGGGGGACCGGCGCGGCTGTTTCGCGGTGCCACCCAGTTGACGCTCGACGCCAAGGGAAGGCTCGCTATCCCCTCGAAGCACCGCGACGCGCTCGCCGCCGACGGTGCGCCGATGGTGCTCACTGCCGATCCATCGCGCTGTCTCCTGCTGTATCCACGTGCCGCCTGGGAGCCGATCCAGGAACGGCTGATGTCCTTCTCGTCGTTCGACGAACGCATCCGCAGCCTGCAGCGTCTCATCGTGGGGCACGCCGACGACGTCGACGTGGATTCCGCGGGACGCATCCTCGTGCCCCCGGCGCTGCGGCAGTACGCGCGGCTCGACAGGCACGTGATGTTCGTCGGCCAGGGCAACAAGTTCGAGCTGTGGGACGAGGCGGCATGGGCGCAGCAGACGGCGCAGGCGATCACGTTCCCCGCGAACGGACTGCCTGCTGCGCTCGACGGCTTCTCGCTGTGACCGCCGATGCGCGCCACGTTCCTGTCCTCCTCGAAGCCGCGATCGACGGCCTCGCGCTCACCGGCGACGGGACGTACCTCGACGCCACGTTCGGCCGCGGCGGCCACGCGCGCGCGATCCTCGCGCGCCTCGCCCCGCGCGGGCGCCTCGTCGCGCTCGACCGCGATCCCGACGCTGCCTCGGCGGCTGCGCGCATCGACGACCCGCGCTTCACGTTCCGCCGCGCGTGGTTCTCGGAGGCCGCCGGCGTGCTCGACGAGCTGCGCATCGCAACGCTCGACGGCGCGCTGCTCGACCTGGGCACGTCCTCGCCGCAGATCGACGACCCGTCGCGCGGATTCTCGCTGCGCTTCGACGGCCCGCTCGACATGCGGATGGACCCGACGCGCGGCGAGTCGGCGGCCGAATTCCTCGCGCGTGCGCCGCAGCGCGAACTGACGGAGGTCCTGCGTGACTATGGTGAAGAACGGCTTGCTCGATCGATTGCAGCAGCAATTGTCGCGCGCCGCGCGTCGCGGCCGCTGGTCCGGACGGGCGAGCTGCGCGAACTCGTCGCCCAAGCCGTCGGCACGCGCACGCGGGGTGATTGGCATCAGGATCCGGCGACTCGGACCTTCCAGGCCCTTCGGATTGCGGTGAACCGCGAGCTCGCCGAACTTTCGCTCGCGCTGCCCGCGATCGCGCGTCGCCTGAGACCCGGCGGGCGCCTGGCCGTGATCAGCTTTCACTCGCTCGAGGATCGCATCGTCAAGCAGTTCGTGGCGCGCATGAGCGCCCCGTTCGGCGGCGACGAGCGCGCGGCGCGCCTGCCGATCCGCGCGAGCGAGCTGCCGCAGCCGCCGCTTGGCGCGATCGGCCGCGCGATCAAGCCCGGCGCCGCCGAGGTCGCGGCGAACCCGCGCTCGCGCAGTGCCGTGCTGCGCGTGGCCGAGCGCACCGGCGCGGCGTGGCCGGAACGGGAGCCGCGGGCGTGACGCGCGTGAACCTCGTGCTGCTCGCCGTGCTCGTCGCCTGCGCGCTGTCGCTGGTCACCTCGCGCCACCAGGCGCGCAAGCTGACGAGCGAGCACACGCGTGAGCAGGCGCGCGCGCGCGCCTACGAGACCGAGTACGGCCAGCTCTCGCTCGAGCAATCGACGTGGGCGATGCCGGCACGCGTCGAGAAGATCGCGCGCGAGACGCTCCGGCTGCAGCACGCCGGTCCGGGGCGCGTCGAAATCGTCGAGCTGCCGGAGGGGAAGCGATGAGCGGGGGCCGCCCATGAGGGCAAGTGCGGCTGTCGTGAAGGCCCCACCGCGGCTCGACCTGCCCGGCTCGCGGGCGGCGGTCGTGTTTGGCGCGCTCGCGCTGCTGTTCGCGGGGCTCGCCGCGCGCTCCATTTGGCTGCAGGCGGTCGACGACGAGTTCCTCCAGGGGCAGGGCGCCGCGCGCCACTCGCGCGAGCTCGAGGTGCCCGCGCACCGCGGCCGCATCACCGATCGCCACGGCGAGGCGCTGGCGATCTCCACGCCGGTGAAGAGCCTGTGGGCGTTCCCGGCGCAGTTCGCCGCCACGCCGGCGCAGCTCGCCGAGCTCGCCAGGATCCTCGAGACGACGCCAGCGGCGCTGCGCCGGCAGATCGAGACGGCGGGCGACTTCGTGTACCTCGCCAAGCGCGTTCCGCCCGAGGTTGCCGAGCGCGCGCTGGCGCTGCGCATCCAGGGGCTCAACGACGAGAACGAATACCGCCGGTACTACCCGGGCGGCGAGGTGATGGGCCACGTCGTCGGCTTCACGGGCGACCGCGATGCGGGGCAGGAAGGCATCGAGCTCGCGCAGCAGGCGTGGCTCGGCGGCAGCGCAGGCAGCCGCCGCGTCATCATCGACCGGCGCGGCGACGTCGTCGAGGACGTTGCCGCCGTGCGCGCGCCGCAGGCGGGACGCGACCTCGCGCTGGCGATCGACTCGCGGTTGCAGTTCCTCGCCTTCCGCGAGCTGCGCGCCGCGGTCGAGCAGCACAAGGGGAAGGCGGGCGGGCTGGTCGTGCTCGATGTCGCGACCGGCGAGGTGCTGGCGCTGGCGAACTGGCCCGCGTTCAACCCCAACCGCCGCGACAGGATCGAGCGCGACCGCATGCGCAACCGCGCCTTTACCGACACGTTCGAGCCGGGCTCGACGATGAAGCCTTTCGCCATCGCCGCCGCGCTCGACGCGGGCCTCGTCAACCCGACGACGCCGATCGCCACCCAGGGTGGCGCGCTGACCATCGGCGGGCGCACCATCCACGACGCGCACCCGTACGGCGTGCTGACCGTCGAGCAAGTGCTGCAGAAGTCCTCGAACATCGGTACCGCGAAGATCGCGCTGCAGCTGCCGGCGGCGACGATGCACGGCAAGCTCGCCGCGGCCGGATTCGGCGTGCCGGCGCGTACCGGCTACCCCGGCGAGGTGAGCGGCCGGCTGCGCCCGGCGAAGAGCTGGAAGCCGATCGAGCAGGCGACGATCAGCTACGGCCACGGCATCTCGACCAACCTCATCCAGCTCGCGCGCGCCTACACGATCTTCGCCACCGACGGCGAAGTGAAGCCGGCCACGCTGTTCAAGGCAGCCGGGCCCGTCGCCGGGGAGCCGGTGATCCGCCCGGAAACGGCGCGCGCGGTGCGGCGCATGCTGGAGATGGCAACGCAGCCGGGCGGCACGGCGCCCAAGGCGCAGGTCGTCGGCTATCGCGTGGCCGGCAAGACCGGCACCGCGCACAAGCTCGAAGGCAAGACCTACGCGAACAAGTACGTCGCGTCGTTCGTCGGCTTCGCGCCCGCGTCGCAGCCGCGCATCGTCGTCGCAGTGATGATCGACGAGCCTTCGGCCGGCCAGTATTACGGCGGCGCGGTCGCCGCACCGGTGTTCTCCAACGTGGTCGGCGCGAGCCTGCGCCTGCTCGGCGTGCCCTCGGACGCGCCGGCGAACAACGTGATTTTGCCGCCGGACGACGCGCAGGTGCGCGAGGAAACGTGACGACGGGCGGCGACATGGCGGAGCTCGACGTGGCGGCGTTGCTCGCGCGCGTCGCGGCGCGGCCGCAGCGCATCACGGCGGACAGCCGCGCGGTCGAGGCGGGCGTGGCGTTTGCCGCGTTTCCCGGCGCGCGCGTCGATGGTCGCTCGTTCATCCCCGACGCCGTGCGGCGTGGCGCGAGCGCGGTGTTCTGGGAAGCCGCGGGCTTCCGCTTCGATCCCGCACTCGCGGTGCCGAACGCTCCGGTCGAGGGCCTGCAGCGCAGGCTCGGGTGGATCGCCGACTTCATCTACGGCAGCCCATCGCGGCAGATGTGGATGGTCGGCGTCACCGGCACGAACGGCAAGACCTCGTGCTCGCAGTGGATCGCGCAGGCGCTCGACCGGGCCGGGCGGCGCGCGGGGGTGATCGGCACGCTGGGCAACGGCCTTGTCGGCGCGCTCGCTCCGGCGCCGCACACCACCCCAGACGCCGCGGTGCTGAACGAGACGCTCGCGCAGTTCCTCCGCGCCGGCGCGCGCGCGGTGGCGATGGAGGTGTCCTCGATCGGCCTCGACCAGGGCCGCGTCAACGGCACCAAGTTCGACATCGCGCTGTTCACCAACCTCACGCGCGACCACCTCGACTACCACGGCACGATGGCGGTGTACGGCGCGGCGAAGGCGCGGCTGTTCGCCTGGCCGACGCTCGCCTGCGCTGTGATCAACGCCGACGATCCGTTCGGCGAAGACCTGGCGAGCCAGCTGCGCGGCAAGGGCCCACGCGTGCTGACCTACGGGCTCGCCAACGCCGACATCCGGGCGACGGCGATCCGGCCGACCGCGCACGGCACGGCGCTGGCGCTCGCCACCCCCTGGGGCCATGGCGAGGTCGAGGCCCGCGTGACGGGCTCGTTCAACGTGCTGAACCTGCTCGGCACGCTGGGCGTGCTGCTGGCAAGCGACCTGTCGCTCGCCGACGCGCTCGCCGCGCTGCGCGCACTCGAGCCTCCGCCGGGACGCATGCAGCGGCTGGGCGGCGGCGTTGCGCCGTTGTGCGTCGTCGACTATGCGCACACGCCCGATGCGCTGGAGAAGGTGCTCGGCGCGCTGCGGCCCTTCGTCGCGGAGGGGCGCAGCCTGGTCTGCGTGTTCGGCTGCGGCGGCGACCGCGATCCGGGCAAGCGGCCCGCCATGGGACGCGTCGCGGCCACGCTTGCCGACCGCGTGGTGATCACCAGCGACAACCCGCGCAGCGAGGACCCCACGACCATCGCCATGGCGATCGCGCAAGGCGTGCGCGCCGCCGGCAACCGCCACTGGCGTCTCGAGACCGATCGCGCGAAGGCGATCCGCGTCGCGTTGGCCGAGACGGGGCCGGGCGACGTCGTGCTCGTCGCCGGCAAGGGCCACGAGACGCACCAGGAGCGCAACGGCGAGCGCGCGCCTTTCTCGGACCTCGAGGAAGTGCGGGCCGCGTTGCAGGAGCGCGCATGATGGACCTCGCGACGGCGGCAGCGGCGATCGGGGCCCGCGTGCGCGGCGGCAACGTGCCGTTCCTGCGCGTGTGGACCGACAGCCGCACGCTCGAGCCAGGCGACCTGTTCGTCGCGCTCGCCGGCGAGCGCTTCGACGGCCACGCGTTCGTGGCGGAGGCGCGCAGCCGGGGCGCGGTCGCGGCGATGGTGGCCGCCGATCGCGCCGCGGACGTGCCCGGCGACGTGCTGGTCGTCGACGATCCGCTCGCTGGCCTCGCGCGCCTCGCGGCGAGTTGGCGCGCGCGCTTTCGCCTGCCACTGATCGTGGTCGTCGGCAGCAACGGCAAGACGACGGTCAAGGAGATGGCTGCGGCCGCGCTGCGCGCGCACTTCGGCGACGCGGCGGTGCTGGCGACGACGGGCAACCTCAACAACGCGATCGGGCTGCCGCTCACGTTGTTGCGCCTGCGCGAGTCGCACCGCGCCGCGGTGATCGAGCTCGGCATGAATCACCGCGGCGAGACGGCGGAGCTCGCTCCGCTCGCGGCACCGACGATCGCACTGGTCAACAACGCGCATCGCGAGCACCAGGAGTTCATGCGCTCGGTCGCCGAGGTGGCCGACGAGCACGCCGACGCGATCCTCGCCTTGCCGCGCGGCGGTGTGGCCGTGATCAACGCCGACGACGCGCATGCGCCGGTGTGGCGCGCCGCGGCGCAACGCGCCGGCGTGCGCGTGGTCGGGTTCGGCACGTCGGACGCGGCCGACGTGCGCGCGGAGGTCGCGCTGCGCGCCGACGGCGCGTCGCTGGCGATCTCGGCTCCGCAAGGGACGGCGAACGTCGAACTCGCGGTCCCGGGACGGCACATGGCCCAAAACGCGATCGGCGCCGCGGCCGCCGCGCTTGCCGCGGGGGCATCGCTCGAAGCGGTCGCGCGCGGGCTCGCGGCCTTCCGCCCGGTGGCCGGCCGGCTGGCCGTGGTGCACGCGGCATGCGGCGCAACGGTGATCGACGACAGCTACAACGCCAATCCCGACTCGGTGCGCGCGGCCATCGAGGTGCTCGCCGCCGCCGCCGCGCCGCGCTGGCTCGCGCTGGGCGACATGGGCGAGGTCGGCGCCGCTGGCGTGGCATTCCATCGCGAGATCGGCGCGTACGCGCGCGCCGCAGGCATCGAGCACCTGCTCGCGGCAGGACCGCTGTCGCGCGAAGCGGTCGCCGCGTTCGGTCCGCAGGCGCGCCACTTCGACGACGTCGACGCGCTCGCGGCCGCGCTCGCCCGCGAACTCGCGCCCGGCGCCACGGCGCTGGTGAAGGGCTCGCGCTTCATGGGCATGGAGCGCGTCGTCGCCGCCATCGCCAGCGCGCCGCCGGAGGGAGCGCACCAGTCGACAGACACATGAAACCCGAAGCGTCTACTCAATCCTGGCGTCATTCCCGCGAAGGCGGGAATCCAGTGTCGTCAAGAGTCACTGGGTCCCCGCCTTCGCGGGGACGACGATCTGTTGTGCCCATGGCGGCACGTTTCGTCAATTGCAGGACGCCGCACTGATGCTGCTGTGGATCACCGAGTGGCTGGCCCGCGACGTGCGCGCGTTCAACGTCTTCGGCTACCTGACGCTGCGCGCCGTGCTCGCGTGCATGACCGCGCTGGTCATCTCGTTCGTCATCGGCCCGCGCATGATCGACTGGCTGACGCGGATGAAGATCGGCCAGGCGGTGCGCGACGACGGGCCGCAGACGCACCTCGCCAAGGCCGGCACGCCGACGATGGGCGGGGCGCTGATCCTCGTCGCGATCCTGGTCACCACGCTGCTGTGGGGCGACCTCGAGAACCGCTTCGTGTGGGTCGTGCTGATCGTGACCGCCGGCTTCGGCGCCATCGGCTGGGTCGACGACTACCGCAAGGTCGTCTACCGCAATCCCAGGGGGCTCTCCGCGCGCGCGAAGCTCGCCTGGCAGTCGGCGATCGGGCTGGTGGCGGCCGTCTTCCTCGCGTTCTCGGTCGCGGCTCCCGACAACGTCCAGTTCGCGCGGCTGTTCGGCGAATGGGTGGCGAGCGGCTTCTCCACTGGACTGCCCGCGCGCGCCGACCTGATCGTGCCGTTCTTCAAGACGATCAGCTACCCGCTGGGCGTGTTCGGCTTCATCGCGCTGACCTACTTCGTCATCGTCGGCACGAGCAACGCGGTGAACCTCACCGACGGCCTCGACGGGCTGGCGATCATGCCCACCGTGATGATCGGCGCGGCGCTCGGCGTGTTCGCGTACGTGTCGGGCAACGCGGTGTTCGCGCGCTACCTGCAGTTCCCCTACATCCCCGGCTCCGGCGAGGTCGCGGTGATCTGCGGCGCCATTGCCGGCGCGGGGCTCGGCTTCCTCTGGTTCAACGCCTATCCCGCCGAGGTGTTCATGGGCGACGTCGGCGCGCTCGCGCTCGGTGCGGCGCTGGGCACGATCGCCGTCATCGTGCGGCAGGAGATCGTGCTCTTCATCATGGGCGGTGTGTTCGTCGTCGAGACGCTCTCGGTGATGGTGCAGGTGGCGAGCTTCAAGCTCACCGGCCGGCGCGTGTTCCGCATGGCGCCGATCCACCACCACTACGAGCTCAAGGGCTGGAAGGAGAACCAGGTCGTCGTGAGGTTCTGGATCATCACCATGCTGCTCGTCCTCTTCGGGCTGTCCACGCTCAAGCTGCGCTGATGAGCCACGATCCCGACTACGGACTGCACGACCGCCAGGCGGTCGTGCTCGGGCTGGGCCTCACCGGCTTGTCGCTCGCGCGCCACCTCGCGCGGCACGGCGCGCACGTGCGCGTCGCCGACACGCGCGCAGCGCCGCCGAACGCGGCAGCGCTCGCGCGCGAGCTGCCCGACGTGCGACTCGAGACGGGTCCGCTGTCGGAGTCGACTTTCCGTGGCGCCAACCTCGTTGCGATCAGCCCGGGCGTGGCGAAGGACCAGCTGGCGGTGCGAGCCGCCGTGGAGGCCGGTGCGGAGCTCGTCGGAGACGTCGAGTTGTTCGCGCGCGCGCTTCCCGGCGGCCAGCGTGTGCTGGCGATCACCGGCACGAACGGGAAGACGACGGTGACCGCACTCGCCGGCGCGCTCGCGGCCACCGCGGGATTGTCCACCGTGGTGGCAGGCAACATCGGCGATCCGGTGCTCGACGTGCTGGCGCCGTTCGCCGCGGGCGCGCCGTGGCCGGAGCTCTTCGTGCTGGAGCTGTCGAGCTACCAGCTGGAGACGACGTCCTCGCTCGCCACCACGGCCTCGGCGGTGCTCAACGTCTCGGCGAACCACCTCGACCGCTATCCCGGGCTTGCCGACTACGCGGCGGCGAAGGCGCGCATCTACGCCCGCGCCGCCGTCCAGGTGCTGAACCGCGACGATGCCATCGTGCGCCTGATGCGGCTGCCCGGCCGCACGGCGCAGACGTTCGGCGGCAGCGTGCCGCTGTCCGAGGAGGAATGGGGGCTGGTCAGGCGCCCCGACGGCGAGTGGCTTGCGCGCGGCGGCGAGCTGCTGATGCCGGCGTCGGGGCTGGCGCTCGTCGGCCGCCACAACGCGCTCAACGCGCTGGCCGCGCTCGCGCTCGTGTCGTCCGTGGCGAAGGTCACGCCGGCGATCCTCGCGGCTGCCGCGGCGTTCCGCGGCCTGCCGCACCGCATGGAGCGCGTCGCCGAGGAGCGCGACGTGCTGTTCGTCAACGACTCGAAGGGCACGACGGTTGCGGCCACGCAGGCCGCGCTCGCCGGCCTCGGGCGTCCGGTGGTCCTGATCGCCGGCGGCGACGGCAAGGGCCAGGGCTTCGCGCCGCTCAAGGCGGCCGTCGACGCGTCGTGCAAGGCGGTCCTGCTCATCGGCCGCGACGCACCGCTGGTCGCGCGCGGCATCGCCGGGACGCGCGCGGCCGTCGAGCAGCTCGGCACGCTGGAGCGCGCGGTGGCGCGTGCGTTCGAACTGGCGCGCGAGGGTGACGCCGTCGTGCTCTCCCCCGCATGCGCGAGCCTCGACCAGTTCACCAGTTACGTCGAGCGCGGCCAGCGCTTCGCCACGCTGGTCCGCGCGACCCTCGAGGAGGCACGGCCGTGCGCAAGCGCGTGACTGCCGGGGCGGCCGCGAGAGCGCGCTCGCCGTTCGCGTTCCTCGCGCCGGGCGAGGGCCGCCATCCGCGCGCGATGCTGGCTTGGGATGCCTCGCTTGCGTGGGCCACGCTGCTGCTGCTGGCCTTCGGGCTGGTGATGGTCTACTCGTCGTCGATCGCGATGGCGGAGGCCTCGCGCCACACAGGTTTTCGCGCGTGGTACTTCCTCGCCCGCCACGCGGTGTTCGCGGCCCTGGGGCTCGCTGCCGCGGGCGTCGCGTTCCAGGTGCCGGTCAAGGCCTGGCAGCGGCTCGCACCGTGGCTGTTCATCGCCGGCGCGGTCCTGCTGGTGCTGGTGCTGATCCCCGGCGTGGGCAAGAGCGTCAACGGCTCGCGGCGCTGGATCCCGCTGGGGCTCGCGAACGTGCAGCCCTCGGAGTTCATGAAGCTCGCGGTCGTCCTCTACGCTGCGAGCTACGCAGTGCGCAAGGCCGCGTTCCTGCACGCGCAGCAGCCGCTGAGGGACACCATCGTGCGCGGCTTCGCGCCGCTGTTCGGCGTGATGGTGGCGATCGGCGCGCTGTTGCTGCTCGAGCCCGACTTCGGCGCGTTCGTCGTGATCGTCGCGATCGCTTTCGGCATCCTGTTCCTCGGCGGCCTCGACCTGCGGCTGTTCGGCGGCCTGGTCCTGCTGCTGCCGCTGGCGCTGGGCGCGATCCTGATCGCTGCGCCCTACCGGCTGCAGCGCCTGACCGCGTTCCTCGACCCGTGGTCGGACCCGCTGGGCAAGGGCTACCAGCTGACGCACTCGCTGATGGCCTTCGGCCGTGGCGAACTCATCGGCGTCGGGCTCGGCTCGTCGGTGGAGAAGCTGCTCTACCTGCCGGAGGCGCACACGGATTTCCTGCTCGCGGTGATCGCCGAGGAGCTGGGCTTCGCCGGCGTGGCCGTGGTGCTCGCGCTGTTCGTGTGGCTGCTCTACCGCTCTTGGGCGATCGGCCGCCAGGCGGCAAGGCTCGGCCGACCGTTCGCATCGCTGACGGCGCACGGTGTGGGCGTGTGGATCGGCGTGCAGGCGTTCATCAACATCGGCGTCAACATGGGCGTGCTGCCCACCAAGGGCCTCACGCTGCCGCTGCTGTCCTTCGGCGGCAGCGCGATAGTCGCCAACTGCGTCGCGATCGCGATCCTCCTGCGCATCGACTACGAGTCGCGGCGCCTGCTGCGGGGGTACGCGGAATGAAGCGGACGCCCTCACCCCTGCCCCCTCTCCCGCAGGCGGGGAAGCCCTCACCCCTTCCCCCTCTCCCGCGAGCGGGAGAGGGGCATTGGAGCGGGGCATGGCGACGGTGATGATCACCACCGGCGGCACCGGCGGCCACATCTTTCCCGGGCTGGCGGTCGCCGCAGAGCTGCTCCGCCGCGGCACGCGCGTGTTCTGGCTCGGCACGAGCGACGGCATGGAGGCGCGGCTGGTGCCCGGCCACGGCGTCGACTTCGAGGGCATCGCGTTCGCCAGCGTGCGCGGCAAGGGTGTTGCGCGCCTGCTGCTCGGGCCCTACGCGATCGCGCGTGCGTGCAGGCAGGCGTGGAGCGTGATCGCCCGCCGCGCACCGGGCGTGGTGATCGGCTTCGGCGGCTTTGCGTCGTTCCCCGGCGCGCTGATGGGCGTCGCGCGCAACCTGCCGCTCGTCATTCACAACCTCGACGCGCGCGCGGGGCTCGCCAACCGCGTGCTGCGCTACGGCGCCGACCGCGTGCTGACCGGCTTTCCCGGCGTGCTGGGCGAGGGCCGCGACCGGCGCGTCGAGTGGGTCGGCAACCCGCTGCGCGCCGACATCGAGGCGGTGCCGCCGCCGGAGGAACGCTACGTCGCCCGCACGGGGCCGCTGCGTCTGCTGGTCGTCGGCGGCAGCCTCGGCGCGACCGCGCTCAACGAAACGGTGCCCGCGGCACTCTCGCTCCTGCCCGCCGTGGCGCGGCCGATCGTCACGCACCAGTCCGGCACCAAGCACATCGACGCGCTGCGCGATGCCTACGCGCGTGCCGGTGTTGCCGCCGAGTGCGTCCCCTTCATCGACGACATGGCCGCGCGCTACGCTGCCGCCGATCTCGTCGTCTGCCGCAGCGGCGCGACGACGGTGGCCGAGCTCGCGGCCGTCGGCGTGGCGAGCCTGCTCGTGCCGTTCCCGCACGCGGCCGACGACCACCAGGTCGACAACGCGCAGCGGCTGGCCCGGCACGGCGCGGGCGAGCTGTGGCTGCAGAGGGACTTCAACGCGCGCCGCCTCGCGCAGTGGCTGCAAGCGATCGACCGCCCGCGCCTTGCGGCGATGGCCGCGCGCGCGCGCGCGCTGCGCAAGGCCGGCGCGACGCAGCGGGTGGCCGACGTGTGCCTGGAGCTGGCGCGGCGATGAAGCACAAGGTCAAGCGCGTGCACTTCGTGGGCATCGGCGGCGCCGGGATGAGCGGCATCGCGGAGGTGCTCGCCAACCAGGGCTACCAGGTGTCGGGCTCCGACCTGGCCGAGGGCGCTGCGCTGCGACGCCTGCGCGCGCTCGGCGTGCGCGTCTTCGTCGGCCATGCCGCCGCCCATGCCGAGGGCGCGGACGCCGTCGTCGTTTCCACGGCCGTGGCCGCCGACAACCCCGAGGTCGCCGCGGCGCGCGAGCGCGGCACGCCGATCGTTCCCCGCGCGCTCATGCTGGCCGAGCTGATGCGCCTGAAGCAGGGCATCGCAGTGGCGGGGACGCACGGCAAGACGACCACGACGTCGCTGATCGCCTCGGTGCTCGCCGAAGGCGGCCTCGACCCGACGTTCGTCATCGGCGGCCGTCTGCTGTCGGCGCAGGCGAACGCGCGGCTGGGCAAGGGCGACTACCTCGTCGCCGAGGCCGACGAGTCGGATGCGTCGTTCCTCTACCTGACACCGGTGCTCGCGGTGGTCACCAACATCGACGCCGACCACATGGAGACCTACGGACACGACTTCGCGAAGCTCAAGCGCGCATTCGTGGACTTCGTGCAGCGGCTGCCGTTCTACGGCGTCGCGGTGCTGTGCGCGGACGACCCGAACCTGCGCGAGCTGCGTCCACAGATCAGCAAGACCATCGTCACCTACGGGCTCGCCGAGGACGCCGACGTGCGCGCCGTCGACGTGGTCAACGCGCAGGGGCGCATGCGTTTCACCGCGCGCTCGGCGGACGCACCCGACCTCGCCGTCGACCTCGCCGTTCCCGGCGTGCACAACGTGCGCAACGCGCTCGCCGCCATCGCGATCGGCCGCGAGGTCGGCGTGGACGCCGCCGCGATCGCGCGTGCGCTCGCCGAGTTCCACGGCGTCGATCGACGCTTCCAGCGGCACGGCGAAGTCGCGATCCCCGGCGGCGGCTCGTTCACGCTGGTCGACGACTATGGCCACCACCCGGTCGAGATGGAGGCCACGCTCGTCGCAGCCCGCGCGAGCTTTCCCGGAAGGCGCATCGTGCTGGCCTTCCAGCCGCACCGCTACTCGCGCACGCGCGACCTGTTCGAGGACTTCGTGCGCGTGCTGTCGACGGTCGACGCGCTGGTGCTCTGCGACGTCTATCCGGCGGGCGAGGCGCCGATCGTCGCCGCCGACGGCCGCGCGCTGGCGCGCGCCGTGCGCGTTGCCGGGAAGGTCGAGCCCGTGTTCGTCGAGGGCATCGCCGGGATGGCGGAGGCGATCCTCGCGGTCGCCCGCGCCGGGGACGTGGTCGTCACCATGGGCGCCGGGTCGATCGGCGGCGTGCCGGTGCAGCTCGCGGCGGGGGCGCGATGATGATGGTCGAGCCCGCCCGCTTCGCGGCCCTGCGCGGCAAGCTCGAGCGCGACGCTCCGCTCGCGCCGCACACGAGCTGGCGCGCAGGCGGCCGCGCCGACCGCCTCTACGTCCCGGCCGATCGCGACGACCTCGCCGCTTTCCTGCGCACGCTTCCCGCGGGGGAGCCGGTGCTGCCGCTGGGGCTGGGCAGCAACACGCTGGTGCGCGACGGCGGCGTGCGTGGGACCGTGATCCTGATGCACGACTCGGGCGCGATGCTCGCGGTGCAGGACGGTCTGGTGTACGCCGACGCGGGGGTCGCCAGCCCGAAGCTCGCCCGCTTCGCCGCCATGCACGGCTGCGGCGAAGCCGAGTTCCTCGCCGGAGTGCCGGGCACCGTCGGCGGCGCGCTGGCGATGAACGCGGGTTGCTACGGCGGCGAGACGTGGACCTACGTGGCGCGCGTCCAGGTGCTGCTGCGCGACGGAACGTTCGCGATCCGCACACCCGCCGACTACCGCATCGGCTACCGCAGCGTGACCGAGCGCGACGGCTCGCCGCTGCGCGGGCTCTTCACCGCAGCGTGGTTCCGCTTCCCGCCGGGCGACCCGGCGACCGCGCGCGCGCGCATCAAGGAGCTGCTGGCGCAACGGATCGCGTCGCAGCCGCTGCAGGAGCCGAACGCGGGCAGCGTGTTCCGCAATCCGCCGGGCGACCACGCCGCGCGGCTCATCGAGTCCTGCGGGCTCAAGGGCCACGCGATCGGCGGAGCGCAGGTGTCGCCGCGTCACGCCAACTTCATCGTGAACCCGCAGCGCCGGGCGAGCGCGGCCGACATCGAGGAACTGATCGCGCACGTGCGTACGGTCGTGCTTGAACGTACCGGGATCGAGCTCGAGCCCGAAGTGCGCATCGTCGGCGAACCCGCACCCGCAGGAGAACAGCGGTGAGCGCAGCCCTGGCGTTCGGCAAGGTCGCCGTGCTGCTCGGAGGGCCCTCGTCGGAGCGCGAGATCTCGTTGCTCTCCGGCAACGCCGTGCTCGCGGCGCTGAGGCGCGCGGGTGTGGACGCGCATCCGTTCGACCCCGCGGAGCGCGAGCTGTGGGCGCTCAAGGCCGAGGGCTTCGACCGCGCGTTCATCGCGCTGCACGGCCGCTTCGGCGAAGACGGCACGGTGCAGGGCGCTCTCGAGACGCTCAAGATCCCGTACACCGGCAGCGGCGTGATGGCCTCGGCGCTGGCGATGGACAAGTGGCGCACGAAGCTCGTCTGGGAGGCCGCGGGCATTCCCACGCCGCGCTACCGTATCGTCGACGAGCGGACCGACTGGATGCGGGTCGTCGCGGAGCTCGGCGTGCCGCTGATCGTCAAGCCCTCGCGCGAGGGGTCGACGATCGGCATCACGAAGGTCGCCGGCGTCGACCACGACGAGCTGGCGCTCGCGTACCGCGAGGCCGCGCGGCACGATCCGACGGTGCTCGTCGAGGAGTTCGTCACCGGCGTCGAGCTGACGGCCTCGATCGTCGACGGCCGCGCGCTGCCGCTGATCCGCATCGAGGCGCCGCAGGGCAATTACGACTACCACAACAAGTATTTTTCGGACGAGACGAAGTACTTCTGCCCGGCGGGGTTGCCGGAGCCCGTCGAGCGGGCGATCCGTGCGCAATCGCTGGCTGCGTTCGACCTCGTCGGTTGCAGTGGCTGGGGCCGCCTCGACCTGATCCTGCGCGCCGACGGCACCTGGTCGTTCCTCGAGGTCAATACCTCGCCCGGCATGACCGGACACAGCCTCGTGCCGATGGCCGCACGCGCGGCCGGCATGAGCTTCGACGAACTGTGCGTCGCGATCCTCAAGGGCGCCCATGTGGGATGACGCCAAGGCGCTGAACGCGCTCTCCGTCACGCTGGCAGCGATGGCCGTCGCGGCGCTGGCGACCGCGGCCGTCCTGTGGGCGGCGCGGCAGGACGTATTCGCGATCCGCGAGGTCGTCGTCGTCACGCCGCTCGAGCGCGCAAGCGGGCCGCATCTCGAAGCCGTAATCCGCGACGAACTCAACGGAACGTTCTTCTCGATGAACCTCGATGCCGCGCGCGCCGCGCTCGCGAAGGTGCCCTGGGTGCGCGCGGTGGCGCTGCGCCGCCAGTGGCCGCACCGGCTCGAGGTGGCCGTCGAAGAGCACGTCCCCCTCGCGCGCTGGGGCGCCGACGCGCTGGTCAGCGCGGCGGGCGAGACGTTCGTCGCGCGCTACGACGGCGACCTGCCGCGCTTCGACGGGCCCGAGGGTCACGCCGCCGAGATGGCGGCGCGCCTCGCGCGGTGGAGCGCCACGCTGGCGCCGCTCGGGCTCGCCATCGCCGGCCTCGAGCTGTCGCCGCGCGGCGGGTGGCGCGTGCGCGCGCAGCGCGACGGTGCGGCGCTGATGCTGGAGCTCGGCCACGACGACCCCGGCGCGCGCCTCGACCGCTTCGCCGGCGCCTACGCGCGAACGGTCGGCACGCTGCAAAGGCAGGGGGTGGCGATCGAGCACGTCGACCTCCGTTACCGGAACGGCTTCGCGGCGCGCGTGCCGGGATTCCGCGAAGCGGGCGCGCGCGTTGCCGCGGCAGCACCGAAGGGGGCGCGGTGATGGAAGTCAAGGACAACCTGATCGTCGGCCTGGACATAGGCACGTCGAAGATCGTGGCGATCGTCGCCGAGGTCGCCGACGACGGCGCGCTCGCCATCGTCGGCCTCGGCTCGCAGCCCTCGCGCGGCCTCAAGAAGGGTGTGGTGGTGAACATCGACGCGACGATGGCGTCGATCCAGCGCGCGCTCGAGGAAGCCGAGGTGATGGCCAACTGTCGCATCAGCCAGGTCTACACCGGCGTGGCGGGCAGCCACATCCGCAGCCTCAACTCGAGCGGCATGGTCGCGATCAAGGAAAAGGAGGTCGGCGAGGCCGACGTCGACCGCGTGATGGAGACGGCGAAGGCCGTGGCCATCCCCAACGATCAGCAGATCCTGCACATCCTGCCGCAGGAATTCATCATCGACGGGCAGGATGGCGTGCGCGAGCCGCTCGGCATGAGCGGCGTGCGCCTCGAGGTGAAGGTGCACATCGTCACCGGCGCCGTCTCGGCGGTCGAGAACATCGTCAAGTGCGTGCGCCGCTGCGGGCTGACCGTGCAGGACGTGATCCTGCAGCCGCTCGCCTCGGCCACCGCGGTGCTGAACGACGACGAGAAGGAACTCGGCGTCTGCCTGATGGACATCGGTGGTGGCACGACCGACCTCGCCGTGTTCGCCGGCGGCGCAATCCGCCACACCGCGGTGATCCCGATCGCCGGCGACCAGGTCACCAACGACATCGCCATGACGCTGCGCACGCCGACCAAGGAGGCCGAGGAGCTCAAGGTCCGCCATGGCTGTGCGCTGCGCCAGCTCGCCGATCCCGCCGAAATCGTCGAAGTGCCCGGTGTGGGCGAGCGCGGGCCGCGCAAGCTCTCGCGCCAGACGCTCGCCGAGGTCATCGAGCCGCGCATCGAGGAGCTCTACGGGCTCGTGCAGCAGGAGCTGCGCCGCTCGGGCTTCGAGGAGCTGCTCTCGTCGGGGATCGTGATCACCGGTGGCACCGCGCAGCTCGCCGGCATGGTCGAGCTCGGTGAGGAGGTCTTTCACCTGCCCGTGCGCGTCGGCCTGCCGGCGTACTCGGGCCCGCTCGCCGACGTCGTGCGCAATCCGCGCTACGCCACTGCAGTCGGGCTGCTGTTCGAGGGACGCGACCAGTGGCTGCGCGCGCGGGCCGCGCACAGCAGGGTGCAGGGCCTCGGCGGCGTCGTCGAGAGGATGCGGTTGTGGTTCAAGGCCAATTTCTGAGCCAGGCAACAGGGAACAGGCAACAGGCAACAGGCAACAGAACCGGAACGACACGAAACAGGAGATGCGACCCCCATGAAACGACGACCTACGACACAACGCGAGTCAGTTCATCTGACCTCTGTTACCTGACCACTGATACCTGAACCCGACAGGAGCGAGACCAAAATGTTCGAAATCATCGACCAGGACCTGCAGGACGGCGCCATCATCAAGGTGATGGGCGTCGGAGGATGCGGCGGCAACGCCGTCGAGCACATGCTGCGCCGCGGGCTGGCCGGCGTGGACTTCGTCTGCGCGAACACCGACGCGCAGGCACTGAAACGTTCGACGGCCCGCATCCAGCTGCAGCTCGGCTCGACGCTCACGCGCGGCCTGGGCGCGGGGGCCAAGCCGGAGATCGGGCGCGACGCCGCGATGGAGGACCGCGACCGCATCGCCGAGCTGATCGACGGCGCGGACATGCTGTTCATCACCGCCGGCATGGGCGGCGGCACGGGCACCGGCGCGGCACCGGTGATCGCCGAGATCGCCAAGCAGATGGGCATCCTCACCGTCGCGGTCGTCACCCGCCCGTTCGGCTTCGAAGGCAAGCGCACGCGCGTCGCGCAGGCGGGGATCGAGGAGCTCGGCAAGAAGGTCGATTCGCTGATCATCATCCCCAACGACAAGCTGATGCAGGTGCTCGGCGAGGACATCGGCGTGCTGGAGGCCTACGCCGCGGCGAACGACGTGCTGCACGGCGCCGTCGCCGGCATCGCCGAGGTCATCAACAACGCGGGTCTGGTCAACGTCGACTTCGCCGACGTGAAGACGGTGATGGGCGAGGTGGGCATGGCGATGATGGGCTCCGCCACCGCCGGCGGCAGCGAGCGCGCGCGGCAGGCGGCGCAGGCCGCGGTCAAGAGCCCGCTGCTCGAGGACGTCAACCTGCTCGGCGCGCGCGGCGTGCTGGTCAACATCACCGCGTCGTCGGGGCTCAAGATGCGCGAGTACCACGACGTCATGGCCACGATCAAGGAGTTCACCGCCGAGGACGCGATGGTCATCGTCGGCACGGTGATCGACGACGCGATGGACGACCGCCTGCGCGTGACGATGATCGCGACGGGCCTCGGCGGCGCGGCGACGCAGGCGAAGCGCCCGCCGAAGCTCGAGGTGCTCGAGTCGCCGGAGGTCGTGCAGCGCACCGGCACCGACGGGTACGGCGTGCGCGTCGAGCAGATCGACTACGACAAGCTCGACCAGCCGGCGGTCGTGCGCCGCCGCACCGCCGCACCGGCCGCGTCGGCAAGCGCGTTCGACGTCTCCGAGATCCCGGCGTTCCTGCGGAAACAGGCCGACTGATCGCGCTCCTGCTAAACTCGTCAACTGCCATGCTTCGCCAGCGCACGCTGAAGCAGTCGATCTCGACCAAGGGCGTCGGTTTGCACACCGGCGCCCGCGTCGAGCTCGCGCTGCACCCGGCGCCGGCGGACAGCGGCATCGTGTTCCGCCGTACCGACCTGCCGGCAGCCGCCGGCATTCCCGCGCTCGCCGGCAACGTCGGCGACACGCGGCTGTCGTCGACGCTGATGGCCGGGGGCGCGAGCGTGTCGACCGTCGAGCACCTGATGTCGGCGCTCGCGGGGCTCGGCATCGACAACCTGCGCGTCGACATCGCCGGCCCCGAGGTGCCGATCATGGACGGCAGTGCGGGGCCGTTCGTGTACCTACTGCAGTCGGCCGGCATCGCCCTGCAGGACGCGCCGAAGAAGTTCCTGCGCATCGTCGAGACCGTGGAGGTGCGCGACGGCGACAAGTGGGCGCGTTTCTCGCCCTACGCCGGCTTCCGCCTCGACTTCACGATCGACTTCCCGCATCCGGTGTTCGGCTCGGAGAACAGGCACGCCGTCGTCGACTTCGCCGAGCACTCGTACGCGAAGGACGTGGCGCGGGCACGGACGTTCGGCTTCATGCAGGACGTCGAGGCGATGCGTTCGATGGGCCTGGCCCTCGGCGGCAGCCTGCAGAACGCGGTCGTGCTCGACGAGACGCGCGTTCTGAACAGCGAGGGGCTGCGCTACGACAACGAGTTCGTCCGCCACAAGGTGCTCGACGCCATCGGCGACCTGTACCTGATCGGGCACCCGCTGGTCGGCGAGTACGCCGCGTTCAAGTCCGGCCACGGACTCAACAACCAGCTCGCGCGGGCGCTGCTCGCGCAGCCCCGGGCCTACGAGATCGTCACCTACGCGGGCGAGGCCGAGGCGCCGCGGACGTTTCCGGACTGGCAGCTCAAGCCCGCGTAGCCGGGCAGGAGCGCACTGCGTAGCCCTTCCATGGTCATCGTCCGCCTGCTGCTGTTCCTGTCGCTGGCGACGATCGGGGTGGCGCTGCTCCTCTACTTCCTGCGGCGCGATGCCCGCTACCTGACGTTCATCTGGCAGGTGGCGAAGTTCACCATCCTCGTGCTGGCGATGGTGCTGCTCTTCTTCGCGGCCGAGCGCCTGTTCGGACCGATGCTCGGGCCGCTCCTGTGACCGGAGAAGAACGCGTGCCGCGTTTTTCTCCGGAATAGAGTCAGCGCGGCGGCTTCGGGCGGCCGTGCGCCGCCGCGACGAACGGCAACGCAACACCGAACGCCGTGCCGGCGGCCCGTCCGTCGCGATGCGCGGGCGCACGCCCGGACAACGCCTTCGGGCGTCAGCGCGATTTCAGCAAACGGGCGAGCGCCGCCTTGAGCGGCCCGGGGGGTAGGCGGCCCTCCAGCGCCGCCAGCGGCCGGCGACTGGCGCTATCCCATTGACGTGGAAGCGGTTTCGGTGGTTCCCGCGGGGTTTGCCGCGGTTGCACCCGCACCCGGATTCCGCTAAATTCCCACCTTTCGGCGGCCAGCCGCGCGAGGATGTCCGGGCCCGTCTGCCTGACCACACTCGCGATGGCGCCGCTGGCGGTGGCGAGTTCGAGCGTGGGGCCTTCGCCGTTGGCGACGAAGACGCGCTCGGCCACCGGACGGGGCAAGGCACGGCGCACGACGGCGAGCAGGGCCGCTTCCCGCTCCCGCCGCGCGTTCCAGGACCCGAGTTGCGCGTCGGCGGCGAGGATCCGGGCGAGCGGGGTGAGGGTGACGCGTTTCATCACAGGGTTGGTGACGCAAGGAGGTTAGCAGACTTGAACATCATCCTGGTGAGCGGCGCCTCGGCGCGCGCGCGGACGATCGCGCTGGACTGGCGCCACTGGGTGGCGGGCGCGGCGTTGCTGGTGGTCCTCTTCGTTGTGTTCACGCTGCTGTTCAACTACGCGACGCTGCGCTGGGCTGCGGCGGTTCAGCATCCGTGGCTGCAGGCGATCGTGCTGGCCGACCAGCGCGAGGAGGCGCGGCGCACGCAGGAGAAGGTGCAGGGTCACCTCAACGCGATGGCCGTTCGGCTGGGCGAGCTGCAGGCCGAGATCATGCGCCTCGAGGGTCTGGGCGAGCGGCTGGCGAAGGCCGCAGGACTGAAGCCCCAGGAGCTGCCGGCGCCGCCCGGACGCGGCGGCGCGACGTCGTCGTTGCCGTCGCGCAACCTCGGGATCGAGGAGTTCACCGGCCTGGTCGGGCAGCTGGCGCGCGACGTCGAGACGCGCGGCGACCAGCTCGACGTGCTCGAAGCGCTGCTCGTGCAGACGTCGACGACACGCCGGTTCCTGCCGTCGCTGCGTCCGGTGGCCGAGGGCTGGTACTCGTCGAACTTCGGCTACCGCATCGACCCGTTCAGCGGCCAGTCGAGCTTCCACGAGGGCATCGACTTCGTCGCCGAGACCGGCACGCCGGTCGTCGCGGCGGCGAGCGGCAAGGTTGTCTACTCGGGCTGGCACCCCCAGTATGGTAAGATGATTGAGATCGACCACGGCAACGGACTCGTGTCGCGGTATGCGCATGCGTCCAACCTGACCGCCGGCGAAGGCGATTTGGTGGTGCGTGGCCAGTTGGTGGCTGCCGTAGGCTCCACCGGCCGCTCGACAGGCCCGCATCTGCACTTCGAGGTCCGGCTCAACGGCGTTCCGCAGAACCCGGCCCGCTTCCTCGCCTCCCCCAGCTGACTCCATCGCAGGCGCGCGCGACGATCGTGGACGCAACGTCGGGGGTGAGGCCGTCCTCACCCCTTGTTTTTTTTGTCCGCGCGGCCGCCAGGTAGACGCATGATCTCCAACATCCTCACCCGCATCTTCGGCAGCCGCAACGAGCGCCTGCTCAAGCAGTTCGGCCAGCAGGTCCGCGAGATCAACGCGCTCGAGCCGGCGGTCGCCGCGCTCACCGACGCGACGCTGCAGGCGAAGACGGCGGAACTCAAGGCTCGCGTGGCGGATGGCGCCACGCTCGACGCCGTGCTGCCGGAGGCCTTCGCCGTCGTGCGGGAGGCGGGCAAGCGAACGCTCGGCATGCGCCACTTCGACGTGCAGCTGCTCGGCGGCATCGCGCTTCACAACGGCAAGATCGCCGAGATGCGCACGGGCGAGGGCAAGACGCTGGTGGCCACACTGCCGCTCTACCTCAACGCGCTGGCCGGCAAGGGCGTCCACCTCGTCACGATCAACGACTACCTTGCCCAGCGCGACGCCGACTGGATGGGGCGCATCTTCCGCTTCCTGGGCCTGACGGTCGGCGTCAACCTGTCGCAGATGCCGCACGAGCAGAAGCAGGCGGCGTACGCGGCCGACGTCACCTACGGCACCAACAACGAGTTCGGCTTCGACTACCTGCGCGACAACATGGTGTACGCGGCAAGCGAGCGCGTGCAGCGCGCACTCTCCTACGCCATCGTCGACGAGGTCGACTCGATCCTCATCGACGAGGCGCGCACGCCGCTCATCATCTCCGGCCAGGCCGACGACAACGTCGAGACCTATTACCGGCTGAACGAGATACCGCCGAAGCTCACGCGCCAGGCGGAGGAGAAGGGCCCCGGCGACTATTGGGTCGACGAGAAGGCGCACCAGGTGCTGCTCTCCGAGGAGGGCCACGAGAAGGCGGAAGGCGTGCTCGGCTCCGCCGGCCTGATCCCGGCGGGGACGAGCCTGTACGATGCCGCGAACATCGGGCTGGTGCACCACCTCTACGCTGCGCTGCGCGCGCACGCGCTGTTCCATCGCGACCAGCACTACGTGGTGCAGAACGGCGAGGTGATCATCGTCGACGAGTTCACCGGCCGCCTGATGGTCGGCCGGCGCTGGTCGGAGGGCCTGCACCAGGCGGTCGAGGCGAAGGAGGGCGTGGCGATCCAGCGCGAGAACCAGACGCTCGCCTCGATCACGTTCCAGAA